>Ga0078894_10002427_pt1 | contig 14139 bp, 17 predicted proteins | sample LauGreSu1BDMLBSD_2_FD_67506 | JGI IMG/M metagenome (GOLD analysis project Ga0078894, IMG submission 67506) | Freshwater lake microbial communities from Lake Michigan, USA - Su13.BD.MLB.SD (version 4) (version 4) | ecosystem: Environmental > Aquatic > Freshwater > Lake | place: Lake Michigan...
TAAAGGTATTTATCTAATACAAATAAGAATGAATGATGGCACTACAACCTCTAAAAAACTTGTAATTCAATAATATAATTTTTATAACTCTTATTAAGCCAAAAGAGATTCTTTTGGCTTTTTTTTATTCCAAAAAACAAAAAATTAAACAAACAAATGAATTGGCACATAAAAACGTTTGAAGCGCTTACAAATAAAGAGCTATACGAAATTCTTAAGATTAGAAATGAAGTATTTATAATTGAACAAGATTGTCATTATTTAGATATTGACAACAAAGATTATAAAGCGCACCATATTTTTTGTATCAATTCAAATGAAAGGATAGCTGCCTATGCAAGACTTTTGCCCAAAGGTGTCTCCTATACACAAGCGAGTATTGGAAGAGTAGCAACAGCAAAAGCATATCGTAGACAAGAAATCGGCATCGATCTTATGAAAAAATCTATTGATTTTATATTCAATAATTATGAAACAGATTCTATTAAAATTAGCGCTCAAACTTATTTACTTGACTTTTATAGTAAGTTTGGTTTTGCACCAATAGGTCAAGAATATTTAGAAGATGAAATTCCTCATATAGCTATGATTTTATACAATAAGTAGAAAATTTAAAAAATATTGTACCCTCATAAAAAAAAATTATAAAATATGACAAACGATCACGAAATTGATTACAAAATTTATGGAGAAGAAATGCAATTTGTGGAAATTGAATTGGATCCAAATGAAACCATAATAGCCGAAGCAGGTGCATTTATGTATATGAAAGACGGCATACAAATGCAAACTATATTTGGCGACGGCTCTAAGCGTTCAGAAACTGATGGTATGCTTGGCAAAATGTTTAGTGCAGGGAAACGACTTTTGACAGGAGAAAGTTTGTTTATGACTGCTTTTACCCATACAGGTGCAGGGAAATCGCACGTAGCCTTTGCCTCGCCTTATCCTGGCAAAATTATCGCATTAAACTTGGCACAATTAGGAGGTAAAGTTATCTGCCAAAAAGATGCTTTCTTATGTGCTGCAAAAGGTGTGGAAATAGGCATTCAATTTCAGCAAAGACTGGGAACAGGACTTTTTGGAGGCGAAGGATTTATTATGGAAAAATTAGAGGGCGATGGGATGGCATTTTTACATGCAGGAGGCCATGTAGTAGAGCGCGAAATTCAAATGGGCGAAACCCTCAAAATCGATACGGGCTGTATTGTAGGCTATACACAAGGAATAGATTTTGAAATTGAACGCGTACGAGGTATCAAAAATATGGTATTTGGGGGCGAAGGAATTTTCTTTGCTAAACTGAGCGGACAAGGAAAAGTATGGCTTCAAACCCTTCCTATTTCCAGACTTGCAAGCAGAATAATCGCTTACGCACCACAAACTGGTGGCTCTTCAAAAGAAGAAGGCAGTATATTGGGAGGATTGGGACGATTTTTAGACGGCGAATAAATACTTTACAGCTGTTTGCTCAAACCTTTTTTTATATTATATGATTTTTTACTTATTTCCTGTCCAATTCAAGACCACCAAAGAACATAGAATATAAACCATTACAGCGATAGACAGCGCCAAAACGCCTACTATAAAGTAACTTCCTACAGCTGCCCCTATAATAAAAGCAAAAGAAAGGGTATATTTCAATTCTTTTGAAAATGATTTATTGCTAAACATTTTAAAATCAGATACTAAAAGAAGGCATTGCACAATTATCAATCCTATAAATCCAAAATAGTATACATGAAGTGCATGAGGCTCAATGCTTAAATATGACATAAATGCATAGACCCCATATGTAAACACAGCATTTGTGGGTGTATTAAGTCCGTAGAAATACATCGTATCTCGTTCGTCATTATTGAATTTAGCTAATCGAAGTGCTGAAAAAACCACAATTAATAGCGCTGGAATTAATTTTAAAAACGCTAACGAGTTGGTTTGAAAATCGTCTATCGAATTTTGTAGAATCACAATATACATAAAGGCTGGAACTAGCCCAAAGCTTACAATATCAGCAAGCGAATCGAGATCTTTGCCTATTTTACTCTGTATATTGAATGCACGTGCCACCATACCATCCAAGAAATCCATCAATAAACTAAACGCTATAAAATAGCCTACATATTGTTCGCTAATGATTACCGCTATTAGCGCACAACTTCCCGAAGCAAGATTGAGCGAAGTCAATAAATTGGGAATATTAAAGACGTTTTTATTCATAAATTCTACCCTTTATTTTCTAACATTTGCATGGCTTGCATTTGCTTCAATTGTTTATCCATGCCTTCGGTAGAGCCGTCGAGGAAAATGACATTACCTTTTCCTTGTTCTGCAAAATGTTTAATGGCTTCAGTCCATATTGAAAACATCACCAAGGATGAGTCCAAATCAGCCTCTTCCATTTCTTTAGCTGCTGTAGCCATACCTTTAGCCACTTCTCCACGGAATAATGCCACTCCTTGTCCTCTCAATTGAGCCGCTTCTTTTTCTGCCATAGCCGCTATTTTGATAGCACTACCTTCTGCTTCTGCCGCTTTGGTTTTGGTAATATAAAGCGCTTGTCCTTCATTTTCGGCAGCTGCTTTGAGGTTATTACTAGCTACTACTTGCGCCATTGAACGCATGATGGCTTCATCAAAAGCTATATCATTCAACTGTAAATCCAATAAATGAAATCCCCATTCTGCCAAAGACACATCCAAGTGGTCTTTTACTTCATCTACAATTTCTTTTCGCAATCCCAAGACTTCGCTTTGTTTTTTGGTAGCAACAAAAGCACGAATAGATCCTTCAATACTTCTAACTAGCGCTTGCATAAAATTGCGATCATCCACAAATTTAAAGGCTACTTTTTGTATCGTTTCTTCACTCCCATCCATTACCGAATATAATAGCATGGCTTTAAAATTTACATTGGCTTGGTCTATCGTAATAGCCATAAATTCAAGCTCTGCCGAACGATTTTGTATAGAAATTCTACGAAATACTTGTTCGAAAAAAGGAATTTTAAAACTCAATCCCGGTTGTAAAACCCTGCGGTATTTACCAAACATGGTTATAACAGCCACTGACCCTTGCTGAACTGTTAATAATCCTGAGAAAATAACCAAGGCTATAAAAGCCAATAAAACATAAATTGCTGTCATAATACGCTATTTTTTTTATTTATAAAATTAATTAAAATCTATTTAAACATTTGGCTTACCATCAAATCTTTGCTTTCTTTATTTGAATAATCGTAAAAACCTTCTCCCGATTTTTTACCTAAATATCCAGCTGTTACCATGTTCACAAGCAATGGACATGGTGCATATTTTGGATTTCCAAATCCATCGTGCAATACTTTCAAGATAGACAAACATACATCAAGACCAATAAAATCAGCCAATTGTAATGGCCCCATAGGATGCGCCATTCCCAACTTCATTACTGTATCAATTTCCGAAACGCCCGCAACACTTTCATACAACGTATAAATCGCTTCATTTATCATTGGCATCAAAATTCTATTTGCTACAAATCCAGGATAATCATTCACTTCAACTGGAATTTTCCCTAAGGTTTTAGATAAATCCATAATTTTTTGCGTAACTTCTTTTGAAGTTGCGTAGCCATTGATGACTTCTACCAATTTCATAATAGGTACAGGGTTCATAAAGTGCATTCCTATTACTTGAGACGGTCTCGATGTTACCGAAGCAATTTTTGTGATAGAAATAGAAGATGTATTGCTTGCCAAAATACAATGCGAAGGCGCATTGGCATCCATTTCTCTATATATTTTCAATTTCAAATCGATATTTTCAGTTGCAGCTTCTACTACCAAATCTGATTGTTTTACCCCATCTGCAACACTTGTAAATGTGGTAATATTATGCAATGTCTCACTTTTTTGTTCTTCGGACAATGAACCTTTTGCTATTTGACGGTCTAAATTGGTAGCAATGGTTATTAATGCTTTATCCAATGCCTCTTGAGATACATCAATCAAATTAACTTTAAACTGTGTTTGTGCAAAAACATGCGCAATGCCATTTCCCATCGTTCCTGCGCCAATTACTGAAATATTCATATGCTATAATTTATTCTTTGGTTAAATTTCAAATACAAAAATAACAGGATTGTCTCGAAAAGAAGTAATTATTTAATTGATGCTTAAAAGGTGTTGAAAAGTATTAGAAACTTATCAAATAAATCGCCATCAGTGCCAAGATGATTCCAAAAATATTGAATTTATTCAATTTTTCTTTAAATGCTATTAATCCTATAATAAGACTTGCTATTACAATTAATATATTATTAATTGTAAGAATTCTTCCCGATTCAATGTGATAATCAATTTTAAGATGCTCGAGGCATTTAAACAAGAAATAAATAGAAAAATAATTTGGGATACCTAAGGCTAAACCACCTATAAGACTTTTGTAATCCACTATTTGCTTTTTTATCAAAAATGTGTATGAAAGTCCTACTACCGAAGCACTAAAAAAGGTTATGAATGTAAAATATCCATTAATACTGTACATGGAAAAGAATTTGTTTGCCATTTGGACGGTGCTGTCGCAAAATCCTGAACCTATCCAAACTAGAATTGGAAAGAACAAGTTAAGTTTTGAACTGGAAATACTATTTGATGGCGAATATGTAAGTAAAAGTAATGAAAAAATACCAATTAAAATTCCAAGTACGATTTGTAAGGAAACGGGTTCTTTATAAAATAATATTCCGATAGTTATGGGAAATAAAACCGCTAATTTCATAGCAATACTCGTAACTCCTATACCAGAACTCACTGTAGATTTGGAACAAAGATTAAAAACTATAAAGAAAAAACTGCCCAACATCAAGGCAAAGAATATCCAAGAAATAGATCGGCTATTAATCGGTTGATTATAATGAATTGAAAAAAAAGAAAAAACAGTAGCCATGATATAATTCACCGCTATGGCTTGCATGATATTAACCTTGAATTTATCAAACAATTTGAAAAATATCAATAAAATAGATGAGGATAAGACACTCAGAATTAGGTATTGCATGCTATGTATTTATTGATTTCTATGGATTCTATGTCTTGTTGACTTATTACTTTAAATTTAGAATCATCCCATTTCGGGGATATTATACCTTTAGTCATGATTAGGGTTTGATTTGTATATACAATCAAATTGTCTACAAGGTTTTTATCCAAAAAAGATTGAATTACTTGACATCCACCTTCTACTAATATAGAAAAATAACCTAAAGAAAAAAGATTATTAAGAACTTCATTAATATCAAACATATTAGGGACTAATACGTAATTTAATGATTGATGCACAAAATCGAATTTTTGATTTATTATGAGTGTTTTTTGAAAATCCGAAGCCCAAGAATCATAATCATTTTCGATATGCGAATCCAGAACAATTCTATCTGGATTTTTTCCTTCTACTAACCTCACATTCAATAAAGGCTTGTCAATTCTATACGTATTTTTACCTATTAAAATAGCATCTACTTGACTCCTCAGCTTATGAGACAATACATCTACAGAGCTTGGCGTTATCTTCACCCTTTCATTTTCTTTGCTCATAAAACCATCGGCAGACTGTGCAAATTTTGCTATAATTAATGGGCGATTATAGAGTTGATTTATATAAAATTGCGGATTGAGTTCTTTTTGTTTTTGATCCCAATGCAATTCAACAACCTCTACCCCATTTTCTTTTAAATACGCTATGCCATTGCCATTTACAAGAGGATTAAAATCTCGGCTGCCAACAACTACCTTTTTGATTCCTTTTTCTATAATTAAATGCGAGCAAGGACCTGTTTTTCCATGATGGCTACATGGCTCTAAACTTACATATAACGTGGACAATGAAATTAAATGGCTTAAATATTGGGGACAAGAATCAATACAATTGACTTCGGCGTGTGCTTTTCCATACTCTTGATGATAACCTTCGGCAATAATTTGATTTTCATATACGAGCAAAGCACCTACTTTGGGATTGGGAGCTACCTTTCCTTCACCCAATTCAGCTAACTGAAAACAACGTTGCATCAAAAATTCATCGGTCAAAATCATTGAGTACTGAATTATCTATTCAATTTTGATTTATAAATATAATCTCCCGCTTGAAGCGTAAATAAATACAAACCAGATTCTAAAGAGGATAAATCAAACTGCAAATCGGTATTTCCACTATTAATTCGCTGGTTTTTTGAAAAAACTAAACTTCCTTGCATGTCGTATATATTTAACTTCGATTCTGTCATATATGGAAAATTAAAATTAATATTTAGTTGTTCATTTTTAACAAAATATAGCACATCCCACGCTTTTTCATTTTCATTAATTTTTGAAGAAAAAGCTTGACACTTGTTGAGTAAAACTATTTTTGAAAAATCTATACATTCTATCCATTTAGGAAAATCTACAAATGGATTTCTATTATTTTGAACCGAATAAATCAATTCATTCCGAGCAATTTCGAAATTATCAGGCGTATCGGCTGCTGCCCAAGCTTTTAAAACTGCTTGTTTTTGAAGTTTTGCGTTAAAAAGTAGTGAATCCAATCCCCAACTATGATTATCCATACCATTATAAGTCACCATTTGATAAAACATAGCACGAGCCGCATTTCCCTTAAAATTGGATTGGGGCTCAAAACAAAAGGAGTTTGATGCATTTTTACCATACAAAGCACTTGTCAAAACTAGCGTATCTTTTACCACAATATCCAATGGATAATCGCTTCTTCTTGAATTGACACGAGTTCCTTGTGTAAGTGCTAAATTATGATAATCAGCACCTTCGGCGTATTTCACTAAATCAGAGTTGTTAACGGTATCTTTCCTAAAATTCATCCAATTTTTGGGCAAAATATGCTCTCGATTGAAGTCAATAGCCATATTTGAAAACAAAAATGGAGGCGAATACACCGAAATTTCATTTGAATACTCACATATTACATATTTCATAGAATTGCCATTTACCAATGTGTCCATTTCATAAAAAGGATATACCAGATTGGTGGCAAAGTTATAATAACTTTCAGCATTATGATTCCTAAGCAATGAAGACAAAGAAGAGAGAAAATTGGGTGCATCCACATTTAGCGAACTGTAATAGGTTCCATAATCTTTACCTTTAGTCGAAAAACTAGCATAATATGGCGTATTCAAATACTCATATTGACCATTATTATTAAAACTATAAAATGCCAAAAAATACTTTGTATTTGCTATTAAACCTGTAATTTCAAAATTAACGAATCCTCTATTCAATACTTTCACCACTTTTGCATTCCCAAAACGATGACCCAATTTGTACTCATTTCCAGGCGTAAGATTCATATTGGATATAGGCGATGTGGAAATAACCATTATCGCTCCCGATGAAGCCGAAGGCACAGAAAGTGAAGCGGCTACCTTCCAAGCATACGCTGTAGTTACTTTAAAATTTGAAGGTGGGTCTTGAGGTGGCTGTGCATTTAAAATATTAATAATTAAGACGATAATGATTAATAAAAATTTCTTCATATTTATTATTTGATTTACAAAGGTAATGAAAAATACATTTCTTTTAAATATTAGAATTTTTTTGTTTAATTTTTCTGAAATATAATATAGTTTTTACAATTACTAGTATCAATAATTTATTTTTATAACAGAAATAGAATAGAATAATTTTTTTAACTTACTTTTGCCCATAAATTTTATTTCATGGACATTTTTTACACTTTGTTTGATTTTTTAAAAGATCCATTAACCCTTCTATCTTCCTTTATAGCAGCATATGGAACTTTGGTATATATTTTTCTATTTATCATTATTTTTATGGAAACAGGTGTAGTTGTAATGCCTCTATTGCCTGGAGACTCCCTTCTATTTGCTGTAGGTTTAATAGCAAGTTCTACAGGAAAAATCGATATTTTTATTATTATCCCTTTATTAATCATTGCAGCATTAATTGGTGATAACCTCAACTATTTCATAGGTAAAAAATTTGGGGACTATGTGCAATCCAAAGAAAAAATACTATTTCTAAAAAAAGTACATATTGAAGAGACCGAACGTTTTTTTGAAACAAATGGTGGCAAAACTATCATTTTGGCTCGTTTTGTACCCATAGTAAGAACTATAGCGCCATTTGTAGCAGGAGCTGGAGAGATGAAATACAGAACCTATTTGATGTATTGTATAACAGGAGCTATTATTTGGGTTACGTCTATCACCACACTAGGATATTTTTTAGGGGAAATTCCATGGGTTAAACAAAATTTTGAAAAAATAGTACTTTCAATAGTTATTATTTCTGTCTTACCAATTTTTGTAAAACTATTCAAACAAAAATTTTCTAAATAATTAAATCATGATTATCATAGGAATTACAGGAACTTTAGGTGCAGGAAAAGGAACAATTGTAGATTATTTACACGAAAAATTTCATTTTGAGCACTTTTCTGTACGAAAATATCTTACCAATATTCTAATAAATCAAGGTATTGAAGCTAATAGAGACAATTTCACTATTTTAGCTAATCGATTGCGTACCGAAAATAACTCTCCGAGTTTCTTAATTGAAAAACTGTATGAAGAAGCGGAAAAAAGCAACAAAAATTGCATCATAGAAAGTATAAGAACAGTAGGTGAAATAAAAGTTCTTCGAGAAAAAGGCGATTTTTATCTGCTTGCGGTAGATGCAGAACCAAAATTGCGTTACGATCGAATTGTATTGCGAAAAAGCGAAACAGATCGAATAGATTTTGAGACTTTTATAGCCAATGAACAACGCGAATTAAACTCGGACGACCCAAATAAACAAAACCTTTCAGCTTGTATCAAAGAGGCGGATTTTATTCTTGAAAATAATACCGATTTACAAAATTTACAGAATCAAGTTGATCAAATAATTGCAAAAATAGAGATAAAATGAGTTATATAAGACCCCACTGGGACGAGTATTTTATGGAAATAATGGATACTGTTTCAAAAAGAGCTACTTGCGATAGAGGTAGAAGTGGTTGCGTAATAGCCAAAGACAATCAATTGCTTGTATCGGGATATGTGGGCTCGCCTGCAGGCATGAAACATTGTGATGAAGTAGGCCATTTAATCAAAAAAGTACAACATTTGGATGAAGAAAATCGAATCACAGAACATTGTGTCCGTACCGTTCATGCCGAGCAAAATGCTATATGTCAAGCAGCCAAAAGGGGTGTTTCTATTGAAGGTGCTACACTTTATTGTAGAATGACGCCTTGCAGAACATGCGCTATGCTCATTATCAATTGTGGAATAAAGCGTGTAGTATGTGAACGAAAGTATCAAACCGCAGCCGAAAGCGAAGAAATGTTTATACATGCAGGCATTCAATTGGATTATTTCTCCGAAGAATTAGAAAAATATTAAATATATGAATCAAGTATTAAAAGAAAGAGAAGCGGAATTAATTGAAATCTTTGAATGGATAGAAGATGATACTGATAGATATGACCAAATAATAGATTTGGGTAAGCAATTACCGCCTTATAGAGAAAGTATGCGAACCGATGAAAATGAAGTAAAAGGTTGTCAGAGCAAAGTATGGCTAAGTTATGATTTTATTGATGGTAAATTGATATTCAATGCAGACAGCAATACGGTTATTACAAAAGGAATTATAGCTATTCTCCTTTACTTGTGGAACGACTTGACTCCTAAAGAAATCATCGATTCAGATACCGAAATTATTGATAAAATTGGATTGAGACAACATTTAACTTCGCAGCGAAACAATGGATTGACAGCTATGATTTTGAAAATTAAAACTATTGCAGCACATTTTAATAAATAAAAATATGAGACTATTATTGGTTATTTTTTGTCTTCATTCCCTTCAATTATGGGCAATAGATAGTTCCTTTTTGAAAAAATTGGACTTAAATCTATATAATGAAATCTATTACACTCAAAATCTTACCGATTTGAACCAAACCAATAAGCCTAATTTTTTATACAATCACAAACATGAAAATACACTTAGTGTCAACACCTTAATAGGTAAAATATCTATCAAAGACTCAATGTATCGAGGTAATTTTGGTATGATTTTTGGGACTTTTGCAGCAAATAATATGTATGAAGAACCAAGCTGGGCAAGAAATTTATACGAAGCCAATTTTGGATTTAAAATTATGAAAAAACATAATGTATGGTTTGATTTGGGCTTAATGAATTCACATATTGGGTTTGAAAGTGCAATAGGAGCGGATTGTTGGACATTGACACGAAGTATTTTGGCCGAAAATTCACCGTATTATGAAACAGGCGCTAAGCTTTCTTATACAACCAACGATGAAAAAATTTATATTGCAGCTATGTATTTAAATGGTTGGCAAAACATAGCAAAAATAAGCAAGCAAACTAATCATTCAATTGGTGCACAATTTATGTGGAAACCCAATGATAAATTCACCTTTAATTATAGCAATTTTTTTGGAAATACACAACCTGACAGTAACAGAAATATGCGTTTTTACAATAATTTTTATGCAATTTATGAAAAATTAAAATGGGGATTTATTCTTGGATTTGATGGGGGGATGGACAAAAACATCATGGGAGAAAATGGAATTTGGTATTCTCCAGTAGCCATAGTCAGATATAAATTCAATGATAATAACATTATAGCTATTAGAGGTGAATATTTCAATGATGATAAGAATATTATAATTGAAAGTGGCCGGATTCTTCCCATTCAATTAAGCTCAATATCAATTAATTATGATTTAAGGTTTTTGAAGCGATTTCTATGGAGAAATGAAATCAAATACTTTTTTAGTAATCAAGAACTTTTTAATAATTATAAAAATAATTTTTCAATTATATCCTCTATTTCAGTAATGTTTAAATAATAAAATAATGAAATCTCAAGAAGAACTTAAAAAAGACATTATCGATGCGCTCAAAACAATTTATGACCCCGAAATACCTGTAGATGTATACGAATTAGGCCTTATTTATGAAGTCAATATTGACGACAATAAACACGTGGAGGTAGTTATGACTTTGACTTCGCCTAACTGTCCTGTAGCAGGAAGTTTGCCTCAAGAAGTTCAAGACAAAGTAGCATCGGTAGAAGGTGTGGTGGGTGCACATGTAGAACTGGTTTTTGAACCAGCATGGGATAAAAGTTTTATGAGTGAAGAGGCCATGCTAGAATTAGGATTTCTATAATATTGAATTCAATTGCAAATATAAAATTTTTTTTAATTTTTATAAAAAAAATTTTATATTTGCAATAAAAACTAAAAACATGAAGCAAATTTTTACACTAATTATATTATTTAACATACCGACATGTCTTATTCATGCTCAGTTTCAAGAAATTCAGATCGGAATTGGATCATCAAATTATTATGGAGATCTAAATACTACTAAAAAAAATGTATTGCAGCCAATTACGGAACACAACGCGTTTATTATCAACGCAAGTTATTCATTGGGATATCGTTATCATTTCGATGAATTTTATAGTATAGGGGCTCAATTTAATATTATGTCATTGAGTGGATATGATTCTGACAATTATTCAAAGGGATTTGAAAATGTAGGCTATTATAGATATTTGAGAAATTTAAGTTTTTATACAGATTTGTATGAAATCTCAACCCAATTGACATACGAACCCTTAAGAGATGAGAAAAGATGGTTTAATTTCAAATGGTTTCCGTCTCCATATGTTAGTGCTGGTATAGGACTTTTCCATTACAATCCAAGAACAATGTACAATGGAAAAGAATATGAATTACAACCACTTGGTACTGAAGGACAAGGACTTCCTGGCCAGCAAGATAAATATAGTCTTACACAAGTTTCATTTCCTGTAACACTTGGATTAAAAGTATACAATCCTAACCGAAGATTTGCAATTTCTATGGATTTTTCATACAGACTTACTACTACTGATTATTTGGATGATGTAAGCGGATTATACTACAACAAAAATAATTTTGATAAATACTATGATGCTCAAACAGCAACCCTTGTAAAAGCTTTGAGCGATAGAAGAATAGAAGTAGACCCTACCGATAAATATAAATATATTACTTCAGAAAATCAAATGAGAGGCAACAGTAATGAAAATGATGGTTTTATAACTATGCAATTAAAATTTTCATACTTCTTTAATCATCAGCGAGAAATTAAATAATAACTTACTTACTTTTAATAAGAAGTACTTTGTTTTAATATCAGATTATTAGTCTTTTTCATCTATCTTTACATCTTTAATTCAATATAAAGAATCAATCTCTATTTAATGACTTCATTCAAATCTGGTTTTGTAAATATTATAGGACTTCCCAATGTTGGAAAATCATCTCTTGTAAATTATTTAATTAATGATACTTTAAGTGTAGTCAATTCAAAATCTCAGACAACCAGACAAAACATTAGAGGTTTTCTAAATGGAGAAGATTATCAAATAGTATTAGTTGATACTCCTGGATGGATTGAAAATCCTGCTTATCAATTACAAACCGAAATGAATAAATGCGTAGAACTTGCTTTTGAAGAAAGTGACATTATCCTTCTTGTAGTAGATAAATATAATCAATATACCACTGAGCACCATATTATCCAAACATTAAACCGTTCAAAGGCCTATAAAATTTTGGCCATTAATAAAATTGATCTTTACAAACAAGAAGAAATTCAAAAACTGGTAGACTATTATCAAGATATACTTATAGATACAATCATCTTGCCTATTTCAGTTGAAAGTAAAATAGGTAAAGAAAAATTAATAGAAACAATTATTGAAAAATTACCTCTACACCCCCCCTACTTCAATCTTGAAGATTGGACGGATAAAAATACCAGATTTTTTTGTAGTGAAATGATACGCGAACGTATTTTCTCAAATTATCAAAAAGAAATCCCCTATAGCACTGAAGTTGTCATTCAAAAATTCAAGGAACAAGAGGACAATGTAGTAATAGAAGCGAATATTTTTGTAGAACGCAATAGCCAAAAGAATATATTAATAGGCCACAACGGAGAAAAAATAAAAAAAGTAAGTATGGAAGCTCGCGAAAAAATTTCTACTTTTCTAGACACCAAAGTTCATCTTTATTTATTTGTAAAAGTCTTGGATAATTGGAGAAATAGAGAAAATGTTTTAAAAAGCTTTGGATATATTCAGTAACTAATTATTAAAATTTCTTTTTCTTTTTGCTTTTTCGCCATATCCAAGGTGCGGTAGGATTGGAGTCTTGCCATAGGCCTATTTTATAAGATCTGGCTTTTTGTTCGAGTACATCATAAGAAAGTTCTTTAGAAAATTTTTTATAATGCCATGCAAGACCATTGGAAACCAATGCTTCATTAAGGCATTGATCTTTGTAAATAACCAAACCAATCATTCTTCCACCTATATCACGTCTGGAAGTTTCAATAATATTTACCATTTTTCCAAAACAAAAATCTGAGGTAAACTGTTTTGCTTTTTGTCCATAAGGTTGTTTTTTTTCAGGACAATCTATATGAGATAATCTAATAGTTTCTTCTATATTACCCTTTCTCAATACAACTATAGTATCACCATCTTTTACAGCTATTACTTTGGCTTCAAAAGATGCAAATTTTATACTAATGGCTAACCAAAGGTATAAAAACATTAACATTATTCTACTTTTATAACTCTTTTACTAACCGTGTGCGCACTAAAATAGCCATAACATCCACCCGATATATTGCTGACTGGATCAGCAGGAGCTGCCGCTTGATTATTGACAAGCGTACTATTTTGTATTAGTACATTCCAATAATTATAATTAGGCCTATCTATATTCAAGAGATAAAATTCTACTGAATCGCCACGTTTTACAAATTGATTATTAGCCGTGAGACTAAATTTTGAACCATTTATCAATCTATCTTCAAACACATATTGAATATCTTTACTCGTATTTTTAGTTCGATTTTTCACAAAATATCTATAATTATTTGACTGCGCTGCTGGATCTATAATTCGAGATGCTATTAATTTTTCATCTTCTTTTGATCCAAAAAAGGTCCAACTATACAAGCTATCAATTTCTATTTTAGGAGTCATAGTGCTTTGGGCTGTGTACGTTTTGCCTTGATATACCACTTTCATATAAT
>Ga0078894_10002428_pt1 | contig 14139 bp, 22 predicted proteins | sample LauGreSu1BDMLBSD_2_FD_67506 | JGI IMG/M metagenome (GOLD analysis project Ga0078894, IMG submission 67506) | Freshwater lake microbial communities from Lake Michigan, USA - Su13.BD.MLB.SD (version 4) (version 4) | ecosystem: Environmental > Aquatic > Freshwater > Lake | place: Lake Michigan...
TTAGGATTTTCAGGTAAAGACAAGAATTGTAGTTTCTGTAAGTTACAAATAGATTCAGGAATTGAAGCCACACATCCAACCAAGTGGATAGCGGTAAGGTCTCTAAAATTTCCAATAGTTTGTGGAATATTTAAATCTAATTTTGAACCTGACTTAGCAATAAACTCAAGTCTTTGAATATTTTCAGGTAAAGTCTCAAAGAACTCATCGAACCCGTAAAGAGCAATGAATTTAGATGAAGAATCACCAGGGTAGTTAACCGTCACTTTTTTACCTTCATTCACACTTAAACCTTTCATGAATTGTGGTTTGAAGTATTCTTTCATCCCTTCTTCATTTGTGTTTAAGAAATCAACCAAATCAATTTGTCTATCCGATGGATCCATGTACTGATTAGACGGGAAGTGGAATTGGTATCTAAGTGCTGGAAGACCAGAAACATCACCATATTCTTTATCTCCTGTATGTTTTTGACCTCTGTTTGGAATCACAACATATAATGGTCCATCTTTAATGTATCTATCAAACCAAGTAAGTCCAGGTGACGATGTACACCATCTTGTCTCACCTTTACCTGGTTCTTGGTAAGAACCACCGTAAAAACATGCCGCATCCTTACCTAATTGCCCCGTATCTTCAATTTTAGCTATAGTCCAATCTTGACCACGATAAACTATCTCAGCACCAGGGTGTTGGTATGTTTTTGACGCCTCTTTTTTCTCGGTTGCAGTTGCTTTAGTTTTTTCTAAACTAAAGTCTTTAACTTGGTCATATAGATTTGCTGGCGTTAATTTGTTAATGTCTCTAGCCTCTTGTGGTAAACGATTCTTAAATCTTTCAAATTTTTGTAAGTCACCTGTAACTTTATACAAATCCTCCAAGAATAAATCTTGGTATTCTTTCATTGCTTGTTTGTATTGTCCTGATTTTGGGTCAGACACTTTTAATGGATGGTCAGCAGGTAAAACTGGTGTAGTAAAGTTTTTCAATATCCATTGAGCATATTTACCAATCTTAACCTTTTCCATATCTTCAGGTCTGATTTTATCGATATCTTTTCCTTCAGGAAATCTTGATGTAGGGTCAGCAGCTATAATAGCAACTAACGTTTCAAAGGGCATCATTCCTTTTGCCCCTTTTTCTTTTGGTTTTACAAATTTGTCAAATAAAACTTGGAATCTCGAACTCTCGATAATCAAGTCTTTAAGTATGTTGGTAAATCTAATAGCCATTGTCGTATATTTTATTATATAAATATTACAAAGTTAAGAAAAATATTGAATTAGTAGTTCATTATAAGGAGTTCCTCTCCCATATTTTGTTTTGTTCCTTTCTTAGCCGCCGCTGCTTTTGCAAACTCTTTCTTCTCCCATCGATATATATTATCGGGAAACCAAAAATGTAAAAGTTCAAAGTCATAATACGATAATGAAAACTTACCCTGAATCCCGTTTAAAACTTTAGCCAATCTTTCATGGTCTTCTCTATCAAAGTCATGGTTATTATAATAGTTTTCAGTCTTCCAATAAGGTGGGTCCAAATAGATATAAGTGGTCGGTGAGTCGTACTTTTTAATCACGTCAGCAAAGTCCATATTCTCAACTTCAGTTATTTTTAAGAAATGTTCAACCCAATCAGGTTTAGATAATTTGTCTCTGAATGTAAGATACTTCGATTTGTATTTACCCTTAAGGTCAATAAATGAACTCGTTTCAGGTTTACTACCACTAAATACTTGTGTAATAACATAAACATATTTAGCAGCAATTTCGTAATTGCCAGGTTCTACCCTGAAATTTTCAGCAAATATTTCAGCCTGAAACCTTATAAATTGTTCTTTATAAATTTCAGGTGTGACTTCCTCACCATATTTTTGACATTCAATACTATTGATTGCGTTTAATAATTCACTTGGGTTCTGCACACACTTAAATAGGTTATAATTAAGTGGGTTAAAGTCATTGTAAACGACTTTCTTAAGGTTAGGGTACTGTTTTAAGTCCATGTTAAAGAAACACCAAAACATCCCTCCAAATGTTTCGACATACGTTTCCATATCTTTATCATAGAAAGGGACTATCCACTTTCCAATTTTACTTTTACCTCCGATGTATGATAGCATATTTTTTTTATGTAAAGTTAATTGTTTTTTGTTTATATGTCAAACTATAGTATTTATCATTATAAAAAATATAACAATGGGAAAAGAAAAGGCAACAGAAGTTACAGGATGTAATACATGTAAAGGTGGTATATCTTTTAAACAAAAATGGATTTTAGTATTAGCGGCATATATGTTTGGGGCGACAATATACTCAACTATTGAGTTAGTTAAGTACTTGTCCAATTTGTTCTAAAACCTCTTTAATCTTTTCTTGATTTTTAATTTCTTTTTTTGTGACAAATATTTTCACATAAAAATCACCAGGACCGTCATTAAATTTATAACCTTTATTTTTCACTCTTAAAGGTGTTTCAGTATCAAACCCATCGGGTAGTTTTATTTTTAAATTACCTTCAGGGTGAGTAACCTCAATTTGCTCATCAAGTAACATTTCTACGGGACTAATTCTTTTATTTAGTATTAGATCTCTACCATGTTTTTCGTAGTTATCTATTTTTACCATATTGATTTTTAATATTAAATCACCAACCATCTTAGTTGGCGGGTTATAATCCCCTTTACCAGCAACCCTCATAAAATCTCCATCATCAACATTTGAAGGGATAGCTACCGATATTTTTTCAACTTTTTGAGTCATTCCAACTCCGTGACACCCTCCACATCTATTAGTAATAGTACTACCACCTCCATGACATTCAGGACACTGTGTTTGTATATTATGAATAAACATTCCGGTACCAAATCTTTGGAGTATGAATCCATTACCTTTACAGGTATTACAAACCCTCCTATCTCCTCCACTACCATTACAGGTAACACAACCTCCCATTGAGTTATATTCCAAAATTTTATTAACCCCAAAGAATGATTCTATAGGGGTTATTTGAACGTTTAATATTTTGTCAGGAGCCTTCTGTCTTCTCATTTGTCCACCTCCATTGAAGTGGTTGAACATATCATCAAACCCCATACCACCACCAAAAGGATTGTTTCTACGATTATTATATTCGTTTCTCTTGTTTTCGTCACCAATATTCTCATAAGCCTCAGTAATATCTTTAAACTTTTCTTCTCCGTTTGGGTTTACATCCGGGTGAAATTGTTTACTCAATTTTCTATATGCTTTTTTTATTTCATCAGCAGACGCGTTCTCGTTTACGCCTAAAATTTCATAATAGTTTTTCATGTCTAATAACTACTTAATTGTTTTATTTAAAAATAAGATAAAAAGAAAGATTATCAAATCATATTCTACAGAAAAAAACGCACTTGTCAAGTTTAAAGAACTGATAAAAAAAAATGATGAGGTTATTTTTGAAAAGAGAGTAGAAAATGCATGTGATGTTAACTTTGAGATTGGGTTACTGACTAATAAAATAAAAACTCAAAAAAGTTTATTCATTGTCGATTCTATTGGAAGGAATAACCCAGTAAATTTGGAAAACCCTGATTATGTATTTTTAGAAATTAAACCTTATAGAGTCGAGGAGACGGTCTTTGATTGGCAAAGACAGGAAAAGATAACTATAGATAGGTTACTAAGGTTATATTGTAAGAAAAAGGACTTTAAAAGTATTTTTACTTTACATAATAAACTGTGTATACAAGTGGAATTAGATGTTAGTTTATTTTCACTAAAGGATAGTGAGGAGTCTGAAAGATTATTAGACGTTTTAGAATTATATTTCAGGGATAACGGTCGTACGGATGCGATGTTCATAAAAGACGTGTCTTCCGCACAAAGAAAATGGATATACCAAACATTAGAAGATAAGGGATTTGATAAAAAACGATTATATCGTTTGAAGACTACTTTTTCGAAAAGGTAAAGTCAACGTTACCTATGGATACGACACATTTAGTATCTTCCGTTCTATTATTTAAATTTCTCATTAAACTAGAAAAGGTGTCGTCATCCAACAACACCTTAACTTCAGTTTGTCCATTCGATAAAAATGAATCTTCAATAATCTCGACAGCTTTAGCTAATTTTGTTAATTCATCCCTAAAGTTCTCAATATTCTTTCCCATAAACTATACTTCTTTTCAACCAAATCGTTATTAACAATTTGACTTTGTTTGTATTTTTTTATCTCTTCTGAGATAGACTTTTTATAGTCATCGGTTTGTTTATCGGAAAGTTTTCTTTCCTCACTAAGCTGGTTCAGATGTTTTTGCATCTCCCCTGTCGACATCTTCTGGTTCATTACTCATCAATTTTGTTAGTTCTTCCATGTCAAACTTTAAACCCTTAAGGTTATCTAAGTTCTCACTTTCAAAAATACTTTTCAATTCTTGTACCTTACTCTTAAATAGTTTTTCTTTCTCTTCTCTTTCTACATTTGTCTTAACAATAAAGTCTAAAGTTTCTTCAACAACATCTAAAAGTTCTTTTTTGTTTTCACAAACAAATGAACTTACTACATTTCCTTCTTGAGTTTCATTTTGTAAGAATTCAACACCCTCCGGTGTTTTCTTTAACATAACCCAACTAGTGGGGAATGACATATCTAAACTTACGTAGTTTTTAAGAACCCTTACAGATTTTAAATATTTAGATGTTTTGTTTATAAATTGACTATAAATCATTTTTTACAGATATATTAAATAAGTTATTATGTATGCTAGAAAAATACCACTAAGTAAAGTTTCTCTTGTTTCAATCTCTAAAGGTTTAGGTGGTGTTGAAAACAACGACCTAAAGAAATTTATAATCAATCTAAGAATTACTAAAATTGAAAATACAAAGAAAAACCCCAATACAGGTTGAATTAGATTAAGCATCTTTTTCTGTTTTACTATGAGTTAAAATTTCACCTCTAAGTTTTTGAACTGCGTTTTTTAATTCTTGAGAAACTTTTCTCGCTCTAACACCTGCAGATTTATTACCCGCATAAAATTTTGTCGTATCTACTGACAATGTTTCAACCAATGTTTTAATTTGTTCTAATGTTTCCATTTTTTTTAAATTATTTTTTTTATTTTATTTAACAATAAAACCTTTACCGGAATATGTAAATAACCTTTTTACATTATTTTTAAAGATCTTTCCAATACTTTATATATGTCCGTAAAGATTTCAATATCTGATTTAGTTTTTTTTCCACCATTATCAAATAGTTGAGTGAAGAACTCATTGATGGTATCTTTAACTTTCTGATCGGGTTGGTTGTAAAAAACCTCAAAGAAAAATGATTCAAAAAACTCAGAGTCAGACTCATTAAATTTGAAATCGATATTCTCTTTATTAAAATTTTCTATTGTTTTATTCCAACACCATTTAAAATGTTCTTTCTTTTGTTGGTCTGTCATTCCAACTCTCGTTTCTTTATTATCTGAGAAATCATCACCTAAATACGTTTCCTTTAAAAGTATTAAAAATGAGAAACAAAAATCTCTAAATAGTTCTGTAAGTTCGGGGAGAATATTATTGGCTAAATACCAATCGGTGATATCTTCTTGGTTCATGGGTTTGGCTAGCCAATCAAAAAAACGACCCATATTACTATTAGTTTCCATTGTCTAATAGTAATATGGGTCTATTTAAAATTGTAGATTAGATTATTGTGTTTTTTGAGTATAAGTTAAAATATTTTTCATTCTTGTTATTTCACTTATCACTTGTTCACTTTCTTTAGATTCTAAATTTAACATAATTTTAGATGCCTTATCAACTTTGTTACCTGCAGTATCATTACTGATAGGTTGAGGGGCTTTATTATATGCCTTCTTTTTAAGTTTTGATAATAAGTTATCTTTTCTAATTTCGTTTCTTTTTTTATTGTTTGGTGTTTCTACAGCATTTGCCCAATCAGGATTATTACCTGTTCTTGATGAACCAACAATATTATCAGTTACCCATTCTTCGTTAGGGTGTATTTCATCGTAGTCAATATTCTCCAATGCCGCAGCGGTAAAGTTTTCAACATACTCTTCAACAGCATTTGAGGCCTTGTAAGCCATTTTTTCCATTTCTTCCAATTCACCATTACCAGCCGGAAAATGTTTTGGATTCATTTCGAATTCTCCTTTAGACATATCTTTAAGATATTCTTTCATTTTTTTAACAACATCTTTAATGTTGTCATCATTTTCTTTTTTAGACTGACCTAAAGTGGATTTAAGTATGTTTTGAGCACTTGGTGCTTTAGATTTTTTCTTTTCTTCTAAAACGATGTTTTCAATTATATCAATGATTTCATTCTCGGTAAATAAAAATGTTTCTTCATTATTCAATTCTAATTCGTAAACTTCAGACTCTTCTCTTCTTAAAATTTTAAAGTCTTCTCTGTCAATTCTTCCGTTTTTATTTTTGTCGATTTTACTTTGGTTTCCGTACAATTTTTCTTCTAATTCAGTTTCATAAGTGTCTCCACATTCCTCACATACTTCTTCTTCTTCTAACTTGTCAAAATCATCTATTTCCACGTCGGTATAACTATCAGATGCATCATCATATCCTTTAGGACCTCTATACGCAGGACCATTTTCACCTTTAAATTCATCATCACCTCTAAGTAACCTTTCAACATCCTCAATCGACATCTTTTTAGGTAATTTTTTACGACCAAATTTTGGGTGTCCGTCATCCATACCACCTAACTCTTCAAGTGGTTGTTCATATGTGTTTCCACATTCCATACACTCACCTTCATAAACCATGCCACCACATTCACAAGTTTCTCCGTCTGATTCAAACAACTTATTTTTAACTTCTGAGATTCTACCTGAAATCTCTTCAGATAACACTCTATTTACTATTTTCATTATTTCTTTGTTCATAACTAATAAATATCTTTAATTTTACAAATTATCATTTATCACCTTTAATAAAATGTTTTTTATTTCCGTTTCACTTAATCCCGTCTTAATGGATACATTATGAATCGCTTCTTTCATTGGTGATTTTCTTTTTTTATTCACATTTTTTTTCTTCCCTTTACGTAAATTAAGAGCATTTATATCTCCTTGATTACAATATGGGAATGTTTTACATTTTTCTTTAACCGATACAAAATCACCTCCTGGTATTTGTGTACGATTCCAAGAACTTCCTTTTCCTCTTAACGTATTACCTTTCATGTTAACGTCTTGGAATCCCGGAGCGTCGTACGCACCAACAGAACCGGATCCAGTAGCTTCTGTGAATTCACCCTCCTCAGTCACTTCAATATCTTTCTTTTTATATTCAGATTTTGCTTTATCATCATCTGACCACATACTAAATGCAGGTCCTGAAAATGATCCAGCAGATGACGCACCAGTAGTTTCTTTAGGTTCTGACATTTCTTTAAATGCCTCACTTACTATAAAATCAATGTATTTTTTATCCATTACTTTAAATTTTTAATAGTGTTTTCCCATGTTGATTTTTTAGCCCATAAAAAATAATAAAATTCAACAAAAGCCTTTCTAATAAAATCATTAATATCACCTCTAAGTTTTCCTGATTTCATATCGCTTTTAATCTTATCGATTAGTTGGTCCTCAAATTTTTTAACCGTAGTCGCCTGTAGAAAATCTTTTATTTCTTTTCTTACTAATGTTTCAATTTCTTTTTTATCTTGTTGCGAAATAGCCATTATTTAGAAATTGAAAATACCGTTAATGTTGTTAATAAAGCCCCACCTATAATTGATATAATCGTATTTTTTGTTTTTAACTTTTTCACTTCTTTAGATAATGCTTTGTTTTGTTCTTCTACTATTACGAATTTTTCTTTTTCTTTTTCAATTCTAAGTTCGTAGTTTTTCTCTTTTTGTTCCATCGTCGTGATAATATCCTGTTGTACGTCAACTTTCTTTTGTGTTTCAGATAACTCAATAACTGTTAGTTTATTAACCGCAGTTAATGAATCTAATCGATTAAGGTCTAACGCTATTTGTTTTGCGGCTTTATATGGAATACATATTGTTGTTGTATCCACATAACCTTTTTGCGAAAATGCCATTATTGGTAGAACCATTAATAACATAAAAAGTATTTTTTTCATATTAATAATTATATCTTTCTTGGAATAGTTTATTAATTTCGGATGGTTTCATTCCTGAAATCTTCTCACCTTGTTCTTTATAATACTCTTTAACGATAACCTTTTGGTTTTGAACTTTACGTATTGATGAGTCAATGTGTGACAATTCTTTTTTATATCCTTCTATTTGTTTATCTAATTTTTTTTGATTTTCAATTAACAAATTAATATCCTTATCTAATTGTTCTAATTTATATTTATCCAATTCGGACATGTCAGGTTTTGGTGTTAACATAAAGATAATGAGGTATAATGCAAATAAACCACCAATAACACCAACAAAAAGTTTCCAATATTTTTTAATAAACTCCATATTATTCTTCTTCAATTTGTTTAGTTTTCTTTCTAAGGGATATGACTTTAGCCCATTTTGATTTGAATTTCTCTTCAAAAGAAGTTAACTTACCAATAAGTTCAACTAAAGTTTGGTCTAGTTTTATCATATCTCCATTTATATACACACCATTTTCTTCACCTATTGAGTAGAAGAACTCGATGTCGGCATCTAAAATTTTACCGCTCCACTGTGCCGAGTTTTCATAAACGTTTAACACACCAAAATCAGAAAGGTCCGATACGTCGGTAACGAACTCGTCCATAGTTTCTTGGAATGATTGTTTTTCGTCTGTGGTCAACTGTAAATCTTTTTTATCTTTACCGTGAAGAGTTAATAACCCACCAGAAATTCTATATGTTTTACTTTTGTCTTTTTTAACCTCATCAGGGTTAATTTCTGTTTCATCATCTTCAATTCTATCTTCAATGCTCTTCGCTAAATTATTAACGGTCGCTTGTTCCATTAACATTTTAGATCTTTTAAGAAGTGATTTTATCTCGTCGTAACTATTCATAATTTAATTAATTCTTGTAAAAGTTTAAAATCAAATGAAGGATTAACGTCTTTATTTGAAAAGTCAAAATTACTTTTAGATACCACACCTTTAAAATTTTCAACTCCATCCTGTTTAACATTATTACCTAAACAGGTTTTAGGTATTTTAAATTCATCACAAAGTTCAATAATCAGTTTTGATAAACTTTTCATTTGTTCTTCGTTGTATGGGTCCCAAAAAAAATTATCTCTCCATTTTTTTTCGTAAGCCTTTTGTTTATAAATATCACCAATCCAATTAACGTACGAATTTTCTAAAGGGTTTTTTTTCAACCATCCATAATTCTCCATACAAATTATAATTGAGTACTTATCGACCATTTCATCACACATAAATTTTGAGTATTTTTCAGGCGGTATAATCTTAAAGACTTCCCCATCTTTATTTATAACATAATTTGGTAGGTAAGGATTTTTTTTATTGTATCGATATCTTAAAGAGTTTATATAATCTCTATAATTTCTTTTTGTTTCCGCAAGAATTATTTGTCTTTTTTTCTTATTTTCACCAAGAGAATTAAATTCTATTGATTCTGAAAGATTTTTGGCTTCCTTCTCTATTAGCATAAGATAGTCTTTTAGGTGTATCAACCAATTCAGGTTCCGTTGTTATTGTTTCTTTAGTAATATCCTCAGGTGTTGGTTCCTCAAATTCTTCGACAACCTCCTCACTATCATTTACTTCGGTAACTTCTTCATTCTCCTTAGGATTATTATAATGTTGTTCTAAAAATTTTTCAAGTAAATTTAACTCCTCTTCTGTTAGTGAAATTGGTTTTTCTACGTTTATCACTTCTTGTAATTCCACTTTACCAGCTTCTCTACTTAACTCTTCAATATCGACTTGGGGGGTGACTTGGGGGGTGACTTGGGGGGTAAGTTCTTCATCCTCATTTCTTCTATTGTTTTTAAATGCTTGGTTAGTTGCAATAACTAATGTAATTGCAAGTGGGTCAAACACAAATATTAAAAGTAGAATAAAAAGGTTTGCCACTTTCTTAACATCCAATCCAGAAATTTCACTTATGTATTTAATGGCTCCTAACTCACTTCCTTCAAGTTCTGCGGATTCCATATCAAGTATTTCTATATCCAATTTTGTGATACTATCATTCATACCATCAATACGAGTTGCAACTTTATCCCTATTTTCTGTTGTAAGTTTTAATTGTTCTTCAAATGATTTACGATTGGCATTATTTGCCTTTGTGATAAGTTGACCTGTTTGTCTATCAACTGATTGTGTTGTAGTATTGTTAGATAACCCATCTCGTAATTTCGATATGTCTTTATCTAAAACGTCTTTTTCTTTTTGAAGTTCTAATTTAATTTCATCAAAACGACCCTTTTTAACCTCAATATTTTTAATTTTTTTGTTATTAATTTCAAGTTTTGCGATATTCCCCTGAAACCCCGTACTCAATAATCCATATATTCCAAGTGAGGTTATTAATGATAAAGTAACAAGAGCAATTGTAAGATATATTTTTAAAACCCCATAGGTTACTTTCCATTTATCGTGTAAGTACGTCGCAATCGCAATCTTAGATATCTCTAAGAAACTACCCATAATAATTACAGGTAAGGCAACTCCAACAAACACAACAGATAATCCAACAACACTATAATACGCGGCGGTTCCTGATAAACCAAGAGCACAAAATAATAAAAACCAAGGTAAAAACTTTTCTTTCATATTTTTAAACTATAATAAATAAATATAAAAGATAAAGGAAAAATAAAACCCCCATCGGTACCGGTGGGGGAGTGTAGTTTCATCTTTACCGTATAGATAAGATTGGGGATTCTCACCCAGGGTTGTTCGTCACCCATTCCGCCGAGTTGTAAGGGTAGTCTCGGTTCAACCCGGTATCTTACATATATTCAAATAAATCTGAACATTCATTTCTTAATTTACGAAGTGCTTTTTCTTTAATCTGACGAACACGTTCTTTTGTTAATGAAAAATCGGAACCAATATCTTCCAATGTACGTGGGGTACCAGTGATTCCGTAGTAATCTTCCACTATCATACGTTCTCTCTCGTCAAGAACTGACATAATCCCCATCATTTTTTCTTTTAATACGTCCTGTGTTGAGAATACTTCATCGGGTGATTCGACATTTTCATTTTTAATGATGTCAATAAGTGTGTCTCCATCTTCATTGATGTGCATATCCAAGTCAATCATTCTTGGTAGGTTTGCGAATTTGTCTGACAAATCTTTGCTCGTCTTTTCATTTTCACGTTTTTCTTTTTGCATGTCTTGTACAACATTAACAGGGAGACGGATTGTACGTGAATTATCATTTAATGATTGTAATATAGACTGTTTAATCCACCAAACAGCGTATGAAATAAATCTGTTTTTCTTCGACCAATCAAAGTTCTTAATGGCTTTCATTAAACCAAAATTACCTTCAGCAATTAAGTCTGATAAATCAACTCCTTGGTTTTGGTATTTTTTTGCTACTGTAATAACAAAACGTAGGTTACCTTCTAACATTTCTTTCTGTATCGCATCAATTTCTCTTTGTGAGCAATCTTCCGATATGATTCTTTCAGCCAACACCTTTTCTCTTTCAGGTGTCATAACTTTTAATTTTCTAATATCCTTTAAATAAATTTGAATTTCATCCTGATTTAAAGGGTTACTTGATTTGATTTCCTCCATTTTTTCTCGTTCCATAATTGTCTAAAATTTGTTTTTCTCTTTCTGTTAATGACTCTACACCTTCTTCCGATATTCTATCTAATATTTCATCTACACTGGGTTCTTTTTGTTTTTCTTCCTCTGTTTTAAAAAAGTTTGGATCCATAATTGGAAATAACATATGAAACATGTTATCCATTTCTTTTTTATTTGTTTTTACACTTACCTCATTTACCTCTATACTTCCAGTCTTGTTCTCTGTCTTTTCTCCGTCAATATTTAAAAATTCTTTCTTCAGTTTTCTATCCATTTTGATATCAAAACTTTCACCAACTTCAACTAAAAAATATTGTTCGGTGATTTCGCTTAATACCATATCAGTATACTCTTTCAAATTGTCAAACGTTTCTCCACTTCTAAAATGACAGACCATACCAAATTCACCATAGTTAAACTTCAAAGACTTTGAGCTAACAACACTTATTAATTGATACGAAATATCATCCGCAAAGGCTTCAGTTAATGAAAAATCACCAAACAAAAATAACATATATCTTTTATCTAATGACTCCATTTTTTCTTTCTTTTTTCTTCCCATAAATATTTCTTAAAACTGTTTTACAAATATACTACATTATTTAGTACTTGTACTATTTTTTTGATTTTTTTATACCCCTAAAGCGTAAAGTGGGATAGTGTTAGTGTAATACCTACATCCAGATTCTCTTAAATACTCCTTTACATCGCGGTAAACGTCTTTAGAATACCAATCGTTAAGTAGATAGTAGTATTCAACATTATACCCAGTTTCTACACATAACTTTACGAACATTCTTTTTTTATATGGTCCTGTTTGTAATTTCTCGTCCACCGAACCTTCAGATTTTTGAAACTTTTTTTCAATAATATAAACAGTGTTATTTTTGACATTAACAAACACACTATCAGGTAAAAGTTTCTTAGAAAGGATATCCTTATAATTAATACCAAATGGCTTTAAAAAGTCTTTATAAAAATTGTGTTTTTCTGTGTAAAATCCAATCACCTCCCCATTGAAGATGATTTCATTTTTTTCATTAACATCTATTTGCTCATGATTTTTAAATGCTTCAATAAGGCAAGTTCTTTCCTCGAAGGAAAGTCCGTTTAAATTGGTGTTAGCACCACCCCCATAAATGTTAGGTTTCTTACTCATAATATAACAAAAATAATAAAAAATATTACTTATCCAAAGAATTTAACGTAATATTTATTCTTTCGTTACAAATATCAATATATTCTTGTGAAATTTCACTACCAATGTAATCTCTATTCATTAAGATACACATCTTAGCCACTGTACCAGACCCAATGAATGGATCATAAATTAAATCACCTTCATTAGTCCATGTATTAATGTGGTCCCTAACTAACTCTTCAGGGAATATTGCCGGATGTTTGTGAGCAATCTTATCTTTAGATGCAAATCCACCACCATTAACGTACCTCCAAATATTATTTCTAGGACTAAAATCAGGAACAGGTTTAATATTACCAACCTCAACTAATTGCTCATTTTCACCAATACGTTTAGTGTTTTTACCCCAATTAGTATGTCCTGCCCATTTATTTGGTTTATCACAAATAAGGTTAGACGTTTTAGGTTTTCCTTTAGAAAAGACAAACATATACTCAAATATTTGGGTATATCGATTACTCTTAGCGCTTGATGGGTATGAACTTGAATTTTTTTCATATATCATAGTGTCGTGTAATAAAAATCCAGCATCCATAAATTTTAACGCCTGTCTAAAACTAGTACCACTTTCAGACCCTTTAACCACTTGGTCGTTTACAACCCAAACAACCACACCACCTTTTTTTGTGGTGCGGTAAAGTTCAGGTGCTAATTTATCTATATCAAATGAAAACCCATTATACTTTCTAATGTCGTCGTAAGGAGGTGATGTTATCACCATATCGTAATAATCATCAGACATTTTAGATAAAGTTTCTAAATTATCTTCCAAATATATATTATTTTTTTCCATACTTAATTATAGGTGATAGACACTAACTAATCAATTTTGATATGTTATTTTCTTTTGTGATTTTAACCGTTGAGTCAGCCCATTGCGAAACTAAAGGGGAGTGAGTTATAACAAAGATTTTTTCAAAATATTCTTTAATTTTAACAAAGAATTCATAAACCATGTCCAAGTTATCGTTACTTATTTTTCCAAAGACCTCATCGAACACAATCACGTTTGGTTTACTCAAACTACATATCTTACTTAATACTGAACGTAATGCTAAAGACGCTATTGTTTTCTCGTAACCACTACCCGAAACCATTAGTTTTTCAACACCGGTACTGTTATCAACCATCATAAATTCAACCTCGTTCTTATCGTTAATTCTAATCTCTAATTTGAAGTAACAAGAATCTTCCATCAAT
>Ga0078894_10002429_pt1 | contig 14137 bp, 11 predicted proteins | sample LauGreSu1BDMLBSD_2_FD_67506 | JGI IMG/M metagenome (GOLD analysis project Ga0078894, IMG submission 67506) | Freshwater lake microbial communities from Lake Michigan, USA - Su13.BD.MLB.SD (version 4) (version 4) | ecosystem: Environmental > Aquatic > Freshwater > Lake | place: Lake Michigan...
AAGAACATGCCGCTGTTTGGCGATCGGCCGGTCACGTTCACGGTGGCCGGGCATGCCCGGTGGCGTGAGGAGTTCTTCCGCGGCTTCAATACACTGCCGCTGAACGACGATCATGCGCAGACGCGCCTCCTGCTGGCTGGCGACCTAGAGGTGGGCAAACGATCGGGCGCGTACGGACGTCTCTTCGTCGAGGCGCGCGATGCCCAGAGCTATGGGCGCACCCTGCCCGGCGGCGTTCGCCCCAACGATGCCGACCGCGCGGACTTCCAGACGGCGTACGTGGATCTGGGATACGGCCGCTCGATGTTGCGTGTCGGGCGACAAGAGATCGGCCTCGCGCGCGAACGGCTGTTCGGTGCGCCGGACTGGTCCAACACGCGCCGGAGTTCACAGGGATCGCGGCTGCAACTGGTGCGTGGGGCCTTCGCCTTCGAAGCCGTGGAGGCGCGCCCCATCGTGGTGCGCCTCCGGCAGCCCAATCTCGCCGATAGCACGCAACGCTTTCGCACGCTCTCGATCGGGAGTGCCCCGGGAGCGCGCGCCCTGCACCAGGCGCTGCCTTCTCTGTGGCAAGGCTACTGGTACGAGCAGACCGTGAAGCCGGCAGGCAATCCGGCGGCGCGCGCCTATCGACTTACCACGGGCGGTCGCGCGCAGTGGCAGTGGGGGACGGCCGCGACATCGCACGTGCAGCGAAGCGTCGAGTTCGAAGGCGCGCGCCAGTCCGGAACGGTCGGTATGCGCTCCATCAACGCCTGGTTCTGGGTGACCGAAGGCGCACTGCAATGGAAACGCACGCGCGGGGCTCCGTCACTGGCACTCGGTGTGGAAGAGGCGAGCGCCGAGCAACGTGGCACGGACAGTGCCCTCGAGCAGTTCACCGTGCTGTATCCGGCTGCGCATCAGCACGGCGGGTACGCCGACGTGATTGGCCGCCCGAACATCCGCGAGCTGCACGCGATCTCCGTCTGGGATCCGCTCACGTCGCTCAATCTCCGCGCGGCACTGTACCACTTCGACCGCCTGCGCACCGATGACGGCGTCTACACAAAACAGAACACGGTGTTCAGGGCAGCGGGATCCTCCGAATCCCGGCATGTGGCCGACGAGCTCGATATCACGGGCACCTGGCGCGCCACGCGCCACTTGCGACTGATCTTCGGCGGTGCGTTGGTGGTGCCCGGCGCCTTCCTTAAGGAAACCCTGACCAGTTCGGAGACTGAACGCTGGGGCTTTGTGGGCACCACCTACCAGTTCTGATCACTCGCTCGCGGTAGACCGAGCGGCCTTGCGCGCGGCACGCTCGGCGAAGAACCGTTGCACCAGCGCCTCGCGCTCCGGACTGGCCAGACACTCGAGAAAGGCGCGGGCCTCGACCGCCGCGCCATCCTCGTACGGCAGATCCACTGCGGCCGCCACGCACTCCACTATGCGTGCCGGCGCGAAGCGACCGGCCAGATCGCGCTGCACGCGCTCCCGCGCCATCTCGATGGCAGCGTGTGCCGCGGCGGTGTCACGCAGGGCCTGTCCGTCGCGCGCCCGTCGGACGGGCCCACCCGCGCTGGCCAGCTGTTGCGCCCAGAGCACGGCGTGCGCAACGGGATCGTTGGCGAGCACGTCGAGCAATCCCGCAGCCACGGCATCGGCAGCGCTGAGCCGGCGTCCGGTGAGCATGAGATCGAGGGCCAGCGCCGCACCACACAACCGCGGCGCTCGCTGTGTGCCCCCCGCACCGGGGAGCAAGCCAAGCAGGACCTCAGGGAACGCCACCTCCACCGCGGGCGCGGCCACCCGGTAGTGCGCCGCCAGGGCGATCTCGAAGCCGCCGCCGAGGGCAGCGCCCTGCATGGCCGCCACCACCGGCTTGGCGCAGGCATTCACCCGATCGCATACGACGTTGAGCAGCGGATCCCGCCGCGGGCCGCTGAATTCGCGGATATCGGCGCCACCCACGAACACCGGGCCCGTGCTGCGCAGCACCATGGCCCCGAGCGTGGGGTCGGCGTCGAGACGTTCTGCCGCCTGCAGCAGCGCCTCCCGCACGGCATGACCGAGCGCATTGACCGGCGGGTTGTCGATCGTCACCACGAGAAGATCGCGAGGAGTGCCGTGTACGACCTCGCATGCGACCGGCGGCGGCGTGGTGTGCGTCATGCGTCCGGCACCACCGCCGTCACCTCGATCTCCACACGCGCCCGCGCTTCCATGAGCGCCGTGACCTGCACGGCAGTCATGGCGATCGCATAGTGCCCGACCAGCTCACGAAAGGCCGCGCCGATGGCGGGGAGCGCCGCCTGATACTCGGCACGGTCCACCACATACCACGTCATGCGTACGATATGCTCGGGCCCTGCGCCCCCGGCACGTAACACGGCCACCACGTTCACGAGGGCCTGGCGGGCCTGCTGCGCGAAGTCGTCGCTGTGGAACACACCGTGTGCATCCCAACCGATCATGCCGGCCACGAAGAGCTGTCGCCCGGTCGCGGCCACGCCATTTGCATAGCCCCGCGGGCGCGGCCAGCCGTCCGGTAGCAGGGTCTCGTTCATGACTGCGTCTCCTGGAAGCGGACGATGGCCGCACGAAGATCATCGGGGAACGGTGCGGAGCGATGCGTATCGAGATCGGTACAGACGATGACCTGCCGCGCGGCGACGCGCACGCCGTCGTCGCCGCGGATCTCGAGCTGCAGCGTGAGCGACGAGCGCCCCAGTCGCTCCACGCCCAGTCGCACGGCGATGCGATCCCCCATGCGACTGATCGCACGGAAGTCGGACTCCCATCGAACCGACGGCAACCCCACGCGACGAGGACCAAGTAGCTGCTGGTAGGGAATGCCCAGCGCGTCGGAGACCCAGGCTTCCACGTGGTCCTGGAAGGCGAGGAATACCTGCGGGAAGAACATGATCCCTGCCGGATCGCAGGCACTGAAGGGCACCCGCATGCTCCGTTCGAACACCGCACCGCTGATCACGAGACCTCCAGCGGCAGTTCGCTGCTGTCAGGGAGACGGAAGCGCTGCAGCTTTCCCGTGGCCGTGCGTGGCAGCTGCGAGACGAAGCAGACGGCGCGCGGATACTTGTAGGGGGCAATGTGCGTCTTCACGTGCTCTTGCAGCATGCGGACCGCCTGCGCGGTCGGCGATACACCCGGACGAAGTACGACCCACGCCTTCACGATATTGCCGCGTTCCGGATCGGGCACACCGTACACGCCGCACTCGGCGACGGCGTCATGCTGCAACAGACACGCCTCGACTTCAGGGCCAGCAATGTTGTACCCCGACGAGATGATCAGGTCATCGGTGCGCGCGTGATAGTGGAAGTATCCGTCCGCATCACAGAAGTAGGCGTCGCCGGTGTAGTTCCAGCCATCCCGCACGTACGTGCGCTGCCGGTCATCGTTGAGATAGCGACAGCCGGTCGGCCCCTTCACCCGCAATTTGCCCACGGTCCCCACCGGGACGGGCAGGCCGTCGTCATCCACCACTTCGGCCACGTAGCCGGGCACCGGCTTTCCCGTGGCCCCAGGACGGGCATGGGCTTCGTCAGCACTGATGAAGATGTGCAGCAGCTCGGTGGCGCCGATGCCATCGATCATCTCGATACCGGTCGCCTCGCGCCAGAGCGTGCGCGTGGCTGCCGGCAACGCCTCCCCAGCCGACACGCACTTGCGCAGCGACAACGTACGCAGGTCGTGGCCGAGGGCGACCAGCGCACGATACGACGTGGGCGCCGTAAAGAGGATGGTGGCCCCGAAGTCGCGGATCCCCTCGTAGAGCTGCGGCGGGGCCACTTTCTCGAGGAGCACCGCACTCGCGCCCACGGACATGGGGAAGAGCACGAGCCCCCCCAGCCCGAAGGTGAACGCCAGCGGCGGGCTGCCGATGAACACATCGTCCGCCGTGGGGCGCAGCACATGCGGTGGCCAGCACCGGCAGATCGCCATCACGTCACGATGGAAATGCATCGTGGCCTTGGGCACCCCCGTGGTGCCCGAGGTGAACCCGAGCAGACAGGTGTCATCGGATGCCGTGTCGACGGCGATGAATGGCACGTCGTATCCGGCCATGCGGTGCTCGAGACTCTCGCTGCCGGAGTCGTTGAAGCAGCGGATTGCCCGAAGCACCGGTGCCTCGATGGCAGCCTGCCGCAACTCCGCCGCGAGTGCGACATCACACAGCGCATGCGTGGCCTGACTGATCCGGATGATCGTCGCCAATTCCCCGGCCCGCAGCATCGGCATGGTCGTCACCACAACACCGCCAGCCTTTACCACCGCGAACCAGGACGCCACCAGCATGGGACAGTTCGGCGCCCGCAGCAGGACGCGATTACCGGGAACGAGCCCCATCTCCTGCGTCAGCACGTGCGCGATGCGATCGACCCGATCGAGCAGATCGCGGTAGCTCCACACAATGCCCGGGGCACGCAGGCAGGGGCGGTCGCCCCATCCGTGTATGTGAACCGCATCGTCGAGCAGTGCCGCCGCGCAGTTGAGCTGCGCGGGAAACTGGAGAGACGGCAGGTCGAAGAGGTAGTCCGGCTGCGCGTCGAGCGGCGGGAGCGACTCGAACGCGAACGTGTCGATGTGCGCGCTGGGCATGTGGTCAGGCGTCCGATGCGTGCGGGGGTCGCGAGGCGGCGTGTGTTTTGAGGAGTTCTCGGGCAATGATCAGTTGCTGCACTTCACTGGCGCCTTCGTAAATGCGGAGGGCGCGGATCTCGCGGTACAGCCGTTCCACGGGCACGTCGTGCACCACGCCCATCCCTCCCCACAGTTGCACGGCGGCATCGATGACCCGCTGGGCGCCCTCGGTCGCCACATACTTGGCCATCGCCGCCTCGGCCGTCACGGTGCGACCGCTGTCGCGCTGCCATGCGGCGCGATATGTGTGCAGCGCGGCACTGTCGATCTGCATCGCCATGGTCGCCAGCGTCGCCTGGGTGAGCTGGAAGTCGGCCAGGACGCCGCCGAACATCCGGCGGGACGTAACGCGTGCAAGAGCTTCCGCCATCGCGCGGCGGGCAAACCCGAGCGCGGCCGCCGCGACCGAGGTGCGAAACACGTCGAGTGTACGCATGGCGAGCTTGAACCCCGTACCGGCAGCGCCAATCCGTTGCGTGGCCGGCACCCGACACTCGGTGAAGCGCAATCGAGCCAAGGGATGCGGAGCAATCACGTCGATGCGCTCGGCGATCGAGAGCCCCGGCGTGTCAGCATCCACGATGAACGCCGAAATGCCACGCGCCCCCAGGGCTTCACCGGTCCGCGCAAAGACCACGTAGAAGTCGGCGATACCGCCATTCGAGATCCAGGTCTTCTCGCCGTTCAGCACATACTCGTCACCCTCTGCTCGCGCGGCGCACTGCATCGCGGCCACATCGGAGCCGGAGTCTGGCTCCGAGAGGGCGAAGGCGGCGATTGCCTCACCACGCGCCACGCGCGGGAGGTAGCGCGCACGCTGCGCACTGGTCCCGTCGAGACTGATGGCCCCCGAGCCCAACCCCTGCATGGCGAAGGCGAAATCGGCGAGGCCGTTGTGCGCGGCCAACGTTTCGCGGATCAGGCAGATCGATCGCGTATCGATCGCCTCGCCTGCCCCGCCAAACTCCCGGCCGGCCACCGCATGGGCGAGCCAGCCGTGTGCCCCGAGCAGCCGCACCAAGGCACGGCAATCGGCGTCGGCATCACCGGTATGCACGCTGGCGACGTGCTCGGCGGCCCACGCGTCGAGCGTCGTCGCGAGCTCCGCATGGTGCGGGGCGAAGAAGGGCCACGATAGATGATCGGCAGCGGTCATCGTCATCGCCCGGTGAACACCGGCGCGTCTTTCACCACGAACGCGTGGTACGCGGCGCGGAAATCCTGCGTGAGCATGCACAACGCTTGCGCCTGCGCCTCCGCTTCGATCGCCTGCTCGATCGACAGGTTCCACTCCTGATGAAGCATCGTCTTGGTCAGGCCGTTGGCGAAGGTGGGACCCTGCACGAGGCGGCGCGCCAAGGCCGTTGCGTCGGCCAGCAGCGGCTCAGGCTCCACCAGTCGATTGAAGAAGCCCCAGCGTTCCCCTTCCTCACCGCCCATGCTGCGGCCGGTGAACAGCAGCTCGCTGGCGCGCCCCTGTCCGATGAGGCGGGGCAGCATGGCGCAGGCCCCCATGTCGCACCCGGCAAGTCCGACACGGTTGAAGAGAAACGCCGTGCGACTCCGCGTCGTCCCGAGCCGCAGATCCGAGGCCATGGCCAGGATCGCGCCGGCACCGGCACACACCCCATCAACAGCGGCCACGATGGGCTGAGGGCAGGCGCGCATGGCCAGCACCAAATCACCGGTGAGCCGAGTGAAACGAAGCAGGTCCGGTGCGGGCATCGCGACGAGCGGTGCGATGATGTCGTGCACGTCGCCACCGCTGCAGAAGTTGCCGCCGGCCCCGGTGATGACCACCGCGTGGACGTCGGTTGCCTGCCGCAGTGCGCGAAAGGTGTCGCGAAGCTCCACGTAGCTGTCGAAGGTGAGCGGATTCTTCCGCTCCGGTCGATGCAACGTCACGGTGGCCACACCATCAACGCACTGCCATTGGAAATGCACCGGCGCGTGGTCGGCCATGGTGCACCGTGTGCCCGCATCGAGACCGGCGGTGAGGCTGTTCATGACGCGCGCTCCTTGCGCGAAAGGGGGCGGGAATCCTGCTGGGGGGCGAGATGGGCGCGCAGTCGACCGAGTTGCTCGTACAGCATGTCCCGGTGTTGGCCGTCGAGGCCGTCGAACAGCTCGATCAGCCACTGCTCGTGCTCGGCCGCCATCGCGAGGAACTGTGTACGTCCCGTGCGGGTGAGCGAGACGATCGTCGAACGGCGATCGCGCGGGTCCACGATGCGCGTGACGTACCCGTCCGCGACGAGCTGTTCGGTCAGCACGGTGACATTACCGCCCGTCACCATCAGGTTGCGCGAGAGGGTATTGAGCCGGAGGCCATCGGGGTGGCGCTCCAACTGGGCGAGATAGTCGAAGCGGGGCAACGTGACGCCGAAGCGCTCGCGGAGACGGGAGCGGATCACCTGTTCGATTTGCGTACTGCAGGATAGGAGACGGAGCCACAGGCGCACGGCTGAATGATCCGACGACTGGGCGCGCGCCTCCTGACCGAGCCGGTCCTGCGCGACCACGTGCACATGGGTAAACCGTCGGGCAGGCGTCATGGTCACATCACCTCGCCGCCACTCACCGAGACGATCTGCCCCGTGACGGACGCCGCACCCGCGGAACAGAGCCAGGACACCGCGCTCGCCACCTCCGCGGGCGCAATAAACCGCTGTTGCGGGTTGAGGGCCGCCAGCTGGGCGCGCGCCTGTTCCGGCGTTCGACCGGTCTTCTGGACGATGTTGTCCACGCTGCGCGTGAGCATGTCGGTGTCGGTGAACCCGGGGCAGACCGCATTGACGGTGATGCCGGTCGTGGCCACCTCGAGCGCCAGTGACCGCGTGAAGCCGATCACGCCGTGTTTGGCGGCCGCGTACGCAGCCACGTAGGGGTACCCCCGCTGCGCTGCCGTGCTGGCGATGTTCACCACGCGCCCCCAGCGGACCGCACGCATCCCGTCGATCACCGCGCGCGTGCAGTGGAAGGTGCCGGTGAGGTTCACCGCCAGCATCTGCTGCCACAGCGCATCGGAGGTTCGCGACACGGGCGCACTTTCGGCCTGCCCGGCATTGTTGACCAGCACATGCACCGTGGGGAGCGCAGCGAAGGCGCGGGTGACGGCAGCGCTGTCCGTCACATCGCACACGCACACGCTGGCCGGCGGGCCGAGGACCTCGGCGAGCGCGTCGAGCGGCCCTCGTGATCGCCCGAGCAACGTGACGGCGAAGCCGTCGCGCACGAGCTGTTCGGCAATGGCGGTCCCGATGCCGCGACCGGCGCCGGTGACCACGGCGTGGGCGCCTTTCGGTACGGCAGCGTCGCTGGTCAACGCGACAGGGGGTGAGTCGTTCATGTCTCGCGCCTCAGGGTATCCGGACCGCTGCCACCACCGCGCGCGAAACCACCGGACGGCGGTGGCGCCTGCTGCGCCTTCTCACGGGCAAACCCGGCCTCGAGCTGGCCTTTCGCCGCGCGATACGGCTTGGGCCAGCCGATGGCCGTGTAGCCGATCCGCGCCGCCTCGGTGAGTGTCCACGCCGGGTTGGCGAGGTGGGGGCGCGCCACCGCGCAAAGGTCGGCGCGACCGGCAGCGATGATCGAATTCACATGGTCCGCCTCGCTGATGGCGCCCACGGCCATCGTCGGGATCCCCGCCTCCTGCCGGATGCGGTCGGAGAAGGGCGTCTGGAACATGCGACCATAGGTGGGTTTTTCCCGCTTGCTCACCTGCCCCGATGAGCAGTCGATCATGTCGGCGCCGGCGCGCTTGAACGCACGCGCGATCTCCACGGCATCGGCGGGGGTGATCCCGCCCTCCACCCAGTCGTGCGCGGAAATGCGCACCGACATGGGTAACGCCTCGGGCCAGACGGCGCGCATAGCGCTGAAGACTTCCAGGGGATACCGCAGCCGCTGCTCGAGCGATCCACCGTACCCGTCGGTCCGCTGGTTCGTGAGCGGCGAGATGAAACTCGACAGCAGGTACCCGTGCGCACAGTGAAGCTCGAGCCAGTCGAAACCCGCGGCAGCGGCACGGCGGGTGGCGGCAACGAACTGCTCGCGCACCGCATCCATCTCGGCGCGCGTGATCTCGCGGGCGCGTTGGCTCACCCCCGGCAGATACTCCTGTGGCGAGGCGCTCACCAATGGCCAGTTCGCCTCGGCACCGGTGTCGGGGAGCGGCAGGTCGATCCCATCCCACGCGCGGCGCGTGGAGCCCTTCGCTCCGCTGTGGCCAAGCTGCAGCGCCATGCGCGCCTCGCTGTTCGTGTGGACCCACTCCACGATGCGCTGCCAGCCCCGCTGCTGCTCGTCGTTCCAGAGCCCCGGACATCCGGGAGTGATGCGCGCCTCGGGACTTGGACAGGTCATCTCCGCGAACACGAGCCCCGCCCCGCCCATGGCACGCGCGCCGAGGTGCACGAGGTGATAATCGCCCGGCATGCCGTCTACGGCGGAGTACTGCGCCATGGGCGAGACCACCACACGATTCGTGAGCAGCACCGACCGCACCTGCAGCGGTGTGAACATGGGTGGCACCGGCGCGACCGGCGCGTGAACCGGCGCCATGACCGGCGCCGGCACCGTCACTTGTGCCACGGCCCGCTCGGCAAGCCATTGCTCGTAGCCTTCGAGCCACCCGCGATCGCGCAGACGCAGGTTTTCGTGGCTGATGCGCTGGCTGCGCGTGAGCATCGAGTACATGAACTGCTCGGGTTCGAGCTGGTCGCAATAGCGCGTGCCGCACACCTCGAACCACTCCATCGCGTTCCACGCGGCGTTCTGGATGCGCAGCGTCTCCACCCGGCGCAGCTCCTGGAATCGCGCGAGGACCTCGGGGATCTGCTGGGGCGCATCACCCGTAAGCTGAAATTGCCGGACCAGCTCGATCGCATCCTCGAGCGCCAGCTTGGTGCCCGATCCGATGGCGAAATGCGCCGTATGCACCGCATCGCCCATGAGTACGACATGGCTGCCATGCTGGTTGCGCAGCCACCACTGCTCGCACACGATTCGCTGGAAGTTGAGCCACGCCGACCCGCGCAGATGCCGCGCGTTGGTCATGAGGCGTTCGCCCTCGAGGGATTCGGCGAACAGGCGCTCGCAAAATGCGACCGACTCGTGCTGATCGGCGTTGTCGAGACCATGCGCCTGCCAGACCGACTCGGGACACTCCACGATGAAGGTCGTGGTGTTGGCGTCGAACTTGTAGATGTGCGCCTGAAACCAGCCGTGCTCGGTGCGCTGGAAATCGAAGGTGAAGGCGTCGAACAGCTTGTGCGTGCCAAGCCAGATGAAGCGGTTCGGACGCGTCACGATGTCTGGACGGAAGACGTCGGCGTACGCCGTCCGGATCTTCGAGTTGATGCCATCGGATGCGATGATCAGGTCCGCATCGGGATAGTCGAGATCCGAATCCACCTCGGTTTCGAACAGCAGCTCGACGCCGAGCGCCTCGCACCGGGCCTGCAGGATATTCAGCAGGTGCTTGCGGCCGATCCCCACGAAGCCATGGCCCCCCGAGCGGATGCGCCGTCCCTTGAAGCGCAGCTCGATGTCGTCCCAATGGCTGAACGACTGTTCGATCTGATCACAGCTCTCGGGATCCCAGCGCCGCATGTTCTCCATCGTGGCGTCGGAGAACACGACCCCCCAGCCGAAGGTGTCGTACGGCTTGTTGCGCTCGACCACGGTGATGCGGTGAGCGGGATCGAGCTTCTTCATGAGGAGGGCGAAGTAGAGCCCGGCCGGCCCCCCGCCAATGCAGACGATACGCATGCGCTACACTACTTCCAATTACTTCAACCTTCAAGTAATCGCCGGCAGCCGCCCTCGTCTCGCCTCGTCCCGCCGCCTGCCACCGGCAGGCCAAACGCTCACGTCACGGCCTGCCGCACCTGATACTCGGGCGCCCGCCAGGCCTCCGTGCGGAGGATCTCCGCCAGCACGTCCACGGCGGCCGCGATGTCGGCAAACCGCAGGTAGAGCGGCGTGAGGCCGAAGCGCATGATGTCGGGGGCGCGGAAGTCGCCGATCACCCCGCGCGCGATCAGCGCCTGCATCACCGCATACCCCTCGGGATGCCGGAACGATACGTGGCTGCCGCGCGGCGCCCCCGCCGCCGGGCCCACGAGCTCCACGCCGAAGCCGTGGCAGCGCACCGCCACGAGCTCCATGAAGAGGGCCGCAAGGGCGCGCGACTTGGCCTCGACCTGGGCCATCGGCACCTCGAGGTGCAGGTCCACACCACTCTCCAGCGCGGCCACCGCCAGCACGGGGGGCGTGCCGCAGAGAAAGCGGTCGATACCGGCCCCCGCCTCGTAGTGATCGACGAAGGCAAAGGGACGGGCATGGCCCATCCATCCGCCCAGCGGCGACTGTACGCGATCATGGTGACGTTCGGCCACGTACAGGAAGGCCGGTGCGCCGGGGCCGCCGTTGAGGAACTTGTACCCGCACCCCACGGCGAAGTCCGCACGCGCGGCATTGAGCTCGAGCGGGACGGCCCCCACCGAATGACTCAGGTCCCAGAGCACTAGCGCACCCTTCGCGTGCGCCGCCGCCGTGATCTCCGCCATGTCGTAGCGCTCGGCGGTCTTGTAGTGCACGTGCGTGAGCAACACGAGCGCCGTGTCGTCGGTGATCTGCGCCAGCAGCTGCTCGCGCGGCGCCAGCTGCAGCCGGCGATCCCCACCGAGCGTGCGCAACGCCGACTCCACCATGTAGAGATCGGTGGGGAAGTTGCCGGGTTCGGACAGCACCACGCGGCGCGCGGGCTGCGCCTGCAGCGCCGCGACGATGAGCTTGAACAGATTGACCGACGTCGAATCCGCCACCACGACCTCATGGCTCTTCGCACCGATCAGGCGCGCGATCTTGCCCCCCACGCGACGCGGGGCACCGATCCAGTCGGCGCTGTTCCAGCTGCGGATCAGCCCCGTGCCCCACTCCTCGGCCATCACGGCGTTCACGCGAGCTGCCGTCTGCCGCGGGAGCGCGCCGAGGGAGTTGCCGTCGAGATAGATCACGCCGTCGGGCAACGCGAAGCGCTCGCGGAAGGGGGCCAGCGGATCGGCGGCATCGAGCGCAGCGATCCGTTCGTCGAGGGAGGGAGCGGTCATGGCGTCGAAGTGGGGCGGATCGAGGCGTCGCTAGTGCTGCGGTGCGCGCCGCGAAGAAACGTATCGAGCGACGTGCCGCCGGTGCCGGCCATGTCGCGCGCCGCGCCGGACGGCGCCACGATGTAGTCGTGTGCCAGGCGCATGTGGGCCTCGCGGAACGCGGCGATCTGCTGCAGCGCCTCGTTGTAGGCCTGCTGCAACACCACCGTCCCGCCGGTGACCCGCTCACGAACGCGGGTGCCCTGCTCCACATCGTCCACGAAGCGCCGATGCGGAGGCGGCATGTAGGCACGGACGGCCCGGAGATAACTGCCGGCTGGATGATCGGCGTGCTTCACGCCCAGCATCGCGTCGAACAGCTGCAGCAGCGCGCTCTGGGCGGCGCTACCCCCGATGTGGCGCTGCGGCTCCTCCGATACGCCCTCGTAAATCACGCCCGGCGTGGGCCATCCGGCCACGAACGGCCGCACGCGCAGATAGTAGGTGGCCGGATCGCACCACCGCCGCACGTGTTCGAGCGCCGCATGCACCGCGACCATCCCCTCGGCAAAGTGCCCCAGGGCGGCCGCGAGCTCCGCATCGCTCCCGTCGGCCGACAGCGCCGTGGCGCGGGCGACCACGGGCAGCAGCGGCGCACCGGCGAGTTCCACACCCATGGAGGCGATGAAGAACCAGTCCTCATCGACGCCGCCCAGGAACTGGATCTGCGTGCGCGCATTATCGACCGACACGGGGGCACCCGTATCCACCAGACGCCAGTTGGTGAGCGTGGTGGTGGCGTAATGCGCGATGGGCGGACGATCCATTCGGGCCGCCAGCGCCGACAACGGCACCGCAAGCGACGGCGGCAGCCGCAGATCGGGCTCGTCGCCCCCCCACACGTACGCATTCGCATAGTGCGTGAGCAGCAGAAGCCCGCGTTCCTGATCGGCGGCGGTCACGAGCCCGGCCTCGTCGAGCAGCGGCAACGCCCGAATCACGTCTCGCACCTTTCGCGAACGGATCAGCGCCGACAACTCCGGCGCCACCGCATCCCAGGCCGCGTAGGCGGAGGGAAGCTGCAGCGGCAGCGGGTCAGGTGAAACAAAGCCCGTGACGGGGTCGACCTGATAATGGGAAAGTGCCATCCGAACAATCGTAGAGCGGGACGGGCCATCATGACATTCGGGATTTGTTCACCCCACACCGATTTCGGCCGGGCCGCCACGGCGCCGTTCCGCTACCGCTCGCAGGCCGCTTTTTTTCTTGGCATGACCACCATCACCCAAGCCGATTTCATCCAGTCCATCGCGGACGCGCTCCAGCACATCTCGTACTACCACCCGCTGGACTACATCCACGCGTTGGCGGATGCCTACGAGAAGGAGCAGTCGCCGGCCGCCAAGGACGCCATCGCGCAGATCCTCACCAACTCGCGCATGTGCGCCGAAGGGCACCGCCCGATCTGCCAGGATACCGGCAGCGTGGTGGTGTTCCTCAAGGTGGGCATGAATGTCCGCTGGGACACCACACGGTCGATCCAGGAGATGGTCGACGAGGGGGTGCGTCGTGCCTACCTGCTCCCCGACAACATCCTGCGCGCGTCCATCGTGGCCGACCCGGCCTTCTCCCGCAAGAACACGCGCGACAACACGCCGGCCGTCGTGCACGTGGAACTCGTGCCCGGTGACACCGTCGACGTGAAGCTCGGCGCGAAGGGCGGTGGCTCCGAGAACAAGTCGAAGTTCGCGATGCTCAATCCGAGCGACAACATCGTGGAGTGGGTGCTCAAGACGGTGCCGCTCATGGGCGCCGGCTGGTGCCCGCCGGGCATGCTCGGCATCGGCATCGGCGGCAGCGCCGAAAAGGCGATGCTCATGGCGAAGGAATCGCTCATGGAGCACATCGACATGGCGCAGCTCAAGGCGCGCGGCCCGCAGAACAAGATCGAGGAGCTCCGTATCGAGCTGCACGACAAGATCAACGCGCTCGGCATCGGGGCCCAGGGGCTTGGTGGCCTCTCCACCGTGCTCGATGTGAAGATCTGGGATTACCCCACGCACGCTGCGTCGAAGCCGATCGCGATGATCCCCAACTGCGCCGCCACACGCCACGCGCACTTCGTGCTCAATGGCAGCGGTGTCGCGTCGCTCCCCGTCCCGCGCCTCGAGGATTGGCCCAGCGTCACCTGGCGCCCCGACGCCAACGCGAAGCGCGTGGATCTCGACACGCTCACGCCCGAGGTCGTGGCCACCTGGAACGCCGGTGACCGTCTGCTCCTCAACGGCAAGATGCTCACCGGGCGCGATGCGGCACACAAGCGCATCGCGGATCTCTTCGCGAGCGGTCAGGGGCTGCCCGACGGGGTGGACTTCACCAACCGCGTGATCTAC
>Ga0078894_10002430_pt1 | contig 14135 bp, 23 predicted proteins | sample LauGreSu1BDMLBSD_2_FD_67506 | JGI IMG/M metagenome (GOLD analysis project Ga0078894, IMG submission 67506) | Freshwater lake microbial communities from Lake Michigan, USA - Su13.BD.MLB.SD (version 4) (version 4) | ecosystem: Environmental > Aquatic > Freshwater > Lake | place: Lake Michigan...
CATTATGTGGATCCCAACACGTGGGTATTGGACACATGTGGGTACAAGGTAGAGCGATACGCTTACTATACATATCCAAACTGACATGACCACCTCCAAGATCAACCGAGCCATCCGACATCTCAACCTGGAGATCATCCACCAGAGGGGTTCAGGGTATAGTTACTTCCTGGACACAACAACAGGAGATCAAATAGGGGATAGTGTACCAGTGTGCTACTTGAACACACTATCTCTAGAACGGTGGATCCAGGAGGCTGAAGCAGCAAGGAAACCGAGTACAATAGGAGTATGAGCAACCAAGTGAAAGTCAAACAACAAACCGAATGTGGCTCCAAGAACTGGGGCGTGTATGTGGACGGGAAGTTGGTCGAGGGTGGGTTCTTCACTAAAGCTGATGCACAGGCTTGTGCAGAAGGGTGGAGGAAGGAGCTTCAAGCATCTGCAGGAAACCGAGTATAATCAGGGTATGAGCAAACCCAAAGCCCTTACTATATACGAACTTCAGAAACTCCTTCTTAATGCCTATGGATTTGTAGATCATAAGGGAGTAATCTTCAAGACTGATGAATATCTAATGCATTCTTTTGAGTTTAGGATGGAAGCTTTTCCTGGCTCTGATTATCAAATTCTAGAGTTCAGTTATGATAATGCTACGTTTGTTGATGGTGTTGTAACATTTGAAACTCACGATGGCGACAAAGAATCTTTTAAAGTGCTGATGATTGCTAGGGATGGTCTGAACATCTCTGCAGAGCTCCTCAAGTAGTGTAGAGTGATGACCAGGAACCCTAGTACAATGGGGGAGTAGAAAGAACACCAAATCATGACGACCATCAATCAAGCAACTGTGGAAGAACTCAAGGACCTGTACTGCGACATGCACAAGGATGTGCACGGGATCAAAGCACGCTGGGTGTATGGAGGATCCTACACACACGAGGAGCTGGTCAACATGATCAACAGGCTGGAACAGGAGTGGGTGGAGGTGGAGGCGCGCGAACGGGAACAGCAACAGGCTGCAGCGGTGGCGGCACGTCGACAGATGCAGCGATTGATGGAGCTTGGTGCTCAGGATGAGGCCATGGCCATCAGGTGGATGCACGATGCATATGGTACTGGTGGAGACCACAAGTTCCTGGATTACGAGCTGGGAGTGGAGTACGGGTTCATCGAGGGCATCTTGCAGCAGGGGCTGTAGGATGGTGGTGTGTAGGAAACCCATTACAATACCAGTATGAACACCAACCAATCCTCCTCAGTAGTGTACGGCCTCTTTGTCGAAGACGAACAACCTGTTCTCCTCGGTATCTACTTCCTCGAAGGTGAAGCAGCTGCAGCACGTGACAAATACATCGAAGATGAAGTGTTGAGCTTCCCGCCCGTTCAACAAGATTGGGCTCGTCAACACTACAGCGAGTCTTCCTACATAACCAAATTGCCAGTCGGTCAGGCACCCTCCTTCTATTTCCTACCTCAAGATGATCGAGGAGCATTTGAAGAAGAAGAGTAAGCTTCACCCGGAAACCCATTATAATACTAGTATGAACACCATCAAGAAGACCGAAACCGAAAAGCAGCTCATTAAGTTCCGCAACCAACTCCACAACCTCCTGATCCGCAACCCAGGGATCCGGATCAGCGCCACCTTGGACGGAGACGTAATTGCCTGGATCCGTACTGGAGATGGACCCAATGCTTACGAGAAGATCTACCTTCCCACCTCGGGTAATCAGGAGCTGATCCAACACTAAGCACACACTCAGGAAACCAATTACAATACGAGTATGAACAACAACCAATCCTCCTCAGTAGTATACGGCCTCTTCCTTGAAGATGATGAAGCAAATGTCCTCCTCGGTGTTTACTTCTTGCAAGGTGAAGCTGAAGCAGCACGTGAACATTGGATTGAATTAGAGGTGAGTCAATTCCCATCCAAACAACACGATTGGGCTCGTCGTCATTACAACACTGCGGTCTTCATTACCAAACTGCCAGTCGGTCAGACGCCTTCCTTTAACTTCACCTCTTAACTACCACGATGATCAACACCCGGGAGTACACCCAGAGATTGGAAGAATTGCAACATGGATTGATCACCACCGAGGAGTGGATGGCGTACTGTGCAACCATCCGCAATAGCATTTCGGTTAAACCACATCCTAGATCTCACGAGGAACCCTCCTATAATCATCATGAAGGCAATCACATCACATCACATGACACACACCACACGTCGTAGAATGTCAGCAGCACAATTCATCTTCACATTACACTTACTCAACCTGAAAAACAAAAACAAGTAAAACACAAAACACACATATGAAAACAACCAAAAGCCCAACCAACACAGAAGCACGTCTCGCTAGCGAACTCATGGTGAACTCACTAGCACATTTCAAAATCGACTCGGTGCGAGGTCGTCTATCCACCAGCCCCAGGAAGAATGGAGTGCTGCACGTGGTGAAGATCCCCACCAGCGAACGATCCACCGAAGCGGTGCAGGCGGTGCTCCAAGAGCTCGACCATCACGGTGCCAAGGGATGGAGCGTGTTCACCGGAAGCAAAGGTGCTGTAACGGGTGTATCGAAGCTTCTGTAATCACATCCACTCGTCATGAACCACGATCCATTAGACGGTATCTCACCCGAGGAGTTTGCTCGATTGCAAGCCGAACACGAAGCGCATCGCGCGCAGGTGCTGCGGTGCATCGAACGTGAATGTGATTACTTGGTGGCCGAGGGCTTCGCTTACTACAGCCGATGCCCCACCACCGGTGAACGTCTCATCACCATGTACACGCCCGAGCAATTGCAGGCCAACCTCGACTTGATTTAACACGCGTGTCGACTAAATACCCGCATGCTAGTCACCATCATCATGTACACCTTGCTCAAAACGTCCACCGTGCTACACATGACGTGGAGCGAGACCATCGGCATGATGGTGTTGGATCAGGTGCTGAGGTATTGTTGGCGCGATGCACAACCACCCCGACCCTAAACGAGATCATCGATGATCCTGAAACCCATGCTGAGCACGCCTTCAACATCGGCCTCGACATCCCCTCGCTCACGAGCTGGTACCACGAGCACCACCCCTAGACTCCTGCATCAGGTGTTGTGGAGGGTGGCTATGGCTCATGTGGCTATCGTGGCTTTGTGGGCGTGGGGGTTGAATGCAGCAGCCGTGGTGATGTTGCTAACCATCATCACCAGCGTGTTGAGCTACATGGTGGGTGCTCGACGACCCATCGCTCGCCCCACCACACCACCACCTAGAATGTTCCGAGGATGAAAACACTATTGCTATTAACCACCATCATGATGGGTGGGTGCACCATCGACACGGTGGGATACTATCCCAGCCCCAGCAGGTACGATCGGGTATACCCCACCCACACGTTCCAGTACCACACCTACCCCACCTACCGCTCCACCGCACCAGCGTGGAGGGCTCCCACGTACGCTGCACCCATCACCCCCACCTACAGATGCTACCCACGATGGAACCCTTACCCGTGATCACGGCCGTGGTGCAAAGGTTCATGGTGTGCGAACCAGCCCGTGCCTGCTTGGTTGCATTGCTCGTGTGCATGATCATGATGGCGGTGGGTGTTGGAGTGATTGTAGCGTGGGTTGAATCGCGTGGCGATGTTTAAACGTGCGTGGGTGTCCCACAACGCGTGGGTATTCTAGAAGTGTCTAATAGGGGAGGTGTTGATGGTCTTCATGACCCGCATGGCAAAATTTTTTTAAAAAATCCTAGGATTTCGCCATATAGCGCGCGAACCCCCCTAGAGTATCACGAGCTACAAACACACAACATCATGATTGATTTTTCAACATCACATGTATAATTACATTTGTATTCTCGAGAATATAATTCAACAGAAAGGAGAAAACACACACACATATGAACAAAAACGCTTATGAAATTCGATTGGAAGTATTGCGTATGGCTCATGCTGATGCATTCACGCGTTACCATGAATCACTCAACGCACATCGCGTGAACGCCGACAAAGGCAACATCGCGCATGATGTGCAATTGAGCGACGCATTGTTTCCGCGCGTGGATGACATCTTGCAACGTGCGGATGCATTGTATGCATTTGTAGAAGGCAAGTAACCTCCATGCATCAGAGACCTCGGGACCGATGTTCCGAGGTCTTTTTTTGTGTGGGTATACATTTATATTGCATGCAACCACAGCTATGTAGAACACGCGGACAATTAGAATACACGCGAGGTTCATCGGCGCGTGCACGCGCGTCCGGTGGAGAGTTTCCTAGCACATCATCACGTACACGTGTTTTAAGCAAGAACCCCATGGAGAGGCGCGCGCGCGAGAGGCGCTCGAGCGAGGCGGCCGCGTGACCGGCGCGCGAGCATACCGGTTGATTTCTCGCGAGAAGATTGTATAATCACGCGCACACACGCATGAGCTTTGATATTGTAAATCGTAAAAAAATCGTTGAAGCGTTGCACGTGCTCGATAAACAAGCGCGTAGCGAAGCAACCACCCAACTAAAACCTCACGAAATCGACGCGATAATTTACCGCGCGTTGGGCATATCGCGCGTGTATTTTCGTAGCACGTCGCACCACAACACCGCGCGCGTGGAAATCGCCGATGCGAAACGTTACGTGATGGCGAAATTAAAATATGGCTTTTGATGATATAAAAAACACATTTACTCGTTGAAAATGCATCTAGATGCAATATATAATATTGTATGGATGATAGTTCATTTGCAGAAAAGCAGCTTATTCAGCATCACCTCGAAAAAAAGAAGCGTGAAGCCTTGTCTCGAGAGCAGAACCAAGGACAACTACCCGAGCGAAGCCCCGGTCCACCACACATCATGGGCACCAAATACGCGTATTTCAAAGCTCCAGGTGTACCCATAACAAACGTACAACCTCCCGCTTTCGCAGAAGACATCAAACCACCCCAAGCAAACATGCTACCGGAACACATGGCTGCTCTTGAAAATCGAGGCATACTAGCACCGTATCCCGTGCGCACACGACCGCTTACACCCAACGTGCCCGATGTGCCCACCGAGATTTCTCCGGATGTATTGAAAGCTTTGTCCGCGGGACCACAGCAAGCGAATGCGCGACACGCGATGCCCGGCATGATGCAAATGATGAAAAACATCGCTAACACCGCTACCGATGTAGCCAAACAAGCGGTGCAAGGCGGACCGGTGACCGTACCCGCAGAAGTGCAAAAATCTCGTTTTGATATGTGTCTCACTTGTGAGTTCTACGATAAAGATCAAGGAAGATGCACCAAGTGTGGTTGCTTCATGAAAGCTAAAACCAACATTGCAGCTGCTACATGCCCGGTAAAGAAATGGGATAAATACACCGGTGATGCAAAATAAATACCGGCATGGGTATAGATGACGTTCAAGAAATCGCACACGCGTACATGCTAGCACTACCACTCAACGAGCAAGTACACGTGCTCAACACCGTGTTGAACGTGCCGGTATCCACAACACCCACCGGCTATTACATGCACCGTGAAGCGTTGTGGGGTGAAGATCGCATGCGAGAATTTTGCATCAACTACATCAAGTGGATGCGAGTTACAGAATCAGAATTGATATATAATTTTTTATCAAACAGAAAAAATGGATCACTTTAAAACATATAGATACCCCGATAAAATTAGATTAGGTTGTGATGGTGATGGTGGGTATGTGATCGCAGATATACCCCATTATGATTGTTATATATCTGCTGGCGTATCGAGCGAAGAATCGTTTTCCCGAGATTTCATAGCGAAATATTCGTTGAATAGATCTCAATGCTTTGCTTTTGACGGTACGATAGAAGATTACCCGTGGCAGTACACCAAAAATATTCAATATGTGAAAAAAAATATATCGCATGAGAACTCTAAAACCACCACCAATCTCAACGATATCATGATGAATCACAAAAATATATTTTTAAAGATGGATATTGAACATCATGAATATCTATGGTTGCATCATCTAGACCCACGCGCGTTGTTGAATTTCAAACAAATGGTAATCGAGTTTCACGACGTCAATTCATCTGCTTATGGTACGGGACTCAATCAAAAACTATCGTGCTTTTATAAATTAGCAGATTCACATTATCTGGTGCATGCTCACGGTAATAATTTTGCACCTGCCATCGAGATAAACAAAAACAAAGTACCTACGGTTTTAGAGTTAACTTACGTGAGAAAAGATGTGTTGCATGATGCACAACTCAACGATTTTCCTCTGCCTGGAGAACTCGATACACCAAATCGTCGTGAGACACCAGACTATAATTTAAATTTTTACCCGTTCTACAACAAATAACACACATCGTTGCTAAATAAAATCATGAACAATACACCGTTAGAAAACAATCAATGGAAATTCACATTATGTCGCGGCAACGGCAGCTGTTGCCCGGTTATCACAGAAACCGAGTCTGGCTATGTTATTGCAGATGATTTTGGTGGTTCGGTTAAATTAACCACCGATCAAATGTCGCTTTTGCGTTCGGTTGTTGATCGTGCAGATGCTCAAGCTGCTAAGATTGAGCTTTAAAATCAACAATCAACTTCCACACGCGCGATAAAGCTTCTAGCGCGTAATCCATGTTTTGATCTTCTGCTTCTTGCATTAGTGTTTCAACGGTGGTCTCTATTTCTTTGATCAAAGCATCTGCGTTTTTATGATGCGATCCAGGCATGCTTATCAAATCTCCTGTTGATGGGCCACCGCCGGTTGCATTTGCTTGTGTGTTACCCGGACCATTGATTGGTGTGGTGTATGAATTTTTAACATCGTTTGATACGTTTGAAGGATAGTTCGATTGATTGAATCCCGCTTCATACCCTTCATACAATCTCATTAGTTTATAAAAATCATCGCTCATGTGTATATTTAGATTGATAGTTTTATTTATTTGATATAATAGTGTATGGCTGAAAATACCACGCGTGATTTAAAGTGGTCGACTGTAAATCGATTAATAGAAAAAACTATACATAGTATTTATTTAAATACATCAACGTATCATAGGTTAAAGTATGATGTGGTGATCGGGTTGATGCGTGGTGGATTAGTACCCGCCACATGTATATCACACGCGTTGAATGTACCTTTGCTAGCTTTAGGTGTAAAGTCATATGATGGTAATACACAAGCTGATAAAATCACCGTGTATCAAGATCTTCCCAAATCATGTTTAAACGGTGCAAATATATTACTGGTAGATGATTTGGTCGATACAGGAGATGTAATGACCTACATTTGCAATAAAAAATTTAAAAACAAACAAATTGGGAGATTACACACATGTGTTTTGATTAAAAAACAACATTCAATATTTATGCCAGACTACTATCAACAAGTGGTAGGCTCAAACACATGGATCAAGTTCCCATGGGAACTATAAATAATTACATGAAATTTGACTCTGAAGTAGCAAGAATTCTCGAACAATGGGGTGTGAGAGACGTTGATCAAAATGCAATAACTCAACGACCTGCAGATATAAACACAACGCAGGTTACTTGTTTAAACAAATTGTTTCCCGCAGCTAAAAACAAAAAGCACAAACGTAATCATAGAAAATAATTAACTCTATATTACACTTTTAAGGTATGTCCAAGAAATTATGCTGCATAATTACGGGTAAAACTATCGTCATTAACGATGATTACTACTCGAAAAAAGTTAAAGAATTTGGCTCGGAAGAGTTGCTAGAGTCGCGATATACATGCAGACAAGCAAAAAATCTCTTGGTGAGGGGATATAGCGTCGAAGAAATTAGATCATTATTAAAAGTCACCAAGAAGCTCGATGTGGTGTCGGAAGATGTTGTGCATGCGATTAGAACTTCCGATGCAGATGAATTGAAGCGTTTTGATCACGTGAGCATTAAAAAATCAGACCCTAAAGTTGCAAAATTCATCAACAACATTCGCAACTTAGAGTCCTAAATAAACACACAATTTTTATGAAAGTAATAAAGCGTAACGGTAGCAGGGAAGATTTCAATATCGAGAAAATCAATAAAGTTATTAGCTGGGCGGTTGATAATATACATGGTGTGAACTTGTCTGATATTGAAATGAACGCAAAGATAAACATTGCCGAAGGTATCACAACACGTGACATACACAAAATTTTGATTGAATCAGCGGTTAATTTGTTTACTGAAGAATCACCCAACTATCAATGGGTGGCATCTCGCTTGCTAAACTATCAATTGAGAAAAGATGTGTGGGGTGGTAAGAACCCACCCAAGTTGATCGACTTGATAAAAAAGAACGTTAAACGTGGGGTGTATCATGCTGAAATTCTAGATTTTTATTCTGCAGAAGAAATTGATAAGTTAGATGAGCGTATAAATCACGATAGAGATTACAACTTCACGTACGCTGGCATTAAGCAATTGTGTGATAAATATTTGATTCAAAATCGCAAAACTCGTGAGATATACGAAACACCACAATTTGTATACATGCTAGTTGCAATGATTTCATTTCATAAATATCCAAAAGAAACCAGATTAACCTATGTTAAAAAAGCGTACGAAGCGTTCAGTAAATTCAAAATCAACTTGCCCACACCACAAATGGCAGGCATTCGTGGTCACATTAAGCAGTATGCCTCTTGTTGTCTCATTGATGTTGATGATACAAAGGAGTCTATCTTTAGTAGTAGCGCTGCTGCCGGTTATGCTACTACTCAGCGTTATGGTATTGGTCTCAATTTTGGTCGCATGCGAGCAATTGGTGCTGAGATTAACAAAGGGGCGGTGATACACACGGGTGTTATTCCGTTCTTGAAAGTTTTCGAAGCTACCGTTAAATCATGTCAACAAAATGGTATCAGGGGTGGTGGCGCGACTTGTAACTTTCCATTTTGGCATTACGAGATCGAAGATATTGTTGTATTGAAAAACAATGGCGGTACAGAAGATAACCGAGTACGTAACATGGATTACGTTATTCAATTTTCAAAATTGTTCTACGAGCGCTTCATGAAGAATCAATCGTTGACGTTGTTTTCTCCCCACGAAGTTCCGGGGTTGTTTGAAGCATTTGGATTACCCGAGTTTGATGAACTGTATGTAAAGTACGAGAACGACCCTAAAATCAAGCACAAACGCAAGCTTGCAGCAACACAGTTGATGTCGTTGTTGGTGAAAGAGCGTACCGAAACTGGTCGTATATACATAATGAACATCGACCATTGTAACGAACATGGTAGTTTTACCGAGCGTGTGGGAATGACAAATCTTTGCGTGGAAGTGACACACCCCACAAAACCATTGCAACACATTGATGATCCACAATCAGAAATTGGCATTTGCATTTTATCTGCGTTGAATTTATTGGAAATAAAAGATGATGTGGATCTAGCAACCACGTGTGATATCGTGGTACGCATGCTTGATGAATTGATAGATTATCAAGATTACTTCACACCAGCAGCAGCAAACTTTACCAAGAAACGCCGCTCGTTGGGTGTGGGTATAACCAATCTCGCAGCGTTGTTAGCTAAACACAACATCAAATATACTGATTCAACTGCTCCAAATTTTGTTGATAGTTGGATGGAAAAGATCCAATATCACCTCACTAGCACCAGCATTGACCTGGCAGCTGAGAAAGGCAAATGTGAAAAATTTAATGAAACAAAATATGCTCAAGGTATTCTACCAATCGATACATATAAAAAGAAAATTGATACAGTGGTTACACGTAAACCATCTTTAGATTGGGAAGCATTGAGAGCTCGCATCAAAGCGGTTGGAATGAGACATTCAACACTAACCGCTTTGATGCCGTGCGAGAGCAGTTCAACAATTCAATGTTCAACAAATGGTATTGAGCCTGTGCGATCGTTACTTACATACAAAGCTTCCAAAGCATCAACAATACCAGTGCTCGTACCAAACTATGCAACTTGTAAAAACAAATACACGCTAGCGTACGACATGATTGACAACACAGGCATGATAAACACCGTGGCTGCATTGCAAAAATGGGTTGATATGTCGATCAGTGCAAATTTATATTATAATTACGACCATTACCCTAACCGTGCGTTACCTGATGCTGTTGTGATAAAAGATTTATTATATGCATATAGCATGGGTGTTAAAACGTTATATTATAGCAACACCAGCGATGGTGATAAACAATCAGCTGAAAATAACAATTGTTCGAGCGGTGCATGTGCTATATAGAACATAAATATATAGATGAAATTTAGCACATTCAATACAAGGGTATCTGTATTGTTGAAAGAGTTCCCTGCAACTATTACTGATCCTCAAAAAATATCTCAAAACATTCTCGATAGATTAGAGGAGATACCTGCAGAAACCACACACAGTACATTCACACCCCTGCAGCGATTGGCTGATAAAAACTTGAGAAAGACAGTTGTAGATGCAATCATACAACATGCATTTAGCGAGCACGACGGTAAACATTCTTCAGCAATTCACGATAAAGTATCTTTCAGAAAAGTGTTGCAAGACGCGATGTTAGAAGTAAAGAAAAAAATGCCAGAATTCAAAGTGAACAAAGCATCTGCAGATGCATTATCATATAGATTATGGACGTTATTTAAATCCGACATGACCATTTCACCGGAAGGAAACCCCGTATCATCATCGAATAAAGCTGATATGAAGCAAAAACTCGATAATGCGATCAAAGATGTTGCCGCGACAGCTACAAAAACTTCTACCCCACAAGCTGTAGATACACCAACTACAGCTGTAGCAAGTGACGGCAAATCAAAAGATATAACAGATGTTTTAGATCAAGAATTTTCTTTTACAGAAGAAGTTTATGATAAAGTAGTTGAAGAAGTAAACGCTCTCAACAAGCGTGCTGGTAAGAGGAATATTCCTCTGATTTCAGTTGAAAAAACAGGAGAAGAAGTAGTTGAGAAAAGATACAATCCCGCGAATGCTACATCCCGCAAGGGAGTGATGCTCAAAAAGATCAAATTTCGTATTAAAGTGCCTCAGCTTCAATTACCGGGGGGATGGAAGTTCATTGGAAGAGTTGACCATACAGATGTTGGTAATTTAATTGTCAGTGTTCCGGATAGCGGGCATGAAGAAGATTTGCATGCACTGTATGGAAACTCACAACCTAGTTATTGTGATCATTGTAATACTACTCGTAAAAGAACTTCGACTTTTGTGGTGCAAGATGAGAAGAATAAACTCAAACGCATTGGTCGTCAATGCTTGAAAGATTATTTACCAGGTGGTGAGCAGGGTGTGAAGAAAATGTTAGACTTTGCTGAATATCTTTCCAAGATAGCAGAGGGTCTCAGAGAATGGGGAGAGAGCGGTGGAGAAGGGGGTTATGATGAAGAAGGTGGTGGAGGTGGCGGTGGAAGCTCTAAGTATGACAGCTTCAGAATTAAAGAAACTTTAGGAGTTGCTTTAGCTTATGTTCGTAAGTTGGGTTACGTGAGCAAATCTAAAGCTAGCGCAGAAAATGAAAGCGGTGGCTATAGTGAACCAACAAGTTCTAAGATCGTAAAAGGTATTACAGGTGAACTAGAAAACATAATAGCTAGAGCAGGTGGTCTTGCTAAAGCAGGTAGTGGAGCACAGACAGAGTTAATAGCTCTAGACACCTATCGTGAAAACAAAGAAAAGTACGAAGCAGAGGCAGAAAAAGTTATAGAATGGGGTAAAGAGTATATCGCAAAACAATTGGAGCGTCCTTCCAACATGTCAGAGTACTTTAGAAACTTACAAACTATTCTCGACGGAGCAGCATCTAGTGGAGCTATTCCAGAACGGTATATCGGTTATCTAGTTTCTATTATTCCAGCTTACAACAAAGCTATTGATGCGCAGGATCAAGAAAAGCTTTCCAAGGAGCGAGGCGAGCAAGTTAGTAACTACGTGGGCACAGTAGGTGCACCTATTGGTGATCTAAACTATGGTGATAAACGTAAGTTGAAACAAAAAGGTGTACAGGATTTGGATAAATTCCCATACAACGGTCCTATTGCAGTTACAGTTACAGGATCGAGAGAGTTTGAACGCCAAGGGTTTGGATATTATGACACCGGTGGTACCACTACCATGATCAACATGATCGATGACGATGGAAATGTTTTTGTTTATTTTGCTAATGGTAGTAATGATATTGAAAAAGGTTCAAAGATAATTATCAAGAGAGCGTTAGTTAAGAATCACAAAGACTACACCAACAAACACACAGGTAAAACCGTTAAACAAACTCTTTTAACACGTGCGACCTTAGACTTTGTACCTGCTAATGAGTCCTTTAAAAATTATTTTTATAATCTACAATAAAGCATGAAAACAGTGTTAAACACCAACAACATAAACACCCGAACGCAACCACTTTTTTTAGGGGAGTGTTTATCACTGCAACGATACGATCAACTCAAATATCCCAAGCTGTATGAACTCGCGGAAATGATGGAAGAGTATTTTTGGACGCCTAAAGAGATTCCACTCATGAAAGACCGTAATGATTATCATGAGCTATCTGACGCAGAGCGCTTTGTGTTTGATACCAATCTCAAATGGCAAACCATGACAGACTCCATGCTGTCGAGGAGCTTGTTCAAAGTTGCTGAACATGTATCAAACCCAGAACTCGAAGCAGCGATGAACGTGTGGGCATTTTTCGAATCTAACATTCATAGTAGATCCTATTCACACATTCTCAAAAACGTTTACCCGAATGAATCTGTGTTTTGGGATTCTATTTTACAAGATCAAGAGGTTGTATCACGCGCTAATGAAGCTAAACGTGAATATGATAAATTGTTTGGCACACCTACAGATCTAAAAACACAAATATTCGATGCGTTGTTAGCAACTCAAATTACCGAAGGTTTAGCCTTTTACACTTCATTTGTTTGTAGTTTCTTTTTTGGTGCTCGTGGTAAAATGGAAGGTAATGCTAAGATCATCAAGCTGATTGCACGTGATGAAAATCTACATGTAGCAGTCTCTCAAAATGTGTTACACTATTTACGTGATAATGCTGATGAAGGGTTTCAAGATGTAGTTGCAGCTAGTGAGAGCAAAGTATACGATGCTTATACTATCGCGGTAAACACAGAAAAGCGTTGGGCCGATTATTTGTTTTCCAAGGGTAGCTTGCTAGGATTAAATGCTGATATTCTCAAGGGGTATGTAGAATGGTTAGCTAACAACCGCTTAGCATCGCTGGGATATACCAAAATTTTTAACACCAAAAAGAATCCGTTGGGATCTTGGTACGATGCATTCATGAATAGTGATAAGGTGCAAGTTGCACCGCAAGAAACAAACATCTCCTCATACAAGATTGGTGCGAGAGATACTCAAGTCGATATGGCGAGTTTTGCTAGTATAGAATTATAACATAAATATATACATGCAGCTGCACTATCAACTTAATCCAGATTTATGGCATAATAACGTTTTACGAGAAGGTGTGCGAAAGAAATTACGTGCAATCGCGCAAGATTTTATTGGTACTCTAAAGATACAAACTCCACCCGACGATGTGACCATTACCGGCAGTTCAGCAAACTACAATTACACTTCCACGAGTGATATTGATTTGCATGTATTGATTGATTTTTCAACTGTAGATAGCGGAGAGGAGCTCACACGAGATTATTTTCTAGCTAAGAAATCAATCTGGAACGATAAGCATGATATCACTATTTTTGGTAGAGAAGTAGAAATGTACGTTCAAAACACACATGAAGCTCACATCTCCACGGGTGTGTATAGCATTTTACACAACAAATGGGTAGTTAAACCTCAAAGAGAAGATAAAGAGATTGATATTGATCAAGAAATTTTCAATAAGAAGCTCCAAGAATACGTTGATATAATCGAACACAATCTCAACAAAAACACCAATCACAAGTATCTAGGAAAACTAAGAAAGAAAATATCTGATTTTCGAAAAGCTGGTTTAGCTGCAGATGGTGAATTTTCTATTGAAAATCTAGTGTTCAAGCGATTGAGGTCCATGGGATATCTGGATAAATTAGCACAACACGAAACAGATGCTTATGATGCATCTATGTCGGTAGAGAGTTTTAAAATTTTTTATAATACCAATTG
>Ga0078894_10002431_pt1 | contig 14135 bp, 17 predicted proteins | sample LauGreSu1BDMLBSD_2_FD_67506 | JGI IMG/M metagenome (GOLD analysis project Ga0078894, IMG submission 67506) | Freshwater lake microbial communities from Lake Michigan, USA - Su13.BD.MLB.SD (version 4) (version 4) | ecosystem: Environmental > Aquatic > Freshwater > Lake | place: Lake Michigan...
GCGGCTCAGGCAGCGTTGAGGTGTTGATCGGCGAGCTGGGCGAGGTGCTGGCTCCAGTGGTCCACATCGCTCTGCTCCGCCGCCTCCACCATCACACGCAAGAGCGGCTCGGTGCCGCTGGCTCGCACCAGCACACGACCGCAGCCATCCATGGCGGTTTCAGCGGCCTGCACTGCCTCGCGCAAAGGCTCACAAGCCTCCCAACCGGTGCGGCGGCCTTTGTCGGGCACCGTCACGTTGACCAGCTTTTGGGGGTAAGGCTGGAAGCTGGTGTCCATCCAGTCGGCCAGTGAACCGCCGCGCGCCTGGATCAACGTGGCCACCTGCAGGGCCGTGAGCAGGCCATCGCCGCTCATGCCGTGGCGCGCCGAAAGGATGTGACCGGACTGCTCACCGCCGAGGGCCGCCCCTAGGTCTTCCATGGCGGCATGCACGTATTGATCACCCACGGCCGTTCGCTCCAGCAGGCCCCCGGCGGCCTGCCAGGCCCGCTCAAAGCCGAGATTGCTCATCACCGTGGCCACGATGCGGTTTTCGGGCAGAGCACCTTCCGCCATCAGGGCCTGGCCCCAGAGGTAAAGGATCTGATCGCCATCCACCACCCGACCACGGCCGTCCACCGCAAGCATGCGATCCGCATCGCCATCGAACGCGAAGCCCATCGCTGCGTCGTGCTCCAGCACAGCGGCGCGCAAAGGCTCGAGGTGGGTGCTGCCGCAACCCTGGTTGATGCGGCTGCCATCGGGCGCGCCATGCAGCACGGTGAGCTCAGCGCCGAGGCCCCGGAATAGGGCTTCACCACAGCTGCTGGCGGAACCCCAGCAGAGATCCAAAACAATGCGGCAGCCATCGAGACGTGCACCCGCCACGCTCTCCAGAAGACGCTGTTGGTAATCCTCCAGGAGATCAGGGCGCTGCCGCAGCTGGCCGGTGGGGTTGAAACCGCTCTGGCCCTCAGCTGCCCCATGCAGCCCGGCTTCGATCGCCGCCTGCTGCTCCTTACCCAGCTTGGAGCCGCAGCCGCCAAACACTTTGATGCCGTTGTCATGGGGAGGGTTGTGGCTGGCGCTCACCATCAGCCCGCCACCACCGCCGAGCTGTCGAATCGCGCCCGGCACCGCCGGCGTGGGGCAGAGGCCCAGATCGAGCACCTCACGGCCCGCAGCCGTGAGCCCCGCAGCCAAGGCCGCCACCAGCATCGGCCCGCTGCTGCGCGAATCGCTACCCAGCAGGATGGGTCCACCCGCCGGCAAGACCCGCCCGCACCAGTAGCCCAACTGCAAAGCCAGGGCCGGAGTGATCTGGCTACCCACCCGACCACGGATGCCATCGGTACCAAAGGCGGCTGTGCCCCGGGGCAGGGGAGCGCCGAGCGGAAACTCAGCCAGAGACAACGCAGCCGGCTCGGCCATCACAACAACGCACCTGAGTCGGGCTGCAGGCTAGGTGGAGGGCCGAAACAGCCTCAGCGCCAACGGCGCGGCCACCAGGCCCAGAACACCAGCTCCACCACGGCCCACAGCAGCACACCGCCCACCAACCAGCCCGGCAGCAAGCGCAGCGGCCAGAGGGGCCGCAGCAGTATCAACACACCGGCCAAGGCCCACACCTGCAGCAAGCGCCGCCGCTGACGCCAGCCGGGCAAGTGCGTGAGGCTCGGCGGAAGTGCGGGGAGTTGCAGCCGGCCCATGACCTGGGGATGCGATCTCCCCAAGAATGCCAACACCCGTCCAACCCTGTTGCCCCCGCTGCGCCCCTCCGCCGCCCTGCTGATCGGCGCCACCTGCCTGGGCAGCGGCATCGCCCTGGCCATGGCCCGCCAGGCCCTACTGCAGCTGGCCCCACCCCTGAACCCCTCCAGCTCCACTGCCGCCCTGGAGGCAGCCCGCTACCGCGGCGTGGATCCCCAACGCCGCCGCGATGCCGCACTGCTTTTGAGCGCGCAGCCGGAGCGGAGTGCTGGCGAACGGCAACGCTTGTTGCAGGGCCAGGGGTGGGGCCAATCCCCGCTGGCTGCCGTCGTCCTGAAGCAGGCAGCCCAGAGCGCTGAAGCACAGGGCAGGCCCCAGCAAGCTCAGGCCCTCTGGAACGATCTCCTGCGCCGCTTCCCCCAGGAGGCCGCCAGCGCCGATGCGCTCTATGCGCTCGGCCAGCGGCAGAGGTTGCTGCAACGCTTCCCTGCTCATCCAGCCGCGCTAGCCGCCGCTTTGGAAGCGGGCAACAGCCTGCACCTAGCCCGCTGGGGCGCACGCTGGCCAGGCGCCGAAGCGTTGCTCCTGGCTCAATGCCAACAGCCTTCGGCCGCACTCACCCCCAAAAACCGGCAACAGCTAGCCAGCGGCCTTCTGCAACTCGGGCATCTGGAGGCTGCGCAGCGTTGTCTGGGCACACAGCCCCTGCCAGGGGAGCTTGCCCTGAACCTCAGCCGCGGCCTGCTGCGCGGTGACGCCACCCAACAGCAGCAAGGCCAGCAGCTTTTGCTGAACTTGGCCAAAGCTCAACCCAACCGCGCGATCGGCCGTGAGGCAACAGCCTTGCTGTCGGAAGAGCCTGGTCAGCCCGCGCTGCAGCTGCTCGAGCAACTACCGGCGCCGCTCCAAGCCAGTGCCCCGGTCCAGGCGCGTTTGGCCTTGGAGCGGCGCCTTCCCTGGCAAGCCGTGCTTCAGCGGTGGCCGCAGGAGCCTTCCAGCTGGGAACTGCAATGGCAGCTGGCGCGCCAGGCCTTGCTGAAACGAGATTGGCCGCAGGCCAGCGCCATCCTGGGCGCCATCAACAGCGAACAACTGCCCGCTGCCCTGGCAGCCCGGCAGTTGTTTTGGCAGGGCTACAGCGCCGAACAACAGGGGCAGCAAGCGGCAGCCCAACAGTTCTGGCAAAGCGTGCTGCGCGCTCAGCCAGTGGGGTACTACAGCTGGCGGGCACTGGCGCGGCTGGGCCGCGAGCTTCCATCACCGAGCCAAGGCCCCAAGGATCAGGCGGCCGAACTGCCCTGGCTGCCGCTAGCGAGCGGCAACGCCGGCCTCGATGACCTCTGGCGCACCGGCCAAGCGCTCGAAGCCTGGGAAAGTTGGCGCCACCAGCGGGGTGGAGCACCGCCGCAGGGCCCTGATCAACTGCTCCTCGAGGGACGTCTACGCACCGGGATCGGTGACGACTGGACGGGGCTTGGCCAGCTGGAATTCGCCAACCTGCGCCTACCCCAAGCGGGCTGCCGCAGGCAGTGGCAACGGGAACTGCAACAACATCCCCGGCGCTTCCAACAGGAACTGGGACAAGCCGCCCGAGAGGAAGGGGTGGATCTCGAGCTGCTCTGGGGTGTCGCTCGGCAGGAATCGCGTTTCAGCCCCGGCGTGGCGTCACCGGTGGGAGCGATCGGCCTGCTGCAACTGATGCCAGAAACAGCGGCCGAGTTGGCAGGACGGCAGCCCAGCAGCCAAGAGCTGCAGAACCCGGCACTCAATGCCCAGCTGGGGGCTCGCTACCTCAAGCAACTGCTGCAGCGCTGGGGCAACCAACCTTTCCTCACCGTGGCCAGCTACAACGCCGGCCCGGGTGCGGTGGAGGGTTGGCTGAAAGGACCACTGCCAGATCCGCAGCGGGAGCCTGAACTCTGGACCGAGGCCATTCCTTACCCCGAAACACGCCTCTACGTGAAAAAGGTGCTGGGCAATCGCTGGAGCTACCAACTGCTGCAGGCGGATCCTGAGCGGTTGTGCTCGCCGAGCTAGCCGAGCACAACAGCAAAGCGCTCGTGGGCGAGGTATCCCAAGCCAATCCCGGCCAGCACCCAAAGACTCAGACCGGCAGCAGCCCAAAGCGGGGCCGGCGCGATCCGCAAACGGCTGAGGTCGAGTCGGGCGAGCAGCACGGCTGAAGCAAGCACCAACACCTCCGCCAGCACAGCCAGGTGCAACAGGTACAACCCCCCGGTAATCACGATCAACAACGTCACAACCAGGGTGAGCGCCTTGCTCGCAGCCATCAGCTGCGACAACTCCCGCAACAGCAGATCCGGCATGGCACAGAACACCACAACCACGAGGGCCTGCAGACATTGCAAGGGCCAGAACAATGACCCCGCCAGCTCCAGCTGAAGGGGGGTTTCAGCGCGATTGAGCAACAGCGGAGCCACCTCAGCCCAATGCAGCCCCATGTAGCTGCTCACCAGAAGCAGCACGAGCAACATGGGCGCCCGTAGGGGCAGCAACACCACACCAAACACAGCTCTCACGGGGTTGGCTCCAGCACCAGGGCAATGGCTTCAAATGGGCAGGTTGGGATGCATTGTTCGCACACCAGGCAGCGTTGCGCGTCGAACTGCAGCTGCCAAGAGGGTGCCGCACTGCGAAGAGCGCCGCTGGGGCACACGCTGGTGCAGATCCCGCAATCCACGCAGCGCTCGCGATCCACCCGAATCTGACCCGAAGCGCGGTTGATCCCCAGGCCCTGACTCTCGAGCCACTGCTCAGCAGCGGCAAGATCGTCGATGTCGCCAGAAAGCTCCACCACCATCGTGCCGCTCTGGTTGGGAGCGATCTGAGCGCGGAGAATTTTGGCGGCGATATCGAACTCCACCGCCAACCGATAGGCGATCGGTTGATGCACCGCCTCACGAGGGAAATGGAGGGTGATGCGGCGTTTCACGCTGGCTGGCCCACCGGTTCACAGCGTAACGAGCGCTCAAAAACTGTCAGATTGAGCAGCGAACGTTCTGGCTTTCCGCGTGAGCGCACCCTCAACAGACCCGAGCGGTGCCGGCAGTTCAGCGGCACAACCGCTGCTCGGTCGTCGGGCCCGTCTGCTCTTAGCAGCTCTGGGAGCCGTGCTGGCACTGGCGCTGTTTGCCTTACGCGGCGGGCTGCAACCGTCTGCGCCGCTTGAGAAGTTGGCTCGACAATCTCTGGATCTTTCCGTTGCCCTTGGGGATGGACGACCCACCCTGGTGGAGTTCTACGCGGACTGGTGTGAGGCATGCCAGGCCATGGCTCCAGCAATGGAGACGATCGAGCAACAACAGCACGGCAAGCTCGATGTGGTTCTGCTCAACGTTGACAATCCGCGCTGGCAGCCAGAGATCGATCGCTACGAGGTGAACGGCATACCGCAATTGGAGTTGTTCAACGCGTCCGGCCAAGCCGTGGGGCGAGCACTCGGAGCTCGAAGCCGTCCGGAGCTGGAAGCTCTCACCACAGCTCTGATCGCCGAAACACCGCTGCCACAGCTGGCGGGGATGGCCAGCCAAAGCAGCTTGCAACCCTCTCTTGCCACTGCAGCGATGGCAGGTCCGCGCAGCCACGGCTGACGTCTAGACCACAAAACCCATCTACCCTGCAGCCAATCGCCATCCGGCCGGCGCCGGTGCCTTCACCCCATGAACCGCTTCCGGGTTGAGCTGATCGCCGCCACCCCCAATCCTCAGCAGTGCATCTACGCCGCGATGCACCAGGACTACAGCGAAGGGTTCGTGGCCTCCGACCGCTCGGAATGGCCCGACGAGACCAAGGCCGGCGAAATCTGCGTGAAGCGGCTGCTCGCTGGTGAACGCGGCCATTACGGACCGCTCGAGCACGCTCAGATCGTGCTCAATGTGGGCTGGTTTCCCCACTCGGTGATGCAGCAGGCCCGCACCCACCGCGTGGGCGTGAGCTTCGATGTGCAGTCGATGCGCTACACAGGCGATCGCATCTGCCGCGCCGCCAATGGCGAGCTCGAGCTCGAGGAGGTGTTTTACCTACGCCCCGAAGGCAACTACAGCGATCGCCAAGGCAAGAAATACGCCTACACCGCCGAGGAGCGCAGCAAAGATCTGGAGCTCTGCCGCATGGCAGCCGAGCGTTACCGCGACATGCTTGCTGCCGGCTTCGCTGAAGAGCATGCCCGCGGCATCCTCCCGTTCGACTACCGCCAGCACTTCGTAGTGAGTTTCTCGCTGCGCGCTTTTCTCCACTTCATGGACCTCCGCGCCAAGCTCGACGCGCAGGAAGAGATCCGGGTGCTGTGTGATCTGATGTGGCCGCACATGCAGGCCTGGGCTCCTGAAATCGCGGCCTGGTACGAGAAGAGCCGCCTCCACAAAGCTCGGCTGGCTCCTTAGCCCGAGGCTCAGCGCTCAGACCTTGGCGAGGGTGACCCGTTCGGGCTGGTGCTGGTACTTACCAGCGCGGTCTTTGTACGTGGTTTCACAGGGATCTCCTTCAAAGAAGAGGAGCTGACAAATGCCCTCGTTGGCGTAGATCCGGCAATCGGCTCCCGAAGAATTGCTGAACTCCAGGGTGAGGTGGCCTTCCCAGCTGGCTTCCGCCGGAGTGGTGTTCACGATGATCCCCAGGCGTGCGTAGGTGCTCTTGCCCAGGCAGATCACGGTGATATTGGCCGGCACCTTCATCTTCTCCAATGCCACGCCGAGGCCGTAGGAGTGAGCCGGAAGGATGAAGTAATCGCCGTCGTCGTCGCGGTGGAGGGGCGCAGGCTCAAGGTTGGCCGGATTGAACCGCTTGGGGTTCATCACGGTGCCCGGCACGTGCTTGAAGATCAGAAATTCCTGGGGCGAAAGGCGCAGGTCGTAGCCGTAGGAGGAGCAACCGAAGCTGAGCACCGGCTGGGCGGCGTTATCAGGATCAAGATGACGAACCAGCTTGGGCTGGAAGGGCTCCAGCATGCCGGCGGCTGCCTGCTCGTTGATCCAACGGTCGTTCTTGAGCATCAGAAACCTCGGCGCAGCTGGGTGACCTGATCTGCCATCGCCAGAAGGGCACCGGGCATTGCAGGCCCCGTCAGGATCACATCCAGGTGGCTGGGGCGCTGCTCCAGTGCAGTGACCACCTCCTCTTCCTGCAAATAGCCGAGCTCCACAGCCAGGCCCAGCTCATCGAGCACCAGCTGATCCAGCTGACCGGAGAGCATCTGCTCGCGGGTGTAGGCCCAAACAGCACGGACAGCCTCACCATCAGGAGCACCGGAGGCATCAGGGGACGCAGGGTCCGTGATGCATCCGGCAACAGCCGGACGCAACCACTGCAGCCGGCCACACAGCCAAACGCTGCGGTCGAGACCTTGATCCACGCCTCCCTTCAGAAACTGGCTGATCAGCACCCGACTCCCCAAACCCGCACTCCGCAGCGCCTGGCTGAACACGCCGCTGAAGCTGCCGCGGAAGGGCGCGGTGTGCACCTGCAGCAACCCCTCCTGCTGGGCGACCAGCCGCAGGCTGCGGGTCGCCGGCGGGGGGCTAAAGGCCCGAGGCGCCGCAGCGCGATGACCAGGGCGGAAAGGACCGCTGGCGCCGCTGCTGGGAATGGCTGCAATGCTCGCCGTCATCTCCGCTGGGCACCAGGCTTGATGCTGAATGTAGCGGTGTTGAGCCACCGAGCAAGCCTTCACCACTACCTGTAGTGGAAACACCCGTACCATCGGAGGCGTGCTCTCAAGGTCACAGGTATGCCCGCTGCACTGATCCGCCAGGACGGGCGCATGGCCAGCGAGCTGCGCCCCACCCGCTTCAGTTGGGACCCGATGGGTTTTGCGCTCAGCTCCGTCACCGTGCACACCGGCCGCACATCTGTGATCTGCAGCGTGTGCCTTGAGGAGAGCGTGCCGAAGTGGCGTCAAGGATCCGGTAAGGGATGGCTCAGCGCCGATTACAGGTTGCTGCCGGCCAGCACTCCGAGCCGTCAGCCCAGAGAACTGATGAAGCTCTCCGGGCGAACCCAAGAGATCCAACGCCTCATCGCCCGCAGCCTCAGGGCCTGCCTGGACCTCGAAGCGCTCGGCGAACGCAGCTTGCACATCGACTGCGACGTGCTTCAGGCGGATGCCGGCACACGCACCGCCTCGATCACTGGCGCCTGGGCAGCCCTGGCGGTGGGACTGCGGCGACTCGAGCAATGCGGAATCCTCCACTCCTCGCCATTGCTGGAGCAGGTGGCCGCCGTCTCCGTGGGGCTGGTGGATGGAGCAGCACTGCTGGATCTCGATTACAGCGAAGACAGCCGCGCCGAAGTGGATCTCAACGTGGTGATGAACAGCCAGGGGCAACTGTTAGAGGTGCAAGGCACCGCCGAGGGGGCACCCTTTTCACGTCTGCAGCTCAACGGGCTGCTGGATCTGGCCGAAGCAGGACTCGTCGAGCTGCGGCGCAGTCAGCAGGAGGCGGTTGAGCAAGCCCAGAATTAGTGTCAACCACTACAAGAGCCCGCAGGGGTGATCCGTAGGGTCCGGCTCACCTTGCCCCGCCGCGATGGTCGGTGCCAAACCAGGCTTCAGCCGCTATTCCTCTAGCCCCACGACCGGCGCCGCAGGGCTGATGCCGATCGCGGGCTCGCCTGCCATGGCCAACGCCACCCTGTTGGACGTGATCCGTGGCCTCAGTGGAAGCACCACCGAGACGGTGGAGCGCGGCAAGACCATTTTCTTCCCAGGCGACCCAGCCGAGAAGGTCTATTTGCTGCGCCGCGGCGCCGTGCGTCTCTCGCGGGTCTACGAATCTGGCGAAGAAATCACGGTGGCGTTGCTGCGAGAGAACAGCCTGTTTGGCGTGCTCTCCCTGCTCACCGGTCAACGGTCGGATCGCTTCTACCACGCTGTGGCCTTCACACGCGTGGAGATGGTCACCGCCCCGGCGACGTCAGTACGAAAAGCCATCGAACTCGACGCCAGCGTGGGCTTGCTGATGCTGCAGGGTCTGTCATCGCGGATCCTGCAGACCGAAACGATGATCGAAACCCTCACTCACCGCGACATGTCGTCGCGGCTGGTGAGCTTCCTGCTGGTGCTGTGCCGCGATTTTGGAGTGCCCACCACCGAGGGGATCACCATCGACCTGCGTCTTTCCCACCAGGCCATCGCTGAGGCAATCGGCTCCACCCGGGTCACCATCACGCGACTCCTCGGGGATCTGCGCAATGCGGGGCTGGTGCAGATCGACCGCAAAAAGATCACGGTGTTTGATCCGCTAGCGCTGGCGAAGCGCTTCAGCTGAGCACTTCCCGTCGATACTGAGCACCGTCGCTCAAGGTTGTGTCCGGCTGGCTGCTGATCCTGGCGTTGCTGTTGCTGGGTGGAGTGCTCTCCACCCTGGGAGACAGGCTTGGATCGAAAGTCGGCAAGGCTCGCCTCAGCCTGCTTGGCATGCGGCCACGCCGCACCGCTGTGGTGATCACGGTGCTCACCGGCAGCCTGATCAGCGCGATCTCGCTGGGGCTGATGCTGCTGGTTAGCGACCGTCTGCGCACAGGCTTATTCGAGCTGGACCAGCTGGAGCGGCGCCTGCGGGACAGTCGCGAAGCCCTCGTCCGCAGCCGTGGCGAACTGGGTGCTGCGGAACGAGGGCGAGAACAAGCCCGCCGCCAATTGGGCATGGTGGAGACCCAGGCAGCAGCGCTACGCAAGGAGCTCGCGCCTCTGTTGCAGCAACGCCGCCAACTGGAGGCGGAACGCGATCGGCTAACCCGTGAGATCGGTGCCAAGGATGCCGATATCCGACGCAACCGCGATGAGCTGGCACGCCTCAACACACGGATCCGCGCCGGTGCCAAAGAACTGGAACAGCTGGAAAGCAACCTGATCGCCCTGCGTCGTGGCGATGTGGTGATCAGCAGCGGACAGCCCCTGGAGATTGCCAAGGTCCGCATCGAGCGTCCCGAACAGGCCAAGGCCGTGATCGAGGCCTTACTGCTTCAAACCAACACCAACGTCTATCAACGGGTCCTCCCGGGGCAAACCCCCAACCGGCAGATCCTGCTGGTGCCCCGGAGCGACATCACCAAGCTCGAAGGCATCCTCAGCAAACCGGGGGAGTGGGTGGTGAGCCTGATCTCAGCCGCCAACGTGCTCAAGGGTGAGCGGCAGGTGGTGGCCTTTCCCGATGTACGCCGCAACAAGCTCGTGGTGAAGGCCGGAGAGCAACTGGCTTCCACCGTGCTGGAGGGGGATGAACGCAGCGTGGAGCAGGTGCGTAGCCGCCTCAATCTGCTGCTTGCCTCGGCCTACAACACCGTGCAGCGGCAGGGCAGCCTCGCCAGCGGGCTGCAATTCGATGCCTCCAGCTTCAGCCAGCTGAGTGCTGAGCTGAGCAACCGCCCAGCTGGACAGGTGGTGCAGCTCCAAGCCGTTGCGAGACAGACCAGTGATCTGGCCGATCCGGTCGCGGTGGAAATCCGGGCGGTCAACCGTTGAAGCCGCTGGCGGCGATCGACCCCGGCCGCAGCAAATGTGGGTTACTGCTGGCCGACAGGCAGACGCTGGTGGTGTTGGCAGCCGGCGTGCTGCCACCGCAACGATGCCGTGAGCTGCTCCTGGAGTGGTTCCGCGCCGCCGACTGCGCGGGCGTTGTGGTGGGCAATGGCACCGGCAGTCAGGCCTGGCAGCAGTGGCTGTCAGAGCAAGCACTGCCCGCGCTCATGGTGCCGGAGGCAGGCACCACCTTGGAAGCAAGGCAGCGCTATTGGGAGCTCGAACCCGCTCAGGGATGGCGGCGGCTTGTGCCGCACGGTCTGCGCATCCCTCCGCGAGATGTGGACGATGTGGTGGCCCAGATCCTGCTGGAACGTCATCTGAACGCCCAGCTCAGCCGCCCGAGCAGCCTGAGGTGGTTGATTCCCTAAAACTTGGCGCGCACGGTGAAGGCGTAGTCACCTCCGGGCTCGAGCTGGTAATCGGCTTTGAGCAAAAACCGCAGCAGCGCATCGTGAATGAGGGCACGCCCGAGGGAGGGCTCCACCCGCAACTCACCGCGATCAAAGAACCAGCAAAAAGTCCACTGAAACCCACCGGCACTCACCTCTCCTTCCAGCCGGCGCTGGCTGAAGCTCTGCTGCAACACCCGCAGCTGTGCATTGGTGGCGGGCAATCGACTCACGAAACAGGGGCTCAGCAGCTGGGGACCTCGGCCAGCTTGGCTGCAGCGGGCGCAACAAAGCCGTTCAAACGATTACCAGCACGCTCGAACCCGAGCCTCTGAATCAGCTCGATGCCGTGGAGCACCTCCTCCAGCACTTCATCCAACACCGGCTGCTCCACAGCGGCGAATCGACCGAGTACATGCCCCACAGTGCGCTGCTTGCGCTCCACCGGATTCAGAGCCGGGGCTCCAATGCCTATGCGCAAACGCGGGAAGTCCTGGCCGCCCAGATGAGCGATCGCGCTGCGCAGGCCGTTATGGCCGCCCGCACCACCAGAGTTGCGCAGGCGCAATCGTCCGAGCGGCAGATCCATATCGTCCACGAGCACCAGCATCTGAGCCGGCTCAAGACCAAACCAGTCGAGAGCGGCACGCATCGAACGCCCGCTGTCATTCATGAAGGTCTGAGGCATCAAGAGCCGCAGCCGCTTGGGGCCGGAGCCAACCTCGGCCAGCAGGCCATGCAACTTGCTTTGCTGCTTAAAGCTGCTGCCGGCTTCAGCGGCCAGCCGCTCCAAGGCCATGAAGCCAACGTTGTGGCGCGTGCCTGCGTACTTGTCGCCGGGATTACCGAGGCCAACAAGCAGCTGCAACGGCGCTGGTGCTGCAGGACTAGACATCGATTGATGGACGCTCCTGATCAGCCCTGGGCGGGACGATCAGCAGCAGCGTCAGCCTCAACCGACTGTTCACGGGCTTGGTCAGCCGGAGGGAGGTTGGTGGAAGCGGTGACCTCAGCTTCCACCGTATCCACGGCCTTGCGGAACTCCTGCTCGAATTCCTTGGAGGCACTCTGGAAACCCTTGAGCGTGCGCCCAAGGGTTTTGCCGAGCTCGGGAAGACGCTTCGGGCCGAACACCAGAAGACCAATGGCGGCTATGACCGCCAATTCGGGCAGTCCGACTCCGAAGACGTTCATTCGTTCAGCTGATGCCGTTCCAGTTCACGGTGATGCCGTCGAGCAGCAGCGACTTGTTGTACAGCTGCAGGATCACCAGCAGAAACACCAAGAACAGGGCCATGAACACGCCCATCACAGGGGTTGTACCCCAGCCGGGAACAACCTTGCCGTACTCGGAGTTGAGGGGACGCAGCAGATCTCCCAGGCGGGTGCGTTGAGCCATGACGGGCTGTGCTCTCAGGCAGGGGGGTCAGTCTCGTTACTGTAAGGGTCGCGGCCGCCGCCGCGGCAGTGCCTGTCGAGAGTTGTGATGGAAACGTCGTCCCCAGCCATGTCGGTGGCGCTAGCCGTGCTGGCCGTTCTGCTTGGCCTCACCGGTTTCGGCATCTACACAGCCTTCGGACCTCCCTCCAAGCGCCTCACCGACCCTTTCGACGATCACGACGACTGATCCGTAGCTGGGTTCACCGCAGCACAAGACACCAGCCAACTGGCGAGCTGCCACGGTGCCAAAACGGAACGATCGAGGCCGGATTCGCCTTCGCGGCGTGCACGCCAACCTTCCGGCCAGCGGAGCTGCTGGCGCTGCGGACTGAGGTTCTGCACGGTGATCCGGACTTCATCGAACTGCTCCACCAGCTGGAAGGCCACCAAGTGCAACGCCTCTGAGCCCAGATCGAACCCGGTCCACGCGAGCCCCGGTTGCACGCCCTTGGCAGGGCGCAACCACAGGGGCTCACGGAATCGGGCGGCCTGGCGCGGCACTGCTTGTTGGCGCCAGCCTTGCGCGCAAGGCATCAACGCCAACCGCAGCCGCTGCAGACCCCGATCAGCCGAAGGGTCCGGCCAGGTTGGCCCGCGCAGCAGCGATACCCCGAGCCGACCCACTTCCCCCGAAACGCCTTGGGGACCATCCAGCAGAACTGCCAGGCCACCGACCGCCGCCTGGGTGGCGACCCAACTGACCGCCGGCACCTCCCATCGGGCCTGCTCGCGCCCAGTGCATGGCGCGGCTGGGCGCTCCAGCACACCCGCTGGCGTATCCGCCGCATAACGCGAGGCGGGCTGCGCCAAGGGAAGCTCCAGGCGCAGCAATTCATGGCGCTGGCACCAATCCACCTGCAACGACAGCTCCAACCACGGGGATGCCGCCCGGAGCTGTACATCCAGCCGCAAAGGGCTGCTGCCGCAACGTCCGCGCCACACCAGCCGCGTACAGAGCGGACCTTGCTCGGCCAGCTCAGGGCCCGGCTGCCACTGCAGCGGCAAGGGCTGGTCGCGGTAGTTGGCAGCGATATCCCAGGCATCCCAAAACTCACCGCGGTCTGCCCAGCGGCACCACTCCAGCGGCCCTTGCAGCTGTGGCACACCATCAGCGCCACGCAATTGCACCAATCCGAAGGGGTCGAACTCCGCCAGCACCAGGCCATTACTGAGTTGCCAGTGCTGATCGCCACCTGCCAGCTGAACGGCATACTGGATGCTGTCTGCGCAAGCCGGTTGGGCTGAGACCGCCCGCTGCAGCGGCAGTGCCGCCACACCAGCGGGCATGGCCAATTGGACCCAGACCCCACCACCTGGGGCTGACTGATGCGGCAACGCAGCTTGCACACCGGCCAACTGCCAGTGCCCAGGGGGCAGCCGCAGCGTTAGCGGACCTGCAGCCTGCAACTGCAACTGGACCATCCACCAGCCGTCATGGGGAGGAAGCAGGGCCTGGAGCGCTTCGTCTCGGCATTGGCACGCTTGCCGACGGGCTTGGCGCCACTGCGGCTCCGCCTGGTCGAACACCTCCGGAATCGAGGTGCCGGGGAGGATATCGTGGAACTGCTGAAACAGCAGCGGGCGCCAATCAGCCGGAGGTGCGGCAGGCAGATCCGGTTGCTGCAGCCGCAGCCATGCACGCGTCAGATCGGCTTCCCGGAGCAAGCGCTCCAGGCTGCGGTTGTGACGTTTCTGATCCGGCCGACTGGTGGCGCAGCCGCGATGCAGCTCCAGATAAAGCTCATCGCGCCACACGGGGAGTTGCCGCTGCAAGGGCTCCAGCTGCTCGAGGTAGTGGCGCAGCGTTCCGTGACGCTGGGGGCTGGCCAGCGGTTGCTGCTCCCAGAGCTGGAGCTGCTGCAGCATCTCCGCCGTTGGGCCGCCGCCGTGGTCACCCACACCGGGCAACCACAAGGCTTCATCCACCCCCGTGGCGGCCTGCCACTGATGGCGGTATAGATCGATCGCGAGGGGATCGCCATCGGTGCCGATCGGCGCTGTCGCCAGCGCCATCAGCTCGGCGCCGCAGCGGCTGCGCCAACGGAACAGTCGATGCGGAAAGGGTTGGCCGCT
>Ga0078894_10002433_pt1 | contig 14130 bp, 17 predicted proteins | sample LauGreSu1BDMLBSD_2_FD_67506 | JGI IMG/M metagenome (GOLD analysis project Ga0078894, IMG submission 67506) | Freshwater lake microbial communities from Lake Michigan, USA - Su13.BD.MLB.SD (version 4) (version 4) | ecosystem: Environmental > Aquatic > Freshwater > Lake | place: Lake Michigan...
CTCGGCTCTTGGTCTATGCTTTGGCTGCTGACTGCTGCCCGCACCTGAGTCTCGCTGCGATCGGCAGGCTGGCCCATAAAGACCATACGACGATCATGCACGGGGCTCCGAAAGGTCGCCTGCACCCTGCCTACCAAAAACTAAAGACGGCCCTCCTGAGCCGTCTTGAGCCACCTAGCGTTGATGAGGAGGGGGCGGAGCCTCCGATTGACTACATCCGCCCTTCAAGCTGCTCCATCAGGTCCTCGATGGCTTCCTCTATCGTGAAGCCTACGCCCTGAATGTCTCCGTCGAAGGTGGAGTCATCAATGGCGATCCATAGGTTTCTGCCATCGAAGGTGTCGGCGATTTCAGCGATGATTCTCATCTCGATCTCCATCAGAAGTTGTAGTCGTGGAACCTGCGGGGTTCATTGGAGAGGTAGAACCGTGAGCCGTACTTGTCCTGCCAGCCACGCTTGTTGAGGCGGATGCGCTTAACCGGGCGCTGGGGGTTGCTCTTGTAGGTCCAGCGCTGCTCGTCTTGGTTGGTGCAGTGGCCGGAGAAGCCGCCGGGGATGATCTCCGGCTTCCAGTTGGGGTCGCGCTCGGCGTCCATCTCGCGGACCTCGATGGTCTTGGCGCTGATGATGCGGACGATCTCGTAGGGATAAGCGTCACTGTAGCAGATGTTGTTGGCGTAGAGAGCGGTGTATGGGGTCAGGTCGAACATATCAATCTCCATCAGTGGCTGGTTCGGGTGTAGTGCTGGATCAGGAGCTTCTTGAAGCCTGTCAGGCCGTTCATCCTCTGCTGCCATTCTTTCGTAACACGACGCATCTGGGGAATGGCTCTAGGTGCAGCCGAACCCTCAAGGGAGCGTACTTCGGCCCCAATGTAGCGGCCCCACTCGTAAAGCTCGGTCGGGCTTTTCGGCCAGCTCTCGCCGTTGATCGCATCGGCGTAGCCCCGCATCACGTCGTAGCTCGTAAGAAAACGCGACCAGCTAGCGCCGCCATTGTTGGCTTTTACGTTTTTCATATCAATCTCCATCAGGTATCGAATCAACACAGACACTATGGCATAATGCCCTAGTGCTTGCAACAGGAAAAATGCAAAAAGGAAAAAAAAATATGGACCCGGTTCTTCTAATCATGATTTTGGTGTTCGTGGGCTTCCCTCTCGGTATCCTCTTGGTGGCTTGGATGTGGCCTATCGAGTAGCTTTTCGCGCTGAAAGTGCTATACTATCTAGGCAGGGTGTTCTCCAGCGCCTGCCTAACGATCTACCCGGTACGATGCAGTGGCAAGCCACCCGTGCCCCGTCGCAATGGTCGGCAAGCAGGGCGAGAACGTGAGGCCCTGCACAGGGGGATTTGATGTCTGATACCGATACGCCAAAGACCGAAAAGCCCAAGTCAAAGTCCAAGGCTTCCCGCAAAAAGCCTTTCGGAGTCATAGACGGTGGCAAAGCTGGAGAGCCTGTCGGAACCCGCTCAGTCGGTCGCCCAACCAAGTACCATCCCTCAATGCTCCCCATCATCATGGAGCTTGCAGGCAACGGAGCCAGTAAGGTCGAGATAGCTGTAGAGCTAGGCATTACTAGAGCGACGCTATGGAACTGGACGCAAGACGACCCTGAATTTTTTGACGTAATGCAAAAAGCTGACGAATTAGCCCAGTCTTGGTGGGAGAGAATGGGAAGGCAGGCGACTTTCGGCGCTTTCCCGGCATTCAACTCTGCGGCCTACATCTTCCAGATGAAGAACAGGTTCCGCAAAGACTGGCAGGACATCAAGCAGACTGAGCTGACCGGAGCCAATGGCGGGGCGATCGAGCTAATCGCTAGAGCTGTCGAGGTTGACCATCTGGACGACGACCAGCTTGAGGCGCTCGAACAAGCTCTCATCGAGTTCAAGGACGATGACGAGAAGACCGCATGACGGTCGCGATCATCAAGGGCCAGAAGATCGACCTCGACAAGTCGCTCCTCAAGATCGACGCCCTCAAGAACGAGCGCAGCCTTTATCGCTTCCTGCGGAACGGCTGGCGCTATGTTGACCCGAGCCCGTTTACGGACGGCTGGCCCATCGAGGCGGTCGCTGAGCATCTACAGGCGGTCTGCGATGGGGAGATCAAGCGCCTCATCATCAACATCCCGCCGCGCTGCGCCAAATCCTCGCTGACCTCGGTGGCCTTCCCCGCGTGGGTCTGGACCCAGAAGCAGCACAGCCCGACTTCAGGTCCGGGCGTCCAGTTCCTTCATGCGTCCTACGCCCAGCAGCTCGCCTTGCGCGACTCTGTTAAGTGCCGGCGTCTAGTTGAGAGCCCTTGGTACAAGGAGCGATGGGGTGACAGATTCAGCCTTACGGGCGACCAAAACACCAAGACGCGGTTCGATAACACCGTTGGCGGCTCTCGCCTCTCGACTTCGGTCGGCTCGGCTCTCACGGGCGAAGGCGGAAACATCATTGTGGTGGACGATCCTAATGCGGCCCAAGAAGCCTTCAGCGAAGCCACGATTGAAACCACGATCGAGTGGTGGGACTCGGCGCTCTCGACCCGCCTCAATGATCCGCGCTCGGGCGCTTTTGTGGTCATCCAGCAGCGCCTGTCTGAGGAAGACCTGACGGGGCACATCCTGTCGAAGGACAAGGGCGAGTGGACGCACCTGATGCTGCCTATGCGCTATGAGCCTGAGCGCAGCTTCGTCACATCGATCGGCTGGAAGGACCCGCGTGAGGAGCCCGGCCAGCTTCTGTGGCCCGAGCGGTTCGGCGATCAAGAGGTGGACATCCTTGAGCGGCAGCTTGGCCCGTGGGCATCTGCCGGTCAGCTCCAGCAGCGTCCTGAGCCCAAGGGCGGCGGCGTCATCAAGCGCGAGTGGTGGCAGCTTTGGGAGCGCGACGACGAGTTCCCGCCGATCGAATACACGATCGCAAGTCTCGACACGGCCTACACCACGAAGACCGAGAACGACTTCTCGGCCTTAACCGTCTGGGGCGTCTTCTCCGGCGGCGAGCAGAGAGCGATGGCTAACCGAGTCATTACGCCTGACGGAGAACTGACCAGCGTCATCAAGCGCACCTATACCGAGGAGCACCCGCGCGTCATCCTTCTCTATGCTTGGCAGGCGAGGCTTGAGCTGCATGAGCTGGTCGAGAAGGTCATGGAGACCTACAAGACCGTAAAGGGCTTCGACAAGCTCCTGATCGAGAACAAAGCCGCAGGCCACTCGGTAGCGCAGGAAATTCGCCGGCTGTACGGGCACGAAGATTTCGCCGTTCAGCTCGTGGACCCGAAGGGGCAGGACAAGCTGGCTCGCCTCTACAGCGTCCAGCACCTGTTCGCCGAGGGACTGATCTATGCTCCCGATCGGGCGTGGGCCGATATGGTCATCACGCAGGTGGGCACGTTCCCGAAGGGCAAGCACGACGACTTGGTGGACACCGTGTCGATGGCCCTGCGCCATATGCGCGAGCTGGGCCTGCTGGTGCGCGGCGCTGAGTGGACGGCTGACATTCAGGATCAGATGCGGCACACGGGGGCGTCTCCTCAGCCGCTCTATCCCATTTAGAACTAGCCAGAGGCTGTTTAGTGTTGTAAAGTATTCGCCTCGATATAGGAGGGCCGAATGCTGAAGATTGGATTAGTTGCGACGATAGCGGCCATCACACCGGCACAGCTTAAATCATGGGCTACCGGAGACTGCACGCTCGATAACGGCGAAAAGTTTTTCTATGCCGTTCACCAAAGCAAGGGGTTCATCTCGTTTGATGATGGCAAGCGTAGAGAAGCGTTCTCTGAACGCGTGCAAGAGCGCGGCAGGGACATGGGCATTATCCGCCACATTGGTTCTGAGGCCAACGTCACGCTGGTTGTGGACCTCGATAATGGGAGAGGCTACCTCGTCGTTCAGAACGACAATGGCCGCAAGGTCGAAGGAAATGCTTTCTGCAAAATGGAACTCATCCGTCGATAGGGGGAGTGATGAGCAATGATCTTGTGCAGCGCCTTCGCGCTGAAGACCCTGAAACAGGTTTACGCCACAGCATTGCTTCTGAAGCCGCCGACCGCATAGAGGCGCTGGAGAAGGCGCTGCGGTTCTATGCCGAATACACGCCTGTGTATTCTCAGCAGGACTTTCGTTCTGTCGCCCGCGCTGCGCTGGAGGGGAAAGATTAAACTGTGGTATAGACAGGGCTCCTGTGAAGTTTAAGGAAAAGGGATATGCAGAGGGTTCTGGCTCAGGCAATAGTTGACGTTGTTCGGGCTCCCACGCCCATCACGGTCGGGTGCTTCAAGGTCGAGGTCTGGGGCAAGCCGCCCCACGATTACGTCCGTCACTATGAAATCCTAGCAAAAACCGATACAATGGCCGCTCAGGAAGGCATCCAGCGCTTTACCGAAGAAATGGAGAAGCTGGACGCTCAAGAGGGTTAGCCCATGCCAATGACTCCCGGCCTCGCTGCGGGTATCCGCCAGCTTCCTACTGACGAATCCCCCGCCGCTGTTAACGATGATCTTATTGTTGAGGTCGAGGAGGGTGCGCCTTCTTACGAAACTGACGATCGGGGCAACGTCCTGAAGATCGAGTATCCCGATGGGTCGATCGCCGTCTCTTTGGATGGCAGGCCCGTCGAGGAGGCTTACGACCCCGAGGACACGGCTGACTGGTTCCGCAATCTCGTGGACGACATCGACTCGGGCGAGCTGGTTCGCATCTCAAATGAGCTGATGGACGGCATCTCCGACGACATCGAGAGCCGCAAGGAGTGGGTCGAGGACCGGGCGCAGGGCATCAAGCTGCTGGGTCTGAAGATCGAGATTCCCGGCCTCCAAGGCGCGTCTGATGGCGCACCAGTCGAGGGCATGTCAAAAGTCCGACACCCGCTTCTTCTTGAGGCGGTTTTGCGTTTTCAGGCCAATGCCCGCTCTGAGATGCTGCCGACCGATGGCCCGGTGAAGATCAGGAACGACTCGAACGGCTCTACGGTTCAGGAAGACCAGCTCGCCAATGCGCTGGAGAAGGACCTGAACCATTATCTGACCTCGACGGCCTCTGAGTATTATCCGGATACCGACCGGATGCTGTTCATGCTTGGCTTCGGAGGAACCTCGTTCAAGAAGGTGTATTTCTGCCCGCTGCGGAACCGCCCGGTGTCTGAGAGCGTTGATGCTGACGACCTGATCGTTAACAACGCCGCGACCGACCTCCAGAACGCCAAGCGCATTACGCATCGAGTGTACATGCGCCCCTCGACGGTGAAGCGCCTGCAAATCCTCGGCGTTTATCGTGACATCGACTTCTCGACCCCGAACGCCACCGATCCTGACGCTGTTAAGCGCGAGAAGAGCGCGCAGCAAGGCGTTGCTATTGAGCAGATGCGCCCGAACGATCGGGATCGTGAAATCTACGAATGCTACTGCGAGCTGGACATTGCCGGCTTTGAACACAAGCTGAAGGGCAAGCCCACGGGGCTGGAGATTCCTTACCGGGTGACGATCGACGTTAGCTCGAAAGAAATCTTGTCCATTGTCCGCAACTACGACGAGGACGAGAGCGAGCTGCCGACAGCCCGCCAGAACTTCGTTAAGTACACGTTCGTGCCCGGCATGGGCTTCTACGACATCGGGCTGGTTCACATTCTTGGTAACACCACTAACGCCGTTACGGCTGCGTGGCGAGAGATGCTGGACGCCGGCATGTACGCCAACTTCCCCGGCTTCTTGATGGCTGACACGGGGGCGAGGCAGAACACCAACATCTTCCGCGTGCCTCCCGGCGGCGGCGCTCTGATTAAGACCGGCGGTATGCCGCTCAATCAGGCGGTAATGCCACTTCCTTACAAGGAGCCCGGCGGGGCCTTGATGAACCTCGTCAACAACATCGTTGAGACCGGCGCTCGGGTGGGCGGCACGGCTGAGATGAACGTGGGCGAGGGCAAGCCTGATGCGCCTGTAGGCACCACGCTGGCGCTCATCGAGCAGGCTACCAAGGTCATGAACGCGGTTCACAAGCGTATGCACGCTTCGCAGGCCGAAGAGTTCGAGCTGCTCGTCCGCACCTTCCGCGAGCACCCTGACAGCTTCTGGCAGCGCCGCAAGAAGATGACGATTCCGTGGGATCAGGAGACGTTCCTGCGCGCTTTGGAAGACGTTGAGCTGGTTCCGCAGGCTGACCCGAACACGTCCAGCCACACTCAGCGCCTGATGAAGATCATGGCTCTGAAACAGATAAGTCAGGCAAACCCCAATCTTTACAACAACTTGGCGATCGACTCAGCCGCTATTAAGGCAATCGGCTGGAGCAATCCAGAGCAGTTCTTCGCCACGCCTGACCAGCAGAACAAGCCCCCGCCGGAAGTCCAGAAGGCGATGGGCGACTTCATGATTAAGAAGCAGGATGCCGATACGCGCGCAAAAGCGGTCGATGCAAAGATCGCCGAGGCGCAAGCCAAGATGGGTATGGGAGGGCAGCTTGATCCGGCCAAGATCGCGGAGCTTGCGATCAAGAAGCAGGACGCTGACACGAAGGCCAAGGCTGTCGATGCGAAGATGATGCACGATATGTCGATGGCGCAGCTCGAACAGGCTCGCTTTGAGTTTGAGGCGGCTGTCGCGCGCAACGATCCGCAGAAGATGGCCGATGCTCGCGCCAAGTTGATGGACGCCGAGACGAAGATGGCAAAGGTGAAAATCGATGCCTTTGACAGTCAGATGGATGCGGTGAACCGCCATAACGAGCGTGAGACCCGCGAGCGTCTGGCGGTCACTGATCTCGCTAAGGAGATCATGATGCACCCTGATGGCGCTGCGGCCCTTGAGGGTCTCGTCCCGCCTGAACTTCTCCGTGACTTGCAGCGTGGTGGCTGACAATGCTCGACCCGACCAAACTCATCCGCGCTGCGGTCCTCACGGCTCGCCGGCTTCCCGATCCGCGTTTCAGCGCGCGTTCTGAGCAAGGCTTTGCCGAAGGCGGTGATGTAGAGCCGCCGGCAGCTCCTGCGCCTGCGATGCCAGCCCCGACTGAGGATGAGACGGTCAATCTTGCCAAGCAAACTTTGGCCGCTCCGCGTCCTCGATTTGCGATCAAGAAGGCTGGGACTGCGCCTGCGCCGGCCTCTCAAATGGGCGGCTATCAGTTCACGCAGTTAGAGCCCGGCAAAGCCAATACGAACTCGCTGCGTGCGGCCTTTGACAAGGCTATAGAGCGGCATCTGTCGCTGCCCGAGGGTGAGCGTATCGCCAACTCTCGCGCCGCCATACGGGCTCTGGAGCCTTATCTGGGCAAGCGCAAAGACGGCACCCCGATCGCGCTGTTGAGCCAGAACGCGAAGCTACTGAAGGCGCAGGCTGGCACCAAGGACAAGGAGCCGCTGACGCTCGATGACGGGCGTGGCGTGGAGACTATTGGCCTCTCGCTGTATCCTGATTACCGGGAAGGCGAATTGAAGCTCTGCCCGAACAGCGCCTCCTGCCGCGATCAGTGCCTTGGGAAGACCTCCGGCCAGTATTCGCAGGCGTTCACTGAAGCCACGGAGAAGGCTGGCAGCGTTACGGCCCGACAGCGCGCCATGAACCGCACGAAGGCTATGGTGCGTGAGCCTGAAGCCTTTGCGGTGCGTCTATGGGATGACATCGAGAGCGCCCGCCGCGAAGCTGAGCGCAATGGGAACCACCTCGGCGTGCGTCTGAACACGCTGTCAGACCTGAACCCGATCATTCACAAAAAGCTGATCGAGAGCCAGCCGGAAGTGTCGTTCTACGACTATACGAAGATGGCCTACAAGCCGGTGGCCGAGAACCATCACTATACGCATTCCTCGACCGGCCTGAGCCAAGATGGCGTCACGAACCCCTACACCAACTGGCCGAAGATGCGCCGGATGCTAGATCAGGGCGACAATGTGGCGATGGTGTTCTCTGGCTCGAAAGAGCTGCCCAAGTTTGTCCATGATCAGGAAACCGGCAAGCGCTACGCGGTTGTTGACGGCAAGAGCCACGACTTCCGTCCGCTGGATATTCAGGAAGAGGGCGCTGACGGCGTGATCGTCGGCCTGACTAACCTGAAATCGACTGGCCAGCGCAGCCGGGCTCACATGGATTCGGAAGGCTTCTTCGTCCACTATGATCCGAAGAAGCATGGCGATACGGTTCCGGTAATCCCGCAGAAGAAGAAGGAAGATTGATATGACCAAGCCATACACGATGCGCGGCGAACACCACATCGAACAGTTCCCGAACGCTGAGCAGTACCTGCATAACGAGGACCATTCCCGTCAGATGTGGTGGGATATGCCGGAGGGTGAGAAGCCTGCCGGCTATGCGTCCGGTGGCTCGGTCATCAGCCAGCTTCGCAAGCGCGGCTCTGCGAATAAGAGCGAAAGTGCGGACTTTGGCTCGCATCCCGCACATAAAATCCCCGGCATTCACATTGTGACTGCTCATACTGGGGAGCCGATCTTCCACGGGGATGAGTGATGAGCAGAGAGCATAACCGCGCTGCATTTATGCAAGATAGCAAGGCTGTACATGAAACTGGTGAGGCCAAGCGTTTGTATCATGCAACGGCTTCTGATTTTTCTGTGTTTGATCCCAAGAAAGCCGCCAAGAATAGCGGTCATCCAGCATCACGGTTAGGTCATTTTTTGGCTGAAACACCTGAAGCTGCCGATATATTTTCGCGTGTGCCTGATAAATTTTCGCAAGGAACCGGAGAATATAAGACAGGTGCTAATATTATGCCTGTCATTGCTGCAATTAAAAATCCTCATGTAATGCACTGGAAAGATTTTGCAGGTGCATTGGCCTCTATCAATTCAATGCCAATTAAGAAAGCTAACAAAGCCGTTGATGATTTTCGGCAGGAATTGATTGATGCTGGGCACGATGGGATTTTGATTAAGGGCGGATGGAAGCCCGGACAATTCCTCGGTTCTCCAGAGTTTTCATCAAACAACTGGGTTGCTTTTGATCGAAGTCAAATGAAGTCTGATACAGGCAATAATGGTGACTTCGACCCAAACAATCCTGACATCACCAAAGCTAAGGGCGGCTCGGTCAGCTTTAGCCCGGTTGATCACGATTCTCCGGCTTTTCGCTCGTGGTTTGGCAATAGCGTGCTGCACGACGAAGGCGTCCCTCGCACCTACTATCACGGTACGTCCAAAGACACCGACTTTAAAAAGTTCAAAATGTCGCGCCACGGCATTTGGATGACCACGGACCCCAAAGAGGCATCCAGCTACGCTGCGGAGAACGACAGCCAAGGGTTCCGTGCAGAAGGTTGGAGCATGAAGCCGACCAATACGGCCTCGCGCGTCATTCCTGTCCACGCTCGTATCGAGAAGCCGTTTGTCGGTGAGATGCCTCAAGATTTTCGGATGAAGGAAAACTACAAGAAAGCGCAGTCTGATTGGTTCGACTCGTTGCGGTCGCAAGGTTATGACGGCTGGGTGCCTAAATCAGAGAATGGAAACCTTGCCGTGGCGCTTGGGCATCCCGGCCAGATCAAATCTGCGCTGTCCAATACCGGCGATTACAGCGAAACCGGCGACATCAACAAGGCTGACGGCGGAGAAGTTAATAAGCACAAATCAAAACCGGATCGCGTTAAAGACTTTGTATATCACGGTACAGCGCGTTCTCTCGTTCCGTTTATATCAAAAAACGGCCTTGATCCAGAAGCATCAGACGGGTCTACATGGTTTCATAAAGACCCCAATGAAAGTCGAAGATATGCGGAGAGCCCGGCAAATCAATTTGCAGGTAAAAAAAGAGAAGGCGCGCTTTTGCGCGTACATTTAAGTAAATTGCCGTCTGACGCAATGAGCCATCTTTCATATTCCGATATAACGGCAACAGAAAAAGTTGTCCCGCCAGAACATATTGAGCATGAACAACCTGATGGATCGTGGAAGTTTCTGTCTGATGATGCAGAAGGTAAAGCATCAAAGGCTTCCGGCGGCTCTGTCGATGATGACGAAGACGAAGGTCTGACGGCCTACCACGGCTCGCCGCATGACTTTGAGCAGTTTGACATCAGCAAGATCGGCACGGGCGAGGGCGCTCAGGCATATGGGCATGGGCTGTATTTTGCTGAAGCCGAACCTGTTGCGCGTGGATACAGGGACAAGCTCGCGCAGGGAACGTATCAAACAAGCGCCGGAAAGGTTCTAGACCCTTACGGTGACTTAGAGCATTTGAACATTCGTGTTGCGGCAAACAAAAGCATCGACAACGCTATAGACCGCGCTCGTGGACTGTTAGAAACGCAGCCTGAAAACGCGGACATGATTAACCGCGATCTTGCAAAGTTGATGGAAGCAAAAGCGCAGGGTGCCACGCCGCGCACCGGCCATATGTATGAAGTTCGCATTAAAGCAAACCCTGATTATCTTTTGGACTGGGACCACGATTTCAACCATGACAACAACGCTGTTGTCGGCGACCTGCTGCCCGGCGTGCGCCATTACGATCGAGTGATGAGTTCATTTTATCACGCGCCCACTGGCGGCGAATTTTATGAAAAATTGTCGGACATTGCTGGATCGCACGCTGCCGCGTCGCGCTTGCTGCGCGAAGTTGGCGTGCATGGCGTGCAATATTTGGACGCTGGGTCGCGAGATGAGGGCGAAGGCTCTCGCAACTACGTCGTGTTTGACCATGACCTTGTTAAGGTGAAACGCAAGTACGCTCGGGGTGGCGCTGTGTAGCCTGCCCAGATTGTGCTATGATTATTCACGGCTTGATGCTGCCCGAGCCCCCAACAGACAGGCAGCGCCGGGGACGCCCGGATAACCTAGCTAGGAGCAGGCATGTCTGAGATGGCTAAAAAGGCCCGCGCGGCCTTGAAAGAAAAGGCCAAGCGCCTTGGGTCTGATCGCCCGACCCAAAAAGTCGATTCCTCGACGTTTACCCCGCCGGAGCTTCTTAACGCTGACGTTAAGACCGGCCTGCGCCCGATTTCTCGCCGTGCCTACAAAAGTGGTGGCAAAGTCGAAGGCGCTTGTGCGCCGACCCGCGCCGACCGCAAGCAGCGCAAGTCCGGCGGTGAAGCGACCGCCTATGCTAACGCAAAAGTTAACAGAAATGTTAAGGCTGCTAACGAAGAGCGCGAAGGCAAGAAGCACATTGGCGGCATGAAGAAGGGTGGCCGCGCCAAGAAGGAGCATGGCGGCGGTCTTTACGAGGGCGACACGCGCGTCGTTTCTCCGACTGCTACTCGCGCCCAGCCTGAGAGCAAGCTCCCGAAGAACCCGCCCCTTCCGCCGGCTCGTCCGAAGGACCTCCCGCGTGATGAAGGCATGACGGCTGAAGAAGCCAAGAAGTTTATGGAGAGCCGCAAGTCCGGCGGTCGCGCTAAGAAGTTCTCTGGTGGCGACGTTCTCAAGGTTCTCAGTCCAATTGCCATGCTTGCCGGTCTCGGCAAGGGAGATAAGGACGAGAAGAAGCGCGGTGGCCGCGCCAAGAAGCAGATGGGTGGGCCGATGGCGGCTGGTAACGCCATCCTCCAGAACTCGGCTTCTGCGGCTGGCGTCCCTGCTGATCGCCTTAACTTTGCCCCCGCCATGCCGTCTCAGGGCGTCAAGAAGTTCCTTGGCCTCAAGAAGGGCGGCAAGGCTGAAGACTACAAGTCTCTTCGCGCCAAGGGCGGCACGCAGGTCATGAGCAGCGCCATGAAGAAGGGTGGCGAGGCTAAGCACCCCGACGAAGCGATGGACAAGGCCCTCATCAAGAAGATGGTGAAGCCGTCCGCGCGCACCGGCAAAATGGGCGGCGGCGCTAACCTTCAAGATGCTGCAAATCGCGGCAAATATAACGCCCCCAAAGAAAGCATTAACGACACTGAAAACAGTGTTCGTCAGACACTTGAAAACGCGGGTCATTTTCAAGATTCAATGGATCAAGAGATGTATCGTGATCCATCCCCGTCCATGCTTCGAAATCTTTCAAAAGAAAGATCGCGTACAGCCCGCAAAAATGGCGGGCAGGTCTTCTCTGGCGCGGGCTATCCCGAGAAGGTTCCGGGCGTCGTCCCCGGTGGCCGTATGGCCCGCAAATCGGGTGGTCGCACCAAGAAAGGTAAGACCAACATCAACATCGTTATTCAGGCCGGCAAGCCTGAGACGGGCGGTATGGATGTCGATAACCCGATGATGAAGATGCCTGCACCCCCGCCGGCTGCTCCGCCGATCATGCCGCCTCCGGGTGGCCCGGCTGGCGGTCCTCCTCCGGGTATGCCCCCGATGCCTCCGGGCGGCGCTCCCGGTATGCCTCCCATGATGGGACGCAAGGCCGGCGGTCGCGTCTATCGTTCCTATAAGGACATGGACGCCGGCGCTGGCTCTGGCCTTGGCCGTCTTGAGAAGACCGAGATCGCTTCTCGCTCGAACCGCAAGGCAGGCGGCAAGGTTTACCGTTCCTACAAGGACATGGATGCGGGCGCAGGCTCGGGTCTGGGTCGTTTGGAAAAGACGGAAATCCAGCGCCGCAAATAATTCGCAGCGACCCATCATCGCTGTGGATACGGGACGGGAATGGTGCCCCCTATCATTCCCGTCCCAACCATCTAGGGGGAACCGCAGGGGGCGGTTATGGCTTTGACATATCAGGCTTTTTTCCAGCATGAACTGGAAAAGGCAATAAAATCAGAAATTCAGCGGCTGAAAGATAATCTTGTACTGGCGCACGGGACATTTGATTTTGCCGCCTACAAACACCAAGTCGGAATAATCACAGGACTTCAGCGGGCTTTAGAGCTTGCGGAAGAGGCCGAGGCTATCGCTAACGGCGACGAGAGCAGAAGGGGGTAAGTATGCCTTTCATGTTGATGGAGCATGAGGTCGATCCGGCAAAGAAGATTGTCGAGGAAATCGGCGATCTTTCGCAGATTGAGCTGTTTAATAACCAGCTTCTTGTGGGCGTTTATATCCGCCCGCAGAAGACCAAGAGCGGCCTGTATTTGTCTGACAAGACGACCGAAGAGGATCGTTTCCAGTCAAAGGTTGGGCTGCTTTTGAAGCAGGGTCCGCGCGCATTCGAGCCCAATGACGAGGGCTGGTTTGATGGTGAGACCTTTAACCTCAACGACTGGCTGGTTTTCCGTCCGTCTGATGGATGGAGTATCACGGTCAACGGGGTTCTCTGCCGTATTTTGATTGATACACAGGTCAAAATGCGCGTTCCAAATCCTGATTTGGTATGGTGAGGAGATAAAAATGGCTGGAAATGAAGAGCAAATGGCCCTCGATATGGGCGAAAATGAAAATAAAGCAGAAGACGTTGCTGTTGAGGTTGATGTTGAAGCTGAAGCGCCAGAAGTGCAGGCTGCTCCTGAAGCCAAAGAAGACGATGACGTTCAGGCACAACTAAAACAGCTTCAGCAAAAGCTGGAAGATGAGCGCCGCGCTCGCAAAGAAGCCGAAATGCGTGCGCGTGATGCGGCTGAACACGCCAATCGGGCCTACAATGAGGTTGAAGACACCAATCTTCAGCTTGTTGTTAATGCGATCGACACCGTTCGCCGTGAAAACGACGTTCTGAAGTCGCATTACAAGGAGGCTTTGTCGGTCGGTGATTACGATCGAGCCGCCGAAATCCAAGAAAGCATGAGTTCAAACGCCGCCAAGCTGCTCCAGTTGGAGAACGGCAGGGCTGCAATGGAGTCAAAGCCTCGTCAGCCTCCTGTCAAATATCAGACAGACCCGGTTGAAGACTTTGCTTCTCGCGTTTCGCCTCGATCGGCTGAATGGATTCGCAAGAATCCGCAGTTTGTGACCGACTCTCGTCTTCAGCAGAAGATGATTGCAGCTCATAACCTTGCGGTGGCTGACGGATTCCGGCCTGACAGCGACGAATACTTTGGGTTTATTGAAGATACGCTCAAAATTCGTCGTCAAACCCAAAATGAGCAGGCTGAACAGGCTGAATCGCCGCTTTCAGGCGCTTCTCGCCCTGCTCCAAGAGCCGCTCCGCCGGCTGCTCCAGTCAATCGATCGTCCTCTCCGCGCGCAAACGTGGTTCGCCTGTCTTCCGCTGAGGCTGAGGCGGCTAAAATGTTTGGTATGAGCGAGAAAGAATACGCTCAGCATAAACTTGCGCTGAAGCGCGAAGGCAAAATGAACTGATAGGAGATTAAAATGGAAAAT
>Ga0078894_10002435_pt1 | contig 14127 bp, 23 predicted proteins | sample LauGreSu1BDMLBSD_2_FD_67506 | JGI IMG/M metagenome (GOLD analysis project Ga0078894, IMG submission 67506) | Freshwater lake microbial communities from Lake Michigan, USA - Su13.BD.MLB.SD (version 4) (version 4) | ecosystem: Environmental > Aquatic > Freshwater > Lake | place: Lake Michigan...
TGTCTAACATTATCTCATCCTTTGGCACAAATGGCAACTTGAACTCTGGAAGTCCAAGCTCACGCATCAACGGATTCGTAAAATTCGCTTTAGCGTAGATATCATTTTTTTCACGCTTCTTTTTATTGATGATAGTTTTATCAAGAGAAACACAATCAAGTTTATAATCATTGTCAGAAAGAACCGATAAAAGAACATTACTTAATTTTTTCATGGGAGAGAAGATGTCATAGCTAATGTTAGCCATTGCCTTTCTCTGCGCCGTATTCATACCCCTTGTTGACTGAGACGCCTCGTTGTTTGACCTTGTCTTGGTTCCAACAGGGGATCCGTTAGTAAACCAGTTCTTATACTTCTCCGCCGACTGAATGCCAGATCCGTAGTTTCGGGTCTCTTGCATCTCTGGGAGCTGTGTGTATGAAAAGTATGTACCTCCTGTGCAGAAACGAGAATACAACGCCCTTCCGCATCGTAAACCGAACTCAGGCTTCATTTTTTCTATCTCTGGCACGTTATCGCTTGGAAACAAATAGTTTCCAGCCATTTGAGGCAGTATCATATCTTACAAATTTAATAAAACAACTACAAATGTATAAAAATTTCTCATAAATGCTTGAAAACAATCAATCTATTTCAAAAATCGAGAACCCTCCCTGCACCTCTATGGGCTGGTAAGCCTCCTTGTAAAGGTCGGGCATCCGGCTCTTTATGGCCCTCATGCACCAACCCGTAGCGGCACACAAGTCGTGGTTTGTTAAGTCATCAATGCCCCGCATCTGACTCCACTCCTCGACTATCTCCCACATCTTCACGTACTTAACATTGTTATTGAAGAAGGTCATTATGTCTCCAGCCATCTCGTTTTTTTCTGCTTCACCTGCCCACACACCGGGTCTTGAGTCCTGCTTTCCATCTGAACCCAAGTCCTTCAGAAGGTATCCGTCAAACCCATTATCCCTAAAGTACTCAACAAGGGCTTCTCCATCGGGCCATTCCGGGTAGACGTAGGCTCCGAGGAACACAGCCGCCTTTAGCCACTCTTCATGGTACTCGGCCTTGTCTTCAGTCTGTCTATTGTAAATCAAAATCCAGTCGTTACTAACCCACTCACTTCTAGGCTTGGTGTCGGGGTCTGCCTGGCTATCTCTTTTGTAAAACACAGCGGCAGCAGCGTTTGACTTCTTTTTACCTACAGTGTTTCGCCTGTGGAACTTCACGGGGTCACAGCAAAGGAAGAACCTGTTCATTACCGAGGGATCGGGAGCGTAAATAGGACCCCTGTTCTTTGGCTGAATGTAACCCTCCTCTGCTGTAACAACGGTCTTCCTGTTACGCATCTCGTTTGGGGGAAGGTAACTCATGGTCCAGCTTCCTTTAGGGTCATTCTCCACATAAACATCACCACCAAACTTGTCGCCCATCCACTTGAAGTTAATCTTCGTTGTAATAGGTGTGCGAGAGAACTTGAGTTCAGATATGCGATCACGCATCTTCTCTATGGGCATACCCATGTCCTTGGGGATTACAGCAAATGCCTGCTTCCAACTCATCGGGAAGTTCTGCTGTAACTTAATCAGCTTCTGCCACTCGCGTTTACGTTCGAAGTAGTCTGCCTGGTTTAGAAGATATGACTTAGCTCCCTTGGTAATCCACTTGCCCTCGTTGGACATTACAGGTTCCTTGGGATCATCGATAATACTTGCCCCATACTCGTCAATGTATCCTTCTACCGCGTAGTAACCTGGCAAGAAGAAGTTGATGAGTCCAGACGGAGTAGTTCCGTTCTCGTTACGGTCAGAGAAGTGAGAGTCGTTGGCAATATCAAAGAACTGCGCTCCACCACCTGTATCCATGTCACCCACCGTTGACGGCATGATGCAAAACCCACGGATGTTTTCCCCGCGTTCGATAGCGGGTTTCATCGTGTTGTACCACCACGTCGGGATGTTTTGGTCCGCCGCCTTCGCGTCCGTTTTCTTCGCTGGCTCGTCACGGTAGACAAAAGCGATTTCCGCTTCACCATCCGCCGCTTTCTCCGTCGAAGGGAGCGGCGTGATGAAGCATTCCATTTGTTCTGGGACAATTCCTGCCCTTGCTGCTGATGCGATTGCTCCCTCATACTGAAAACGCAAACCCTCCTTTGCCTCTATCCGTCCCCTATAATAGGGTCGGAAGAAGAAAGGGAGCTTGCTTACAGGTGTTTGAATTTGTTTTATGAATATCTTATTTACCGCCTGATCCTCGTTCATCGCTTGGATGATGAAGGTCTGGTCGGGCATATTGAGTGTCCCCCACGTGCAGAAGCAACAAGCAATAGCCGTCTTTGCGATACGTCGCCCGGAGACGAAGTTTATCCCATGCACGGTGCGTTTTCCTTTCTTGACAGTGATGTTGACGTTCGGCTCCATGAAATACTCCACCCCCATCTCGTTCATCTCGTCAACCACGTTCTTCACATCTTGGTTTGAGTACTTTGTCTTCACCGTTCCCTCTTCCCGATATATTACCTTGTGCTTATAGAACGCGTCCTCTGTGGAGTAGGCGTACATAAACAGGTGAAACATCTTACGCTGGTAGTCCCTGTAGTCGGGCCTGTTGTTGTTCTTACCGAAATTCTTTACCGTCCAAAAGTTTAGGAAGAAATAGTTTGCCCCGTTGATGTAGGTGGGTTTCCCTTTAATGAAACACCAGTAACCCACGTATCTACGCTTGATTTGGAGCTTGATCCACTCAATCTCCATGGCGTAGTACTTTTGGTTTGATTCAATCTCTTCGTAGATGTCCTCAAGCCTTACGTCACCAACTTCTTTGTACTTAGACTTGTTGGTTGCATGTTTCTTATTGAACACAACCTCGTAGATAAGTTTTATTTTCTCAGGCACTTCCTGATAAGTAAACTTCTGTTCCCTTGGGTCTAAACCATATCCGTCAACATATGTAAACGCCTCCTCTCTTGTAACCTCACGCTTGAGGTGATGTGAGTACCACTCCTCAAGGCGTGGGAGCGGGATTCGGATTGTATCCAACTCGTCGTCGTCCTCATGGAACGTAACGAACTTATCTTCCTCATCGTATTCGTACTTCATGGTATTACCTCCGGGAATATCTCTTTCTTTTCACGCCAAATCCTTGCGTAGTGTTCGGGCTGTATGCCGAGGTTCTCAGCGCGTACAGAGAATGTAATCGCTTTCTGTAACGTAATGCTCACCTCGTCGTTCATTATTCGACTACGGGCATCCACAAGTGTTTGACGCCAACTCTCAAGACCCGCCTGGAAGTTTTTATCGTCATTGGACCTGTCGACAGGTTGTGTCAACAAGGCCCTCTGAAGCGCCGAGATTCGAATGTCGGCTGTACTCATGATCGAATAGTCTTCCGAGCATTGCAGGCGTGTGAACGTGATGTACCGCTCCACCGCCCAGTCCACATTCATCATGCAGAGCTGGGCGTACCCGTCCTCCGAATCCGTGTCATCAACCATGATATTCAGTTTGTTCAAAGTATATCGCTTGCGCTGGTTGATGTCCGGATACGCATCTTTTACAGGCGTACCTGGAGCGAACATATATATGAGATATCGAACAACCTTGTCGGCGCTAACCCCATCAGGAAGGTCGTCAGACCTGTCGAGAATATGGGCTTGACTGGCCAGGTCCGAGAAGCGGTATACAACCGACTCGTCATCCGGGATGCCTTCAATGTTGTAGGATATTTTACTAAAGTCTAGTTTTATCATTCTTCGATTGCTAATATGACCCTAGGCTGAAACCTAACGTAGTCGCTTGACTCGGCCATTGTTGAGTCTAACTTCACTGAGAAATGTTTCTTAATACATACCACATCTCCCTTCTTTACCTCTGTGTTTGTCCATACGTCATTGGCAACGTATTTTGGCATCTTTGCCGGCGGGACCTCTACTTGCACCCTTTCTGTTTCTGAGTCCAATAGAAAAATGCTTCCTGCCTTTCTATCATTAGGCAAGACCTTTCCAATAATGTATCCGTTCATGCTCTTAATCTCTCCGTTCCTCTTCGCGGCATAAATACATTCAGAAGGGACAAGCACATATCTTTTTCCGTCCTTCTCAAACCCCCCGTCGCCTTCTGTGATAAAGTTCCTTGTGTAAGTAGAGTCAAACCAAACCTCGTCGCCTGGCTCTCCGTCAAACTCGCAAGAAAAGTCCCAGTTCTTTGTGGTGGATCCTTTTTCCGGCTTCTTTACAAGCACCCCGCGCCTAACGGCCTGAGTGGCCCTAACGTCTTCCTTGTTGGGGTCAACCTCCTTCTTCTGTTCTCCAGCCATCCTCATGTATTCAGACATGGCCCTCTTGTCCTTGTAGTTACTTTTCTTCATAGACTTTACAAGGGAGTTCATGTCGCTTATGCTTCCAGAATCGGTTATCCCCTTTAGGCTGTTCACTAACTTCAAGGTTCCGCCATTAAAAGATATCTCATCTTCGGTCCAGGAGTGTATCTCGACCAAGCAGTCGCCGTCTATAAGCCTTAACTGATCTATGTCAACGTCTTCAAAGTTCATTAGAGTATCTTCTTGTAAATTTCAAACAGTTGCTTTTGGGTCTCGAAGTTTTTCTTACCAACCGGCATACGTCTCTTGATTTTATTCACGCCACGGCGCAGGGATGAGTACGTTCCAAACAGGTTTATCGCGTCCCAGTTGCTCATCAGCTTCTCTACATCCTTCATGTCTGTATTTTCCCGCTCGATGTAGTAGTTGTACACCTCTATGATCCTGTGGTAATTACTTTTTGTCTTTGTCCTTATCATAATGCTCCTTCAGTTTTTGGAAATACATTGAACGCTTTATTCGGGTCTCAACCTGTGTCTTCCCTATTTCTTCTAACGTGTTGTTGTATCTTACGATGGCCTTCTCTACCTGATCTAAGTCATCCGTTGTGATGCTAGGGTCACAGTAAAGCAGTTTTCTCCGCGCAGATGTGGCCATAGGCGTGAAGATCTTCATCACCTCATAAATCTCAATCTTGTCATCAATCATTTGATTAACGATTGATATGGCTCGTTTCCAGTTTTCTATCTTATTCATACAAAAATGCTATATGTCTTTCATGTACCGAGTACATCTCCGTGTCCTGTAGCTCAACCTTTTCAATCTTACCTATAACGCAGGCCTTCTGGCCGACCTCTAGGTCAACCCCGTTTCCTACCGCCATTATGGTTACATCTATTTGCTTTGGCTGTTTTTTATCAATCGTCACAAAAACACGCCCGTCTGGTGGTCTCAATTTCGTCATGCTGCAAATATACTCAAAAACAACACGGTGTCAAATTATTGCTTGGAAATAGTACTAAACAACGTAGATTTGCAATATGTTTATCCTCTCAATTATCTTAACTGTTGTATCTATCTATCTGATGATTAAGAACTCTATTTATGGCTGTGGCAAACGGTGTTACAAGACTCGTAAAGAGGCTCAGGATCATTGTGACTACGACCAACAGGTGTTTATGTGCTGGGACTGTGAAATGTGGCACATAAAAAATAATGAAGAAAATACTTGACAACCTCGCGTGGTTGTTTTATGTTTGCTAAAATATTTCACTCCTCGTTTGCTAACGAACCACAGTAAACGAGGGTTGGAAGGTGGTTACAAATCATAACCAACTCAAAAGCTCGCAAAGTGGTTCTTGCGAGCTTTTTTTATCTTATGAATACAGGACAAATTGTTAAAGGGAAGCGCACTCATGACTTTGCGATTATCCCAAATGAAATCTCGCAATCCAAGCAGCTTACAATGGAGGAGAAGGGAATGATGTGTTTCCTTCTTTCGCTTCCTGAGAACTGGGTTCTTTACAAAAAGAATCTTTATAATCAAGTGCCAGATGGTAAACACGCCGTAGATAGGGTTTTTAAATCCTTGCAAGAGAAGGGGTATATCCTAAGCTGCCGCCAAATAGACGTAAATACAGGCAGAATGGAGGGGTGGAACCACATTGTTTACGACGAGCCTCAACTTGACCGAGATGCGGATTTACCGACATCCGGTTTTCCCGTTGTCGGTGAAACCCGTCAATCGGAAAACATAGGTATATATAAAGAAACAAATACCAACAAAGAAACAATAATATATAAATACGCGTTTGAGGATTTTTGGCAAGCATATGACAAGAAGGTGGACAAGAAACAAACCCTTGCTGTTTGGAATAAACTATCTAATGAGGACCGAACCCTGGCAGTTGAAGGCATGGGAAACCATAAGAGTGGCCGCGAACGCAAATATTGGAAGGACCCGGTGCGCTATCTTCGCGACAAAAGGTGGGAGGACGAGACAACAACAACGAACGTAAAACAAACAAACTATAGCTATGACCCAAATGATGCAAGGAATAAATGGTAAGGTATCCATCTACAAAGACTTCAATGACCTGCAAGGACACACAATTAGTGTACTGGGCGCACTTGAACGAATTAGGACTGGAAAGTCAAAGGCACTTGTTGAGAAGGCGAGGGAAGCCAAGACCAAGAAAGAGGCGGACGAGTTAAAAAAGAAACTTCCAGCAGTTTGTTTCAGTGGCACTTTTTCCAAAAGGAAAGACTCTGAGCTGCTCGAACACTCCGGATACATCGTGTTGGACTTCGATAACGTGGCGGATATGGCCCAAAAACGAAGCGAATTGTGTTCGGTGAGGTATATTACCGCTGTTTGGGAATCACCCTCAGGAAAGGGCTTAAAAGCGCTCGTCCAAATTGAGTGGAAAACCAAGCACAAGGAACACTTTGATGCCTTGATGGCAGAGATGCCCGACATTGACAAGACTGGTCGAAATGTTTCTCGCCTATGCTTTGAGTCGTATGATACCAATCTTTGGTATAACGAAAACGCCGAGACATACACAAAGCTGCCTGTAAAAAAGGAAGACAGGAGGTTGCCCCAACAGACAACTACCGAGGCTATTAACGACGACGATAAGATATTTCAAAATCTTCTTGCGTGGATGACATCCAAGGGTGACGCGTTCCGTGAAGGGGAGAGGAATCACTTCGTGTTTAAGTTAGCTGCTAGTTGTTGCCGGTTTGGGATGATTGAGGAGACCTGCTACAACCTAATAATGACCTACGTTACTCCAAACTCTAGCTTTAGTCAAAAGGAATGCAGGCAAGCCATCCGCAGCGCATACAGGGCCAACATGAATCAGTGGAATACCGCCGAGTTTACCAAGGATCAGCTTGTATCCAAGTCTACAAATGCGGAGATTAATATCGTAATCACCGCAGAAGATGCGGAGAATATCGCCGCAGAAGATGTCATTTACGCTGAAGAGGTATTCGAACAGGCGTCTGAGATTTATCACAAGGGATATCAGGCAGCCATGCCGCTTGGTGTTCCACTCCTAGACAAACACTTCAAAAGGGTCAAGGGAGAACTAACAATTGTTTCCGGGATTGGAAACTATGGTAAGTCATCGTTTATGAAGTGGGAAATGATATTCCGCATGGTCAAGTTTGGAGAGAAGGTTGCAATTTTTACCCCTGAAGAGTTACCCGCTGAACAGTTTTATCATGACCTGGTTGAGATTTACTTTGGGAAGGACTGCACACCCAACAACTACCACAGGCCTAGTTACGATGCGTACAAGAAGGTATACGACATGATTGGCCAACACGTCTTCATGGTGTATCCAAAGAATGTAAGCCCGACTCCCGACTACGTGAAAGAAGTTTTCTTAAGCATGATCATCAAACACGGAATTGACCGAGTTGTAATCGACCCGTTCAACCAGATGGCAAACGACTACAGCAAGGGTGGTGGGCGTAGCGACAAGTATCTTGAGACATTTCTATCTGACTGCACAAGGTTTGCAAGGAAGAACAACGTGTACTTCGACATCGTTGTCCACCCGCACAAGATGAGAAAGGGAGATGACGGCAACTACCCATGCCCGGAGGTGTTTGACCTTGCCGATGGTGCGATGTGGAACAACAAGGCTGATAATATCATTATCTACCACCGACCACTTGCCCAGACTGCGCCTGAAAGTCCGCTGTGTGAGTTTCACTCTAAGAAGATACGTAGACAGAAGATTGTGGGGATAAAGGGATTCTTTGACTTTGAGCTTGTAAGGTCTACTCGCAGGTTTACGTTCGAGGGCGTAGATTACCTTCAACGGGCGATCGAAGGTAAATTCGTTCAGTCTAACATCGAAGAACCGAAACCCTCTGTAATCAAGCCAAACAGAAACTGGACGGATTCGAAAGAAGCAAAGGAGTGGAATGAAGAACCAGGACACCCGAACGGATACAAGGAGGCTTGGGAATAATTTAACAGTTTTTTTCTTGCACAAAAGAAACATATATGCTACATTTGCGAAATATAACCAATTAATTAATCATAAAAGTTATGGGATTAAATCAAGGTGGTTCATCAAACCGTACTTACCTCAGCATATCTGGCGGTAAGATTGCCAAGCGGGTTCCTGAAGGAACGGCTGGCTCAATTAAGTGTAACAGCAAGGACGGCACCAAGGTGTGGTATGAGCAGCGATTTGCTTCGCTGTCTGGTCACATCACTGACGTCTTCAAGCGCGTATCAGAACAAGGATATGGCGACCAGCTCTGCGTTGTCTTGAATGACAATGGAGAGGAGTACCAAATCCAGATGCCGTGGTCTTCACGCTACTCATCGGGATTTTTCTTGTCAATGCCGAACATCGACGCCGGCAAAGAAATTACTCTGACTCCGTGGTCTAAGGAGATCGACGGAAAGACTCGCACAATGCTTTACCTCCGCCATGGTCAGGAGGACATCAAGTGGGGATGGACCAAGGACAATCCTGGCAATATGCCTGAGATGAAGCAGATCAAGGTGAAGGGTCAGGTTGTATGGGACGACTCAGAACGCCAAGAGTTCTTTGAGAAGCACCTAAACGACATCTTCCTTCCACAGGTCAAGGCTGTGAGTTCTGTAAAAAAATTAGACTCATACGCAGCACCAGCTCCTTCTGAGGATCCTGGAGACGACTTGCCATTCTAATCTTAACCAAGAGTCGTGGCGGGGGATAAACGCAGGTAAACCCGCCACGGCTTTAAACAAACGAACATGAGATATACATTCAAAGACTTAATAAACGTGGTCCCAAGTCAAAACAGGGCCGAGTTCACAAAGATTTACGAGTACCTACACAAGGTAGAAGATGCACAAGAAAACGAGTTGTTAGAGAAGGTTGGAAGACACTTCCATGTACCCGTGGCAGACATTAAGGGCAAGAGAAAGTTCAGAGACGTAGTGTTTGCCCGGCAGATGTTCATGACAACCGTAAGGGTGTGTACTACAAAAAGCCTTATGGACGTTGCCAGGCTTGTTGAGAGGGACCACGCAACGGTTTCTCACGCCTTGAAAACACTAAAGGTTGACTACGACTACAACGCGGCGAGAAGAAAACAGATACGTCACTTCATTGCCGACCTAGACCAAACAAGACAAGAACTTTTATTAGACTTTTTCAATGAACGGAATCCCGATATACTTACCGCCTACACCGTCAAACCAGAGCGAGTTACAGCACCTTCGGAATCTGAGGCATAAGCTCCTCACTGACGACATGGAATACCCCAAGGCGGGTGTTCATAAGCCGAAGAGAAAATACGACCGTGACAAGTCCCTAATGAAGCTAGTCAACATAAGATTGTACGAGCTTACGGGAAAAGATATGTACCTTTGGATCAGCGGACACTTTAACGAACTTAAAAAAATAGAAGATGGGCAGAATTGAAATAAAAGACGCAAAGCGCACAGTAGACGGACAGAAGGTCAACGCGTACCGGGTCCGTACTGTTGGAGAAAACAATGAAATACTTCAGACGTCTGAGGTGTTGAACACGATCGACAGCGTGAAGAAACACATCAAGGCGATGGCCCTTGCTTGGAACAGCGAGGGGTACGCTGAGGTGATAGACTGCACGTATCGCGGAAAGTTTGATGGTAAAATCATCGACCTTGAAGAGTACGACAAGCTAAAGTTTGAAACAATTTCCTAATGGACACCATTGAGTCTATCATGTACGTGCCATACAATGTGTGTGAGGACGGCGAAGAGAAAATAATGTATATTTGCGTACCTGCCACACTGGTAATCATGAGGAATCAAAAAGTCGAAAAATCACAATTTATATTTTGGAACTAAAAAAATCATTCCCAGCCTACATGTTGGAACTTCCCAACATCACACTTACAGCATTCCTGTTTGCGTTCGTCATCGCGTTTGTAGTTTCCCTTTGGGAGAAGAACTACCCAAGCGCGATTGCTTCGTTTATGATCGTGGCATCCATCCTTCCAATTAAGTACTACATGTGGAGGAAGATAAAGGTGCAGAGCGATGACAACGAAAAGAAGCACAAAGTCATCGTAATCAAAAGAAAGTGAGCAAACTAAATTGTTTGTCGATACATTTGCTGAGTTGTGCTTTTATAGCGCAAGTTCAGTTTGTTTTATTCATTTCGTTTGTGAAAACCGTCTCCTAATCGAGGCGGTTTTTGCTTTTTAGGTGATAGTTATTACATTTGCAAATATCTACCTTAATGAAAAACAACGTACAGAACTATCGCAACATCTTAAACGACACGCGAGACCTTAGTCAAAACAAAAAGATTGAATTAGAGTATGATAACGTAACGTCCGGGATCACACTTGACTCTTTTAAACGACAGTTTCTCTCCTGGAAGAAGAACAACAAAGTAGAAACAGCAAAGAAGGCACGGATAACTCCCAAGGCCATCGCAAACGCATTCGAGGATATCATTAATGAGCTGATTCCCGACAGTAACCCGCTAGGGTTGCCTGACTCAAAGGAAAAAAGTTACAGCCCATATAAATTCCCAGTTAACCACAATGATATCCTATTTCTCACCGACATTCACGTACCATATCACAACATCCCTGCCCTCACAGCGGCGCTCAAGTACGGACTCGAAAACGAGGTCAACACGATCTACATCAACGGGGACCTCATCGACTTCTACGCAATCAGCCGCTTCCAAAAAGACCCGCGCAAGAGAGACCTCGCTTCTGAAATCTATATGGCAAGGGACTTCCTCTACACGCTGCGGAAGCTGTTCCCTACTCAGGCAATATACTTCAAGGCAGGAAACCACGACATTCGTTGGGACCACTACCTGATCAACAACGCGTCAGACCTGGTTGGAATCGAAGAATTTTCATTGGAATCCATCCTGCATCTTAAGCAGCTCAATATCAACTTCATCCCAGACAAGCAGCTTGTAAGAATGGGCAAGCTAATAGCACTTCACGGTCACGAGTTTGGGTCAAGCATGTTCAGCCCGGTGAATATCGCCCGTGGTTTATACCTCCGGGCCAAGGACAACGCAATCTGCGGACACCACCACCAGACGTCGGAGCATACAGAGCCAAACATCAACGGAAAGGTGACAACCTGCTGGTCGGTAGCCTGCCTGTGTGAGCTTCACCCCGACTACATGCCGATCAACAAGTTTACTCACGGCTTCGCGCACGTGAAAGTGTTTGATAATGAGGAGTTTGAGGTTACAAACTACCGAATCGTAAACGGCAGGATCAAGTAAATGTCAAGTTTTTAACGCGGTTAACTTGACATTTTTCGTAACATTTTTATGCACGTTTTTGTTACAGGACGTGTGAATTTTTTTCTGTATTTTGCATAATCAGATGTGCAATGGAGAACCCAAGGATCAAATACAGGAAGTTAGGCAGGGAGAGGGCGCGTGGCCTCTACCATGAGGACGGCCTTATTGAGATCGATCCACGGCTTCCTGCCAAGGAACACCTGGAGGTTGCCATCCACGAGTATCTTCATCATGAGTTCAAGCACTGGGAGGAGAGTCATGTTGAAGAATACGGGAGAAAAATATCTGAGTTCTTATGGATCCTTGGTTATAGACGAGTAAATTTGGACTAATATGCTGAGAGTCATACTTCCAATAGTTATTGACAACGACGAGAAGAGGCTTGCCGACCTTGTTGGTGTAAAACCCGACAAGTTTGAGTGCGAGGCAGCCGTTTTTTACAGCATAGACAACGTCCGTCCCTATCTAAACTACAAGAACCTATGCATGATAAGCTCCGGGGGTGACGACTTTATCGTCGGACTGTCGATGGAGGACGTGGACGAAATGATTATGAACGACATGAGCTTCACATTTAGCGCAAATTAATGTTAATTTTCTTGCAATTTGCCTTGCGTGTTGTATATTCGCACAAATAAACGAAATGAACGAACAAGAAAGAAAAAGACGGTTAGTAGTAACCGCATTAGCAGCACAGCAAATCTACGCGCAGTGCCATGACGAATGTGTTGAGCTGAAGTTCTTCAGACAGGACCTCAAGATGCACTCAAAGAACCTTGTAGCCAAGCTAGAACGCGAGCTGATGCCAATATACGGCGTTTTGGGCAACGTACAGGGCGGCGAGGCGTATCTAAATGCTGTGGAGATGATGGAAATCACCCTCCAGAACCTTGCAACCCTGCCCGTGGAGTACTGGACGCTAATAAACACCGGAGTTGACGACATAAAACGACAAATCGATGAAAAGAACCAAGAAGGGAATAACGGAGTACCTGACGGAGAAGCTCATGGAGTGGAATCCGACGGTGGACAGCCAAGCACTAGCGTGGACGATGAGCCGGAACATACCGCAGCTGAAGAGCATGAGGCAGGCGGACATTGACACAGTACTCCAAGCCTGCAAAGATGATCTTTCCCAATGGTCCTATACCGGTCACGACTCCCCTTGGAGACGGATACATCCTCTACATAACTCCCAACGGCTTTCTGGAGAATGACGAGATAACGGTCGTGCTGTCAAACGGCGGCGAAATAAGGCACTTCTCTAGCGACCAGGTGCGTGTGTGGAAAAACTCAACCTACGGGATACATGAATAACTACGTGATAACGATATGGGACGGCGAGAAGATCGTCCACAACGCAAGGGCTAAAGCTAAAAGTCCCGAATCAGCCAAGTCAAAGGCTTATGGCGACTGCCTGAAGATGGATAAACTAACAGGAAAAGAAAACAACTGGTTAAGCTACCGATGGGACATACAAGCGACAATAAGCCGATAAAATACGCCTCAGACCTACTCAATGAGGTAGTCATGGACATGATCATGCGTGAGAAGAAGGGTTACTCCGAATACAAGCAGACCATGGACCGAAATGACTTAAGTCACAAGGAGTGGATCCAACACGCATACGAGGAGGCACTCGACCTTGCGCTGTATCTCAAGAAGATTATGAACTCATAAACAAACGAAATGAAAAAGAAGACACAGTACACAATCTTTGCCTACGAGCCAGGCACTGAGGTTTATGCCATATCGCTATGGTACGACAACAACAAGCCAACCGACCACCTAGCAATCTACAAGGCAAAGGTGGCGTCGTGGAGCTATGACGCGGAGGAAAAAGACGTTCTCTATTATTTAGAAAGCCCAGACGGCAAGTGGTGGGGAGACAGCATCAAGGGGGAGTACGTGTCGGAGTCGTTTGATGAACTTATGGAATACGCCAAAGAACTCTGGAGAAATGCGAAATAAATACAACTTCCGCAGGGACATTGAACATCTCATCCCTTACCTGATCCTACTTGCAATTTATGCAGTAATAATCCTAATACTATTTTCACTATGAGAGAACCAAAGGAATACAAGAACTACCTAGAACTACTGCTTGACCTTTATCCTGACGACGAGTTTCTCATCGCCGACGGGTTTGACGACGCCGTGATCGGTGTTGACTACGGGTCTTCACGCCTGATCTACTCATGCAAGAAGTGTTTAGAAATCTTGGTCGAGGTCGAGGAAATGGACCCAGAAGATGCGATCGAGCATTTTCAGTACAACGTGGCTGGCGCCTACGTGGGAGAGAAGACTCCTATCTGGTGCGAGGACAGCTACGAGCTATAAAAAAACCGGGAGTTACCCCGGCTTTAGTCGTAACTACAACGGTCCCCTACACGAGACCGTGTCTCTTAGCAGTCCCATTTACGAAGATATTCTGAAGCTGCTTGAATAACATTTGGATTGTCAAAAAAATGACCTAACCCCTTATTGCAAGATTGACACAACATACCTCTGACCTGACCGGTGCGATGGTCATGA
>Ga0078894_10002437_pt1 | contig 14126 bp, 32 predicted proteins | sample LauGreSu1BDMLBSD_2_FD_67506 | JGI IMG/M metagenome (GOLD analysis project Ga0078894, IMG submission 67506) | Freshwater lake microbial communities from Lake Michigan, USA - Su13.BD.MLB.SD (version 4) (version 4) | ecosystem: Environmental > Aquatic > Freshwater > Lake | place: Lake Michigan...
GTATATGTATAATACGCAATAAGCTACGATCCTGCATGTCTTGGCAGCGATCCAATTGCTCTAGTGTGAATAAGAATGTGTACACAGTAAGGGTATTTATATATTGGCAGTGCAGCATAGTAACCAATATATAGGCCCCGCTGTAAAGGTATGCGCATATGCCCGTACGCATACAGTTAAGAGGATCTAAAGATCCGTGGGAACTGTATATGTATAGTATACACATATACGTATATAGAGTCAGTAAGTGCAGAAAAGTGTGATTTACTGATCAGTATAGTTAGGGTGAAGTGCGTATAGGCCCCGCTGCGTGGGGGTACGATTTAGAATTGTGTGAAAAAGTGCAGAAAAGTGTGATATTGTGTGACCATTTGAGCATAGTCTCTCCAACCACGGTGACCTAAAATTTTTTTTACTATGAAATCTTAGATCTACTCTGCTCAAACGGTGCGGATTCAGGGTTTTCTCACCATAGATCCACCATAGATCCACCGTGATCAACTGCTCCCTGACCGTGTTCTACGGTCTACACATAGGCCCCGCTGCTGTAAATAACAGTATGGAGCGAACATGGATCAATACTGTACACTGACCACTGAGTATAGGGGACAATGTCCCTACTATACAGTATATGACTATCGTGACTGTATAGTAGTATTCACTAGTAACTATAAGCTAGCTGATCACTACTTTCGTCTCTGCTCTAGGGGTCACACAGTAAGAACTCTGTATATACTAGCGCAAAAGGGTATATGGCCCCGCTGCTGATGTTTGGTAACCTAACCAAAATCACTTGACAGATCACAAAAGATCGCATATAATATACACATGCTTAAGAAAAAGCAGTTAAGCAGGAGCAGAGAATCGATGACACTTCCAGATGAGCGGTATCGTGCAGTAAAGTATGCAGCAGAGTTTCTACAGCGTCTAGCGGGTGGGGATTATCCCCGTGTGCCCAAGGCAGTTCGCGGTGAAGCAGCAGCTATTTTGCGACACTATCCCAGCACATGGGACCTGCATCGTGCTGCGGAAGCAGCGCCCGAAGTGTTTGCTGTGCGCATGGAACCCCTGCATCGTATGGTTCTCAAGCATGAACTAGATAAACAGCAGCAGGAGAATCAGTAAAGAATATCGCCCGGATGGTGAAATAGGTAGACACAAGAGACTTAAAATCTCTCGCTTTAACAGGCGTGCCGGTTCGATTCCGGCTCCGGGCACCATTTAAACACGCCTTAGCTCAGTTGGATAGAGCAACAGCCTTCTAAGCTGTGGGTCAGGGGTTCGAATCCCTTAGGCGTGGCCAAATTAGTGCTGCTGTTGTATGTACAGCTAACACTGTGCAGCACAGACCCTACAGCAGCAGCGCACCTTATAAGGGGCCTTTAGCTCAATGGTTAGAGCAGCGGACTCATAATCCGTTGGTTACGTGTTCGAGTCACGTAGGGCCCACCAGTTAACCCCTGCCGTGTGGCGGTTGAGAACCCTATAACCCTTGTGGTCGTAGGGTTTTCCCGCAATTGCGCTGCTGTCCACAGCTTGTCCACAGAGTTATCCACAGTGGCTACAGCAGCAGCAAAGACCCTGGAGCAGCTAGGGTCATTGAACATTTTGGTTGACACTTTGGACAGAAGAGCATATAATATATGCATGATGAGAAAGAAACGTTCAGATCGCAACCACATCATTTACGAGCTGCGTGTAGCTGGCGGCAACTACATTGGTGTCACTGCTAAGACAGAGTCGACTATTAATAAGTCAGTTCTGGCTCGTGCGGCCAAGCACTTCTATCGTGCCAAAACAGAGACTAAGAATTGGCTGCTCTGTGCCGCACTTAGATCGCTCGCGGACAAGAGCGAAATTGAAGTACTAGTACACGAAGTGATTCGTGGCAAGGCTGCGGCTCATAAGCGTGAAGTAGAGCTGCGTCGACAGTTGAAACCCACACTGAACACTGATGTTCGAGGAGATTGATATGAAGCAAGATTGGATCGTTACTGTATACAAACGGGATCGTCGTACAAAGTCAGGCGAGCGGTTCGTGAATCGCTATCCGTTTTCAGGCATGGATCGTGACACTGTGGAGCGCGAGCTGCTTGATCTTGCTCAGCAATTGTACCCAAAACGGGACGGTTGGCGCTTTGAAGTACAGCCTGCGACCAAGACTGTACGCAACCTAATGTCGGGCCAAGACGTGGAGATCCCATATGATACTCCACGCTGCTGTGATCCCAGCTCAGAACTCTACTGGAGCATGTAGGGGTTGACAGCTAGCCCAAAAGGCAGTATAATAGAGACTTAGTTAATACAAAGGAGCGAACTTTGAAGAACTTACAAGCCTACGTGGAAGCACGTAACAAATGGGCCCAAATATTTGGCAACCCCCAGCTGAACCTCAAGAGTGCTAGTGATCGTCAGAAGATTGCTGCTATGATCGATGGGGAACTTAGCCCAGAGAACTTGACCTGCGATGGCGAGCTGAGTCGTGCGCAAGTTCAAGCACGTTATCGGAGCTTGATGGCAGTGGCCCGAGAGCTTAAGGCTTTTGATCCAAACGTTACTTTCCAGGAGGTTTGATATGCGCTATTGGGACGAATTGCTGCGTGAACAGCGCGGGGACTTAGAGATCGTAGTGGACAAGAGCTGGGAAGACTGCTCAATCCGTGATCTCTTTGACGATACAGTGTTTGACATCAAGGAGATGGAGGACAAGGTCAACAGCGGAGAATTGGATTGGTTCATGCTGCGGGCTCGTGTATTTGTAGAAGGGCTTGAAGTGGGCTCGCATGTTGTGGGCGGGTTCATGTACGAAGATGCACGTGAAACGCTGCGTGACGGCACTGCTGAGGACTTGATCTATTGTGCTGTGGAAGAAGCTAAGGGCCAGTTCTACAGATTGTCCCGAGTGTTTGGCGGGCTATCTGAGCAGGTTGACAGGGCTGAAATTTGAGCATATAATACAGTCATTGCAACACAACATTGGAGCGAAACAATGAAACAGACTATCTTTAGCACTTCGGGCAACGGTTACTGGAGCAACGTGGCCAAGCCCGTGCTGATCACTAACATGCGAGTCGCGTATGTTAACGACGAGGGCGACTTCGGCGAGCTGCGTGTGTACTTTGACACCAAGTACTGGGACGTCAACGAGGACGGACTAATCTACACTGACTCGGGCTTTATGACAGATCTGCGCAACTTTTTGGCACTGCAGGGCTTGAACAACTTGGACGTTGAGTACAGCGAACAAGGTATGCAGGGCGACAACTATGTGTCGCTAGACATTGGCAAGGACTTTTTGGACGCTTGGGACGCTAAGTTTAACCTGGTTGCCTAAAGGGTTATTTGCTGCTGGGGTTGACAGCAGCACATTTTGAGCATATAATAGAGTCATAGTAACACAAAGGAGCGATGAAATGGGTACACGAAGCAAAGTTGGCGTTATGCTGCCTTCGGGCAAAGTCCGTGCAGTCTATGTTCACTGGGACGGTTACTTGGACGGTGTGGGTGCCTACCTGCAGGACTATAAGACGCAGGCTGAAGTTGAGGAACTGATCAGCCACGGTGATCGTAGCTCTATCGAAGGCCCTTATTACAAGGACCGCGGCGAGACTGGTGTTGAGCCTCAAGAGTACAGTACCTTTGACGAGTTCTACGAAAGCTGTGACGCTTGCTGGGCCGAGTACTACTACATCTTCAAAGACGGTGTTTGGTACTGCGGCGACACCTACGGCAAGTACGGCGACGGCTCCACTATTAGCCGTAAGCTGGTGCCCTATGCAGAAGCACTGGAAATCCAGGCTGCTCAGCGCGAAGCAGAGGACGCATAATAACCCTACCCTGCGAAGGGTTATTACTGAATGGGGTTGACAACAGCCTCATTTGGTAATATAATAGAGACTTGTTAACACACAGGAGCGAATGAAATGGCTACACTAGTTGAGATTGTTGAGGGTTCCTACGGTGCTCGTAAGAACATGATTTACCCTGGTATCCGACTGCAAATGGTCAAGGACTTTGACGGTGAGGCTATTACTTGCCTTGCTGGTGAAGAAATTGAAAACGGTCGTAACCCTTACAAAAAGATCCGCGTCAAAGTGCCTAACATTTCGGCATACCGTGTGATCGCCAACGTTGACAACGAACCCGTGGGAGACAAGAGCTTGGTGCAACTCAAAACGCAGGACTCGGCTGTAGCGCATATGAGCGACGAAGAGCTGATTGAAAAGACTCGCGCTCGCTTCCAAATCCTCACTGACATGACCAAAGCTGTCAAAGCTGGTGACGTTCGTGCTATGATTGTTTCTGGCCCTCCTGGTGTGGGCAAGAGCTTTGGTGTTGAAGAAGTACTTACCAAAGACGACCTGTTTGACGTTATGGGTCAGCGCAAGCCCAAGTACGAGATTGTCAAAGGTGCTATGAGTGCCATTGGTCTGTACGCTAAACTCTACGAGCTCAGCGGTGAGAAGAACGTGGTTGTGTTCGATGACTGCGACTCTGTGCTCTTGGACGACCTTGCACTGAACATTCTCAAGGCTGCTTTGGACACTTCTAAGAAGCGTAAGATCTCTTGGAACACTGACAGCCGACTGCTCCGTTCAGAAGGTATCCCTGATACTTTTGAGTTCAAGGGTGGTGCTATCTTCATTACCAACATCAAGTTTGAAAACGTTCGCTCTAAGAAACTGCAAGATCACCTTGCCGCTCTTGAGTCGCGTTGCCACTACATTGATCTGCAAATGGACACTGACCGCGAGAAGGTTCTGCGTATCCGTCAGATCGTGCAAGACGGCATGCTTGACAGCTACGAGTTTGAGCAGATTGCCAAAGACGAGGTTGTGAACTTTGTTGAGGAGAACCGCTCTAAACTGCGTGAGCTGAGCTTGCGTACTGTGCTCAAGGTTGCTGATCTGCGTAAGAGCTTCCCCAGCAACTGGAAGAGCATGGCTGAAGTCACTGTTATGAAGCGAGCTTAATATGACAGGGTGCCAATACATTGGTCCGGAACAGGATCCCCGCAAGGGGCCTGTTACCTACTGCGGTAAGCCTACACTCACAGGCAAGAGCTACTGCGAAGACCACTACTGGGTGGTCTACAAAAAGGGTAGCTCTAACCTGAAAGGCAACACCAAAGCCATTGAGGCTGAGATCGCAGAGCTGAAGAAGCAACAAGAGATTGACGAAGTGGAGAATATGGAATGAAGAACTTTGCAATGATTCTGGGAATGGTAGCACTGGTACTGTTCCTGGTTGTAGTAGGGCCCGTGCTGGTAATTTGGGCCGTGAACACACTGTTCCCTGTAGCGGCTATCCCGTATAACATCTACACCTGGGCGGCAGTGGTTATTTTGAATGCCTTTTTCCAAGTAACGGTAAAGATCAAGAAGTAAATGGTAATCTTAGTCGTTGCAAACGGTCGGACGAGGCGCTATACTGTAAGGACGCTGTTAGAGAACAGCCAGACTAACCAAAAGGAAAACACAGACATGAAACGTTTTAACCCTGAAACAAAGACTTTTAAAGTCTTCAACGCACTCTACAATGGTAAGACTCTTACCCCAGCTCAAGCCAAGCACGACCTTGGTGTAGGCAATTTGGCCGCTGAAGTTAGCCGCATCCGTCAAAACGGTTATGCTGTTTATGCTAATTCACGCAAGGCAGGCAACGGTGTTCAGGTCACTGAGTACGTGATGGGCAAGCCTTCACGTGAGATCGTTGCTCTTGGCTACAAGGCCAAGGCTATGGGCATCACGCTCTAAGTTTCAAAACCCAATCCGATTCGCTCCCGGGGCGGGATTTTGAGGGTGTTGTAGAAATACAACACCCTTTTTCTTTGGCCGGCACTCCCATCTTTTTGGTTGACATTCCTGCCGTTTGGTTATATAATAATGATACTGAGACAACGGAGCGAAGAATGCAATTCACAGCAGATCAAGTTTGGGGCCTTGCTGTCCGTGCTGACACCCTGAATCAAGGTTACTACAAAGAACCGGTATGGGGTTACAGTGACTCGGGAGAGTCTAAGATAATCAAAGAAGCCAACAAGGTCCTAGTCAAGCAATGGCTCCGTGACAATGTTCAGCCCACTAACCTCGAAGTAGAGCTGGGTCAGAAGTACCGCTCCTACTTCAACGGCTTTACACTCAAAGCTCTAACGGGCAAGATCAATGACTTCGAGCGCCAAGCATTGAAGATCGCCCAGATGGATGAGTTCACGGGTCGCAATATGCTAGAGTTCGCTGTGATCAGCTGTCTGCCCAGTGTTGCTCGTCGTGATCAAGCTCGTGTGGATCTGAACCGTGAGATCTTTGCCAGCGAGCAACTGGTAGGCGCAGAAGGTGATGTTGTCACTGGTGTGATCACTGTAATCAGTTCTCGCTTCAATCAGAATTACAATAAGTTCAAGATCACTGCCCGTATGGGTGAAGCGTTCGTGGACTTCTGGTTCTCTAAGGAGCTGGCAGGGGAGCTGACAATCAAGGGCAAGATCAAAGCACTCCGTGGCGATAAAACAACAGCCCTAAACTATGTGAAAATTAGGGGTTGACAAGAACCCGGATTGGTGTTATACTATTAACACTGAGAAAGCAATTTGTTTAACTGAAACGAGGTCTTAAAATGGCAAAAGCACAAGATATTTCCGTTCGCACTGTTGGCCCGAAAGCCGCAAAGCGTTCTATCCGTAAGGCGATCGCAACTCGCCGCCCTGTGTTCCTGTGGGGTCCCCCTGGTATCGGTAAGTCCGATATCGTTAAGCAGATCGGCGAAGACGCTGGTCGCGAGGTCATTGACGTTCGTCTGGCCCTGTGGGAACCTACCGACATCAAGGGTATTCCTTATTACAATGCAGACAAGGGTGCCATGGTTTGGGCTCCTCCGCAAGAACTGCCTACTGATCCTGAGAGCACTGCACTGATCTTCTTGGACGAGCTGAACTCTGCTCCTCCGGCTGTTCAGGCCGCGGCTTACCAGCTGATCCTTAACCGTAAGGTTGGTACCTACAATCTGCCCAAGGGCGTTGACATTGTCGCGGCTGGTAACCGTGAAGGCGACCGTGGTGTTACCTATCGTATGCCTGCTCCGCTGGCTAACCGCTTCATTCACTTGGAAGCCAAGGTTGACTTTGACGACTTCCAAGAGTGGGCTGTTATGAACGACGTTCACCCTGAAGTCCTTGGTTATGTTGGCTTTGCCAAGCAGGACCTCTACGACTTCGATCCGAAGAGCCCTAGCAAGTCGTTTGCTACTCCTCGTTCTTGGGTTTTCGTTAGCGACCTGCTCAAAGACGACGACTGCGATGCAGATACCCTGCACAACCTGATTGCGGGTGCCGTTGGCGATGGCTTGGCTGTCAAGTTCATGGCTCACCGTAAGATTGCAGGCAAACTGCCCAAGGCTGAGGACATCCTTAGCGGTAAGGTCAAGACGCTTGAGATCAAGGAAGTCAGTGCCATGTATTCGCTGACTGTGAGCCTGTGCTACGAGCTCAAGGATGCCGCTGACAAAGGCGACAAGAAGTTCGACGAGAAGGCCGACTACTTCTTCCGCTACATGATGGATTGCTTCCCAACTGAGCTGGTTGTTATGGGTGCCAAGACTGGCCTTACTAACTACAACCTGCCCTTTGACGCTACGAAGATGAAACACTTCGACGAGTTCCACAAGCGTTTTGGCAAGTATGTTCTCAGTGCTATGGAGAATTAAGACCTCGCCCATAGCAGGGGGTGTTGTAGAAATACAACACCCTTTTTTTATTGGTTGACAAGGGTGCCTAAAGACTATATAATATAGACATACTAAGGAGAGCGAACAATGGACCCAATTATCGACAAACTTACCACTGCCCGAGTTGGCCTGCTTTTGAAAGCGCCTTTCTTCGGCAACATGGCTACTCGTATGCGCCTTATCGATGCCAGCGAGTGGTGCCCGACTGCGGCCACTAACGGTCGTGACTTTTTCTATAACAAGAAGTTCGTAGAGAAACTTTCTGTCAAGAAGCTGGAGTTCCTGTTTGGACACGAGATCTGCCACGCTGTCTTTGATCACTTTGGCCGTGTTGGTAGCCGTGATAAGCAACTGTCTAACATCGCTCAAGACTTTGCTGTCAACCAAATCCTTGTAGACGAACGCATTGGTGAGAAGATCACCGAAGTTAAGATCTGCTACGATCCTAAGTATCGTGGCCTTGCTTGGGAAGAGATCTACGACATCCTGTACGAGCAGGCAGAGAAGATCCCTATGGACCAGCTGATGAAACAGTTGGGCGACCTGCTTGACGAGCACTTGAAAGAAGAAGGTCCTGGCGAAGGCAAAGAGGGTGATGAGAAGGGCAATAAGCCCGGCATTAGCAAAGAGGACCTGCAAAAGATCCGTGACGAAGTCAAAGAAGCAATGATCCAAAGTGCCGCGGCCGCTGGTGCAGGTAAGACTCCTGCAGGCATTATGCGTATGATCAAGGACATGACTGAGCCTAAGATTAACTGGCGTCAACTGATCCGTCAAGAGATCCAAAGCATTATCCGCAACGACTATTCGTTTACTCGCCCTAACCGTAAGGCTATGCACAGTGGTGCTATCCTGCCCGGACTCAAAGAGGACACGACTATTGACGTGGCTATTGCTATTGACATGAGCGGTTCTATTGGCACAGAAGATGCTTCTACATTCCTTTCAGAAGTTAAGAGCATCATGGACCAGTACGAGGACTTCAGCATTCACCTGTGGTGCTTCGACACTGACATTTATAACTACCAAAAGATCACTCACGACAACAGTCACGAGCTTTTGGAGTACGAACCTCAGGGTGGTGGCGGTACCGACTTTGACATTAACTTCCAGTTCATGCTTGACGAAGGTATTGATGCTAAGAAGTTCATTATGTTCACTGACGGCTACCCATGTGGCAGTTGGGGTCCTGAGGATCAAGTAGATACTATCTTTATCGTTAAGGGCAATACTTCCGCAGAGGCGCCCTTTGGTCAGACTGTGATCTACGAGAAGGACGCGGCTTTGGTGGCAGGCTGAAGTGCCAACCTGTTGTAGAAATACAACAGGCCCCGCTGCTATACGTGTGCGTAAAAAGCCCTAGATTTTTCTAGGGCTTTTATTTTGGTTGACAAACCTATCTAGGGATGCTATACTAGAGTCATAGTGAAAGGAGCGTTAGATGGGTTACAAGGTTATGCCTAAGGTATGCGAAGGATACGGCCCACGCAAGGGACTGGAAGGTCCGTTTGCTTTCCTAGAGCGTGTTCTGTACTATGATCCTAAGGCAGGCCAGTACTGGGACCCACGTACAGACTTCTACGTGGAGCAGGACGAAATGGATCAGCTGAACAAGCGTTTGGTTGACTTTTTGGCTCGTTGAGAGTATAATACATAGACACACTAAGGAGCGCGAATGTTTACATTTAGTCATCGAGTTAGCCGTCCTGTTACCAGCGAGCTGTTGGACCTTGCTGAACAGGGAGTGATTGATTGGGAAAGCCTTGCACGTGATGCGCTGGGCTGGATGAGCGAAGACGAAGTTGCGGAATTCGCCCGTCGTAATGATTACATCCGCGACAATGGAGATGACGAATGAAACTGCTGTTAGCATTCTTGGCTGGTATGTTTGTGGCTACCGTGGGTGTGAGTGGTGTAGCATCTGCTGTGGATAAGGCTGTTGGTAAAACTCAAGAAGTCATGAAGGAAACTGTAAAATGAGCAAGGTCGCTGAACTGTATTGGGACATTGAGAATATGTACATCGAAGGCGTGAGTGCCAAACGCATTGCAGAGATCCTGGATTGTCCCTTCGAAGTGGTCCACGAAGTACTAACGGACATGGGTGTGGCAGATTCGCCACAGGACGAGCTCAGCCCGTTCGAAACGATCAATAGTTGACCGTTCTGTAGGGTCTTTGCCATTTTGGTTGACAGGACCCCGTTTTGGCGTTATACTAATGGCATACGTTAACAAAACAGGAGCTGAAATGAACTACACTCAAGACCAAGTCAACGCTATCGTCCGTGAAGCCAAAGAAGCCGCTTTCCAAGCCGCAGACACGTTCTTCAAAGAGAAGCTGGGCGGGCGCGATCAGTTCGCTTGCGGCTTTGCTTGGACCAACATCTACAAGGTCAAAGGCAACACCAAACTGGGCAAGATGCTCAAGGCAGCAGGTGTGCGTCAGGACTACACCAAGGCGTTCCAGCTGTGGAATCCTGCGGGCTACGGTTGCCAGAACATCGACACGCTGGAGGCAGGTGCAGAAGCAGCCGCCAAGGTGTTTCAGAAGTACGGCTTCGAAGCCTACGCTGGTTCACGTTTGGATTAACCCTAGGCCCGAAAGGGCTTTTGGTTGACAGATTGGACAGAGTGTCGTATAATAGACACATACTGAAACACAAAGGAGTTGAGATGTATATTGCCATGCTAGAGCACAATGAACAAGAGCGTGTGGTCCGTGCCCTGAAAGGTTACCACTTTGTCCGTAGCAATCACGGTAGCCTGTATGATCGTGGCAGTGCCGATTCCTACTACGGACGAGCTCCTAATCCTCACTACGGCGGAGTTGGTGGCGATAGTGGTCCCCGTGTTGCTGTCACTGATCCTGAGAGTGTAGCAGAATACATGGCAGGATACAATGACAACGAAGCCAGCGGTTCTAAGAAGGATTACCGTTAATGGAAGCCCTTCGAGAGACCACAGGTGGGCAATTCCCTGCACACACATACCTGTTAGACGGCACTACACTGGTTGCCTACATCAAGAAGGGCGAAACCAAACCGTTCTACTTCAAGAATGGTATTAAAGGCTTCGACAAGCGAGGCCGCAAGTTCGAAGTGGTAAAACCTAACCCGTTTAAGGAGCAAAAGAATGAATCAACCCGCATCGCAGTCACTGGTTCTAAAGGTCAAGTCTATTACGTCGACCCAGAAGCAAAAACCTGCACCTGCCCAGGATTCACCTATCGTGGTGCCTGCAAACACATGGCAGAACATGGTTAATTTCTTAGCCCAATGAAGAAGTTTACATTTTGGCGCAACTGCATCGTGGCAGAGACCTACGAAGTGGAAGCAGAGACCGAGGAGCAGGCCCGTGATAAACTGTGGAACGGAGAGTGCGACCCTGTGAATTCAGAGTGGATAGATTGGCACGATCGGGACTTTGAGCTAGAGGATGTAGAAGAATTAGACCCTTTGTACCGTATGGTTAAAGACTACAAATTGGTTGACAAAGCCTAATTTTGGTTGTATAATATACACATACTGAAACACAAAGGAGCGTGAAATGTCAAAATTCGAACAATACCTAGTAGAGTTCCGTGAGACCCAGCAGGCAGTCAACGCAATGACTGACGCCACTTACAAACTCTACAATGACTATGGTTATGCCGCTGGCTACTACGGTTCGTTGGTTGCTGATCTGATCTCCCAATTGCCCAAGGCTAAGCGAGCAGAGTATCGTGAGCAACTGCGCCAAAAGGCCAAAGAATTTGAGAATCAATACCTCCTGAAACAGATTAAGGAAACAGCATGACCCAAGACGAAATCACCCAAGTGGTAATCCAACTGCGCCGAGCCGCTGAACTGCTGGAATCTGCAGAGACTGCGACTGCGACTAAAATCAATACCCTGGAGACCATTGGCGCGATCTGCTCGCATCACGGGCGTCGTTGGGGCGATGCAGAGTTCTACAAATTGGTTGACACAATGAACCAAATGACTGTATAATATACACATACTGAGAGGAGCGACACATGCCAAATTGGTGCAACAACAACCTAATTCTAGAACACGAAGATCCTGCAATGATTCAACGGGCACACGAAGCCCTTGAGCGTGGAGAGTTCCTGAATGAGTTTATTCCTGTGCCACAAGAGCTCAAGGATACCATCAGTGGCTTCCACGGTGACCCTGAAAAGCAGGCTGAGCTTGAAGCACAAACCAAAGCCAATGTCAAGAAGTATGGCTACGGCAACTGGTATGACTTCTGTGTTGGCACATGGGGCACTAAATGGGATGTGGGTGAGCAAGGCTGTAGCGATGTGCATCCAGAAGGCAAGATGCTACATGCATCCTTTGACTCTGCGTGGAGCCCGCCTGTAAATGCTTACCAGAAGTTGGAAGAACTTGGTTTCCGTGTTGAAGCAATGTTCTACGAAAGCGGTATGGCCTTTGCTGGCAAATACGAAGATGGCGACTGCGATGACTTTAGTCTTGAAGGTATGAGTGCCGACGAGATTGAGCAGGACTATCCAGAGATCAATGACTGCTTTGGCATCGCTGAATCTATCCGTGAATACGAAGCAGAGAATGCTGAAGAGGAAGAGCTCACTGAGTGGATCAAGGATGGCATTGAAGCCACTAAGGAACAGAAGGTATGATGCGGTTGGTCAAACTGACTCGCCAATACAACGGCTATGGATACTTTACCCACAGGGTTGAGTTCATAGGTCGTGGCGACAAGATCAAGCAGTGGATTCGCGTCCGCAATTGGCTTTGGAGTCAGTTTGGCCCTAGTGCAGAGCAGAGTCTTGCCCGTGCAGAATACTTTGATGGTGTTCAGCCAAAATGGGCTTGGGACTCTGAGAAGAGTGCTATATATTTGGTAGAAGAGGCATACACTATGTTTGCCCTGCGCAAGGAGTTTTGGGAACATGCCGAGAACCTTTAAGTTTACATTCACTGTAACCTGTGCAGGATCGGGTACAGCGGACACACAGCGAGTTGAATCAATGATTGATCTCGCTATGCAGGATCTGGTCTTTGACGACGAGTTCATCGCCGCCCTTGACGAGAAAGAAAGCGTCACAATCCAAGTCAGTCCACAAATTGGATAACCAAACGGTTGACCAACTTGGATTTTGATGCTATATTAATAACATACCAATAACGGTATTTTACACACAGAGAAAGAGGACTTTTTAAAATGGCTACAGATAAGAAATTTGCAGTTGCTGGTGTTTCAACCCTTGATGGCAAGACTAAGATTCGCTTCGCCAATGACGTGATGCGCATCAAGATTCTGGCCAAGAACGGACACAAGGATGTTGAGCTGGTTGAACTGCCTTACGAAATGACCAAGGCTGAAATTGCTCAGCATCTCAAGAGCATTGGTTTTGGTCAGGGCAATGCGGCTATCGAAGCTGCTATTGCATACACTGAGAAGAAAAATCCTGCGCCCGCAGGTACACAGACTACTGCCGCGAAGGCAGCAGAAGCAGTTACCGCTTAACCGATTCGCTCCCGGTTCGCGGTATCTTTGAGCCCACTGTACACACGTACAGTGGGTTTTTTTATCTAGAATAACCCTACACCCTGTAGGGTCTTTGAACATTTTGGTTGACATTTTGGATGCTCCTGTGTATAATAGACACATACACAGTAAAAAGGAGCGCAAATGTTTACAAACTGCAAAGCATACGCAAAGCTAGTTTTTAATAAAAAAATTAAAGCATACAAACTGCAAATTGCTTTTAATGTGCATAAGCATTTAGTAGGCGAGGAATATAAGTTTAAATTCCCAGTGCAAAAGCAGTGCAATTATGTTAGTGGGGACTTACTTGCAGAAAACTTAGAAACAGAATTAGAACGCACTATTGCAACTGCACAAAAGGTGTTGCGTACAAACAACATTGTAATAGTAGACTAACTTGTAGGGCTTTTGCCCTTTTGGTTGACATTTTGGACAGCAGGTGTTATACTAATAACAATTAAACAAGTTAGGAGCGAAAATGGAAAAAGAAATTGAAATGTTGGAAGCACTAGCAGACAAGCTATTTGCAGAGGGTAGGACATTTTTGGGCAACCAGGTGTTGGAAATTGTGTACAGTTTGGAAAGTGTAGAGGAGCAGTAATATGTTGACAGCAAAACAAAAGCAACTACTAGAGCAGGCAATCCAGAGCTTGCAAAACGCAGACGCATTGGTGCAAGAGGCGCTGGGTGCGACAGATGCTTGCTACGACACGCACTGCGGTATAGAGGACTTAATTAGCGACTTGGAAGCAGATTTGGTTGACAACTGAGCATTTTGGTTGTATAATAAACACATACACTAACAAGGAGCGAACCATGTACCACAGCATCTATGATCTGATCGACAGCGTCGAAGAAAAGACTCGCCGTTTTGTAAACGAAAACATGGAC
>Ga0078894_10002438_pt1 | contig 14126 bp, 13 predicted proteins | sample LauGreSu1BDMLBSD_2_FD_67506 | JGI IMG/M metagenome (GOLD analysis project Ga0078894, IMG submission 67506) | Freshwater lake microbial communities from Lake Michigan, USA - Su13.BD.MLB.SD (version 4) (version 4) | ecosystem: Environmental > Aquatic > Freshwater > Lake | place: Lake Michigan...
GGCCAGACCCTCGGCGTTGAGCGCAGCGCGCACCGCAGCGAGCGGCTCATCGATACACGCCAGCAGCATGCGCCAGCGGCGGCCCACCGCGGCAAGCAGTTCCAGCGCCCGCGCACGCCGTTCGGCGAGCAACTCGTCGGCAGACACCCCTTCTTCACGCGCCTCGCTGGTGCGGCCCATGGCAAGCGGACCCGACAGCAGCCGCTCGAGCTCAGCGACCAGCGCGAGCTTGTTGCGGATCGAGAGTTCGATGTTGATGCGCTCGATGCCGTCGGTGTAATGCCCCATGCGGTCAAGCGGGATCACCACGTCTTCGTTGATCTTGAACGCGTTGGTATGACGGGCAATGGCCGCAGTACGGGCCCGGTCGAGCCAGAAGAGCTTGCGCGACTCGGCTGATACGGCGATGAACCCCTCGCCCGAGCGCGAGTTGGCGATACGTACAACCTCCGAGGTGGCAAGCGCCACGCCGGCATCATCGTCACCCACGATGTCGCCGATCAGCACCATCTTGGGCAGCCCGCCCCGGCGCGACTTGGTGGTGTAACCCACCGCGCGCAGATAACGTTCATCAAGATGCTCTAGCCCCGCCAGGATGGCGCCGTGCGGCCGTGAATCGAGATAGGTCTTGATCTCGACGATCGAAGGCACAGCGTCTTTCGCCTGTCCAAAAAACTCGAGACACACCGTACGGATGTGCGAGGGCATGCGGTGCAACACCCAGCGCGCCGAGGTGATCAGGCCGTCACAGCCTTCCTTCTGCACGCCCGGCAGGCCCGCCAGAAACTTGTCGGTGACGTCCTTGCCGAGCCCGGCCTTCCGAAAGCGCGCGCCCGGAATCTCGAGCACCTGTTCGCGGATGGGCGCACCGCGCATGCCGCCGTCGGCAGCCAGTTGCGAGGGCGCAAACCACTTCAGTTCGAAGCGCGCCAGCGGCGCATCGTGGATCTTGCCCAGGTTGTGACCGATGCGGCTCACTTCCAGCCAGTTGCCGTCGGGGTCGACCATCCGCCACCAGGCGAGGTTGTCGAGCGCGGTTCCCCAGAGGACCGCCTTCTTGCCGCCCGCGTTCATTGCAATGTTGCCGCCGATGCAGGAGGCATCGAGCGAGGTGGGATCCACCGCAAACACCAGCCCGGCGTGCTCGGCCGCATCGGTGACGCGACGCGTGACCACACCCGCCCCGCTCAGGATGGTGGCCACCTCGTGATCAAGCCCGGGCAGGCGCAGGCGCTCGACCGGCCCCAGCGCCTCGAGCTTTTCGGTGTTGATGACTGCCGATAACGGCGTAAGCGGAATCGCGCCGCCCGTGTAGCCGGTGCCGCCGCCCCGCGGAATGATGGTGAGGCCGAGTTCGATGCACCCCTCCACCAGCCCTGCGATTTCATGCTCGCTGTCGGGCGTCAGCACCACAAACGGATATTCCACCCGCCAGTCGGTGGCGTCGGTCACATGGGACACCCGCGACATGGCATCGAAGCGGATGTTGTCCCGCGCGGTGGTCCGCGACAGACGCCGCAGTGCCTTCTGGCGCAAAGCCTGGGTGTGCGCAAAGGCTGCCCCGAAATTTCGTACCGCGCCTCGCGCACGCTCTAGTAGGCGCCCCACTTTGGCTGTGCGCGAGTCATGGGCAGAGGCCCCTTCGCCCGATGACGGATCGCCCTCGGCGCCTCGCGCATCGTCGCGTCGACGTTCGACCTCGGCCAGACGGTGTTCGAGCGCCTCGATGAGCATTCGCCGACGCTTGGGGTTGTCGAGCAGATCATCCTGCAGATAGGGATTGCGCTGCACCACCCAGATGTCGCCCAGCACCTCGTAGAGCATGCGCGCCGAGCGCCCGGTACGCCGCTCTCCGCGCAGGTCTTCGACGACCGCCCAGGCATCATCGCCCAGCAGACGGCGCACGATCTCGCGGTCGGAAAACGAGGTGTAGTTGTAGGGAATCTCTCGCAGGCGCGGCGCCTGCGCGGCGGCTGATTCAACGATGTCGAGCGGAATGGGTGCGTTCATGAGGCTTCGGATCAATCGGTCATTGTAGAGGAGCGGTCACGAAGGGCGACAGTAACCATCGCCACCAGTCATTGGGCACCCACAACAGGAATGCGGTCATCACCACATAGCGGACAAACCGGCCCGCCACCGTCCAGGCCATCGAGGGCCAGAAGGGCAGCTTGAGCCACCCTGCGACCGAGCAGAGCGGATCGCCCACCACCGGCAGAAACGAAAAAAACAGCGCCCTCGGGCCCAGCCGCTCAAACCACTTCAAATATCGCGTTTCTTTGCCCCGGGCAACGGCCTCGTGCGCCCCCCAGCCCATCCAGTAGTTGACCGCGCCCCCCAGCGTGTTGCCCACCGTGGCAACCGCCACCACCAGCCAGAACTGTTCGGGATTGAGCTTGGCATAACCAAACACGGCCGGCTCGGACCCCATGGGCAGCAGCGTGGCCGACACGAAGGCGATCACGAAAACGGTTGAGAGCCCGTGCTGGGGCAGGGCAAACCATTCGAGAAGACGGGCGATCCAGGATTCCATGGCTGAGTGTGGCCTCGGACTGCGGGGCAGGACAGAACCGCCTGAGCGTGCATCGAAACGCGCCGATGGCCGGTGTCTGGGCTTGATTCCGGTCAGACTCTAGCAGCGACGCGGGCAGGCCGCGCCGATGCCAGCGGAGCCATCGGGGACGCCAGACTAAAATGTCGAGATGCCAACCGACTATCTGAAGCGAATCCTGACCGCGCGCGTCTACGACGTGGCACGCGAGACGCCGCTCGAGCCTGCGGTCAACCTGAGCGCGCGTCTTCGCAACCGCGTGCTGTTGAAGCGCGAAGACCTGCAACCGGTGTTCTCCTTCAAGCTGCGTGGCGCCTACAACAAGATGGTGCAGCTTCCCCCCGAACAACTGGCACGGGGCGTCATCGCCGCCTCTGCGGGCAATCACGCACAGGGCGTGGCGCTCGCCGCGCGCAAACTCGGCTGCCGGGCGGTCATCGTGATGCCGGTCACCACGCCCCAGGTGAAGGTGGGGGCGGTTCGCGCGCGCGGCGCCGAAGTCGTGCTTCACGGCGACTCTTACAGCGATGCTTATGCGCAGGCGCTTCTGCTGCAGGCCGAGCAAGGCCTGGTTTTCGTGCACCCTTTCGACGACCCGGATGTGATCGCGGGCCAGGGCACGGTGGGCATGGAGATTTTGCGCCAGCATCAGGGCCCGCTTCATGCAGTGTTTGTGGCCATTGGCGGAGGCGGACTGATCGCGGGCATCAGCACCTATGTGAAGCAAATCCGGCCCGACGTGAAGGTGATCGGCGTACAGACCACCGACTCCGACGCCATGCGCCGGTCGCTGGCTGCCGGCCGACGGATCGAACTTGCCGAGGTCGGCCTCTTCTCTGATGGCACCGCAGTCAAGAAGGTAGGCGAAGAGACCTTCCGCCTCTGCCGTCAGTTTGTGGACGACATCGTTCTGGTCGATACCGATCAACTCTGCGCGGCGATCAAGGATGTGTTCGAAGACACCCGCACCACGCTCGAGCCGGCGGGCGCACTTTCGGTGGCGGGCCTCAAGGCCTATGTTGCGCGCGAGCGACTCCGCAATGAATCGCTGGTCGCGATCGCCTGCGGCGCCAACATGAATTTCGACCGCCTGCGCTTTGTCGCCGAACGCGCGGAGGTGGGCGAGCGGCGCGAAGCGGTGTTTGCCGTCACCATCCCCGAAGAGCGGGGCAGTTTCCGCCGCTTCTGCGAGACGGTCGGCCCACGCAATGTCACCGAGTTCAACTACCGGATCGCCGACTCGCGCGAGGCGCATGTCTTCGTCGGCATCCAGGTCCAGAGCCCGGCGGAAGCCGCGCGCATCGCCCGCGGCTTCGTAAAGGCGGGGTTCCCCACGCTCGACCTCACCGATGACGAACTCGCCAAGCTCCACATCCGCCATCTGGTGGGAGGCCATTCGCCACTCGCCCGCGACGAGCGCCTCTACCGGTTCGAGTTTCCAGAGCGGCCGGGTGCGCTGATGCGCTTTCTCACCAGCATGAGCCCCAACTGGAATATTTCGCTCTTTCACTACCGCAACCACGGCGCAGACTACGGTCGAATTCTGGTCGGGCTGCAGGTTCCACCCGCCGAAAAGCGTCAACTTCGCGAGTTTCTTGATACGCTTGGCTACCCTCATTGGGACGAAACCGATCACCCCGCCTATCGACTCTTTCTCGGGGCTCAGATATAATCCAAGCAAATTCAACCTCTTATGCAAATCCTCACGCTCGGACTCAACCACCAAACCGCGCCGCTCTCGCTGCGCGAGAAAGTGTCATTTCCAGCTGACACTTTGCGCGAGGCTTTGCTCGATCTGCGTGGCCGCCTCGAGCGGCTGCTGCCCGAAAGCGCCATCCTCTCCACCTGCAACCGCACCGAGATCTACTGCGCCACCCCCCAGGCGGGCGAAGCACGGGTGGCGGTCACCGAGTGGCTAAGCGCGCATCGCCACACCGGCCGAATCGATGATCACCTCTATTCGCTGCCCGACAATCAGGCGGTGCGGCACGCATTCCGGGTGGCCTCAGGCCTCGACTCCATGGTGCTTGGCGAGCCGCAGATCCTGGGGCAGATGAAAGACGCCGTACGCGCCGCGCAGGAATCGGGCGCGCTCGGCACGCATCTGCACCAGTTGTTTCAGCGTAGCTTTGCGGTCGCCAAGGAAGTCCGCTCGTCCACCGAAATTGGCGCCCACTCGGTCTCCATGGCGGCAGCCGCGGTGCGCCTTGCGCGCCGCATCTTCGATGACATCAGCAAGAGCAGCGTACTTTTCATTGGCGCCGGCGAAATGATCGAGCTCTGCGCCACGCACTTTGCGGCCCAGCATCCCCGGCGGGTGGTGATCGCCAACCGCACCGCCGAGCGGGCCGACCGGCTGGCCCAGCAGTTCGGCGCCGAAACCATGCGGCTAGCTGATCTCCCCACCCGGCTCGAAGAATTCGACATCGTCGTCTCCTGCACGGCCAGCACGCTGCCGATCGTAGGCCTGGGCATGGTCGAGCGCGCCTCGAAAGCGCGTCGCCGCCGCCCCATCTTCATGGTCGATCTGGCCGTTCCGCGCGACATCGAGGCCGAGGTCTCGCGGCTCTCCGATGTGTATCTGTATACAGTCGACGATCTCGGACGCCATGTCGATGCCGGCAAGGAAAGCCGACGTGCGGCGGTCGCCCAGGCCGAGGCCATCATCGAAACCCGGGTCGATGCGTTCATGCAATGGATGAGCTCACGCGCGGTGGTGCCGGCCATCCGCACGCTCCACCAGCGTGGTGAGGCGCTGAAGGCGACCGAGCTCGAGCGCGCACGCCGGCTGCTCGCGGGCGGCCAGTCGCCCGAACAGGTGCTCGAGGCACTCGCCCACGCACTGACCAGCAAGTTCCTGCACGGCCCCACCCGACTGCTCCATGGCCACGGCGATGACCGTGACCGTATGCTGCATCTGGTTGACCATCTGATACCCGATCGCAACAGCCCGGGCACCGACGGCTCCGACCCCCGGCACTGAGCCCGCGCCGCCGCGCTGGCGGGCGGCGTACCATTAACGCCCATGAATGATTCCATGCGAGGCCGCCTTGAGCGGCTGGAGCCCCGGCTCGCCGAGGTCAACGCGCGCCTGTCCGGGCCCGACGCCGCGCGTGACCTCGCCGAATTCCGGCGCCTCACGCGCGAGCACGCGGAGCTTACCCAGCTGCTCGAGCGCTTCAACGCCTATCAGCAGGCTGAAGCCGATCTCGCCACCGCACGGCAGATGCGCGAGGATCCGGAGCTGCGCGAGTTCGCGGACGCAGAGGCCGACAGCGCATCGTCGCGCATGCAGGCCGAACTCGATCGGCTGCAGCGGCTGCTGCTGCCACGCGACCCTAACGACGAACGCGACGTACTGCTCGAGATTCGGGCCGGGACGGGTGGCGATGAAAGCGCCCTGTTCGCGGGCGACCTGCTGCGCATGTATCTGCGCTATGCCGAGCGCGCGCGCTGGCAAACCGAAATCCTCTCGGCCAACGTCTCCGAGCTAGGTGGCTACCGCGAGGCCATCGTCCGGATCGCGGGCGATGCGGTCTATTCGCGGCTCAAGTTCGAGTCCGGCGGCCATCGAGTCCAGCGGGTTCCGGAAACCGAGGCGCAGGGCCGGATTCACACCTCCGCCTGCACGGTGGCGGTCATGGCCGAGGCTGATGAGGTGGGCGAGATCGACATCGATCCGTCAGAGCTTCGGATCGACGTCTTCCGCGCCTCGGGGGCGGGTGGTCAGCATGTGAACAAGACCGAATCGGCGGTGCGGATCACCCACCTGCCCACCGGACTGGTGGCCGAGTGCCAGGACGACCGCTCGCAACATCGCAACCGCGATCGCGCAATGAAGGTGCTCGCCGCCCGACTCAAGGACCGGCAGATGCGCGAGGCGCAGGCGCGTGAGGCCGCGCACCGGAAGTCGCTGATCGGCTCGGGCGACCGCTCCGAGCGCATTCGAACCTACAATTTCCCGCAGGGCCGCGTCACCGATCATCGGATCAACCTCACGCTCTACAAGCTCCAGCAGGTGGTTGACGGCGATCTCGATGAATTGCTCGACGCGCTCGCCACCGCGCATCAGGCAGAGCTGCTGCAGGCGCTTGCCGAGGCGGTCTGAGGCTGCCCGGTGACCGCCCCCACCGCCGACAGCCTGATCGCAGCCAGCCCGCTGCCGCGCACGGAGGCGCGGCGCCTGCTTGAACACGCAACCGGCCGGCGCCGGGAATGGCTACTCGCCCACGGCGACGAGCCGTTAGCACCTGCTGTAAGCGAGCACTTCCTCGCGCTAGAAGGCCTGAGAATACGAGGTGAGCCGCTTTCCTACCTGTGCGGCGAGCGTGAGTTCTACGGCCTCACCCTGCGGATCAATCGGGCGGTGCTGATCCCAAGACCAGAGACCGAGTTGCTGGTGGACGCCGCCTGCGAGCTTGCCCCGCCGCATGCGACGGTCCTGGATCTGGGCACCGGCAGCGGCGCCATCGCCATCGCCATCGGGGTCACGCGCCCTGACCTCCAGGTCGTGGCGACCGACCGCTCAACCGACGCGCTCGCCGTGGCGGCCGACAACGCAGCACGTCACGGTGATGCCGCGCGCCGGCTGGTCTTTCGCGCAGGCTCCTGGTGGCAGGCGCTCAGCCCCGCCGAACGTTTTGAGATCATCGTCGCCAATCCGCCCTACATCGCCGACGCCGACCCGCATCTGGCTGAAGGCGATCTGCGGTTCGAGCCCCGCACCGCGCTCGCCTCGGGTTCCGACGGGCTCGATGCGCTTCGCGAGATCGCATCCGGCGCCCCGGCCCACCTCGCAACCGGCGGCTGGCTCATCGCCGAGCACGGCTGGGATCAGGGCGCGGCGGTCCGCACACTCTTTCTGCGGGCGGGGCTTCACGAGGTTCATACCCGGCCCGATCTGGCCGGCCATGAGCGGCTCACCTTCGGCCGCGGGCCATGAAACGACCTCAGGCCGCGCGTGGTATAAACGCTCGCTCTACACTTCAGGTTTCAGGGACGCCGGGCCGGCGGGCTTCAGCGCCCCGCGACCGGTTTCCTGCCGGTGCTCAACCCCACGGCGAAACCCGCCATCTCTGATCAAGAGGCCTCTGAATGGAAGCACGTGAATTCATTGCAAAGACCGTCACCGAAAACCCGGTGGTCCTGTTCATGAAGGGAACCGCCCAGTTCCCGCAATGCGGCTTCTCCGGACGCGCGATCCAGATTCTGAAGTCATGCGGCGTACGCAACCTCGTTACGGTCAACGTGCTCGACGACGACGAGGTGCGCCAGGCAATCAAGGACTTTTCGAGCTGGCCCACCATTCCGCAGCTCTACATTCAGGGCGAGTTCGTGGGCGGCTCCGACATCATGGCCGAGATGTTCCAGTCGGGCGAACTGCAGAAAATCGTGCCTGCCGAGTCACAGCAGGACTGAAGACGGCCACACACCGCCCGCGCGCGAGGGGCGGTGCCACCTCTCCTTGCGCAGGCGCACCGCGTCGTTCCAGGGCGGGCGCACGATGGGCGTGGCGGTCACCTGCCGACGCGCAGGCGCGCCGCTCAGACCAGCGAGCGTTCCAGCCGATCAAGCGTTTCGTAGGCGGGCAGCACCTGTGCCACGCTTGAAGTGGGTTCGCGCCCGTCGCGGATGGCCGCAAAAAACTCGCGGTCCTGCAGTTCGATCCCGTTGGTGGACACGTCAACTTTGCTCACATCGATCGGGTTTTCGCGACCATCCACCAGATCGTCGTAGCGCGCGATGAAGGTGCCCTGGTCGCAGATGTAGCGGAAGAACGTGCCAAGCGGCCCATCGTTGTTGAACGACAGCGACAGCGTGCAGATCGCGCCCCCCGCCACCTTGAGCTGAATCGACATATCCATCGCAATACCCAGCTCAGGGTGGATCGGTCCCTGCATCGCGCGCGCATGCTGAGAGATCTCGCCGGTCTGGTAGTGAAAAAGATCCACCGTGTGCGCGGCGTGATGCCAGAGCAGGTGATCGGTCCAGCTGCGAGGCTGGCCAAGCGCATTCATATTGGTGCGGCGAAAGAAATAGGTCTGCACATCCATCTGCTGGATCTTGAGTTCGCCCGCTGCAATCTTGCGGTGGATCCACTGATGGCTGGGATTGAAGCGCCGCGTGTGGCCTGCCATGGCCACCCGCCCGCTGTCCTTCTGCGCCGCCACAATGGCTCGTGCATCAGTCAGGCTGTCCGCCATCGGGATTTCCACCTGCACATGTTTGCCCGCTCGCAGACATGCGATGGTCTGAGCCGCATGCATCTGGGTGGGGGTGCAGAGAATCACTGCATCGATATCGGGGCGCGCGAGCACTTCATCGAGTTCGGTCGTGGCATGCGCAATGCCGTATTTCTGCGCGAACTCGCGGGTTTTGTCGGGCAGACGTCCCACCACCGACACGACTTCCACCCCCGAAATGTTGCGAATGCCCTCAACATGCTTGGCACCGAAAGCACCGGCTCCTGCAACGCAGACCTTCATGACTGACTCCGGTTTTCAAGAATCATGTGGCCCACCGCCGTATTGGAGGCAGGCACATGATAGAAACGATGGGTTTCGCGCACGCTTTCATCGAGCGCGCCGCGCGCGATCAGCCACATCACGAGTTCAATGCCTTCAGAGCCCGCCTCGCGCACATAATCGATATGCGGAATCTGCGCGAGCCCTGCGGCATCACCCGGCAGCCGATCGAGAAAGCGGTTGTCGAATTCCTTGTTGATGAGCCCGGCGCGCGGCCCCTGCAACTGGTGACTCATGCCACCCGTACCCCAAACCTGAACGTTCAGATCGCCGTCGAAGCTGTCGATCGCACGCCGGATCGCCTGACCCAGACGCCAGCAGCGATGCCCGGTGGGCGGCGGATACTGCACCACGTTAACGGCCAGCGGAATCACCTTGCAGGGCCAGGCCTCGGGCTGGCCGAACATCAAGGACATCGGCACCGTGAGGCCGTGGTCGACATCCATCTTGTTGATGATGGTGAGATCGAATTCATCGAGGATCACTGATTGCGCGATATGCGCGGCCAGCTCCGGATGCCCGTACACCGTGGGCACCTTGCGCGGGCCCCAGCCTTCATCGGCCGGCTCGAAGCGCTCGGCGCACCCGATCGCGAACGTGGGGATCATGTCGAGGCTGAACGCGGTGGCATGGTCGTTAAACACCAGCACCACCACATCCGGGCGATTGGCCGCGACCCAGCGGCGTGAAAACTCATAGCCGGAAAACAACGGCTGCCAATACGGTTCCTGCGTTCGACCCAGATCCATGGCAGCGCCGATGGCCGGAACATGGGAGGTAAAAACGCCGGCAGTCACGCGGGCCATATCATTGCTCTCCGATAGTGCGGTTGCCGTCGGGCGAGCGTCCGCCGGCGATCATCATCGCGCGGTAGTCGGCCTGCGACATGCCGGTCATGCGCGAGGCGGCCAACTCGAAACTCCAGCCGTCAGTGGAAAAGATCTTGGCAAGGAAATAAACATTGCCGCCGAGCGAGATCAGACCGTTGTAGTCGCGGGCGAGCACCCCTTGCTTTTGCGCCTCGGTCATGGGCCACTCGTCGAGGTAGGCGCGCTCGTTTGCCTTGAAGCGTTCGCGATTAGGCGCCTTCATGAGCGACATGCAAAACTGGTTCAGGTGGTAGCCCATGCGCGACTGATCCGCATCGAAGATCGTCGTGCCGGGAATATCGAGATACGGTTTATGTAGCGCCATGTCGGTTGGCCCTTTAAGTTGAACGCTCACCCGCCTTCACCTCAGGGCAAGCGAATCGTCCCATCAATCAGCCCAGTAGAGCCGCATCGGATTGTCGACCAGAAGTTTGCGCTGAAGCTCAGGGGTCACAGCAATTCGTTGCACATAGTCAACCAGTAGCCCGTCATCGGGCATATGCGATTTCATGTTCGGATGCGGCCAGTCGGTGCCCCAGAGCACGCGGTCTGGAAAGGTTTCCACAATGCGGCGCGCAAACGGCACCACGTCGTCGTAGCGGGGCGGGCCCGATTTCGAGAGCCGCTCGGGGCAGCTCACCTTTGACCATATGTTCGGATGCTCGGCGAGCATGCGCATGAACAATGCAAACTCTGGGCCGTCAACAGGTTTGCTCACGTCAGGCCGCCCCATGTGGTCAACCACCACGGTGGTGGGCAGCGCGGTAAAGAAATCCCAGAGCTCGGGGAGATCTTGCGCCTCGAAATAAATCACCACGTGCCAGCCGAGCGGGGCGATCCGGTGCGCGATCTCGGAAAGCACCTCGCGCGGCGTGAAATCCACCAACCGGCGGACAAAATTGAAGCGTGTGCCACGCACGCCCGCCTCATGCATGGCGCGCAGCTCGGCATCGGTGACATCGCGGCTCACGGTGGCCACACCTCGGGCGCGGCCGCCAGAATGCTGGAGTGCATCAACCAGCGCGCGGTTATCCGTGCCGTGGCAGGTGGCCTGCACGATCACATTGCGCTCAAACCCGAGAAAGTCGCGCAGCGCGAACAGTTGATCCTTCGACGCATCGCACGGCGTGTACTTGCGCTCGGGCGCATAAGGAAACTGCGCGGCCGGTCCGAACACATGACAATGCGCATCGACCGCGCCAGCCGGCACGCGAAAGGTCGGGCGCGAAGGATTGGGATGAAAAACCAGCCAGTCAGGATCCATATTCACCTCTTGTCGTGTTCCGACCGGATCTGCTCGAGGATCTGATCGGCGTGCTCGCGCCAGGGGCGGCCCGCTTTCGCGCGTTCGCCAAACAGGCGCTCGTCTGCACGGTCGGCCACCCAGGCCTGGCGCTCGGCGGTGCCCGCGGCCGACCAGGGCTCAAGCCCCGCCTCGCGAACAGTCTGCGCCGCTTCACGCATTTCTTCGGCGCGACGGCGGCCATGCTGAATCACGCGCATGAAAAAGTAGTCGCCCTGCTTTTCCCAGTCGATGCCGGGGAAGGTTTCAGCCAGCGAGGCCAGCACCTCGCGCTCTACGCCATAGGCGCGCGCTGTGGTGAAGCTTTCGATCACCATCGCCTCGAGCCCCTTGATCATCACGCTCCTGCACATCTTGGTGGCCGAGGCAACGCCCAGCCGATCGGACACCGCCTTGGCATCAAATCCGAGCGCGGCAAGCGCGGGCTGAAGTGCCTGTGCATGCGCGCCACCCAGAAGGAGCGGCACCCGGATGCGATAGGGCGGCAACGAGGTCATGACCGCGCCTTCAACATAGCGGCCACCCGCCGCATCAATCACCGCACCCGCGCGCTGTTTGGCGCCAGGCGAGGCCGAATTGAAGTCGAGAAAAAACACGTCTCGAGGTATCGTCACGGCACAGGCTTCGGCCACCGCCACCGCCTGGCTGGCGGTGACCGCCGAAATGATGAAGTCCACCTCCGCGGTGAGCGCCGCCACATGATCGGCAAGCCGCACCCCATGCGCCGCCGCATGGTCGCGAAGCGGTCCTTCGCCTTCTGACCCGAGCTTGATGTCAAAGGCACTTACCGCAAAGCCCTGGGCCCGCAGGTCTTCCGACAGAATGCGGCCAACCTCGCCGTATCCCACAAACCCGATCCGCCAGGTCCTGGGATCGGCGCTCGCCGGCAACATGCGGCCCGACATGCTCATTCGATGTAGCGCAGACCGGCGCGGGCGAGCGGATCGCGCATCTTGTAGATGTCCAGGCCCAGTTCGCGCGCGGCGAGCCGTTTGCGGCTGTCGGCCTCTTTAGCCTCGCGCGCAGCCGACGCGTCGGCCGCCTGCGCAGCAAGCTCGCGGGGCACCACCACCACGCCATCGTCATCGGCCACGATGATGTCGCCTGGATTCACCTGGGCGCCCGCGCATACCACCGGGATGTTCACCGACCCGAGCGTAGCCTTGACCGTGCCCCGCGCGTTGATCGCGCGCGAGAACACCGGAAATTTCATTTCGGTGAGATCGCGTACGTCGCGCACACCGGCATCGATCACAAGCCCGCGCGCGCCCAGCGCACGAAACGAGGTGGCGAGCAGATCACCGAACATGCCGTCTTCGTTATCAGTTGTGCAGGCGGCCACCACGATGTCGCCCTCCTTCAGCTCGCCCGCCGCCACATGCAGCATCCAGTTGTCACCGGGCTGGAGCAACACCGTAACCGCAGCGCCGCAAACCCGCGCACCGGGATAGATCGGCCGCATGTACGGCCGCATCAGCCCGACCCGACCCATGGCCTCATGGATGGTGGCCACGCCGAACGCGCCCAGCCGATCGATTTCGGCGAGCGTGGGGCGCTGATAGTTGCGGACAACAACACCAAGATTGTTCATCGGCTGGCTCATTGGAAAAGTCTCCGAAAAAGGGCAGGCGAGCAGAGCGGATTACCTAGCGACCGCGCGCCTTCAGCTGGGCGTCCAGCCTGGGATAGACACGGCGGGCGTTGGCCTCAAAGATCTTGCTGCGCTGCGCCTCGGTGAGTTCCCTCGCACCGTCGATATAGCGCCGTGTGTCGTCGTATTCATGACCGCTGTACGGATCGATTCCGCGAACCGCACCGATCATCTCCGATGCAAACAGGATGTTGTCATCGGGGATCACCTTCAGGAGCAGATCAATGCCCGGCTGGTGATAGACACAGGTATCAAAAAATATATTTTTCAGCAGATGCTCGGTAAGCGGCGGAAGTTTCATGTCCTGCGCAATGCCGCGGAACCGCCCCCAGTGGTAGGGCACCGCGCCACCGCCGTGCGGAATCACAAATCTGAGCGTCGGAAAATCCTTGAACAGATTCGAGGTGAGGCACTGCATGAAGGCCGTGGTGTCAGCGTTCAGGTAGTGCGCGCCGGTGGTATGAAAACAGGCATTGCAGCTGGTGCTGACATGCACCATGGCCGGAATGTCGTACTCGACCATCTTTTCGTAGATGGGGTACCACCAGCGATCAGACAGCGGCGGCTCTTTCCAGTGACCCCCCGACGGATCCGGGTTGAGGTTGATGCCGACAAAGCCGTATTCGCGCACGCAGCGATCAATCTCCGCGATGCAGGTTTCCGGGCGAACCCCAGGCGACTGCGGCAGCATCGCCACGCCCGCGAACTGGTCCGGAAACAGTTTCGTGACGCGATAAATCAGCTCGTTACAGATCGATGCCCAGGTCGAGCTCACGGCGAAGTCGCCGATGTGATGCGCCATGAAACTCGCGCGCGGCGAGAAGATGGTGAGATCGGAGCCCCGCTCGCGCATTTTTTTGAGCTGGTTGATCTCGACCGACTCGCGCAGCTCATCGTCGCTGATGACGAGATCCGAAACCCGGGGCATGTCGGCAGGGTTGCCGAGCGCCGCAACCTGACGGTTTCGCCAGTCTTCCAGCGCTTTCGGGGCGGTCGTGTAGTGTCCGTGGCAGTCGATGATCATCAGAACTCCGGCATCAAAAGAGCCCGCTCAGCGGCAACACACCGCTCAGGGGCGGGGCCCGTGGCAGGCAGGCGCCACGATTTTACGTCGGCGCGAAAGGCAGCGCTCGCGCCCACGCGCTACGTGCGTTCCGGCGCCCTCACTGCTTCGGAATGCCGGCGCGCTCGATCACCTCGCCCCAGCGCCGGATTTCGCTTGCAAGAA
>Ga0078894_10002440_pt1 | contig 14124 bp, 16 predicted proteins | sample LauGreSu1BDMLBSD_2_FD_67506 | JGI IMG/M metagenome (GOLD analysis project Ga0078894, IMG submission 67506) | Freshwater lake microbial communities from Lake Michigan, USA - Su13.BD.MLB.SD (version 4) (version 4) | ecosystem: Environmental > Aquatic > Freshwater > Lake | place: Lake Michigan...
GCCGAAGAGGCCGCCGAAGAGGCCGCCGAAGAAGCCGCCGAAGAAGCCGCCGAAGAAGCCGAAGAAGCCGAAGAAGCCGAAGAAGCCGCCGAAGAAGCCGCCGAAGAAGCCGAGGAAGCAGCCGAAGAAGAGGCCGCCGAGGAAGAGGAGGCCGCCGTCGAGGAAGCAGCAGCAGAAGAAGAGGCCGAAATCGAAGTATCAGAAGTGAAAATCAAGGGAAAGACATACTTCACAACCGACCCTTTGAACGGCATCATTTATGCTTGCGTCGATGACGATGTGGGCGACGAGGTCGGTGTATTCAAGAACGGAATCGCTATGTTCAACAAGACGAAGAAATAATGTCATTCATCAGACGAATAAACCGGGTAATCATAAAATAATATATAAGTTATATATACTATTTTTATTATGCTCGAAAAGATATGCCCACCAGCACTTCTCTATTTAGCCTTTTCGATGATTCAAATCACAATTGATTTGTTTCAGGGCGAATATGAAACCTCATTATTAAAATTTATTATTATGTTGATATTCGCCGCCGTGTTGAATATTTTATGCTTGAATGGGTTTACAAAAATCGTATGGTTTATCGTGATTATTCCCATATTAATGCTTACTTATATCAGTAGTATTCTATTCTATGTCTTTGGAATCAATCCAGGAAAATCCACCGTGCGTGTCAAGCCGCAGCAGCAGCCACAGCAGCCACAGCAGCAGCCACAACAACAGCCACAGCAACAGCCCCCTGCTCCGCTTAAATAACAACATAAAAAGATTTTGATGTGCTATATACATAGAGACAAGCGTAGTCGCGGTTCAATAATGCCCTGTTTCCTTGACATCGGAAATACTAAATACATTTGCTCTAGTGAAAATACAAATCAAATGTATCCGTCATTTATACCTCAACCTGTAAGGATGATTCGCGTTTATCAGAAACAACCAACAGACGCAGAAATCGCATTTGCTTTTTTTTCGTTTTATGCAATGTTTCCTATTTTATTTAATATGTGTTTACAAGGCAATAACTCGGCTATTATAAATTTTTGGCGGTTTATTCATTCCGGCGTTATCGGGACAACACGATATTTGAAAGAAATGGCGACCTCGATGTTTTATGCTACACTCCGTATGTTTGGTCAGTATGGATTTAGCACATATACCGTTGTAAAAGATGGCCGTGAGGTGTATTCTGCGTCGTCATTGTTCTATTATTATAAAAGCGACCGTGATAATGTATATCAAATCGACCGTGCCAAATATAAGGTATGTAAATGGATTGATAGGCAATGTAAGCTTTTCGAGCGAATTCATCACGACCAACCCGAGGTCAATGAGTTACACAATGACATCTACGACTTCATCCTTCATAAGGTAGACGACCAGCCATATACTCGTATTCATCGCGGTGATTTTAACGGGCGGACACACACCCTTATTACAGAGCATTACCGACCATATACCCAGTCGTTTAAATTCTTGTCGGATGCCGAACTTACGGTATATGTAAAGAGCACGAGCGTCGAGTCGCCGATTGTTTCCTCTCCTGCTCCAGGTGACGATGCCACCGATGATTGCCTTTCACCCCTTACCTTCAATATCAATTTGAAAACCCCTCATCATTTCTTCCTTGAGAAAAATGAGGTTTTAGACACAAAGTTCTTACAGTGGGTTCTTTATCAACAATATGGTCGTCCTGAAATTGCAAAGTATCTTCGTTCGCCGTTTTATAACTACAAGCTTACATTGTATTATAATGAATCGATGAAGCCGTATTTTAATGACCAGCGGTCGCCGTCATCAAAAGTGGTGGCATCATTATTCCAAACCGATACATCATTTCAGAAGCCAACGCGATTTGTAGCATATAACTTAAACGACCAACAATCCGTTTTAATCGGTCATACCTATGTCGTTAAGGTAGACTCAATATTGAGGTGTCCTGTGTTTGAAACAGGTGAAACACGAGTATATGACATCGACAATGTATTATCGTCGTATTATGATTGCTCGGACAGCGACAGCGAGAGCGACAGTGACAGCGACTCCGAGCTAGAGTTCGATATCGAGACCGAGGCCGAGACCGACGCCGAGGCCGACGCCGAGACCGAGGCCGAGACCGACGCACACCGCGGAAATGAAAACGAACCCACTTTAACAGGTTGCGATGATTTTGAAGTAATTCAAGAATCGTCCACATAAAGAGTATAAAAAAAAATTGATGGTATAATATACGGTGTGTATTATCCCATCCACATCAATTTTACGGAAATTCTTGTTCACGATATGGCAAGCGAAGTATCAAACGAAACGACGGCGGCGACGAATACATTTCATAAATTATCGCATCGTTGGACATTATGGGCTCATCTTCCTCACGATACGAATTGGGCTGCGTCGAGTTATAAGAAAATATTTGAGTTTGACACAGCAGAAGAAGCCATCGCGATATTCGAGGTTCTACCCCCGAAGCTTGTTATGAATTGTATGTTGTTCCTGATGCGGTCAGGAATCGTTCCGATGTGGGAAGACCCACAGAACCGAAACGGCGGATGCTTTTCATATAAAGTCGCGAATAAAGAAGTGAATAGCGCGTGGAAGCAGTTGTCATATGTCACCGTAGGTGAGACGATTTCAACCCAAATGAATGTAATTCCAATCGTGAATGGAATCACTATTTCACCGAAGAAGAATTTCTGTATTATAAAAATCTGGATGGCGAACTGTAATTTTCAGAATGCCGGGGTTATCCGCGAACTGGAAGGAATTACAGCACACGGGTGTTTGTTCAAGAAACATACACCGGAGTACTAAAGCTCGCTCGTTACATCGCTCCGCCGTTGGCACGGCTCCGCGATTTCACTCGCTCGCGCTGACGCCGCTCGAGTGGGGAGGGGGTGGATTTTATGTCTCAAGTGGCAGCGGAGGAACGGAATTGCGGAGCCGCGCAGCGATGGAGAGGGAGAGCTATTTACAAATAAATTATTTTTTTATGTCTCAAGTGGCGGCGGAGGAACGGAATTGCGGAGCCGCGCAGCGGGCGGAGCGATGGAGAGGGGGAGCTATTTACAAATAAATTATTTTTTTATGTCTCGAGCGGCGAAGCAGCGGAGGAACGGAATTGCGGAGCCGCGCAGCCGGCGGAGCGATGGAGAGGAGGAGCATATTTACAAATAATAATACGACTTGACCGTTTTATTATTTTTTAGTATTATTTTTTAGTATTATTTTTTTATGTCTCGAGCGGCGAAGCAGCGGAGGAACGGAATTGCGGAGCCGCGTAGCGGGCGGAGCGATGGAGAGGGGGAGCTATTACGATGACGGCAACGGCGACAAACACAATTTAATCGTCCCCAGCGACGCCACATAATACTTCACAACAAGCGGCATATCATTATCCAGATACATCTCGATTTGATTACACAAGTTCGTGCATTTGATAAAATATCCGAGATTTTTCAGCGAAAACTCGCCCTGAATAATCTTCCCGGAATCCTTCTTATGAAGAAACTCCATACTTCCATCCGACTCTACGCGTCTCACTTCCGCTGTGGCGAATTGCCCCGAACACCGAAATATCAGCTCATTCCCTACAGACTTAATCTCCAGTTTCTCGGAAATACACGAAAGGTCGCGAATAATCTTTTGGAAATCGCATGATGGGAGGTTAATCACACTCGAAAACGCAACTTGCGGTTCAACAAGGTCTTCCGGGTCGGGCTCGATAAGACGAAGTTTCTGTGTCTTACACTGTTTAATATCCCCATTCTCGAATTTAAGACCGAGGTAGGATACAATACCATCATTATAGTCCTTTCGCTCAATATAGATAGTCAGCGTATCATCATTGTCGATAGAGTTGATAAGTTTGAACAGGTGAAACATATTCACGCCGATGATGATTTTGTCAAGAGCACATTCATAGAGCTCGAAATTCACCGCTTCTAGAAACATATGCGCCAACATCGTGTGCGATTTATCCATATTAATGATACGAATTCCATCTGTTTGAAATGTGATATTGGTTTCAATGAGGATTTCTTTAAGAGCACACATCAATGTTCGAACAGGCGCAATTTGGACGGTTTTAATCACGAGAACGTTATCCGAGGCAGAACCAGCGGCGCCGCTATAAGCATCGATGCCGCCGCCACCACCCCCCGCTGCCGCCGCGCCATGTGCGTTTGAATTACTCATTTCAGTTCCTTTATACATTACATTTTAAAAATCTTTATATCTATTTGTGCGTAATATATAGTAAATCATGACGGTGTCTACAAGAAAGCGAAGTAAAAAAGCGGCGGATTCGGTGCGGACGCGGACACGGACACGGACACGGACACGGACACGGACACACGCGCGGGACAATGCCGCAGGCTGGATTCGAATCACAATCCGCGGTGCTCCATACGAACGCGGCGTTTCCCACGGAAAACAAATCATCGCCGCTGACCATACACTATTCACACGAATGTTCGCGGCGTATGATTTCATTTTCCGCCAAAGTTACGGACGCGATATCGATTTCTTCTACGGGCTTTGTGATGATTTCTACCGCCCCATTATCAAGCGCCGCTTCCCAAAGATATTTCGAGAGATGGAAGGGATTGCCGCGGGGGCAGGCGGCGGTATTCGCGTATGCCAGATAATCCTTATCAATGTCTACATGTCGCTCCCGTATTTTTACTCACACCTCCTTCGGTATATCGATACGCCAAAATACCGGAAGAAATACGCCGATGTCATCCGCGATGAACTCGCCATCGCCGCCAACCCCGCCGCTCTTTCTGCCCGTGACGCGCGGTTGAACGAATTCAAAGATAGGTGTTCGCTCATTATGGCGGTGGGGAAGGGATGGACGAAGGACGGCGGAATTGTATGCGGCCACTCATCCTTTAGCAATTTCATCGACGCCCAATTCTGTAATGTCATCCTGCGAATTGAACCGGAGGCGGGGGACGGGTTCGCGATGGTAATGCAGAGTATGCCCGGCGGCGTATTTAGTATGACGGATTTCTTCGTCACGAGCGCGGGAATTATGGGCAGCGAGACAACAATCAGCCGGTTCAACGCTTTCCGTCTGCGCGACCCGATTTGCTGCCGTATCCGCGAATGTATGCAATACGGCAAGACTTTAGAAGATTATGCCGAGAGATTACAAAAACGGAACTCGGGAGATTATGCGTGTTCGTGGATGTTCGGGGACGTACGCGGCAAGCCACGCATTATGCGTGTCGAACTCGGGTTGAACTATGTAAATATCGAAACAACACGCGACGGTATATTCCTTGGGTTCAATTCGACCTACGACGAGAGAATACGGAATATCGAATGCTCAGGAGCACTGTCGTCCCAGGCAGCAACAAACGCAACAGGCTCAGGGGTGATTGACGGGGATGGGGGCGGCGGCGGCAGCGGCTTTCGCGACATCGCCACCAGTATCGGTAACCGCCGTGTCCAATTGGAAAAACTAGCAGAGAAGTATCGCGGCCGGATAGATACGGGTGTCGTCAAAAGCATCCTGGCCGACCATTACGACAATCATTTAGGAAAAACGGCGGCGAATACGCGGACGGTTTGTAAGCACGGCTACGCCGCCGCACCATTTAAACCGGTGGGCGCGTATGATACAAAAGTCGCGGATAGTGCGTCGGCGAAGAAGATGTCGTTTTTAGCACATTGGGGGCCGCCGTGCGGGACGCCGTTTATAGTCCGCGAACATATGAAGAAACACCCGGAGTGGAAGGACTGGGCGGAGTATTTAGTGGATTTCCCGCGGAGAGGATGGGTGGAGGTGTGAGGGGGGTAATCAAATGAATAATATAATAATGTATATTAATGTATATTAGTATGACCGATTTAGAAAGGTTTCAAGACGAAATAGTTAACGAAAAATTTGAAAATTTTAAAGAGACATGGAATACTTTTGACGTTGCTCAGAAAATTAGTATTGCTTCTTGGTTTTATAAGGGGGTAGGAGATTTACCCAAACATGTAATTGACGGCAAAGGCGCGAACGCAGGAACAGAGGTTGTACCCGATTCATTTCGTTCATTTTTACTTGAATTAAAACAAACATATAATAGAGAAAAAAAACAAGCTGAACAAGCTGAACTAGCAGCAGCAGATATGACTTATAGCGGTTCCCGCCGTCGCCGCCGCCCTTCGCGCAAATACAAGAAATCCTCCAAGCGCGTATTTAGGAAGAAATCGCGTTCGACGAGGAGGCGGTGAAAATAGTTGTCGAATTTATTATCAATAAATAAAATATTGATAATATGTATATACAGGAAGAGAATAAGAATAGGATGGGTGACACGGGTAATAATGCAACACCGCCAAAAACCAGTATCAGCCAAGAACAAGTTGATACAATCGCAGCACAAGTCACTCAAAGTCCCGCAATACAGAACTTGATAGGTAGGAAGCCCGATAATAACACAAATGCCCCCATCAGCGAAGGCGGCGTTCCCGTTACACAACCCCAAAAATCCAAAGCAGAATTAATTGCCGAAGCCCAAGCCGAACTAGCTGCCGCTGGCGAAGATGAAGAAAAAAAACAAACGGCTCAAGCAAAATTAGATGCAGCTAACGCTATGCAGGACGAAGGCGAAAACCTAGGTGCAGACACAGGCCCAGACGCAGCCGCAGATGCTATAGACCCTGAAGTTTTACGAACACAAAAACAAGAACAAGTAAATGTATTAGAGGAAGAAGTAAAAACAATGCCCGATGGCGATGAAAAAACAAAAAAAGAAGCAGAAATTGATAAATTGAAAGAAGAAATTAAAGCAATCAAAGGTGGCGGTCGCCGCACCCGCAGACGCAACAAGAAGAGCGGCAAGAAGAGCGGCAAGAAGAGCGGCAAGAAGAGCCGTCGCCAATCCAAGAAGGGCGGCAAGAAGCACTGCAAGACCGGCAGCAAAAAGAGCAAGAAGTCTCGCAGATATAGCAGCCGCAAGTAAATGTTCGTATTATCATTATTTTTAGCAAGATGTCGCAAAAAATAATGGCAAAAACCCGGGAGATTAGTAGCGACGACGACGCTTGGTGCGTTTTTTCTTACCGCCCCTTTTTGGACTTTTTCTTGATTTACTTGAGCTTAATTTTTGTTGTCGTTGGGCTAGTTCTCGTTCTCGTGCTTTGGTCGTCATTGCCCATATATCAGGAATACTTTGTTCTGCTGGTGTTTCCAGTGGTATCAATGATACTGGTCGTATGAGTTTTAGTATGTCTTTAATAAATCGATTCTCTTTGTGTATCGTTTTTAAAAAGTTATATCGTTTATATGGTTCTTGACGATTTTCAACGTTGAGTGAACATTCTTCAGCACCAGAAATAAAATCATCAGGACTATACCAATCATCATCATCAATATTCTGTTTTTCATTAATACAGTTAATACCCGACATATAAGATGAAAGCAATCGATTTATAGAAAAAGTTGTAAACATTGAGAGATCTACACTAGAAAGCATTATATATATTTGTAGACATGAACTGAATATATTATTCACTATATGATAAGAAACATTATCATCTGTATAATAAAAGAATTGACAAATAGGCGCACTAATAATACCATGACTATTATCTAATCCGTCCAAAGCAGCTTTAAGCTCAGTATACTGATCATTGTTGTGTATATTTACCCAATTCATACACACTAATGTAAATTCTAAAGCATAAAAACTAGGTATAGGTATGCTCGAATATTCTGATAACGATTTTATTTTTAATTTTATTTTTAATGATGGCCATATAAATAGTTTTATAATTGCTCCACGAATCGTGGGAAACCCGGCATCTTTATATGTTAGTAATAAAAATTGTAATATACTATGATAATAAGTGTTTCGTTGAATTCTTTTGACATTACGATTAAAAACTATGTGGATTATACCACTCGGTTCGTGTGTTTGTTCATGAGTGTTCGAATTAAACATTTGGATGATACCGTCTACTACATCTTCAGTATGTTTGGGGCTGCCTTTCTTGACTTGTTCTTCGTATTGTGTTAGTGTTAGTGTATCATGCCTACTCATACAATAATTTGTATTCCTATATATTCATAATATTTAATACCGGCATCGTCTTCTGGTACTTCGTTTACAGGTTTGACGGCGCCGGCGAGTATATCGTTTTTTTATGATTGTTTGTGGTTTTCTGCCACCGCGTCCTCTTCTACTATCAGGAGGATAATGATGATAACGATGATGATTATCGCCTGTATTGTCCTGAGAGTGTTCAAACATGTAGGCATGTTCCGGGTCATTGATATTGCGGCATCTAAGACCGAAACGACAGGGTTTTTTATTTTGTGTTTTTTTTACAATTACGGAGTGTATTTTACTTTCACTTTTACTTGGTTTTGTAGGCAAATGTTGAAACAATGGTGAAGGTAACCGTGACGGTTCGCGTGCTGAGTATGCTGGTATATATGCGGATGAGTCGGATACTCTTTCTTTATATTGAAGTTCATTAAGAACATTTTGTAAGATTGTATTTGTATCACCACCTTTTAAGATTGTATCCTTATATTTAAGGGAACATGACGATACGAATGCTTGGATTTCTCCTTTATATTTTTCCTTATCTCGTTTTGTCAGATTTGCATTCATCAAATTACAAAAAATAATTAATCGGCCTATTTCATCATCCTTCCTATGAGGAGAATGTACAGAGAAGACACGACCAATACCATCAAACGTATCAATAAAGCTTTCATTCGCCATACATTTTATAAATTCTCCAACAATATCAGTCATTAATGTATCGTCGATAACAATATCGAGTAATAAAACTGCTACTCTAAACAACATACATTCTGGTGTAGCATTTAAACCTTCATAATTATATTTTTGAAAATATGCCAAACGAATATTTTGCGGTAAGCTATTAAAATAAGTCTTTTCTTCCGTTTTCGGGTCATTCATAAGAATTATTTGCTTACTATCGTAACTCATCCCAAACAATAATAAAACTATATATATTCATACTATTAAATGTCCGCCCCTACCCCCTCCCTCCCCGATACAGTCGCCATTCTCTCGGAGATATGGAATTCAAACGCCGCCATCCCTGGCAACGAACACATTCTCGAGAGAATTCACCACTATATAAAAACCCAGCTCCCGCAATCCATCAAAAACTACCAGACCGCTCACGCTGAACGCGAAACACGCAAGAAATCTCTCGAACTCGTCGCCGATGAAATCACCGAGACCTTCCTAAATCGAACCAAATATTTCTATTCACTACAGTCCGAATTGTATTTCACATACAATAATCAAGTCCGGTATTCGTTAATAAATGAGGACGAGATTCATCACAGGATACTGGCGTTCACTTCTTCTGCGTCGGCCGCACCCAACGTGTTTGGTGTTTCCTCTGCTACGTGCCTTAATGATTTCGCGGTCGACGCTGCGAGTAGCACACACATCAGCACAAGCATTAAATACAAAATCAAGAACCGTATCATCAAAAGTATCCAGTCTCGCGATATTCTCTCGTCCATCCCCGAATCGTGCACCATCCAGAATGTGATAAGCCACATTTACCCGGCTCTCTTCAGCACCCGCGACCACGCGAAATATTTCCTGACAATTCTCGGCGATGTCCTCCTAAAGAAAACTACACCCCTCATTTATTTCATTCCGCCCATCGCCAAAGAATTCATCAGAGACCTCGGCGGCGAGTGTTATGTCTTGTTCGGGTCGACCGCGGCGTCTTTCAATACAGCATTCAAGTTCAAATATTACGAGCATCAGTATAAGGATTGTCGGCTCGTAGATATTCAGAGCCAGTCAGCAGCAGCAGCAGCAGCTCACGGACATACACCTGCTTCTAGTGCCTTTCTTCGTCTCTTACATATGCCCGAACTAAAGTCATCGATAATCGACCTGTTTTGTGTAGCTGCTCATTATTCGCACAGGTTCGGTAGTGCCGACGACTTCTTGCGTCTTCACTGTAAGACACCCGAGGTCGTTAATCACGCGTGGTATTTACGCGACCGCACTGACCAGCAAATCATCCACGAGTTTATGGAGTATGCTACTGAACCCGCGTCGTCTGACCACGAGATTTCGATGACGGATATGTTGTATTTATGGAAGATGTATCTCTCGGAGTTTCGATTACCAAGTGTATTTTTTGCCGCGTCATTGCGTTCAAAATTATCAGCTGCGACTGCCCCTGCCCCCGCCCCCGCCGCACTCGACACCATCCCGAACCGCACGAGTAAATACCTCCCCACCGTGAGCAAGTTCCGCCAATTTTGGAGCGAGTATTGTTATACGGATGACCGCGAAATCGAGCTGGAAATCGACGAGCTTTCGACCTTATTCAATGAATACGCCGCGTCCCCTCCCGTAAACGACGCAACCTTGCTCGGGATGCTCCGCCACTTTTACCCCGACACCTATATCGAGGATGATAAATATATACTAAATGTCGGTTGTAAATTATGGAACAAACCCGACGAAATCGACGAATATTTACTCGAGTTCAAGCAGCAGTGTCTTACAAACGGTCTTTCCTTTCCGCAGCCACTTTACAATGCGTATGAGTATTATTGTGGGCGCTGTTATGCTACAGCAAAGCGGCGTATTATAAGCAAGCGGTATTTTGAAAAGTATTTCATAGAAGAATATCCGAATTACATCGATGAAAATGGAATGATTACGATTCAGTGGTGGGGGGAGGCGACGGACGATGCCGCGATGATGTCGTAATCTCATAAAAGTTATACAGAATACCCCGAGTTTCGTCCATCAATTCAGGGTGAAACATTACGCCATATACACGATTTTTCACGAATTCAAAAGCACACGCGTGTCGTCGGCCATCCCGGAATTTTGTAATCCATGCAATCTCTCGGATACTCGGCGACGACGACGACGGCGGCGACACCGGAAGGTCGTGGAAGTAGAACTGTGCGTGTTTGCCGTCGCCGCCGTCGCCCTCACCGCCAAGAAGTCGGTTCGCCGAGGAGAGATTTACATCGTGAACACCGCGGTATAATGTATCATACGACCGAAGTGACCCACCGTAATAGAGCATAAGAAACTGACAACCGTGGCATATACCTAATACAGGCAACGCTGGAAAATGAAATAAGTAATATAATTCAAGGTCGAGTTGGCGTTGTAGAACAAACGGCTTCATCCGAAAACGAGCACCAGGAAGTATCAACCCGCGAATATCGGTGCGTTTGATGATTGCCGGGTCACACCGCCGAGAGACGAGATACGGTATCTCTCTGGCATCGAGAGATTGAAATAATTCGCCTAGTTTATTCGCGTGATTTGGAGTTTCCCGCGTGATGATGAGTATCATTATTGTATATACTCTCGACATTATTATCTCTTGTCTTACAGGCGTGCCGAATACGCCGACCCATACCGGCTCACGCTCCCGCTACCGCCCTCGAGTTTCACCACCCGCCCGCTTTCGATATATATTTTCACCGGAAATGTCGCAGCAAACTCCGAGTCGTGCGTGACGACAATGAGCGTGGTCTTCTTCGACATTTCATCAATCATCTGTGTGACATACTTCTTGTGAAACGCGTCAACTGCCGCTGTTGGTTCATCCATAATCGTAATTGGCTTGTTACTTAAATAACTGCGCAATAAGTAGATAATTTGCCGCTGACCGCCACTGAGGTTCTCGCCTCTCGCCCCCGCCATCGTGTCGAGACCCTGCGGCAATTTCTTAAACACATTCATTATCTTAAGTTTGTTGAGTATATTGACGACTTCTTCTCTCGGTGTGTTGGTTGCGTAGCATATATTATCAATGACAGAACGGTTGAATAGCACGACTTTCTGTGATACAATCGATAGCTTACTTCGCAGGTATTCGCGGTCGATATTTCGAATATCCTCCCCGTCGAATAAAATCTGTCCCTCCGTCGGCTTGAAAAACCCAGAGAGTAGTTTGATGATGGTCGATTTCCCGCTACCGTTTGTTCCAATCACAGCAACCCGGTCAAGTGGTTTTATTTTAAAAGAGACATTGTCGAGTGTTTTTTTCCTCTCGTCGGTCGACGCCGCTGCCCCTTCCGCCGCCGCCTTCTTCTCGTATTCAAACGACACATTTTTGAATTCAATATGCCCGGTGATGGGTATATCGGTTTTACGACCCGTCGCGTCCTCTTTATCTACGAGAAGTTGGCGAATATTGGTTTCATTTTCAGCCAGCTTTCCATATTCAGCGATGACGCGAATACTTCCTTGCGACGACGTCTTGATATACCGAACAAAAAACAACATTATAATGATAATCTTTATGGTCAAAAGACTGTCGATAGTTTTGGATTTATACATACGAAGGATGACATATACATACGCGACCAAGATACAAATAATAAGGAATGATAACACGAAGCCGCCTTTTGATGATGACCATAATTGGTTTTCGTGAGCACGGTCATATATATCGTGTCTCGTGGTGAGGTATTCTTTTTCGTCATTTACCTTTTTATTACAAATAATACTAATCGAGTTGCTCAATATATCATCGATATTCGACATCATTTGTTTCTCTTCATTTTCTCGCTGTTCCGAGGTTTCCTTTGTGTCCAGGAGGACATAATAATATAAAATGAAAAATATGATAAATACGCCTATCGTCATAAGACCAATCGCCGGGTTCAGGTAAAATACATACCCGAGAATAACGATAGTCGTAAGAAAAAATGTAACAACCCAGTATATAAACCTACCGGTAAATGATGTCACCGTATTAGGAATCTTCAATGTATTCACGATATAATTCGAGATGTCTTCGCGTTCATATTTCACCTCAATATTTTTGAAGATGACGTCGATTAACTTGAACCGAATGAATTTCTCCATCAACGGATAGTAAATCTTGTCGTAAAAGTTGCTTATCATATACACGAGCTCAATGAAGATACTTAATCCGGCAATCTTCCAAATAACTGTCATCGAAGTATTGTATTCTAATTTATCGACGGCATTTGTAAATTTTGAAAATAAGTCAGAGAGGACAATCATCTCAATCGGATTACATACAAGTGTAGTGAGTATCGTGATAAATACCCAGAACTTGTTTTCTTTGAGGAACTCTAAAATATAATCAATGATAATATTGTTATTCATTGTATTCTAATGAATAAATTCGAATACTACTATTATAATCATATATAATAGTCGTAATAATACCGTGGCCTTGCCACCCCCCGTGGCTTTATCGCCTCTTGGGTGTGTTCACAAGACGAGTGCGACGGCCTGTCTTGGCGTTAATCTTAATCGCCCCGAACTTCCCCTTACGAGCGGTGTAACCATACTTGCGCAGACGGTTCTCCTTCTTAGCAGTAGCGTGCTTCTTTGCACTCACAATACGGCCGTGCTTGTTAAACACGAGTTCGCCCTTGGTAAGACCACCGGGGGTCTTGTAGGCAGTATCGTGCCACACCTGAGCACGAGACCCTTCTAACATAGCATATTTCTTTCCATTGACGTGGTAGAAACCATCATCGTGGCGGTCAAGTCGTTTCACCATTTTACTAAATCCCTCGTTATAAACTATCATTAGAAAAAACTAGAATGAATTCGTCACTGGTGCTCCAAAACCACCAGGCGCTCCCGACCAACGCCCGAAACGATTTATATTATTCACGGCGTATACCTTTTTCACATTCTTGGTTTCGGTCGCCACGCGTATATCTCGGGCATAACGCATCTTCTTCGTGATATTCGTGTTATTCGTGGATGTCGCCATTCCGGCGGTCGGATTGGACAAGGTCGGGCATTTGAAATACGGAACGCGAATATCATTATTTTGATTATTGATGACGACCGGATTTCCTGACGCGTCATATTGAACAAGTGCGTCGTTTATTCGATAGATGTCGCTACACGTAAGACCCATCCCGTATGTCGTTCTATATCGTGGGGCTGCCATTCTGTCTGTCTAGTAGTAGTAGTAGTGTCGCTAAAGATACATATCTAATCCAAAATAAAATTGAAGATGAGTTAAACCTATTGCTGGAATATACTGTATCTAGACGACGAAATTATGCCGCCTAAAGCTTCTTCTGCCGCTGCTGCCGCTGCTGCCGCTGCTGCCGCTGCTGCCGCTGCTGCCGCCGGA
>Ga0078894_10002441_pt1 | contig 14118 bp, 9 predicted proteins | sample LauGreSu1BDMLBSD_2_FD_67506 | JGI IMG/M metagenome (GOLD analysis project Ga0078894, IMG submission 67506) | Freshwater lake microbial communities from Lake Michigan, USA - Su13.BD.MLB.SD (version 4) (version 4) | ecosystem: Environmental > Aquatic > Freshwater > Lake | place: Lake Michigan, USA...
CTTCCAATCTCTCGATTTTTGTCTTCTCAGAGTGTGAAGAGGAAGATGATTTTGTTTCTTTGGAAGATGTGGACGATGCCGACGCTGACACTTTATGTTTATGTTTATGATTATGCTTCTTTTTCTTTCGCATATTAGTGGGTTCAAACAGTTCGCACAAATGAATGTAGTGCGTGGTCAGCATGAAGTCCACGTTCTTCATTTCGGAAATGTGATGAATGTAGCCGTACGCGCTGGCCACCGCTTCGTACGGGTTGGTACCCGAGTACAGCTCGTCAAAAATACCAAAGTGGCGTTTGGACGCGTGGGTAGTAATGCAGTCCAGAATCTCCTTACACCGCCGGGATTCGGCCTGAAACAAGCTGTCGCGACCGGACGTGTCCGGAATATTCAGGTAACAATGCAAAAAGTGGTACGGCACAATCGTGGCTGTTTTATAAACGCCGTACCCGAATTGTTGCGACAATAGAACATTGAATAGCGTGGTTTTAATAATTGTGGTTTTGCCGGCCGCATTGGGGCCCGTAATAATCAGTTTCTTGTCCAGAACAATGTCGTTCTTTACTATCTCGCTGGATGCGTTGGAAAGGGACGTGTTCAAGAAGTAAGCGTCTTGCATAGACGTTGTGGATGCAGACGTGGACGTGTCAACGGACGTTGAACCGGTATTCGCATCCGTAAACGAGCACGGATTAAGCACTCCGGCAGTAATGTGATGCGCAACTCCGCAAATATGTTCATAAAACGCGTTGAATCCGAAACTGTAGCGCATCATGGCGTCCGTGCTTTCATCCTTGAAGAATGCGTAATAATGTTTCATGACGTGTCCAATGCCGGCAACGGCTTTGAGTGAAAGAGAGAATGGTTGCACGTCTTCCAGTTCCGCGCACACGGCCCGAATGTTTTGCAGCTCGGCTTCCATACATCCACAAAATGCGCGGTACCACTCCAGCGAAGCGCAGCATCGCAGCACGGTTTCCATTTTTTTAGCAGTGAGAACAAGGTAGTCGCGCGCCAGAATCAGGTGGTCGTGAATAGTGTAAATGTTCTTGTAAAACCGCCAGCACGACATGCAGTTCTGGTACACTTGCATAATGTAAAATATAACCGACATGAGGAGATACATTCGGCGTTCCATGGATACGGATGAAAATTCGGTAAACAGTTTCCCGATTGCGTGGCTGGATGCCAGACCCTTCAGAACTTCAATGTACTTGTCGACATTGATGTCGATTCCGCGGGACCGGATAATAAAAAACGGCAGAATGAGAATGAGGATGGGCATGCACAACGAAATGAGCGGAGTTGAAACGTTATAAACCGAGAGAATTTGGAGCGCGGTCGGAACGTGGTTGAGTTGTTCGACCTTTTCGATAATGGGAAGGGGGGGTACATCAAAGTAACCGAATTTATCTTTGAATCCTACACGATTGGTTTTCATGGTGTTCCAAAACTCGTCCACTTTTGTGAACCCTTGAACGTCATCATTTTCCGCAATATCATCGCGACCCACTTTATCTGTGTCTTTACAAAACCGCGCGATAAACTCTTGTGTGTTTTTCAAATAAGTAACGTTGGTGGTAAACGTTTCACCCCACATGTACAAGTACTGCTTTGCATAAATGGTGGCGGTTTCACTAGATGTTGGAAAAAAAAGGGACTCGTACAGCGGTCGAGTTGCTACCGCATCCTTGGATGCTACAAGTTCAAGGTCGTCTGACAGCGCGGTTGAAATGGGATGTCGGTCATATTCGGGAAGGTACGCTATCGGCAGCTTGAAAATTGGATTTGTGGGTTTTTGAACTGCTTTTAGTGTCGTCGAAGTTGTTGATGATGATGCGGATGATGCGGATGATGCGGATGACGGTGCTTCAGGATTACGGCTCAATCCAAGGTATTCGCCCAACTCACCTAAATCGCTTGCATCACCCGTCTGAATATACTTCATCATCATTTGAATGGTCTCATGAATGCTTTTTGATGAAGACGATGAAGAAGAAGAAGAACACGAAGAAGAAGGTGCCATTTGATATTTGAGTTTGATGTTGATTTGATAATGAATCGATTTGTTCAAATACCTATAGACTCAGCATGAAAAAATGTGTTTATATTCAAAACTCAAATATTGCAGTTTTGAAGTTTTAAATATTCAATAATACTATAATGAAAAGGAATACTATAAAGAATATTATAAATATGAAGGATATTACAAACTACGCGTATATATGGTATAATGAAGCAAGTCCGTTATCCGCTATACCAAGTACCGAAGACAACACTATATTTCAAATCGTATCTTCATTCTCGTATCCGTGTTACTTAGCCAATAAAGGTGTAAACAGTTTATCACCGGATAAAAGGTACCAATTACTTCATGGTGAAATCGGATTTATAAGAGATATAATGGACGGCGAAGGTCTACGTCATGTTAAAATCGTCCAAATCCCAAGAGTGTTGTATGACTTATTAAATTTAATTTATTTAATCGAAACAAAATCAAAATTAGCTGGTATTATTATTAGTTGTATAGATGAAGATGATACGTTCGATACATATGAGTCATATAGTGCTAGTGCAAATGGTTTATTATCGAAAGATGGTTTTAATTCTGATATTTTACAACTCAACACATTTATTTTGAATAAAATTGGTTATATTGTGGGTGGTGGTGAGCCGCCTGATAAATACTCATCATCAATTACTAAGAAATCAGTATCCACATCACCTATGAAAATGACAGATTCTTTCAATAATGACATTCGTTTATTTTTATCAGATAGAAATAAAGCATGTGTATCCGTATTGGAACATATTTTAAAAGCCGAGCACATTTATGATGGCGGTATGGTTATTGAGGGGATTAAAGTGCGCGGAATAATTTATGTGAATTTATTATACCCAGAAATAAAAAACTTCTTTCGTCAAGTTCTTCGATTTGAATTACAAGAATCTTCAGGGTATACAACATTATATAGAGGTTCCGTATTAGAAGATGATTCATTGTTAAGATATAACGGAAGCAGAGGAAGCAAGGGACGCAAGTTTGATTTACAAAGCGTTTCTTTCAATGCTTCAGTATTGAGTGGTTGTATCAACGACCATACTGCGTGTACGCTTTATTATATGGAACCTATATCAACCTTTGACGCGATGCAAACATTAACACGGTCATACCAAAATGATAAAGTAAGATACTCACTTAAAAAATTCCTGAAAGGTGACAACTCAAGTGAAGACTCATTATTTTTTATACCCCCACTTCATCCATTTTTACAGTTACATACAGAGGGGGAATTATTTCATCCGAGAACGAAGGTGAGTCGAGGCGATATACAAAACAAAAATGTTCGTGGATTATTCTGTAGTAATAAATTTGTTCGACAATGTGATTATTTACAGTCTGATAAATCAATGATTGAATTGGATGCTTTGTATCAGCGTTTCAAAGCAACTGGTATTATCGATAAGTGGTATACTAAACCCAACGAACAAAAACAATATGAAGATACTCGAAAAGCGCGAGTGTCCGCTATACGAGAGTCCGCAGCGAGAGGAAAGGAGCGGTTACGCGCCTTTAAAAAAAAGGCAAAAGTCAAAGGTGAAAGCACTCCACGGAAGTCGCCGAAGTCGCCGAATAAACAAATGCGAGTTTTACAGTACGTTGATAAGTTGCATAGTGGAGGACAACGAATAAGAACACGTAAAATAAAACTACGATGAAATCTCTCAGACTTGTTTCATTGGAAACCGTATGATTCCGAGATATAAAGGCAACCAAATACAAGTTTGCTTCATAAAATTCATAATTTATTTTATAATATTGTTTATAGATATGTATGTATATATAAACAATAAACAATAAATAATGGCAATTGAGTCATTGAAAAGTATAGTTCCCGTGATAAAAACAATACAGGGACGCACCGTGTGCATTCTGTCAGAGCCCAAATGCGAAATGGCGTACGCGTCAGTTTTGAAAATTGGATTTGTGGGTTTTTGAACTGCTTTTAGTGTCGTCGAAATTGTTGATGTTGTTGATGACGCTGGATTTAAAGTTGGATTGAATGTTGTTGAGTTTGACGAAGGTGTCAATCCAAGGTATTCGCCCAACTCACCTAAATCGCTTGCATCACCCGTCTTAATATACTTCATCATCATTTGAATGGTCTCATGAATGCTTTTTGACGAAGACGAAGATGCAGAAGAAGAAGGTGCCATTACTGATTCAAAATATTCAAATACTTTTGTATCCTTTTGTAAATTTTATAAGGTGGATAAAAAAATGTATTTATATTCAAAACTCAAATATTGCAGTTTTTAAATTTTAAATATTCAATATATGTATATGTATACTTACTCAGTATGAAAAAAAACAAAAAGAATAGTTGGAAAAAAAATAAAAATAAAAAGATAAAAAAGCGAAAAACGTATAAAAGGTTAAAAGGTGGCGCTGGAAATATATCTACGGACCCAAGTTTTGAACTCGTAGAAACAACCATACGTAAAATATTTGACGAGTCAATCTTTGATATTGAGTTTAGGAGAATATCATGGTGGTTGGATGTAACAATATATAAAAATGACCAAAAAGATTTTGCTTGCCTAATACTAAGAGTAAACATAAAAGAAAAATTTATTCGCGTAGAAAGTTTAGACAGATGTGATGTCGGGAATGAAGGTACCGGAAACGCCATGTTACGAAAAGTAAATGAACTGGCATTATCACTTCCAGAATACAATTCTATCAAATTAATTGACGGTTCATCAATTACATTATGTGATACAATCGTTGTAAACTTAGCACACCTTAAAATTTTAACGAAAGGAATGTCATGGTATAATTCTCATGGGTATTTTTCAGATAAGTACGATGAGGAAGTAAGACACAATAATATTTTCATCACATCCAAAATCCACGAAATACAGGCGCCGTCAGTATTTACTGAAGTCAACGAGACAGACACTGTCCAAGCTTATGTATCTAGAATATTGGAATCAATCCCGTCCGCTAATTCTTCAAGTAAAACAACGAAATGCAGCGAAGCTGAAAAGGAGCAGGCTAACCATTTAAAAAATGTTGTTGAAGTATTATCACCATTACTTATGTATGATAATAAGTTGAAAAAAACAATAGATAGATAAATAGATAGATAAATAGATAAAAAATCCGAATTATTCATTTATCTATTTATTCATTCATTCATTCATTTATTCATAGTCATCGTCATCATCGCTTCCGTTGTTTTGTAAAATCAGTTTGAATAAATCGGTTTCGTACTCTGAAAACTGGTTTTCCTGGTAGAGCGCACAAACGGCCGCAATTCGAGCATTGATTGCAAGTTCGGTAACGTTTCGCGCATTCCCACTCGAAAGTTTTTCAAACATGCGCCGTTCAAAGTGCTCGCGTGAGTATTGCAGGTCAATATATTTTTTCCACATTTCATAGTGAGACCTTGCACCAGCCGGGCTGTGAATCCAGTCTACAGCAATAAGACCGCACACCCCGGACAGTTTACCAAATGTGCGTTTCACAGTCCATTGCGCAAATTGGAACACGTCGGTAAGAATTCCAAAATACCAGCGGAGAAAATCAGTCACGCGTTTTTCAGCGTCTGTATTTATGACGGTGGCAAGAAGGATTTCGCCATTTTGCATGAATGAAGTTGAAATGCATTCGGCGCGCTGATTCACGATTCCAAGAATGAGGCCGATAAAATGGTTCAGACCCGACCGTGTTTTTCCTCCGGCCAAATTAGACCACATGTACTTGCGAATGGGTGGTCCGAATTCGGCGGAGTCTCGCAAGCGTTTGAGAAACTGGATAGCCGGCGTGTCTTGTCGGTTCCAGTACTTGTCATTATCAGTTAGCGGTTTGCCACTGTTCAAACGTTCAAACACTTCACATATGACCGCATTGAACTCCATCGGACTGGTTGTTCTATCTTTCTTGAAAATGTCGGTTTGAACGATATAGTTATTGAACCGCGCCCGTTCATCGGCGGTGAGTTCATTGTACAGCTTGGTTTCCCACGGGAACTTTCCGAGAACGAATTCCTGTAAAACGGTCATACGGGTTTGCCCGTCTTGCACATTGAAATATTCTTCATTGTCTTGTTCAGCGTCCACATGTTTGGTGAGCGTAATTTGTCCGATTGGAAAGTTGGACATGACGGAATCGACAAGACGGGTTTTGCTTGCATTTGACCATGACGGAAACCGCTGGTGTTCTGGAATGCGGTATGTTTTCCTTATAGCGATGCTTGGACTTCCGCCTCGGTGTCCCGTATCAAATCGTTCGGGGGAAATCAAATCGATAAGGGAAACGGCGGTTTGTTCGCGGATGATTTTCGGGATTGTTGTCTGTGACTTGGACATTGTATCTGATTTTGACTGTATGTTTAACCTGTAATTGTAATATGAACTGTATCAATTTTTTACATTTTTACAATTTTACATTTTTACAAAATAATCATTTATTTTTTTGGGAATTTTTGGGACTTGTATAGTTACGGGTTGTGAATAATTTGAGTTTGACTTTAGTAATGAATTTTCTTCCTCTAATCTTTTACACTGGTCCTTTAATTGTTCAATTTCTTGTTCATACGCTGAACATTTTGAACATTTTTTTTGTAAATCGGATTCAACGTCGCGACTGACTTTAACCATGACAGCATCTGAAATGGACTGAACTGGTACGGATAAAATTATGTCATTTAAAAGTACGACCTTTATATGCTGTCGTGCAAATATGTCGACCAGACTTTCAAATGTGGTAGATGATGACTTGTATTCTTTCACAATAAGTACATACACTGGGGATAATAACAAGTGTTTTAGAACATGACTGTATTGTGTATGGTTATATCTGCCATTGAATCTCTGTTGTTCTTTGAATTCCTCCATTTCCTTTTCGTTGCGTTTAGAAGCATAACTGTCTGTTAATTCTATTTGCTGTCTCAATTTTCGTAATACATTTGGATAATCATCCCCGAGTAGTGGTTTAATTTCACAATAATAGTCCCGACAAGGCAGACAGTCAAACCCAGTGTTTTGTGGTATATCACGCGTTTTCATAAAGTTTTTGAACGTTTCGCAGTCACACTTGCTATTATCGTTATCTTTTATATCCCAGTCGCAACTGCACAGTCCCCAATTTGAACCTTCCACCGTGAGGTCCCAGTTGTATTTTCCTTCTACGATAACTTCCCCAACGTCAATCCACATGTTCTTTTTATTTTTGGATTGGTTGTTCATATGTTTTAGTAACCTTTTGACGTTTTCATCGTCCAAAAATAAGTTTTGTAGTTTGTTATGCTCAGGTGTTTTTGAAAATTGGCCACTTGGCGTAATCTGTTGATTTATACAAATATTGTATATAGGTTGAAACTTTGTTTTGAACCACTCTTGTTGGCTACACCACTCTACGTATTCAGGGTCATTCATTAATGATGTAACGGGTTGTCCTTTGTATTTTCCAAATGTAACAATCGGTAGGAATGACTCGCCCGAATGAACATCCATTTATTTGATGCTGCTGTGTATTTTGTTTATGTTATGTCATTGCGTACCATCAATTTTTTACATTTTTACATATTTTTTGTTTTTTTTTTCAGAAAAAAACTTAGAAATAACATATGTAGTGATTATAAGTAGACTATAAGAATATACTCATGCGTATACAGATACAGATAGAGGCATTATGGTATATTTTTTTATTGGTTGGGTTTGGTCGGGTTGGGATAAATGCACTACCTATCGATTTTTTTAATACTATTAAGTATCCGATTCATGTGGCGTGTGAATGTGAAACATATCAAGTCTACGTGGATGGTAGCCTGATTCAACCGGTTAGTAAAATAGAAACGTACTTGGCAGATGAGTGGAATGCGACTCAGGTGTTTCGTCCGAGTATCGTCCATGAAACCCCGAAAATAATCGGATTTCATGCGGTCGGAGGAGAGTTCAGCGGGTTTTTGAACGGATTTATTATGGATATGAATAATGGCGCCAGTTATACAAAGTATCAAGAATGGAAATGTGCATCGAACGTGCCGAATAATGACTGGTACACGTATGACTATGACGACAGTTTATGGGAATCATCCAAGTCGTATGGAATGAATTATCAAAACAACAGTTATCAAATTTTCGAGCACGAGCGTATGGGTATACATTTGGATGCAGAATGGTTATGGACCACCCCAAATTCAAAAACAAATGTGTTTTGTAGAAAAAAGAATAACCATGTTCAAGCGATTGAGCCAGTCAGTACAATGGTACTACCAACTACTGTTACACTTGCCACAACTTCTGCTCCAGAAAAGCAGGTTGTTCATGAAACAACAACAGCCACACATGCAGCAACAGCAACAGCAACAACAACAGCAACAACAACAACAACTTCTGTTCCAGAAAAACAGGTTGTTCATGAAACAACAACAGCCACGCATGCAGCAACAGCAACAGCAACAACAACCACAACTTCTGTTCCAGAAAAACAGGTTGTTCATGAAACAACAACAGCCACGCATGCAGCAACAGCAACAGCAACAACAACAACAACTTCTGTTCCAGAAAAACAGGTCGTTCATCCAACAACAACTAGGCATGCAGTAGCAGCAACAGCAACAACAAAAGTAACAGCAACTTCTGTTCCAGAAACGCAGGTCGTTCATCCAACAGTAACCACAACAACAACAACTTCTGTTCCAGAAAAACAGGTTGTTCATGAAACAACAACAGCCACGCATGCAGCAACAGCAACAGCAACAACAACAACAACTTCTGTTCCAGAAAAACAGGTTGTTCATCCAACAACAACTAGGCATGCAGTAGCAGCAACAACAACAACAACAACAACAACAACAACTTCTATTCCAGAAAAACAGGTTGTTCATGAAACAACAACAGCCACGCATGCAGCAACAGCAACAACAAAAGTAACAGCAACTTCTGTTCCAGAAAAACAGGTTGTTCATGAAACAACAACAGCCACGCATGCAGCAACAGCAACAGCAACTTCTGTTCCAGAAAAGCATGTCGTTCACATACCAGCGAGACCAGAAAATCCGGTTGTTCATACGACTCCCGTACAAAATATTATTTACAACATTAAAATTATTATTCGTCACGCGCAACACTCGAAAAAAAAAATGGATAGACACATTTTACGTATTTTGCATCATTTGGATGTAGCATCTGACAAGTATAAAATAGTAAAACGAATGCATGCGCACTTTCGTAGTCATTATAAAACAATAATCGAATATTACAAGAGTCGACTTGAACGATTGGCGCGTCGTTGGGATGAATGGGATGAATGGGATGAATGGGATGAAGAAGAAAAAAAAATAAATTCTAAAAAGTTATCAAAACTTATCAATGGTATGAAAATTTTTAACAGGTATATCAAAACCATTCAGTATAAATTACATTTTTTAAAGAATATCGAAACAAAATATCGCATTTTGCATATTTTTTATGCTATGAAAAAGCAATATCATTCGGATATGATTAAAATCATCCGTTTATATAATCCATTTGATAACGATACTGCATGTATTTGAAAAGTTATATAAGTATTATGTATATACATACAAATATACCATGAAGACGGCTGCGTTACTGTTTTTTTTACAGTATTTATCTTATTTTTCGTATGGAGCAAAAATTTGTAGGTCTACGTCTATACCATTTCATACTTGGGTCCAAATGGAATATTCTTGCACTCAAGCTGGAAACTGTGGGATTCGTGCTCCTTTTACACAATGGAGGGATATTGGATATGAAAATGGCAACGGAGGAACATTAAGAGACGAGTCAAAAAACCCAAATGGCGTTTACAGGTGCAGTTCTTGGTTTATTGGTGAACTGCAAGGCCGAGTAGCCAGAGCAGCCACCGCTCAACAAGAACGCTCTACAATTGCAGCATTGGTAGGCGCAGGATGGAACACCGCTCAGTACGGTCTAATAGCCGGAGGCCTATCATCCATTACTTGTGACCCAACCACTTGGTCATGGACTCCAAGAAGTGGAAGAAACAATGTTTGCTGGACATTTACGTGTGCTTACTCAACATACTTATACCGAGTCCTTGGAGTTCGTTCAACTGAAGTTGGTTCTGGGTTAACATCATTGAAAAATAGACCAGAGTTACCATTGGAATGGACATGCAAACCCGAAAAGTACGGTTCTGGAGACGGGTGTGACTGCAACTGTGGGGTTTTTGACCCCGACTGTAATCCATTCGAGGCGGTATCTATAAATTGTCCAAACTATGACGACATTTGCATTCCCGGACCTATGAATGAGCCGGTTTGTGCATTACGCCATGAAGTCCTTAGTGACAGAAAGCTGATACAAATTCACTCTGGAGTGGCAGTTCATCATCCTCAGTTCTATTTCTCTAATGAAACGGATACCGACGGCGCACCTTGGGGAAATTATACGACGCCGTACATTCGAAGTGTTGTACCAACCACATGGACTTGTAATCCGCTTTTTTATGGGTCAAACGATGGATGCGACTGCGAATGCGGAGCGTGGGACCCCGATTGCGATACGACAAAACACGCTCAAAGGGTTTTCAACTGCGACACCACGAATAATGAAGTACGATGTGTCATGTCGAGAACTACGCCTTCTATACCGGTTTGTTTGTATGACCGGATGGCAACAATAGCTGCAGTTGACGCGGGATATCCGTCGCTTGATAGCTCAACCCCAGAAATATCAATATCAACGATTATAGCAGCATCTGTTGGGTCAACGCTTGGCGCCGTAGTGCTTGTAGCAGCAGTAACATTTTTCGTTATTAAACGCCGACGACAGAGCCGACAAAGTTTGCAGTTGATAGAGCTTATGCAAGTAAACTCTTAAAAGTTAACCCTTGGAAGAAATATTACAATCGGTTTTATTTCTTCGAATTAAAAATATATTGTTAATACAATAAATAATAAATCAGTAAAATCAGTAACGTAACGATGGCGACTGACTCATTGAAGAGTATTGTTCCAGTTATAAAAACAATAGGTGAACGCAACGTGTGCATTTTATCAGAGCCAAAATGTGAAATGGTATACGCATCAGTTACATTACGCGGCGGATTCTATACGGAAACGAATCCTGCCCATCTGGGTATAACGCATCTTATTGAACACATTCTATTTGAGTCCTGGAAAAAATGTTACATGACACTCCCGTCAAAAACAAACATACAACTAAAAATAAAAACAAATGTGAAAACCAGAAAAACAAAAATAGCAAAAACAGTAGCCGGCCCTAAAAAATCATGCCTCCACTTTTGGAATAGTCGTCCGGTAGAGTACAATGGCCGTACCGACAGTCAGCATGTCACAGCATACATCTACGGTCTGGCATCCGAGTCATCGAATATCGTAGACTACATTACGCAAATGATATGCAGCTGCAAAACACATTTGAACCTGAAACTGTTGGCGCATATAAAAAACACGGTACTGAATGAACTTACTGCAGCAGAAACAAATAGCATGCAAAAATTGGAGTATGAGCTCATGTCGCGCCATATCACGCCTAAACTATCCGATGCGTCTTCAGGCGCCTTACACATTGGTAACGCAACGCTTCAAATTGAAAATTTACGAAAGCTTACGCCAGAGCACATTCGAGACTACTATTACCGTTTTTTTATTCCTGAAAACGCAGTATTCTTGTATAGCGGGTGTATCACCGAGCATCAAGTACGCACAACCATTGCGTCGCACTTGTCACATTCACCTTCACCTTCACCTTCACTGTCACTATCACTTTCAAAACGTCGTAATACACGTGCACGTGGCGTGACGTTTGAACCCAGCCGGATGTTTACGAGACAGTTTTTGGACCCGGGTCCCGGTAAAGGGACAGACTCTGAAAGCGGTCTAACCGCAGTAACCGTTGTCAAGGACCCTTCCGTGAAAAACAGTGCGCTGTTTATGATAATTTTTCCAATGAAACAGGTGCTTGGTGACAAGGAAACCATAATTGATATGGCGAGAACCAGCCAGATAATGACGTCGGTTGTTACGCGAGAGCTTATGGAACTGCTTCGAATGGAACACAATTTGGTGTACGGTGTTAATGCGGGGTGCGCCACATCAACCGGAATCAACATGTTTCGCATCTTTGGGTCATGCCTACATTCCAACGTCGAGCTCGTAATTGAATTGTGCATATCGTATGTTCGCGAGCGACAGCGAAAACGGGTTCCCGAATCAATTCTGGAAGCTGAAAAGGGGAAATTCAAAATGGTAACACACGTTAGTTCGCATTCTCTCGTTTCAATTTCAAACTTTTTTGAGAAAATGATAACGCTGTCCATGATTTCCAGACATCCAACCAGTACACTACGTCTGGGGTCGTACGATGCATCCGTAAAACAAGTCGATAGGATAACAGCGTCCGATATACGCGACTACTTTAAACGTATCCGCGTTTCAAAAGCGGTAAGTGGGTACAGCATACGATAAATAAATATATACGACTGTCACTTCACTTTTTTTCAGATATATTCAATGAACCTTCTTTCTACTTTTATTGATATTTTTATTAATTTAATTATTGTTAATAAATATTAAGTGAATAAAATAAATGTCAGCTACAATATTAGTTATTGACTCTGGGCTAGGTGGTAAAGACTATATTGAAAAATTAAAAAAGTTGCATGTATATGATAGTAGTGACAGACTCAAATACAAATGTAAACTTATAAAACCGTTTGAACACATGGTATCATCCTATGACAAAAAATACGTTCGTGATAACCTTATGGCGTTACTTGAAAGTTATACAAAACCAAAACATACAAACCCAAATGTGAAAATTCATTCCGTTGTTATAGCATGTCATAGCGCTTCATCATGTATTTTAGATATACTTATAAAGAATAACTTCATGTTAAATAAAGTAAAAATTTATGAACCCATTGTACCTATGTGTTTGTTTATTCAGCAGCAAAATAATACATATGAAAATAAAAAAAATAAAAAATATAAAAAATATAAAAATATTTTGATTCTATCCACACCTTTGACTCAAAAAATAAGATGGCACGAAAGGTTAATGCAATTGAATGATGCGAATATGAATGTGCATTATATAGGATTTCCATTTTTAGCAGAGCAACTTGAAAAAAACATTGACTATAATGCATCACTTGATAAGTTGAAAATAAAACAAACATTTATACCAAGGTGTGACTGCGTAGTTTTAGGGTGTACTCATTTCAATACAATCAAAGATGAACTACACCAAGAACTTGTAAAAAAATATAATTTTAACGGCATTATTTTAGACTCAAATGCTGTATTATCAAACTTTTGTATACAATAATATACTGCTATTTATTTCACTTCTTTTTCATCACCGTTTTTTTCGTGGAAGTTGATGCGGATGCGGAGGCTTTGGCAGAGGCAGACGCTGCTGCTGTAAGCCGTTTGTCTTCTTGTTTCATATACTCTTCACGCAGCTCCTGCAAATCAGTTAGCCATAATTGTTCGGGACTGGTCTTTTTCAACGTCTCGTGTTGTGCAGCCTTGCTGTCTTTTTCTCTGATAAGTTTGTCAACGTTCTCTTCGCTCACGCTGTCCATTGGCAGCTTCAGCAAGTACTTGTATCCTTGTCCTTGGCCTTGGCCGTTATTAGACCCAGACCCAGACCCAGACCCAGACCCAGTTTCAGAGTCTCCAGCTTCGGCGTAGCCTTTTTCTTTCAGCATGGCAACCAGCTCATCCCCGCGCTTTCTGCGCAAGTCAATGCTTCCGTCCAACAACTCTTGAATATATCTTGCCTTGTTTGAAAGAACTTGCAATTCGGAAGCAAGAGTCTTCAGCTGATGCGCCTTACGCTTTTCATATAGCGTAAGCCGCGTTTCATAGTAATCGTTCGCAATTTCTTCCACGTTGGCGTACTTGCGTAACCTATCCTTGCTATCAAACAAGTGCATGTTGCTTGTTGTTTCCGTAGTGTACAGCTTCAGCATTTTCTCCAGCGCGATGCAGCACCCGTAGTCAACGATACCCGAGAATGCTGGCGCTTCCAAATCTGCGCTTGCCGGAAACGTTATCGTGAAATCCACCACCGTGTCCGAGCTCATGTCAA
>Ga0078894_10002442_pt1 | contig 14118 bp, 9 predicted proteins | sample LauGreSu1BDMLBSD_2_FD_67506 | JGI IMG/M metagenome (GOLD analysis project Ga0078894, IMG submission 67506) | Freshwater lake microbial communities from Lake Michigan, USA - Su13.BD.MLB.SD (version 4) (version 4) | ecosystem: Environmental > Aquatic > Freshwater > Lake | place: Lake Michigan, USA...
ACAAGCGCATTTCAGGTTCTCGTGAATATGGACGAAATCTTGAAACAAGAGGCGGTAGAGTATCGGCATACCGATGAAAATGAGGAAATAGAAGCAGCGTTCAAGGCGAACGCATCCGTTGGCCTGGATACCGATAAGTGTGGTATTCCGAAGTTGGCGATACAATCGTGTGTCGATAATGTTAAGCGGGTTCAACTTGGAAAAGTGGATGATGAATATGATATTGGATTCTAAATGTGGTAGCGTCGTGTGCCTTTTCGTGTGCGGCGGCGGTGGCGGTCACGACGACGAGGATAACGACGACGGTGAATGGACGTGGACGCGTGATGACCATTGCCACCGCCGATGAGCTTGATACCCACATCACCTGGTAAACTTGACGCCATACTCATTGCCATACCAGCCATACCAGCCATACCGGTCATACCTGCCATACCCGGAATACCTACGCCTTGTTTCATCATTTCACGCATCGCCTTCCCAAGTAGTGTGTTGGATTCTTTACACGAATACCGTGGATTTATTTTATCATAGATGGAAAATACATTATCAATTTCATACCCCATCGGACACGTTGGCGGACCTCCATATTTATCAGGAATCGGAGGAGGTCCCTTTTGTTCTCCCCCGCGTTGTATTTTTTTCTTTACTGTTTTTCGAATCATTGCGATTACGATAATGTAATATCATATATTACATTATAGATAGACGAAAGATGTATCAAATCAGCACCACATTTCTCCGTTACGGTTTATAAATGTGTCTTCACAACAATACATCATATATGGTTAAGGTATACGGTCGTAACGAATCATTTAATTCATTACAGGGTTCGCCTGGCCTCATCCACCCATCTGGACGACACGGCGGCTACGGCGGGATTGGCGGCGACTGCGACTACCGCGCGATTTCTGGCGACGGGGCGCAGAAGAGGATTTACGACGACGAGAGTATTTTGGCATTTATATATTACAGCGGCAAAATTAGTATTTGAAATAATATAAACACACGAGCGTTTATATGATTTTAAGATATACCGACAACCCGGTTCGAACGAGTGACCTCGAGGTTATGAGCCTCGCGCGCTGCCTCTGCGCCATGTCGGTAAAATACTTGGAATGATACCGATGATATGTTTCGATCATATGTCCTCTAGGTTATGAGCCTAGCGCGCTGCCTCTGCGCCACATCGGTGAGATAATTGTTTCTTGGATAGAAATGATGCTGCTACGTTTAACGTCCAGCTTGACTCTACCGGTGGTAGGTTTCGATCCTACGACCTTCCGCTTATAAGGCGATAATCATTCGTAGTTCGGACCAGTTCCTTGCGGAACAAGTCAAATAAGGTAACAAACGATGTTTAGACGCTCTACCTCTGAGCTACACCGGTGGTTGATAAAGACGCTGATGGTGGGTCAACCGCCGGTGTCGACGCCACATAGTATACAGAGAAAATATCTTTAAGTTCTTTTCAGAGAAAAGAACTGGCTTTTCAGAGAAAAGAACTGGCCCCCTGCCGCCGTTTTTCCTAAATAACGTGGAATCTCGCGAATTCCATTTCATTCCGCCACGCGTCCGCTCGTGAATTTCGCTTCGCAAAATGTCACTCCGCCACGCGTCCGCTCATCGCGTCCGCTCGCGAATTCCATTTCATTTCATTCTATCAGTTCCTCGATTTCCTTCACCGCGTGACATACCCTAAATCGATGATACCATCGTTTTGAAATCAACGGCAATACCTCAATTTGGACGAGTTTAAAACTCGTATCCAATAATCCAATCGCCATTTGTTCTTCATCACCTTTCAGTGTCAGTGTAAACACCGATTTCAAAATAAAGTGAAGAAGAAGCATTACGTGTTCACTAGATACATAAAAACGAAACACTTTTCCTTGATTGATGTTGTTAAATGACCGAATAATAAAATACACCAGTTGATTGAATTGGGGTGCGTCATTGATGTCTATCTTACCATCCGAGAGAATCTTATTGAAGCCAGTCTCAAGAATGTAGTTCAACTTATCTCGTATTCCATCCTCGCATACATATTTCTTAAGGCTCTCCAGTTGCTGGCGATTCAATCTGTCTTTGAATTCGTCAAACACGCGTTCAATTTGATTGATTGCTAAAGCAGGGTCGCGGAGGAGATTCGTCAATTTTGTTCGTAAAAATGGTATAATAAATATTAGATTAAACGTAATGTCTTTTGCGAAGTGAAACAGTGAGAGTTTCGTTCTTTTAATTTCAGGGTCATCATCGTCATAATCAATCGCCGTGTCTTTGTCTTCTTCTTCCACAATGATTTTGGTATTCTTTGAAAGGGCAGAACGTTTTGGTGTTGTTTTTACGCACGTTGTAGTTGATAGCCCGATTATCGGTGTGATTGCGTGTGTTCCTACAGTCGGAATTACACCTATTATGGCTCCTTGCCCCTGTTCAGGGCCCTGGACAGAAACAGGAACAGACGTATCACTTCGTTTGGTTGAGACAGACGGAGTTGGCGCTTTCTGAGCGTTACGAAGAATTGCTTGATTCATAACATCCGTCATTGCGGTTTGATTGATACTTTGAATGATTGGTGCTGGTGCTGGTGCTGGTGCTGGTGCTGGTGCTGGTGCTGATGCTGGTGCTGGTGCTGGTGCTGATGCTGGTGGAGGCACGATGACTGTCGCCATTACATCTGGAATATCAAAAACATCGTTTACGATTTGATTTTTTGTAACAAGGTCAGCCGTTATTTTGAATGTGTTCATTCCCTATATATCTTTCTGTTTATTTTATTGAAAAAGAGCAGCAGTATTTTCGGCCAGGCCCGCCCTGGGTAACGCGGGTGGTGCCGGACCCTCGACTACAGTGCCCTCTTCCGCCATTGTAAATATACGCTTCTTATGTTTGATATTTCCCAATTTGAATGTACGAATATATTCTTCAATCGGTATTTCATCATAATCACGAATCTTATCGTGTAAATCCGGGGAGACAAATTCAAGTGGAACCGACAGAAGTGAAACGTCTTCGTGCTTGACTTCAATAAGCCCATAACGCGTTGGTATATCTTGTGTTACGGTGAATGGGTGAATATAAAAATGACTCGACGCGTCGCCACCGCATATCACCATCATATTATCACCGTTCTCGCTCAATAATGATTGCGAGATGAAAATCATCGGTATTTTGAAATAGAGTGCTAAAATCCAAATATCAATATTCGTTAAAAAGTAGTTTTCACTTTGGATGATTTGTGGCAAGGTTGCGCGACCTTCCTGGATGATTTCAGCATATTTCTTCATACCATATCCATTAAGAATCATTGTCAGTTTCTTATCGAGACCCAAATCTGATAATTTGCCATATTCTGATACAAGAATATTCTTTATTCTCGTAATCGTCATTTCAGCAAGTTGGTCTACGTGTTGTATACGGCAATGCTGGCAAACAAAATAATTACACTGACGACACGCAAATTCGGTTTGGTCGTGACCGATGGTTTCGCGGCATTTTCCACAAATCTCTGATTCGGTCGGTCCAGCCGCAGCTCCTGATGTAAATGCGTTTTGTTTTCGTGGAACACAACTATGCCCACTTGGACACTTGGACGCATTTTGTGCGACAATCCGTAATATCGTGAGAATAATATCAAACGAACATTCATTGCTTTCATTTGAAAACAATATTTCAAACGTATTTGCGGTAGGAAAAAACTGTTTACGCATCTTTTCCGTAATTTTACGCTTGGTTACCTCGTGACAGAAACCAAGAACGTGATTTATTTCATTCAGCTGTAATGCGTTGGCAATTCCTGGAACATCTTCACCGAGAAGAGCGCGCGGAGGTGCTGCCGGTGCCGATGAGCCTCCTGGCGCACCAGTAAGTTCTAAATATAGGTCAACATATTCTTTACGGTATACTGGGTCATAATGCTGGATATCACGCGACCCTGCGTTACTTGGCGCGACTGTATAGAAGTTCGTCTGGAATACATACGGATTGTCATCTGCGGGTTCCATATTTTCAAAATATTCTTGCGTGATAAAGGACTCTAACAAAATAATCTCATCTTCGTGAAGATTGTATTTCATATCTTGAAATGAAAGATATTTGGTCGGCTCAAACATAAAAAGTTTCACTCGCTCATACCGTATCATTTCGTCGGCTACTTTGCCAAAATACGCGATTTCATTATCAATATCGGGATACATTAGATTTCTCTGGGGGATAAGCAATTTACAAAATCCGCCCGTTTCTTTCAAACAATAACTCTTTCGCCCGCATGTTTCATCATCACTCGTAATACATCCAGTTATTTCGCCTACCATCTTAAGTGTATCCTTGTTATATCGAATAAATGATATATACTTCGCCAGCATTTGCTTCAAGTGCGCAATGATTTGCGAAAGTTTATTTTGATAAAGAACAAACGGTGACGCAATCAGTTTTTCAATATCGTCCTTTCTTGCTTTGTTTTCAGGGCGGTTCAGCACATTTCGCGCGGTATTGCGAAACACATTATAGAAATTCGTTTCCAGGCGGATGTTTCGGATGTATCTCTCGCGCGTCTTGTCGCGAGACTTTTCATCAGAACCCGCGAGTGCGACTTCCTTATCCGCAATGAGATGATTACTTTCTGTAATGGTCGGTATTCCATCATCCTGGTTTAACTGAGGGTCTTTATCCACATTTACTTGAATGAATTGATTTGTTTCGGTGATGACCCCGACGACAAGTCCATCTTCTACAACCTTCACTTTTGCTTGACAATAGACATCCTTCTTTGTTGTCTTTTTGATATGTTTTGCGACGGTTTCTAAAAAATCGACTGTTTCGCGATAACTCATCGTCCACAGTGTTTCGTCGTCATTGAGTAATACGGAAGGAATACCGGCGCTGGTGCCAGTGAGCGGCGCAGAAACCGCGGTAGGAATCACCCCTTTTAATTGTTTTTGCGTCGTGGTTTTCTTCACGACTGCGACTGGATTCAACCGCGACACGTTGATGGTTTGAGAGATTTGGAGACCGATAACTTTTCCATTGAAATTCATCACTTGCGCGTTGATTTCAAATCCGGCATCTCGCGCAAGTTTTGCAATCACTGCGGCCGGTTGGTTCATTTTGTATTTGTATTCACGAGGTTGACTTGCGTGAAGTCGACAATATGAAAAATAAAGGTCGCGAATATTCTCGATGATGTGCCGGATTTTTGGCATAAGCGTCTTACTCTTCAACGAAAACCGGCCCAATACACTGAACTTCCCATTGGACTTGCTTTCAAACAAGTAGATGGGTTCGTAGTATATATCACGTTTCATTATGAAAATCGTTTTGCGATTGATGTCAAAAACCTCACCAGAGTATGCGTTTGTAGGACAAATGACCTGGACGTTATTTGTGATGTCATCGTCGGGAATGTGGATGAGAATAATGTTATTGCCTCCTTTGAATAATCTCTCATTGGGGCGACACACGATATCCCATAAATAGGTATGGTCAATGATGGATGTATCATCGTTGAGATACGCAATAAAGTTTTCATATGCGTTACATATTCTGGCAAATGTTTCTTTCGAAAGACTAGCAAGACCATTTGCTCCAGCATATTTCGTCGTAATATCTATCTCTCGGACTTCATTATTTGGATTGTAAAATATATCCACGAGCGTGCCATTGTTTAATGTTATAAATGTTTCAATGGTGAGAGATTGGATAATGATGTTTCTCATCTCTCGGATGGTGGGAACACTATTGGTGGCGGATGGTGGGGGTGCGAACGAAGATACGGTTGTTGCCCGAGGCGTCATTGCGACCGGTATTTCGTCTTCGGACTGATACTCTTCTTCAGCGGCACCCGCCTCAGCAACATTTGTCGACGCGGCCTTCATTCCTTTCGATAGTAACAGTGAATGTTTCTGAATATTCTCTGCGATAGATTTGCTGATTCTATCTTTGAGAGATATTCCTGCTGAAGACGGACCACTCGCGGCGGCAGGTGCGTCTTTCATCGATTCTTTCTCAATCGTAGCGACAACGGCATCTTGAATCGATGATTTTTTCAACGCCACTACAGTTGGTGTTGCCGCGGTCAACGTCATTCCGATACTTTCCTTATAAAAATAAGCAATCGCAGATACGAACGATTGTCGGTCATTTGTTTCAACACCGCGGCGAAGTAAACAAGGTGTATCCTTTTTAAGTGTGGTATTTTTAAGACTTACTTGGCAGTTACGACTATCTGAAAATAAGAATTTTTGGACTTGCGTTGGTAAATACCCCCATCGATTGTTTTCAAGCGGGAACTTATCTGAACTTAAAATGCGGTCATCTTTCATTTCATTGATTTTAGCGGGTTCAGATGGCACCGTCACGGATGCCGCAGCCGACGCCGCCGAAGTCGGACCCGCAACGGACGCTGCCAAGGTGGGGCCTTCGGATTCTTCCATTCTTACCTCTTCAAATTGCTTGGCTTGACATTCATTTCGTCGTGTGGTTTGTGACGGTTTATCCCAATTTGCGAAACAACACGGGACACACAATCCTTTTGGATGTTTATCTTTTCCAAGAAAGCCGGGATAGTGCTGCTTGTAATTCCCCTTTTCATCCACGTGATATTTATCATCAGTGAATTCAAATATGTTCGCACCAGGTGGGACTTTCTTTGCTTTTTGTGGAATGACCGTGCCGTATTTTCCCGACTTTACTTCATCCTCTGTGAGACTGGTATTATGCTTTAGACTCCAGTATCTCGGGCAAATATAATGATACTGTTTTTTGGAGTCAGAACCATATGTAATACTATGAGAATAGGAATCCGGATGTTCGCGGTCGATTCGCGCTTTTTCTTCGCTGGTTAAAATCACCGGCTGACGACGATAATTCCACGGACAGCTTCGCGAATACGCGTTGAATTTCCCGACATCTTCATTTAGATGAATGATGGGGTCGCGTTCTTGAATGCGTTTAGAAAAAGGGTTCGGATTCGCCAATTCCATACCGGTGATATCGGAGAGGTCTTCTTCATCCCCGGCGGTGGCAGCAGTGGCAGCCTTCGGTGGTTTGGCTGCTCCGCCACCACCTCCTTGTGCGCTACTTGGCGCACTGGCACCCGCGTCATACATATCGGCTCCGTCTCCGTCATCGTCTCCGTCATCGTCTTCGTCTTGAAGCAAATCAAATAAGTCAATCTCTTCTTCTTTGGGAACATCGGCTTCAAATCCAAATACTGGCGCCGCCGCCGCCGCCGCCGCCGCTCCCGATGACGGCGCGCTTGTAGATACGGTCGGTTTCTTCACCACTGCGACAATTTCGGGCATAACTTCAGCCTCCACTTCTACTGCTTCGGCTTTTTTCGCAGAGGCCGCAACCGCAACCGCGATGGCACCTTTTCCACTCGCCGGCGCTGGCGTTCCTGTGTCGAATTTACACAACTCCGCGATTTTTTCATACGGAATTTCGGTCGTCCCTGGATTCTGATACATCCGAAGAATCGAATCCAAATAAATATGAAGCGCGGGTAGAAATAAAATGTTATTGATATTCGTGATTTCCATCGTAATGATATTATTAAACGCGCCCTTGGTTATTTTTGTAAGAAATCCAGGATTGTTTTTAATGCGAATTGCGCCACCACGAAACCGCGAGAATTGCTGAGTTTGTAAAGATGAGAATACGGACGAAAGTTTGGCACGAGCTTCACTCTCCGACATCGTATAATTCGCACGCAATCCATCGATAATGTCTTGGTCGTTCTGGCGTTTATTCAACATTTCTATGATATAGGCATCCTGACTTGACATTTCATTATAGTTACTCACACGCTTATACCGAAGAACAATCCCCTTTTTCAGACTGCCTTCGATTTCGTTGAACGCGCTTGAAATACACTGTATCATTTGCTTGATTTCAATATTCTTTGTAATCGCAAGTTGGGCGAAATATTCCAGATTGATGAGTTCAATTTGTGGATGGTATAATTTTGTGAAGAGTGTCATTTGAAAACCACTCTGTTCTACATGTTCTTTTATGACGCGGAGGATAGGGTTTATGGTGGCCTTAATGATGCTTTCTATTTCCAGTGTGGTAAACGAGAATTTTGCGAAGAGTTTGACATAGATAGACCCATCGGGATAGAACTCGCAAAGTATGGGAATGGATAAATGCGCTGCTTTATGATTGGGGACATCTGGATTGGAATACGTATAATTGATATACATTGCGACACTCTTCTTGCGTGCGGTGGTTTTGATGAGGCGGAAAATATCGCCTTTTGGTAAATAAGGGATTTTGCGACCGCTGCGACTAATACCTGAAATGTAGAGCTTATACATATTGTCGCGCTTCTTGCCTGGATTGTATTTGATAAAAGGAATATACTCCGAGCAATGAATCAGTTTGAACACTGCGTCGAGAGATTGATTGTAGGATGTTTCGGGATGAATCAGGAATTCTACACCACGGATGCCATCATCAATATAATTTTGTTCACTGGTGCGTCTCTCATAAATGTCATAGAGCAACTTGATGTTCGCAGTCTGACGCAGAAATCTCTCATTGAGTATCTTTTTATCCGCGTCAAACAGCTTGGGTTTATGAAGAAGAAGTGTTTCACGCGAGTGAATCGTGGAAAGTTCGGATTCACCAGATGCTTCCGCCGACCCCATTTCAAGCGCCGAACGGCGCGTATCATCACGGAATATGGAGAGATAAGGGAAGTATACGTGAATCATATACGATTCGGTGATTGGACGAGAGGCGGGGGCAGCAGTGGCGGCGAATTCATTCGCATAAACAAGCGCATCCTCCGCCGATACCAAGTATATCGTATTGTGAAGGAAGACTCCGTAGTCCACAAGAACCATCTTATTCGTTGTATTCACAAGTTCACTTGCGTGGATTTCTAGAAAGGGGTCCGCGCTCATTGCGTCAAATGGATTCGCCGCATATGGATATTCGTGGGTAGACGCAATATTCATTTCTTGACCCATCGTGATGTTGACAATACGGGGTTTCTCTTCTAATTTTAAATTGGCGATTGCCTGGTATCCGTGGGCAGCGCCCGCAGCGCCTTCCGCAGCTGTCGGGTGATTTTCGATATTCAAAATGTAATTCTCCAATCGAACTGGCGTCATTTCTAATTTTCCATTTGCGGTGATGTGTTCGTGTGCGATTTGCGCGGTGAGTTGTTTTACTTGTTTACAGAAGAAATACAACTCCGCATACGAGAGACCGACCTTGTCGCGCGTCAAATAAAGGAATTTCTTTTTGATGGTTTCAATGGAATCATCGGGGTAGATTCTCTCGGGAAGAAACACGACATTTGTGTCATTTTGACGAATCGCTTGAAGTTCGTATTCACTAAATATGGAACGGAAGAATGGATTCTCTCGCTCTTGGCGAAAGATGTCGTTGATGTTGACGACGGTGCCTTCATCGGTCGTGAATTCCACATTTCCATAGAAAACGTAGAGTATGTTGTATTCGGGAGAGAGAGACGACGCCGCTGACGGCGTCGCCGCCGCTGCCGCCGCCGCCTTGCCTCCCTCCGGCGCTTCATCTGGCGACCGAATATGGCATATTTTATAAATTGGAATCTCCGACGCGGGTTTTTCCATCGTTTTCTTACGCGTGAACCTATTATATGAATAGAAGAATATCCTTTATAAGGGTTAGATGTAAAGAATATTCAGAATTTCGCTAAGTGTGACGCTTTCGCGTAGAACGACGCAAGGAAGAACGAGAATAACGATAAATGCGATGATACGGTTTTTGTGACATCCTTTTTCTTCCACCGCGTCCGTGTCCGTTCGACGGACTCTGTGGTGACTTTTTAGGGCTACGCGGGCTACGCGGGCTACGCGGGCTCTTCTTTGTTACGGTGCCACGCGGGCTACGCGGGCTACGCGGGCTATCCTGTAGTATTTTTGCTATCGCATCTTCTTTTTTATTCAATAACGGCGGCGCATTAGAAGAATGAACCCCGATGATATGGTCCTCTAAAAAATCGGGCAATAACTCCGATATCAAATATTTGAAATACATATAATAAGGGTTCGCTGGAACATTTGTCGCACTTTTATTTGCGGTAACAATGTAAATTCGTTGATTACCGATGACACGGAATAATTCGCGAAGTAAATTCATACGCCCATTTCCACTGCCTTCCGCTGGTTCTTCCCCGCAATAATCAGAAAATAGATATTTCGCATATTGAGATAATAGAATACGTTCGGATGGAGATATTTCAGTAGTCGGCACTGGCCGTGTCTTTGAATTCTCTTGAAGAAACGCAAACGACATACCTGGCACATACGTAAGGGTTTTATCAAAATCAAAAAAATAAAGTCGTTGGCGTTTCCTTCCCGCCGTCATCGTCGCCGCACCGCGTTCGTGTTCTATCAGTTGGGATATCATTGCGGTGGTGAAACCCGTGCCGATGGTTGTTTCGATGTGTTGACCTAGAAAATCGCGAAGGCGTCCTCTTGGCGTTCCTAGTTGTTTCATCTCTCTAAATTTGTTTTGGTATTTTATTTCAGTAACCGCAAGACCGGTGTTGTGTGCGTGTAATACAACCGACACTGGAGGACGACAATATACACACGCTACCGGAAGTTCACGCTGATTCATTCGTTCTTGAACCGAGACAATATAATTTATGTCATCATCGAAAAACAAATGTGTGCTCGGGGGGATGGATGATGGATTAAATTCGGATGCTGGAATCACGCCGGGTGGCAGTGGGTTGGATACGACATCCGCAGCAGATGCCATCGCGTTGTATATAATACAACAATACAATAATAAATAGATTTCGCAAATGTTATATAGCACGATACATAAGCTTCGCTTCGCTTCGCTTCGCTTCGCTTCGCTTCGCTTCGATGGCATCAACTACGTCTACCCCTGAATTCAAAATGATTGTCGCTCTTTGCCGCGGTGGCGGGATTGGGATTGGCGGCGGTCTCCCGTGGCCGAACATCGCGCGCGACCTTCGTTTCTTTTCGGAAATGACCCGGTCGAATGTGTTTCCTTATAATAGCGCAGTTGTGATGGGGCGGAAGACATGGGAAAGTATTCCGGCAAATACGCGCCCACTACCCTTTCGCGACAATTTCGTGGTTTCAGCGCTACACACCACCAATGATTCTGAAGGCGTAACATTTATCAGTAATCTCTCGGAGATTCATAAATATGCGATGAATTACGACCACGTTTGGTTTATTGGCGGCGCATCCATCTACGAACAGGTCGTCGCGAATCAAGTGTCTTTCCCGGTGAACGACATCTACATCACATTTGTCGACGAGGAATACGAATGTGATACTGGATTTCCGTTGACATTTCAATACGAAACGGTGGAAGAATGGGAGTCGCATATGAACGATTTACCGAACCGCGCGATTTGGTGCTGGACGGGGACGGATGCGGGAACCATCCCGAAATATATCTCGTTTTTTGCGGACAATTCGCGGTTATTTCGCGTCACGGATGTAGACCGGGATTTCGTGGCGAGTATTACACGACCAAACGATTTGAAGGCGATACAAGAACGACGAGTGCCGGATACGGTGTTTCTCCAGGTGCGTTCGGCGTGCGTTCGGCCGCACACCACCGGCGCGTTCCGCGTGCGTTCGGCCGCACACCACCGGCGCGTTCCGCCGCGCACCACGGACCTCAAAGCGCCAATGAAGCGTCAATGATGTGCGCAATGAATCGCCAGTGATGTGCGCAATGAATCGCGAATGATGCGCGAATGATGCGCGAATGATGCGCCAATGATGCGCGAATGATGTGTCAATAATGTGCCAATGATGCGCCAATGATGCGCGAATGATGCGCCTCAGAATCGATTCCGGCCCGTGGTGCGCGGCGGAACGCGCTAGTTATCATAATGCGGGTTGTCATTTATCGTCATTCCGCAGTATTCCTTCGGGCGGAGTTTATAATCTTCCGGAGTATACACCTTGATTTTCTGCGCCTCGTCGATTAAGAAACGGAAATTGTTCCAGAACTCGTCCTTATGACCCACGCTCTCGGTCATAATATGACTCAACTCGTGAAGTGCGACAAATGTCAATGTATTCTCATCGATGAGTTGATTGCCCTTCTTCGTCGTATTTACGCAAAACGCGAGCTTCTCGCCCTTATTCTCGCTATACGCGGTATACTCGCTCGTCGGCAGGGTCTCGCTCACTTTTTCTGGGCGGAAATTTTTGACTAAACGTTTGACGTTGTCGCGGTCGGGATATGTATCGCCCATATGTTTGACGACTTTCTTCATTTTTTGGGTCACGGTCGCAAGGAGGTCGGCGGCGAGTTCCAACTTCGCGCGTTCACGGACGCAATATTTGTTGCCATCAACTTTAGAAACGATACATTTCAATTGAAAAGCGTCGGATTCTTGGTAGATTTTCAGGCAAATCACAATAATAAAAAGAATAATGATATAACCGAAAACACTGGTTTTAAACATTTGGTTTTATTTTATAGGGTATTTATATAAAGAGAGAAAAGTATTATGAGTGATATTTACAAAGAATACATTGACAATTTAAACCTCTACACAAATAATAAGAGTTTAGGCCCAGGCTCAGGCTCAGTCTCAGTCTCAGGCTCAGTCTCAGGCTCAGGCTCAGGCTCAGGCTCAGGCTCAGGCTCAGGCTCAGGCTCAGGCTCAGGCTCAGGCTCAGGCACAGACTCAGGCGGCCGCCGTCGCCGTTCATCTGCCGTCGCCAAAAAGCGCGCATCTGCCCGTCGCGGTCGTGGTTCCGCCACCAAAAAGCGCGCCACTCGTCGTCGACACCGCAGTCGCCGCCACCGCGCGCATTGAAGTAACAGCCAGTCCATTCACGTAACATTCGCTTACTTATATATGATAAGAACTACCGTATGTCGCAGTTCGTATCATAGTCACGACCGGCGTGGGCGTCGGCGTCGTCATCGCCGTCTTTCACGCGACTTGCGCGCGTATCGCTGCCGCCGTGTATGCCCGCCCATCATCACACACGACCCCCGCGATTTCGTATCGCGTCGTTCCGGCCCGGGATGCCGCCGCCGCGTATAAACACACGCCGGAGTAATTGTTTCTCCGGCAGCAGACCTGGACCGCGACCGCGCCAGCGTCTGAAGCGTGCTATCTATCGCGTGATGCCACCGACTACGAGGATTCGCGCGCAACTCTTCGTCGGTGATGGGTTGGCCGCGTGCGTTGATATAACTTCTACACGACGGGTCTATGATATACAAATGCGTATACCCCATCCCCAACTGAAACAGATTGATGAGTCGGTCGATGGTGATTTCGCGTGTGTGACATAATGTGTCAAAATCATCGAGCAGTTTCTCGCGCAGAGGTTCGCCATCTCGCAAATCCGCATTGTGAACGATTTTATTGCGCCAATACGCGCGAGCAGCTTCCCCGATGATATTTTTAGGTTCAATAAATACCGTGTCGCTCGGGACGTTCGACTGTGCGCGCGAGAGTGTTCGTTTCGCCCCGATTCGGTCTTTCTCGCCAATCGATACAATCGTGTGTCTATAGTCGTGTTCGTCGGATGAAAGCACCGGAAATATGCCATACTCGGGACACCATACAATATCGTCTTCCGTCGTGCGTGTTCCGAATATTCTTGGATACGAACAGCGCTTGCTCCCCGTCCGTATACAACTTCGGCAACTTTCGTGGTCGCTTGGATGAAAATGGAATTTCCGGAACTCTTTTGGATTATGATGAATTTTGAACCCGCGTGGATACGAAATATCACAATCGGTATACAAATCTTTGAGCGGTTCGGTAAGTGTTTCGAGCAATTCTCGATGTGATAGATTTGGATGATGATGTAGTTCATAGCGATAGACGTCGTGAACAACCGTCCCTAAAAGAAAATCACTGGTCTGGCCTTTATCTTCGGGGTTTGCGGATTTGCTGATTTCGGCGCGCAACCCTGGCGCGCCTACGAGAGAATAAACAGTTACATTTGACGATGACACGACTGGACCCCGGTAGATGGCACCGTGGCATTGTAATAAAAGCGTCAGATGTCTCGGACGCGACGCAGATGCCCGCGACGCAGCGTGCTTCATTATATATAATACAATACAATACAATACAATACAATACAATACAATACA
>Ga0078894_10002443_pt1 | contig 14114 bp, 13 predicted proteins | sample LauGreSu1BDMLBSD_2_FD_67506 | JGI IMG/M metagenome (GOLD analysis project Ga0078894, IMG submission 67506) | Freshwater lake microbial communities from Lake Michigan, USA - Su13.BD.MLB.SD (version 4) (version 4) | ecosystem: Environmental > Aquatic > Freshwater > Lake | place: Lake Michigan...
GACCCGGACGCGATGTATCATCTGGCGTTGCGTTACCGTAAGGGCCGCGAGGTGCCCCAGGACCTGCCCCGGGCCGTAGAATGGCTGTTGCGCGCGGCCGACCTCGGCCACGCCCACGCCCAATCGAGCATGGGGGTGCGTTACTACTACGGCGAGGGCGTCCCGAAGAACCACCGGCTGGCGATGAAGTGGTATCTGGCGGGCGCGGCCAAGAAAGAGCCGGAGGCCCTCTTCAACGTCGGTGACCTGTTCGACGACTCGGATGAGATCCCGAAGAACCCGGTCGAGACCTGCGCGTGGATGTTGGTCGCGGCCGCTTACGGTTACCGGACGGCGCTCGATCGCGTCGACCCGCTGGTGAAGGAAATGTCCGCCGAGAATCTCGATCTGACGGCCCGGCGGGGCGCCCAGATCTACGCCCGCTGCGAGGCGGGTGAGCCGCTCGATACCTCGGCCTCTTTCCGCGAGGCGAAGCCCCTGCCACAAGCCGCAGTCACCCAGGAAGGCGAAACCCCCTCCCGGCTCTCGCTGCTGATCGAGTTCGCGTATCTCTGTGACCAAGAAAAAACAGATAGGGTCCTGTTAGACGAGCTCGTCTCCGGCGAGACCAAGGTCTTCGTCCGCGGTCAGCCTGATGCCGCTGGGTCGACTTTCGGTTGCCTGGAGAAACTGGCCGACGGCACGCAGGCGATGCTGGTCTACACGGACTGCCTCAAGCTCCGCACCCGGCACGGAGACGTCCCCTCGCTTGCGCTCACCGCCGTCGCGATGATCGAGATGATGGACAAGTTCAAGGCGAGGACCCTCGTCGTGAACCCCGGGACGACCTCCAGCTACTCGATGCGCCGTCGGGTCCCCTAGACAAGACGCCCGTTTCGGGCAGAACATCTTCTTATGGGTAAATTCAAACCGATTCAGACTTATGCTACCGGCGAGGGCGATGGCCTCACGCCGGGCAAGGTGCGCCGGCTCTTCAGCTGTGAGCTGCAGCTCGGGCCGGGACATGCTGAAGAGACGAACTTCATGGTGGGGCTGGAGTTAGAGGAGGAATACTTCGTCATCTGGAAGGAGACCGAGTGGGACATGGAAGCCGCTGGCGCGGTCGCCTGGACGCCGCGTGGCAACTTCACGGAACCGGAAGTCTGGCGACGTCTGCTCGAGGCCTATTTGCGCGCGGCGAAGGCCGAGGAAGGTTTCGACGGCTCCGAATTCACGTCGATCGTCACCTCGCCCCGCGGCCCGTTGCCGAAGTCCGAGATCCGTGCGCTGATCGATAAGGTGTTCGGGTGATCCTTAGGTAGGGTCGGGACCGCTTCGCGACATAGGGGTGTGAGCGGACGGCTCGGAGAGCCGTCCCTACCCATGGAAGGTATTAGCGGTTGGGAGCGGCAGAGATACGGCGGATGCGATGTCATCGCATCCCTACCTCAATACAGCTATGTCGTGACGCGGTCCCGACCCTACCTTACGCAGTAATCCACGCCCCCCGTCGGCGATTTCATGTGGTGCTCCCTGCCGCCAACCGCTAACCGCCAATACCTAGGTTTCCGTATGCCACTCTATGACAGGTCGGTGCGTGGACGGGCGGGAGAGGCTGGGCATAGTAGTCTCACCATGAGCTACGATCGACGCGACTTCCTCAAAACCCTCACCTTGGGCGGCATCGCTCTGTTCACCTCCGACTGGGCCAAGCTGGTCGAGGAGACCAAGGCAGCTTCCGGCGGCAAACTGCTCCCGGCCCTGCCCGGCGAGAAGGTCTCCGACAAGGGCGACCAGCTCCGCGCCTTCTGGAATGATTCGGAGGGCTACTTCGAGCTCTGCCTCAACGGGACGATCTACGACGAAGTGCCTGACCTCGACGACGACGATGAAGAGGAATTCGACTCCAGCGAGTTCGAGCAGGACGAGGATGAATCCGACGAGGACTTCGAGGAGCGCGTCGAAGCGGCCCGTGAGGAATGGGAAAGCGAACACGGGTCCAGCCGGGAAGCGCGCCAGGAGGAGCACGAATTCGATTGGTATCGGCGCAGCTGCCCGGGCGCCCAGGCCGTCCCTTATCTGCAGGGCCTGTTCTCTAAGTTGGAAGCCGGCAGCGACAAGGTCGATGCCGGCGACTTCGCCGAGGTCGGCAGCATCGACTTCTATGACGGCGCCTGTCCGGGCAACGACACCTACGTGGCCGCGACGGCGCCGGACTACGCGACCCTCGCCGCGTTGCAGCGCGTGCTCGTCGCCCTCGACTGGAACTGCCGCGTGGTGATCGTGGAGCCGAATCCGGAGGATGAGGCGAAAGCATAGCTTTCGCCGGAGGCACGGCGTAAGATGAAGGCGGAGAGCCATCCCTACCTAAGATACAACTAGGGCAGCACGCGGTGCTGCCCCTACCTGATAGAAACGGCTAGGTCGTGACGCGGTCCCGACCCTACCGCAAGACAGGCGATTAAGGTGGCGAATGTCCGGAGGCGGGAGTCGAATATCCACGGTCGGCAACTCCTCATGGAATATCTCCTCATCGCGCTCAAACTCGTCGTCTCCCTGGGTATCCTCAACGTCTGGATCCTGCGGCGCGATAAGCGCACCGCCTATCGTGGCCAGGCTGCCCAGACCCTGCGCGAGGAGTTCGCCGTCTATGGTCTGTCCGCCTTCGTCTATGGGCTGGTGGGCGTCTGCAAGGTCGGCCTCGCGCTCGCGCTCTTGGTCTCGCTCTGGGTCCCGGGCATCGGCCATCTCGTGGCCTACGCCCTCGGCGCCCTGATGCTCGTGGCGTTCGGCATGCATCTGAAGGTCAAGGACACGGCGATCAAATCGGCGCCTTCGCTCGCCGTCTTGGCGATGTGCGTGGGCATCATCCTGCTCTGACCTGGCTTCAGAAGCCGGCGACGCAGAGATACGTGTTCAGGCCGAAGTAGCCTAGCGCCGGCAGCATCTGCACTAAGCGGTCGCGGATCCGCATCCGGACGCCGAGGGCGAACAGCATCATCAGGGCCAGCCCGGCGGCGGCGGCTTGGCCGAGCCAAGGCAGCCAGAAGCCGGCGATCAGCCCGAGGGCCGCGAGGCATTGCAGGCCGCCGACGAGCCGGCAGTACGTTGCCAGCTGGTAGCGGCGGAATTCCTGCTGCAGGTAAGCCGAAAAGAAACAGCCCAAGCCGTAGCCCAAGAAGGATAAGGCAGAGAAAAGGATGAGAGTGGTCTTCAAGGCGAACGCCCAGAGGTATCACGGCACACCGCCTTCACAAGGTTTGCTTCGCCGGCGTGAGGGTAGGGCTGACCGGTCCGGTCAGCCGGGGTCAGCGTCCGAGCTACGGGGCGGACGGCAGGCGGAGGCTCAGGCGATGGAACGCCTTGGCGGCCTGATAGATGCCCGGGAGCGCGAGCAGTCGGCTGGCGAAGGGAATATGCAGACCGTTTTCGCGCGCGTAGCGCAGGATCTCATCCGGTTGGTCCAGCTGGCCGCGGAGCAAGCTCGCGATCTGGAAGCTGCGCAGGCCACGCCACCGACGCAGGTCGAAGACCTCGCGGTAGTGCTCCAGCCGCCCGGCGCATTCGAAAAGGAACTGCGCCCGCAGGCATTTGACGCAGGCCGAGCAGTTGATCCGTCCATGCGTTTGCCGCGGCTGGATGCATACGTCCAGGAGCCCGTAGGTCACGGGATGCCCGGAGACCAGCAGGAGTTTCTCCAGTCGCGTGTATTCGGCCCCCGTCGGCACCGTGCGGAAAGATTCGGTCGCGAGCAGCGGCAGCGACGCCTCGTCGATGCGCGCGATGTCGCCCGGCGCCCGGACCACCTGGCGCGCCCGCGGATGCCCGGAGGAGTATTCATAGACGGCCACCTTGCGCTGGAGCGCCAACACCGCCGCGACATTGCGCACGGAATGCGTGGCGATGAAGCCGCTTTGGCGGCCGTAGAAACGGTCCAGGTTCGAGTCGACGGAGACCAGCGGCAGGCCGAGCCGGCCCGCGGCGTGGCGTGCGCGCTTCAGCCGCTCCCGGAAGACCGCATCGTCCCGGTCGCCGGAGCCATGGGCGCCGACATTGTTATGGATCAGCAGGCTGACGGGACGTTCGGGCTCGGTGCGCGGGCGCAGCAAGGTCGTGAACGAATCGACGCCGCCGGAATATCCCGTCGCGACCTCCCTCGCCCCTTCGGCCGGCTCGTCGGTGAGGGTCGCGGCCGTCACGCGGATGACCTTCAGGTGCGGCATGATCGGCAGCAGCATCGGCTGATAGGCTTCGTTGAGGGCGGTCAGCAGCCGACGGGAGACCCGACCTTCGGCGTGGAGAGGCTCGCCGGCTTCCATCGCCGGGACGAGCAGGCCCAGGACGGCCGCGTCGGCTTGCTCCGAGAGATACTCCGCCGCTTCCGTCGGGACTTCGAACCACAGTTCTTCCGGGACGTCCGCCTTGGTCTCGCGGACACGCACCGTGTAGCGGACCCTATCGGGGCCACGAGTGAGCGTGGGCGCGCTGAGGATCATCGGCGGCTCACCTTGGGGGCATGGTATCGGAGGGCAAGAGCGGACCTGCCGCACGCGGCGTCGCCGATTCGTCGGCGTCGCGACCGTGGCCGAGCCTACCTACCGACCGGCCTCCGCCTACTTCTGGCGGGAGATATCCGGGAAGTCGGTGAAGAGGCCGTCGACTTTGGCTTCGGTGAAGAGCGCAGTGAGGAGTTCGTCGACGGAGGTGACGCACGGGGGGAGTTCGTCGGCGCGGAGGGTGTAGGGGTGTGACTTGAGGCCGGCCTTCCGGGCGCGGGCGGCGAGATCGGTGACCTGGCGTTCGGCGGGAGATTTGCCGGTGACATAACTCCCGATGGGCGGGCCGATGCCGTCGACGAGCTGGGCGAGTTCCGCCAGACCCGCGTCGGTCTGTAGGTACGTGAAGTCGGTCTCGCCGGGTCCCTTGCCCTTGCCGCCGAGGAGCATGATCAACTTGCCCTTCCAGCCGAGTTCACCGCGGAGGCGCCTGATCTCGGCATATTCGAAGCACTGCACGTAGCAGCCGGAGTCCTTGGCGTCGTAACCGTATTTCCGCAGGAGCGGCAGGACCGCCGCAGAGAGGTCGCGGCCTTCCTTCTGATGCCAGCCCGGTGCCTTGAGCTCGGGGTAGAGGCCGACGTTGCGTCCGGTCGAGCGATTCAGGGCTTGGATGAACTGGATCTCCTCTTCGAGCGTCACGACTTGGAACGAGCCCACGCCGACCGGGAAGCGCTTCGGAAAATTGGCCTTGCCCGTCTTCGGGTTGAAGCGCTCGGTGACTTGGAGCTGTTTCAGTTCCGCGACCGTGAAATCCAGCGCGTAGAAACGTCCGTCCGCGCGCTGCCGTCCGGGGAACTGCTTCGCGACGTCGGTCGTGGTATCGATGTGCGTATCGTGGAAGATGACCGGCACGCCGTCTTTGCTCAGGACCACGTCCTGCTCGAGGAAGTCGGCGCCTTGGCCGTACGCGAGGGCCTTGGCCGCGAGCGTGTGTTCCGGCAGATAGCCGCTCGCCCCGCGATGCGCGATGATCAGCGGACGCGGTTCCGCCGCGGTGAGACCGCCGAGGGACAGGAGCAGTAGGGCGAGCAACCGGGGCATGGGTTATTTAAATGTGCAAAGGTGCAAAAGTGCAAAGGCGAGATTAGGGGTCGGGATAGGGGTAGGGATAGTCGAGGACGCGAGGGGGCAAGTTGATTCAGGCCCCGGCTTCTCAGGCGCCGCGGGAGACCCAGCGATACGCGTCGAGGGAGTTACGCCAGAAGAACCGCTCGCGGTCTTCCGCGGTGCGCTCGGCGTAATAGTCGGCCACGAGGCCGAAGACATCTGCATAGCGAGCGCCTTTGTCGGAGACGGGCCAGTTGCTCCCATAGAACACGCGCCTCGGCCCGAACGAGGCGGTGACGTGATCAAGCGTGGGCCGATAGTAAGCCACGTTCGTGGGCGCCGCACCGTGCGGCGTCTTCACCGGTTCGACCAGTCCTGAGAGCTTGCAGTAGATGTTCGGTTCGGCGCCGAGGCGGCGCATGCCTTCGAGCCAGACCTGGTCCGGCGCGGCGGGATCACGGACATTGCCGACGTGATCGACGATGATGCGCAGGCCGGGGAAGGAGCGAGCGAGTCGGACGGCCCCCGCGAAATCACCGAGCCCGTTGATGTCCAGCGCGAGGCCATGGTCCGTGAGCAGGCTGAGATGGCGGGCGAAGGTCGGGTCGGTGAGCTCGGCGCTCAGTTTACCCGCCGAGATGCGTACCCCTCGGAAGAGCGGGTGGGCGGCGAGGCGGCGCAGATGTCCGGCAAAGGTGCCATCGGCCGGTCGGAGATTGCCGACGAAGCCCACGATGCATGGATGCTCGTCGGCCAGTCGCAGTATCCAGTCGTTATCCTGCGGCCAGGCGCTGGCTTCGACCACCACCGTCTCGCGGATGCCGTGCGGGGCGGCGACCCGTTGCCAATCGGGCGGGAGCACGGGTCGGTCGAGGAAACTGTCCTTGGGCGGCCATGGTACGCCCTGACCTCTGGTCGGGTCGTAGAAGTGCGTATGGGTATCAACGATCCGGGTCACGGTCGGCCTGCTTGCGCAGCCGACGGAGATCGCGGCGGCGCCGGTCGCGCCGGCGAGGGTGCGCAGGAAAGAACGACGGTCAGTCAGCTGGGGCATGCGGGTGATGGTGCGGCGGAACCGAGAGGGGGCAAGTGGACACGGTGACACGTGGGCAAGGGGTGAGCACTAGAGGCACAGAGGCTCGGAGGCCCAGTGGACCAGAACAATTCAGAGTTAGTTGACCGGTTGAACAGTTGGCCGGTTGGCCAGTGAGACAATGATCGAGGGCACGAGGACCGGGGGAGCAAACGAGAGGCACGGCTGACCGAGGGCTCGGAGGGCGAGACAGCGCTAGTTGACCGGTTGATCAGTTGGCTGGTTGGCAAGAGAGGCGCACTAAGCCGTTTCGATTGTCACAGGCGGATGGCGGTCTGGTGACAATAGATTATGGATACAGGAAACGCTCAAGAATTTCTTGAAGGCTTCTGGCCGCGGGCACCATCGGCACCGCCATGAAATCCCTACTCCCGCTCCTCCTCGTCGCCGCCGCCGCCCAAGCCGAGACCGCCAAGGTCAAGGCCCCGGCCGACAGCTTCTCGCTCACCGCCGATAACTTCATGATCGCCCGCGACGTCGATGACTTCGACGGCATGTCCTATGGCATCAAGGCCAAGGTCTGGGACGGCGCGCGCATGACCCTGGGTTTTGCCGATGCCACCTCCGATCGATTCGACTTGGTTTCCGGCCTCAACGTGGAAGTCGGCGCCCGCCGTTTCACCGTGGGAGCCGAATATGACATGCACATCGAACAGGGCATCGTCACACTCTCCCTCGCTTACGGCCAGACCACCGGTCGGACCAAGGGCGGCTTCGTCGGCGACGCCTTCCGCAACCAGCAGTTCGTCCTCGGAGCCAGTTATGCTCGCCCCCTGGGCGAAGGTTTCACCGCCATCCTCTCGGCGAACAAGTTCCTCAGCGATTTCGATACGGATAAGGGCTTCTCCACCGCCTCCGCTCGCACCGCCTTGGCGGAGCGTTTCGACGGCTCGCCTTTCTCCGTCGGCCTGACCCTGGCTTACACGCCGGTGGAATATGTGACCGTTCACCTGACCTACGCCACGGAGGATTCGGTGCTCGGCCTGGGCCGCGCCGACAACACGCTCAGCTTCGGCGTGCGCGCGAACTTCTAAAGCAGGTTCACGCTCAGCCCGAACCCAAAGCTCGTCCGGCGAAAGCCGGGCGGGCTTTTTCTTTGCGACGATCGGCGCGGCGAAGCCGCGAGGGGACACGTGGAGAACCTGTGGGCGCGAGGAAGGGTAGGGGCGCGACCGTGTCGCGACCGCGAGGGCTAAGGAGCGGACGCCTCGGAAAGCCGTCCCTACCTTGGGTTGCGAGGGCGAGGGGATTGGGCATGGTGCCCCCATGGCCAAGAAAAAGAGCACCCCGCAACGCATCGTGTACGCCGGCTTGTTGATGCCGCTGAAGTACTTTACTCCGGCGGACAAGAATCGGGTCCTAAGGGCCAATGGCGAAGGCAAGAAGTCGCCGAAACAGGTCATCTATGTCGGCGAGACCGGCCTCCCGACCGAAGAGCGTTACCTGCAGCACCTCCTGAAGTACAAGTCGCAGCGTGGTTGGATCCATAAGTATGGGATCCGCCCGATCGAGCTCGCCACGCGTCTGGCAGACCTCGACGGGCTGAAGCCTTCGGTGAAGAAGGAGATCTACGGACTCGCGCGGCCTTTGCGGACGGATTCCAAGGCGCGCGAGGCCGCCGTGGCCGAGATCTTCCGCCGCGAGGGGTTCTACGTGGTCTCTGCGTGAGGGGCGGGGTAGGGGCGGACGCGTCGCCGACGCGTCCGTACCTCAAGACAACTAGGTCGTGACGCGGTCCCGACCCTACCTTCGGGTTGCGGAGGGGACGGGGACGAGGCATGGTGGGCGCATGCAGCGATGCTTCCTCCTCGTCCTCATGCTTCTGGCCGGTCAGCTAGCGGCGCAGACCCTCGAGCAGTCCGACGTCTTCCCGTTCGGGATGGATGGAGTGAAGGTCTACCGCATCCCCGGCTTGCTGGTCACTCCTAAGGGCACGTTGCTCGCTTATTGCGAAGCCCGGCGCGACGGGAAGTCGGACTGGGGGGAGATCGAGGTACGGATGCGCCGCTCGGTCGATGGCGGTGTGACGTGGTCGGCGGCGACGCAGCTCGGGCACCATGGCCCGCGCCTCGAAGGCAACCCGCGTAAGAAGACCGGCGGCGAGAAAGAGCAGACCGTCAACAATCCGGTCATGGTCGCCGATCGCGAGACCGGCGTCATCACCTTGCTCTATTGCGTCAACTACGCGCGCGCGTTCCTGTGTCGTTCGACGGACGACGGCCTCACGTGGTCGGCCCCGGCGGAGATCACCGCGGTCTTCGAACCCTTCCGGAAATATCAGGATTGGAAAGTCATCGCGACCGGCCCTGGCCACGGCATCCAGCTCAAGTCCGGCCGTATGGTCGTCCCCGTGTGGCTCGCCTATGGCAAGGTCGGTGATCACGGCCCTTCGTTCGCCGGCACGATCGTCAGCGACGACCGCGGCCTGACGTGGCAGGCGGGCGAGGTGGCCATGCCCAATCAGCCTGAGCTCGGTGGCCCGAACGAATCCGTGGCCGCGGAACTCTCGGACGGACGTGTCATGCTCGTCTCGCGTACGGTCGCCAAGCCCAACCGTAAGCTCGTGGCCTATGCCGCGGATGGCGCGACCGGCTGGACCAAGCCCACCTTCCACGCCGACCTCTGGGAACCCGTCTGCATGGCGAGCCTGACCACGCTGGCCGGAGCTTCGCCGGCGTTGCTCTTTTCCGCCCCGCGTCGCGTCGCCGTCGACAAGGCCGGCCAGGAAATCCCCGGAGGCCGCGGTAAGCGCGAGAACCTCACCGTCATGCTGAGCACCGACGACGGCCGCACCTGGCCGGTGAGCCGGACCCTCGAAGCCGGCCCCTCGGCTTATTCCGACCTCGGGGCCCACGGCGAAAAGATCTACTGCCTCTACGAAGGCTCGGCCGGGATTCGCCTGGCGCGCTTCGACCTCGGGTGGCTGAAGGCCAGGTAGGGCCGTGAAACCGCGGACGCGTCGCCGACGCGTCCCTACCAAGGGGTTGCGGACGACGAACTCGCGGTTACGGTGGACGCATGAAGCGGTTGCCCCTGCTCGTGTTCATGCTGTTAGCCGTCGTCGGTCGGGCGGCGGAGGAACCGCGGCGCGGCATGGTCGCCGCGGTGCACCATCTGGCGAGCGATGCCGGCGTCGAGATCATGCGTCGCGGCGGTAACGCGGTCGACGCAGCCGTCGTCACTGGACTCGTGCTCGGCGTGGTCGACAGCCATAACTCCGGACTCGGCGGCGGGTGCTTCCTGCTGCTTCGCCTCCCGTCCGGCGAGATCGTCGCGCTGGACGGACGCGAGACCGCGCCGGCCGCGGCGACGGCGGACATGTTCTTACGTCAGGGCAAGGCGGTGCCGGAACTCAGCCGGACGGGCGCTCTCGCCGTGGCGGTACCCGGCCAGGCCGCGGTTTTCCATGAGGCGGTGACCCGTTACGGCAAGCTGCCGTGGAAGGTCCATTGCGAGATGGCTGCCCAGATCGCCGAAGCCGGTTTCCCCGTGCCGCGCGCTTACGCCGCGCGGATCGCCGCGGTCGCCGCGGACCTCGCCGCGTTCCCGTCGTCCCGGGCCATCTTCCTGCGCGCCGACGGCACGCCGCTCCAGGAAGGCGAGATCCATCGGCAGCCGGAGCTGGCGAAGACCTTGCGGGCGCTTGGCGCCGGCGGACCGGATTGGTTCTACCGCGGGCCATTCGCCCAGGCCACGGCGAAGTGGATGCGCGAGAACGGCGGCCTGATCACCGAGGCAGATTTCGCCGCTTATACGCTAAAGCGACGCACCCCGCTCGAGACCACTTATCACGGCCGCCGGATCGTCGGCATGCCGCCGCCCAGTTCGGGAGGCGTGCATGTCGCGCAGATCCTGAACATCCTCGAGGCCAAGGGGCCGGTGCGGCCCGAGGATTCCCCGCACGTCGTCGCCGAGGCCATGAAGCTCGCCTTCGCGGACCGGGCGTTCTGGTTGGGCGACCCCGCTTTCACCAAGGTGCCACGCGGGCTGGCCGACAAGGATTACGGCCAGAGCCTCGCCGCGAAGATCGATGTCGCCAAGGTCACGCCGGTCAAGGACCACGGGACGCCGCCCCGGGCGGACGAGCACGTGTTCGAGAAGCACACCACGCATTTCTCGGCGGCGGACGCCGCGGGCAACTGGGTCGCCTGTACGTCGACCATCAATACCTCGTACGGCTCCAAGGTCGTCGTCCCCGGCATGGGCGTCGTGCTGAACAACGAGATGGACGATTTTGCCGCCGAGGCCGGGGCCCCGAACGCGTTCGGCTTGGTCGGCGCGGAGGCGAATCTCCCGGCGCCCGGCAAGCGCCCGCTCTCCAGCATGTCGCCCACGCTGGTCTTCGAAGGTGAGCGCCCCGTGCTCGCGATCGGGGCGGCCGGCGGACCGACGATCATTTCGCAGACCCTCCTCGCGCTGCTGCATATCTTAGACGAAGGCGACACGCCGGCGCAGGCGTTGGCACGCCCCCGTTTCCATCAGCAGTGGAGTCCGGATGAGCTGCGGGTCGAGAAGTCGATGCCCTCCGCCCTGAAGGACGACCTGCGCCGCCGCGGGCATGTCCTGAAGGAAGTGGACATCATCGGCTCGACCCAGGCGGTCGGCCAGCCGGTGAAGGACGGACCTTTTGTCGGCGCCCATGATCCGCGCTCCCGCGAGGGCCGGGCCGCGGGGTTCTGACGAAGGCGGAGCCTTCGTGGTGGAAGCGGCCGGTGCAAAAGTGCAAATCGGCCTACGGGCCTGTGCAAAGGTGCAAAAGTGAAAGCATCATTTCGGGTGGCGGGTGGCGGCCCCAGGTGGCAGGTGGCGGGTTTAATCCACTCAGTCCTCTGTTCAGTTGCGGTTAGGTCGTGACGCGGTCCAGACCCTACCAGCGCGGCAGAGCCGCGAGGGGGAACGTTGACACGTGGACACGTGGGCAAGGGGCGAAATAAGAGGCACAGTTGACCAGAGGCCCGGAGGCTCGGAAGAGGCGGCACTGTCGTGAAGCGGTCCCACCCTCAGGGTTGCGGGATGGGGCGGGAGGGGTATAAGAGAGGCATGAGATACCCCTTGTTCGCGTGGTTCGTCATGGTCGCGTGCGCCGTCACGGCGAAGCCCCTGCAGGTCTACATCCTCGTCGGCCAGTCGAACATGGAAGGCCATGCGAAGGTCGAGACGATCGACTACATCGGCGAAGATCCCGCGACGGCGCCGTTGCTGAAGCGCCTGCTCGGACCGGACGGCAAACCGGCGGCCGCGAAGAACGTGTGGATCTCTTACTACACCGGCATTGGCGAGAAGAACGGGGAAGGCTTCGGTCCGCTGACGACCGGTTATGGCTCACGGCAGGATCCGGCCAAGGACGGCGGGAAGATCGGGCCGGAGTATGCGTTCGGCCTAGCGATGGAGCGTGCGGGTAACGGCCCCGTCTTGCTCATCAAGGCAGCTTGGGGCGGCAAGTCCTTGAATTATGATTTCCGTTCGCCGGGCGCGGGTCCGTATCCGCGGACTCCGACCGACCTCGAGAAGGATCGGCATCCGCTCGCATCCTCCGGACATTATTACCGGCTCATGATGGCGCACGCCAAGCAGGTGCTCGCGAACCCGGGACGCGTCTGCCCGGCTTACGATCCCAAGGAAGGCTATGAGCTGGCCGGCTTCGTCTGGTTCCAGGGCTTCAACGACATGGTCGACGGCAATTTCTATCCCAAGCAGCCCAAGGGCGCGGCCGGCAACCGCTTCGCGCTCTACTCGGATTATCTCACCGCCTTCATCCGCGACGTCCGTCAGGACCTCGGCGCGCCCAAGTTGCCGTTCGTGATCGGCGTGCTCGGCGTCGGCGGCAAGGATCCCGGCAGCGAAGACAACCTCGCCTTCCGCGAGGCCATGGCCGCGCCGGCGGCGCGCGCGGAGTTCCAGGGCAACGTGACCGCCGTGCGAACCGCACCGTTCTGGGACGAGAAGTTGGGCGCGATCCAGGACAAGAAGGACAAGGTCCGCCAGATGGCCTTCGAGCTCAAGAACAAGGGCAAGCGCTCGGCCAATGCCGACGGCAAGATGACCGACGCGCAGCAGAAGGCCTATCTCAAGGATTACGAAGCCAAGCTGATCACCCCCGAGGAGGCAGCGATGCTGAAGCGTGGCGCGTCCAATGGCGGCTACCATTACCTCGGTTGCGCCAAGACCTTCGCGCTCATGGGCGAAGCCTTCGCCGAAGCCAGCCTCCGGATGCGCGCCGCCCAGAAGTAGGAAGCGAGGTGAGGTCGCGGCGGCTTACTTCGGCGCTTTGCCGTAGTAAGGAAACCGGTCCCACGCATCGTAGGCCTCATCGAGGCGAGGGTCATGCGTGTCGCGCATCCAGGCGTCGACCCGGGCGCGCTGAGCGGCGAGGTCCGCCGCGTAAGCCGGATCGGCGGCGACGTTCGTCAGCTGATCCGGATCCCTGCGCAGGTCGTAGAGTTCCTCACGCGGGCGCTTCCCGAAGATGCGCGCGAAGAACGGCCGGCCCCGGTCGTCGTGCTGATGGGCGAGCAGGAAGTCCTTGGTCGCGGTCGTATCGACGTCGCCGAAAGGGCGGCCGTGCAGGAAGAGGTTATCCGGATCGCCGGCCGGCCAGCGGTCGGGGCGCAGATTGCGGACGTAGAGGAAATCGCGGGTCCGGACCGCGCGCATCGGGTAGCTGAGGTGACCGTGGCGCACGTCGGCATGACGTTCGCGTTCGATGAAGGCCGCCTCGCGGCCGGCGGCGGGTTCGCCGCGGAGCAGGCCCGTCAGGCTACGCATCGTCATCGTCGAGGGCGGCCGCAATCCGGCGGCTTCAAGGAAGGTCGGGGCGAGGTCGCCGAGATTCACGAACGCGTCGACCTTCCGCGCCGACGGGGCCGTCTTGCCCCAGCGGACCGCGAGCGGCACCCGGGAGCCTTGGTCGTAGCAATTGCCGAGACCGCGGGGCATCTGCCAGCCATTGTCGGAGCAATAGACGATCAGCGTCCGGTCGAGTTCGCCCGCGGCTGCGAGCGTCGCCAGCACGGCGGCGGCTTCGCGGTCCAGGCGGATGATGCCGCCATAATAATTCAACAGGTCGAGGCGCACCTCTTCGCAGTCGGGCAGCTCGGGCGGAATCGTCAGCCGGGCCGGATCGAGCCCGGCCTGCCGGGCGTCATCCAGATAGGGACGTCGGCCGGCTTTCGTCGCCGTGTCGGTGTTGCCCACCCAGAAGAAGAACGGCTGAGCGGGTCGGCGGGCTTTAAGGAAAGCCTCGAGGCCAGCGAACTTCGGGCCGACCGGGTTTTCTTTCCAGCCGGAGACCTCGGCGTTGCCAGGCGCCCAAGGTTTGCCCTGGTAGCCGATCGCATAGCCGGCCTCGCGGAGCAGCTGCGTGACCACCGGCGTATCCTGCGGGAAGCCGCTCCAGAGCGAGGCGCGTTCGCCGAGTTCATGGACGGCGCGGCCGG
>Ga0078894_10002444_pt1 | contig 14113 bp, 17 predicted proteins | sample LauGreSu1BDMLBSD_2_FD_67506 | JGI IMG/M metagenome (GOLD analysis project Ga0078894, IMG submission 67506) | Freshwater lake microbial communities from Lake Michigan, USA - Su13.BD.MLB.SD (version 4) (version 4) | ecosystem: Environmental > Aquatic > Freshwater > Lake | place: Lake Michigan...
TTCATTTCTTTAGCATGTTTAATTGGAACTCTAACCGTAGAATGAGCGTTCGCTGCTCTGGATAGTCTTGTCTTGATATACTTGTCAGCCCACCATGTAAAAGAAGATTTATTAGGTTTAAAAGTATTTAATGCCATTATGAGGGCTTCCATACCTTCTTGTTCTAAATCAAGAAAATTAGAAAATTTTTTATATCTATAAGATCTTAGATTTACTAAACATTTTAAATTTTTAATTATATTTTCTTGTTTTATTTTTAATCTTCTAACCTCTTTAGAATTGGAGGCTATATTTAAATTTTTTTGCAGTTCTAAATAGTCCACTGCCATTTGCTCTAATTGCTCTTGCGTAAAATCCATAATTACCTGCCGCTTCTACTTCTATGATATTTTGACTCACCAACTAAATTAGCCATAACATTTTCATTACGATAAGCTTCTCGCTTAAGAGCGTGAGCGTCAGACATTACTTTTTCTTTATATTCTTGTCCCGTTAATTCTACTTTACCCACAGATACACAATTAATCAATCGTACAATTGGGACACTTGTATTTCCTGCCTCAGCACATTTAGGACAAAACTCTAATTTAATTTTGATAGAATGCTCTTCTTCAAACTCTCCATGGGTTTCACATTTATATAAATAAGTTGGCATAACTTATCCTTTCTTTACATATAATAATTTTGTACCCGTAACTTTTAATTCAAAATCTTGGGTCCAGTCTTTTATCATCTCTTGTTTGAAGAGGGGGTCGCTTACCTCGAAGATTAAATATAATTGCCCCGTAGAAGTTTTAACTTCCATTCTAATCATTTCAGCAACAATTTGATTGGGTAATAATTTTGACATATCAAATCCAATTATATTTTTCTAGAAGCTTAGACACATCTGAAACATCAGAAGGTAATAAGACTTTAGGCTCTTTACCTGAAGGTAAAAATACTTCATCATAATCCAAAAGTAAAGACCTTGAAAAATCTCTCTGCAAAGAAAAATGACCCAATGCACCGTTTCTATTTTTAATAATATGAACTACCATGTCTCCATATTGATTTTCATCTGGTCTAGTATCAATTTGTAAACAAAGAGTTGCATGAGTAGCTATAAGACTAGACCTTCCAAATCTATGAAGACCAATTCTATTATCAGAGTTTTTTGCCAATCTATTTAATTGAACCGCTGTTAACATACTGCAACCATACACACGAGACAACTCATGCAACTTGCCTGCAATATGACCTAATTTAAGCCAATCGTCTCCAGAAGCTTCTTTGTCCTCAAGAAGACCTAAATAGTCTACAACAACTATGTCTGGATTAAATTTATTTCTAGCTTCTAAATATCTTTCTTCAACATCTTCTACAGTCACGCCTCTTGGAATATCTACGATTTCAAATTTGTAAGGGTAGGCTTCAACAAATTCACAAGCCTTATACAGCTGCTGTAATTCCGGAGGAGATAGAGTAGCATCTCGAATACCGTAAAGTTCTAATTGAGATATTCTAGAAATCGTCCTATTGAAACATTGCTTGTAAGGCATCTCTAAAGAGAAATATAAAACATTATATCCCTTTTTAAAATCAACTCTATCATCCACTGTGTTTCCCTGCATCCACAGTTGAATAGCTAAATTGTTTAATAGCTGTGACTTTCCTGCTCCGGTTTCACCGCCAATAATAACCATTTCTGCTGGCTGCAGACCATTGGTTATGTAATCCAAATATTTATATTGAGTTAAAATTCCTTGAGATTGATCTTTGTTGTAAAATTTATTATTATAATCTTTCTTAAATTCTTCAAGAAAATTAGATATTGGTTTCTGAACATGAGTTTGCTTTTTGTAAGAAGCTTTGTCTAGCTCTTTAGAAAAGTTCCTAGTTACTTCTTGTACCTGCTCGTGATCTTTTAGAGATTGTATTGATTTTTTAAAATTTAAAGTCGCATATTCTTTGTATCTGTTACAGACTTTATCAAGATCATATTTAAATTCATTTGGAGCGACCTCCACATTATCCAAGCAAGATAAAACATAAGAATACTCACTATATAGTGAAGTATCATTTTCAACATTGTCCAACAAAACTCTTTTGGTTGGAGGTGCCTTATAAATATGAATATAAGATAAAACATCTTTCATAAATCTTTTTGAGGACCCAATGAACATGGATTCATCAAAAGATCTTGCAAATTCATTTGCAGACGTTTTATCTTCTAAGATGTTTTTAATAACTTTTAAGTCTTGGTCATCAACAAGATAATTAAAATTATCGCTCATAATTTCTTTTCTTTGCGAAGGTCTTTGCCAATCACTGGAATTTCTTTAACATAGCTCATTAAACTAGAAATGCTAGTTTTAATAGAGCCCTGGAAAGATTCTTGAACGTTAGGAGAGTTGGTACACATTAAAGTAGGCAAATTGTTTTGAACTCTAGTTCTGAAAATGTCTTCCAAGATTCTACCAAACAAATCAGAAGCATTATCAGAGCCCATGTGTCTTGGGTCAAATTCATCAATAACTAAAAAGTCAACAGAAGTATAAGCCTTTCTAATATCAATTCTAGACTCTTCAGTTTGCGAAGTCAAACTAAGAACAATTTGATTTAATGTAGTATAGAACCCGCTATACCCTTTAGCAAGCGCAGATCTTAATATACTAGTCACAGTCATAGTTTTACCGACACCATGACTTCCTGTCAAGCAAAAAGATAAACCATTTTTATACGAAGAATCTAAGTTGCTAGATATTTCTTCATATAAATTTTTTAAAGCATTAGGTCCAATAAATTCAGACATTTTAAGACGCCAATATCGAACTGGTATGTTGGCGCTGGCAAATCTTTGCAAGATTCCATTTAAAGCATTACAATCTTGGCATGCTTTATTCAGAGGTTTTCCTTGGCACTTGTGGCAGGCTTCCAAAGTCAATTGCATTTCCATTGTTAATTTCTTGGGGGGAATCGTGCTGAGAACTGATAAAGCTTGGTGTTCCATATTTTCCTAATATTTGATCTGTGTTGATAGAATGAAAAGTAGTTAATTGTTTTTTAATTTGTTCTCGCTGAGCTTGTGCTGACATAATCTTTAATTCTGCAAGTCTTTTAAATCTTAAGTCTGGATCGGAAATCTTATCAACTTCAGATTTATTTTCTGACTCACTTGACAATGCAATGCTTTTTATTTTATCTAAAGAAGAATTGTCAATAAAACTCTCAGATAAAATATAATACATGATAATATTATTATTCGGATTGTTAATAACAAGCTTTCTATTATTAGACACTAATACAACTTGAGTATCGCTCCAAGATTGGACCGTACCCTCTGCAGAAAGAGAATTAATTAAATAAATTTTAACTTTCTCTCCAATTAAATTCATTTTAAATCCTTTAAAGAATCTTCTTTAAAACCAATAGAAATTAAATTTGAAAACATCTTCTTAAAGATCAAAGAGTCTTCGTCATTAGGATTTGACTCAATAACTTTTTTAACGAAAGCTAAGTCTCCAAAAGTTTCTGCAGGCGCTTTAAAAAAATCAACTATCGTTTTATATTCTTCAGGCAATGGAGTCGTTCTAGTTATTTGTTTTGATTTTTTAATTTCATCTAAAAATTGATTTGTAAAAGAAGAATTATGAAAGTAGGCTAATGTTCTAATTTTAACTTTCCCAGGTATAATTTTCTTATCAAAGACCCAATCAATATACTGCTTAACAGTCTCCGCATCTTTAGTATCTAAAGAATAGATCATTTTTTTAATGAAAAATATTTCTTTACATTTAGACGGTTGACCAGTTAATGAAAATGCAAATTTTCTTTGCAAATGGAGTTCTAGTCTAGAAACTAAATAACCCAGTATTTGATATTCTTTCCATTCCTCCACGGGCAAATCTTTATATGAGTTCATCTTTTTAAAGAAGTTTTCCCAAACTTTACCTAAAGTAATATTAAGTTCTGACATGCTTCCTCTTTTAAACCTTCATTCCGGGGGCAGGAATAACTTTAAACCCATCCTCGGTCATGTAAATCTTACAACGGTCATTTGAATGAGTTTTTAAATATTTAATATCATCATAAAAATCAACAATAGCGGCAAATTTCTTGCCTGGATAAGAGCGTATTACACGACCTATACGTTGTAAAGCTTTAACATAACTTTTGCCACCCCCTGCTAAAATTAAAGCAGACAAGCATTTTATGTCAACGCCAATGTCAAAAATGGTCGAAGCCAAAATAACATCTATTTCTCCCTGATAAATAGATTTTTTAACATCCTCTCTTGTCTCCAACGAATCATGACCAGATAACATTTTAAATTTAATGTTATTAAGTTTAAACATGTCCGATAATATTTTACCATGTTTAATATTTTTAAATAAAACTAAAATTTTATAACCTTTTTCTATAAGCTTTTTAGTATTCTCTAAAATTAAAGAATTTCTATTTAAATTCTCAATAATAAAATTTTTATAAATAGTTTGATAAGGTCCAGAAATTTTTTCCTTAGGCACTTCAACAAATTTAATAATTGGCTGAGCGAGTACGCCCTTTGCAATTAACTCAGAGGCAGAAATGTCAATTAATTTTGGTCCTAATATGCCTTCGACTAATAAGTCAGAATTATCTTCTCTGAATGGAGTACCACTTAGACCGTATAAATATTCAGGATCAATTACTTTATGAATAGATCTAATTGTGGTTGCAGTGGCAACATGGCACTCATCTAACAAATGAACTTTTGTATCTTTCAATAAAGAAATAATTTTATATTTATTGCTTTCTTGAAATTTTTCCTCGTCTATTTCGTCATCAAAAGTTAAATCATCTAGTTTAATATCCAGCGCTTTTCCAACGGTCCAAACGCTAGCAATATTAATTCTTTGTATGTCACAAATTCCATTTCCAATACAACCAATTTTCTCATCAAAAACTTTTGAAAAAAAATCATGAAACTGATTTAAAAGGTCAAGACCTATAACATAAATTATAGTTGGCTTATTTAATTTAGCTGCAATCAACGCTGCTATCAAAGTTTTACCAGCTCCAGTTGCAGCACGAATAATTCCCATATTCGATTTATCGACAATATCAGCTGCTCTTAACTGATAATCTCTTGGGGGCATTTCTAATTCTTCTAGCCTCTTAGAAATATCTAATGAATTTGCTAGTTTAACCTGTGGTCTATTATCTACGACCTCGTAAATCATATTATTATTTTTTAAATAATTTTTTACTTTATCTAATAATCCTATCGGAAATTCTTTTTTAGAATTTACCATGTAAGTAATTCCATCCCAGTTCCCATCTTTGTAAGCTTTAGTGTATTCTACACCCAAAACTTTAAAAGAAAGAAACAGTTTAAATTTTTCAAAATCATTTGAATTATCAAATAAAATTTTTGCTTTTTTTGCGTCTATGATTTCAATTCTATTCATTAGAATGACCTTTATAAAAAATAAAAAAGGAGCGAGTCCTGCCCGCTCCTTTTTTAGGAATCAACTTAGCTTATCATTTTCTTTTATCAACAACTGATCCCATGAACTTACCGAAGGCAGAGGATTTAGCTGCAATCTTATCTTTAACTTTTTGAGCAGCAGATACTGTCTCATTGGCACCAGTGTCCAAGTTAAGGCTTAAGGAGCGGGTCGTGTCCTTAGACTTAGCCTGATTCATTAATTCCATTGCTTCTTTCTTAAGTGTATCAACTCGACTCATTGGTAATGATAATCCAGTGAAGCAAGAATAAATTTTTACGCTATCCTCTTTATCATCAGTTACATAAATGCCATGAAATAAAGCCTTTGGCGTACCCGCATGTTCTTGAATTAAAGCTCTGGCATAATTTACCGATGCACTTGGGATTTTGCTCCAAACATCTTTATTTGCGGCAACAATAAAGCCAGCATATTTAGAATGTTTAAGGTCAAATCCACCAGCCAATAAATTATGATCAAGATTCGTTACAACTGCTTCTGCAATAGCTGTTTCATCTTGGTAATTTTCTACGGTAAGAGAACCAAATACTGTTAGACCTTCTCCATCAATAAGAAGTTTTGCCCACTCTGTTGAGTCGAGAGCTTTTGAGGGAGATGCTTGAGCGGAAAGATGATTAAATTGTTCAATTGGCTCAACAATAGCTTTATTTGCAACTGCAAAGAATTCAAGCTGCGATACGTCGCTATAAATGGTTTCAATTTTAGCATTATCAACAACGACCATGGACTGAACTTTCTTTGATTGAACAAGCTTAGCTAAGCGGCTAAGTGTCTCCAAGGCATTATGTTTAGTTTGAGCATCGTCATTAGTCATTGGAAGAACTGAAATAACTACCATTGGTTTACCAACAGATGACAACACATCAATTACGGTTTCACAAGAACCTGCTCCTGAGCCTCCACCAAGAGATAAACAAACTACAAACGCCTGAGCATCTTCTAGTTTTTCTTGAACCAAGAGATGAATGGCATCTCTATGAGTTTCTGCAGCTTCTCGACCAATTTCCAATTCTTTAGCAGCTCCACCTAAACCGAACTGCAATAACAACTTGTTTTCTTCTGGTATGTTAATGTGCTCCAAATCTTGAGGAGCGGTATTCATTACTACTGCATTATAACCAAGAGCATGAAATGCTTCCGCAAGTCTTGAACCGCCTTGACCAGTTCCGACAACGCCAAGATTAATGCTTCGTTTTTTAGGTGCTACAATTTTAGGTGACATATTTGGCTCTTCCTTTTTTGCAAGTTTTGCTTTTAAAGCGCTGAGTGTATCTTGATTAAGATCATCAACAACTGTTGGTTTTTCAATTTGTTTTTCTTCTGTTTTAATCATACAATCCTTAGGTTAATATATCTTATAATTGAAATAATTGTTCGGAATATCTCTCGATATCTTTCAAATAAACTGCTTTTTTATTTGCTTTTTGCAAATGTTCTAATTTGGGTAAACCAAATAATTTTCTTTCATGAAGAAATTCTAATTTTAGAATGGCTCTAATTATAGCGAAGTTATCTTTTAGTGATAAAGAAACAAAAGTAACATACTGATTGGGAGTCACTTTGTCAAATATTTCTTTATCATAATGCTGATTTTTTCCATTTCCATATTGGAAAATCCAACTAACTCCATACTTCTCTCCTTGTTCAACGTCCTGAGTTTTGACGTGAAAATTTCCCTCACTACCTTTTAGATCGAAGTCCCAAGATTTTTCTTTAGCAGAATAAATTTTAAAATCAGGAATTGTAAGATTTGAAATTTTATCTTTTAAAGAATGATAAGTGGCAACTTCCCCAAGCTTACCAATCAAAGCGTCTTTTTGTCTTTTTTGTTCGTTAAATTGAAATCTTGAAGAGTAGTAAGAAGTATCTACACTTTCAGAAAATAATTTGCAAGCATCAAGCTCTTCTTTTGTAAAAGAGTATTTTATCATTTAAAAAACCACCTATTGTTATCATACCAAGAAATAGTAGATTCTAATGCCTTAGTAAATTTGCTACTTGGTTTCCATCCCAAGGCTCGAAGTTTATCTGATTTACATGAATATCTAAAATCATGTCCAGGTCTGTCAGGTACAAATTTGAACAAGTTATGACCTTTACCCATAATATTAGCAATGTGATTTACTAGTTCTAAATTAGTTATTTCATTGCCGGTAGAAATATTATAAATCTGATTATATTGTTTAGATTCAATAATGTGCCAAATGGCATCGCAATGATCTTCTACAAATATCCACTCTCGCATTTGAAGACCTTGACCATAAATTGGAACATCATTGCCCTCTGAAATGTTTTTTATAACTTTTGGAATAAGATTTCTAACTGATTGTCTTGGTCCAAAATTGTTAGAGCAGCGACTAATAACATATTGCAATTTATGAGTTTCATGGGCGGCTTTAACTAAAAATTCTCCAGATAATTTAGATGCGGAATAAGGATTTCTGGGATTGGGAAAAGCTAACTCATCCCAAGCTTCTTCTGAATCAGATTTTAATTGACCATATACTTCATCAGTAGAAATATAAAAGAATAATTTAGTCTTATGTTTGACCGCACAATCTATTAAAGATTGTGTTCCTAACACATTAGAATGAATGAAAGGAGCTGCAGTTTCAATAGAATGATCTACATGAGACTCAGCGGCAAAGTGTACAATGGCATCGGGCTTTTCAATTTCAAAAATATTATCAATAATCTTTTTATCAGCAATGTCTGATATATAAAAGCTATCAGACTTTCCGTTACTAATATAAAAATTACTTTTACTATGAGAATATAAAAGACTGTCTACAGATACAAATTGATGTTCTTTGCTCTTTAAGTAAGTAGAGCGTCTAATGAAATTAGCGCCAATAAAACCCGCTGCGCCTGTAACTAAAACTTTCATAAAGTATATTTAAATCCGTTTTGAGCTAATATTTGTTCTTGTTGAGCAAGTTTAAGATCGTGATCAATCATCTCCTCGACCATTTGATCAAATGAAATTAAAGGCTCCCATCCTAAAGCTTTATTAATTTTTGTATAGTCCCCACAAAGATGATCTACTTCTGACGGTCTGAAATGTTTATCTGAAACTTCAATGTAATCTTTATAATCAAGATCTAATTTAGAAAATACAATATCAGCAAATTCTTTTACTGAGCGTGATTTGCCAGAACACAATACATAATCGTCTGGGGCATCAGAATCTAACATCATCATTTGACCACGAGCAATATCACGAGCATCACACCAATCTCTTTTAGCTTCAAGATTACCAAGCGTTAGTTTTTTTTGAAGACCCAGTTTAATTCTAGTGGCTGCTCGGGTAATTTTACGAGTTACGAAATGCTCTGATCGTCCCCTGCCTTCATGATTAAACGAAATCGAGTTTACGGCGAACATATTATATGCCTCTCTATAATTTACAGTTGCCCAATAGGCTGCAATTTTGGCTGCCCCATAAGGGGAGCGTGGATGAAATGGCGTAGCTTCACTTTGAGGCGGTGGAGTAGAACCATATAACTCAGAAGTAGAGCATTGTAAAAACTTAGTATTTTTACTAAACTTTCTAATCGCCTCTAAGCATCGAATAACTCCTGTAGCATCAATGTCAAATGTATATTCCGGAACATCAAAGGATGCTTTTACATAAGATTGAGCACCGCAATTAATAAAATAATCTGGTTTTAAATCTGCCACAGCTGAACAAATAGAACCATAATCTGCTAAATCACCGTAAAATAATTTTAAATTAGGATTATTAAAAACATGATCAATTCTTCTAGTGTTAAAGTTAGAATTTCTTCTAATCATGCCTTGTACTTGACTTCCTTGCTTTAAAAAATTTTCAACAAGGATAGAGCCAGTTTGACCTGTTACTCCTGTAATTAAAACTTTTTTCATATTTATTTTAATATATTATTTTCAATATTCAACTAATAATTTTTCAGCTCTACCCCATCCATATTGGACCGGAATATTAGCAGGTTCATGAACATTAAATTTACCATCATTCAAGTCATCACGAATGAATATTAAATTTAATCCAGGAACATACCCAACAAGAGAATAGCCCTTTTCTTTGCCCAATTTAACAAAGGCGCCAGCAGATGCACCATAATAATCATTATTTTGGAACATATGATCTTTGTCATAAGGAATAGTAACTGAACTTTCAGATGGATATTGTGAATTATATTCTACAATTACAACTTTTGGAGAATGATCCGCCAATGATTTCCAAATCCAAAGATCATTTCCATCAACATCTATTGATAATAGATCAAAATCCTTAGGGGCATCTGCACATTCAAGGTAAAAGTCTAAACTCTCGCCTTCCTCTAGTGAAACCTTACCGTTTATTAAGGATATTTTTTTATTATCTTTATGAAGACCTTGTAAGGACTCGAATAATTTACTACTCAATTCTATATATAATCCAGACCATCCAGATTTATAAAAGCAGTACGTGTTACAATTACTGAGACCATCACCCGCTCCAAATTCACAAAAATATCCTTCAGAAATTTTTAATTCTTTAAAAATTTTATCCAAAAGACCGTCTTCTCCTTTTTGAGACATACCAATTTTATTAATAAAATCATTTAAATTAATCATTTTTACCTTACCTTATATTATTTATAGCAAATCTCTTCTCAAAAGAAGCCCAGAATAATACGCAATTATGCTTTGCGTAGTAATAAATTCTTTACCTATAGATAATAGTGTATCTAATATTTCTTTATCTGAAAGAGATTTAATTACATCTCTTACTCGATCATTTTTATTATATTTAATAATTTCATGATATGGCACTTCTAAATCATTTATTTTTTTTAAAAAAATAGGATGATTCCATGAAAAAGATAAATTGAAATCTACAGGAATAATTTTATTGTCAACTAATAACAAATTACTATCATTGTTTCCATCTATTCTACCGACCCAGCGGTCGAAATAATATAACCAGTCTGGATAAATAGGATTAATTGGATACAATGGATAAATTTCAGAGATATCAACATCATCAGATTTATTTGAAAAATTTATAATCTTTTCAAATTTGCTACCTAAATCTGTAAAATTTTTAGAATTTAAAATTTCTTTTAAAGATTTTATATTTTTGCTACTAACTCTAGAATGATTTCCAACAAAGTCAATTAAAACAACGCCATGAGTCCATAGCTTCCTATTAAAAATTCTATCTCCTGGATAACATAGTTCCATTTTAGGAAAGTCTATTTTCAAACCCTTGCTAATTAATAACTCAATTAGTTTAAAAGACAAATACTCATTTGCAGCAAATGGAACTTCCAAATGATCAATATAAACTTTTGGTTTTGCTACCTTTACCAATGCGCATTTTTTACAACTTACTTTATGTGCGCATTGGCTATAGACTGCATCTTCTTTCCAAACATGTTCGCAAATCATTATTTTTTTGTTAATTTAAAAAAAGGTCTTCTTTGCTCATGATTTTTAGAATTTGAGGGAGTGTTGCCAAGATATCTGGCAACATACTTATCATCTGTTAGATTGCTTTCCGTAAACCCAGAATCTGCTCCACCTTCTACATAAATAACCTTAGCATCAGGAATATCGTGCCATAGTTTTCGATAGCCAACGTATTGATTTATAGCAAAACAAAAAATTGTATCTATTTTATTTTGCAATAATTTTTCATCTACTTTTTGATTTAAATCAAAAGATATGGCTTGTAATTTATTATCAAAGGGAGATCCTGAAAAATTTAAACAATTAATAATATTTTTAAATGTTTTAATCTGCTCTTCACCCTTATCTACGCCGGTAGCAAAACTTGCGCCGTTTTCTATCGACCAAACACACTCTGCGCCCGTAGCACAACCTAAATCTAAAATATTTTTATTTATAATATCATTTAAATCAATAAATTGTCTTCTTTCATTTTTTCTAATTCCTTGATTTAGCTCTTCGCCATTAAAAGTAAATGTTTGATAAAAATTAATATCTTGATCTTCTAAACACTTTTTTAAAATTTCTTTAATATTTTTCATGTTCAGCCCGGAAAAACATAAAGAACGCCTCGACATGCGCCTTCTGCAACATCATTATATTTATAAGTAAATCCATTTTTATATAAGGATTTTATATGTGGCTCAACCCAAGAGTATTCATAATCCTGACCATTATATGAATCGTATCCAAATTTAGTACCAGGAACTTTAAAATCATGAATAACTAAAATAGAATCATTCATGTTATGTTTTTCTACCATTTTAATTTCATCAATTAAAGGGCAGTAATTATACCAGTGAGCATCTAAAAAGAATAAAGTTCTACCTTGCAGACTTGGTAAAACTTGATCCATTACATCTGGCGAGCTTCCTAAATGCATATGAACGTTTTTGCATTCTTTTAGTGTTTCTTTGGATTTATTATAATAATCAGAGTTGCATTCAACCGTGTATAAATTATCAACAAGACCAGATAAAACTAAAGTTGTATCAGCTAAATACGTTCCGGTTTCAAATATATTCTTTATATCATATTGCTGAACCATTTTTTTAATTTCATGCAATACGTATCTATCACCATTAAATGCTCTTGTAGGATTGGGATCAAAATTAATTTCAGTCATATTTTCCTTTATATTTTTTCTGGAGTTACAGTTAAATAGGGTCCCGGAATAGAATCAGTCCTATGCTTTGCATCATAATTTCTTAAATTCGAAATATGAAGATGGTAAGTTTTAATATCTAAACTTGGATTTCTTACTTTATATCCCGCCTTATTAGCTTCATAAGCTAATCTATTATCGCACCCTGGGACGCCTATATTAAAATTATTGTTTATTAATTTAGATTTACCTCTCCATGCCCAAGTATCCTGGCTATCAGCTCTATTAAAATGTTTAATTTTATTACTGTGCTCGACTTCCCATCGAGATAAGGCAAAAAAAGTTTCACTATCTAAATTCTCTAACAACTTAATTGTCTCATCAAAATATATATCACCATTAGCTATAACATTTATATCATTTGAACTGCTAATTTTATTTAGCAAATCAAAATAATAAGAGTATTTTAATCTTTCTTGAGAATTAATAATTATTAAATTAATATATGGATTATTAATGTTTTTATAAAAACATTCATTAATTTCTTTTTGCCTTACTGGTTCCTTATCAATGTAGTAGTTAATTGCAACATTAATCATATTAGCCCTAATATTTTTAATAATTCTATTATCCTAGAGCGATAAGTGTGTTCTGCATATACTTTTCTTGCTCCATTTCTTCCAATGGAATTAGCCTTATCAATATTTAATTTGCAATATTGAACTTTTGATAAAATTTCCTCTGCATCGTGAGCGATTAAAATATCCGAATTATCAGAAAAATAACTTTCATACTCAGGAAATCTATAAGAAATAGTAGGTCTACCAGAAGCCATGCAAATTAAAAGTCTATCAGAAAAATAATGAGGAATATCATTATAATTACTAATACTTAATATGCACATGCTGTCATTATAAGCCTCATTTAGCTTATTAAACGGCAAGGGCTCAATCCCGCCTCCAAAATAATGAGGGTATCCGCTACCAAAAATTTTAAATCTATCACCTAAACTTTTTTTAATTTTTAAAATTAAATCTGATCTTTTTTGCGCATCAGCAAAAACATTAGCTTGATACATATTACCGGCAAAAACTAAATCATATTTAAAATTATTTTTGTTTAATGGATAAAATAAATCGTGATCATATCCTATTTGCCAGTAACGAACATTTTTAGCTCCTGAATTTTTATATAATTCAATTTGACCAGTAGAAGATATGAAGGTATGATCCACGACGCTTGAAATGCTAACCATTTCTTTTGAAGCATGATTTCTAACGTCTCCACTCCAATTACTAAAAATGCAATTTTTAACTATTGACTTTGCAGTCTTAATAGACTGCGGAGTAATTATGTCTGTCATTTGTAGCTGCATATGTACCAAATCTGGTTTGAACTCTGCTACTGATTTTATAAACTCATCATTTACTTTATTTTTATTTTTAGTAACTTCATGAACATTCATAAAGTCAAAAATTTTCATATTAATGAAAGGCAATTCATTCCAAGCATTGTAAGTTGCTTGTTGAATATTTCCGCCAGCATTTAAAGGAAGATATAAAACTTTAATCATATTATCCTAATAAAAATTTTTTAAATTCATCTTCTTGATTTTCAATCATAAAATTACTATAATAATTTGCTTTAGTTGCTTTCGTTATTTGATCAAAATCAAGCTCTATATCATCTTCATATACCAATGAATTAATACAAAAATCATTCAAGTGATGATTTTGTAAATTGTTAGTAATAATTTTACAGCCTAAATCTCTTGCAAGACTAGCCCAACTTGAATTATATTGGTTAGATACATTAAAGTCTAATAATCCCTCAGACGAAGATATTAAATGATAAATTTCTTCATAATCAGAGTACTCTGACATCTTATTTATATAAGATGGGCAATTTAGATTTGTACCAACGATATATAATTTTGGATAATTATGAGACCAATTTTTTATAATTTTATTTGTAATATTAATATTTTTTTCAAAATAAATAAAATAATTATTTTTAATAACTTTAGTATCTTTTACGTGTA
>Ga0078894_10002447_pt1 | contig 14108 bp, 10 predicted proteins | sample LauGreSu1BDMLBSD_2_FD_67506 | JGI IMG/M metagenome (GOLD analysis project Ga0078894, IMG submission 67506) | Freshwater lake microbial communities from Lake Michigan, USA - Su13.BD.MLB.SD (version 4) (version 4) | ecosystem: Environmental > Aquatic > Freshwater > Lake | place: Lake Michigan...
TAATGACGCGCCCTATCGTCTCCGCCGCAGATCGCCCAGCAGCGCCCAGAAAATGATCGGGCTTGCGCAATCCAAGGTCATCAAAAAAAAATCTGGTTCAGCTCGTAATCGTAGTTCTGGCCGGTATGAACAATCACGTGATCACAATGCTGATCCAACATTGCCATGGTTCGTGACAACCGGATGATCTCAGGTCGCGTACCAATGACGGTCATTACTTTCAACTTTTTCATCGCATCAAACCTTGCTAGATACGGTGTCCGGTCGCGCTCGATCAAAAACCTCGTTCGCCCACAACATCACGATCAACTCATCGTCGCCAATGTTGGTTATATCGTGAGCCCACCCAGGAATCGTATCGACCACAACAGGAGAATCACCTGAGGTGTCAAACTCGTGGGCCTCGTCAGTCAAGATATGACGGAAACGAAATCTTGCCCGGCCCCGTATAACTAAGAATTTTTCGGTCTTGCTGTGATGATAGTGACCGCCCCGTGTCACACCGGGGTGAGCCGTGAAAAACGATAATTGCCCACTATCGCGCGTCTTAAGCATCTCAACAAATCCACCTCGCGGGTCAGTGTAGGCCGGGAGCGGGTATGAAAACTGATCGGTTGGAAGATAACTGATGAAGGTGGAGTAGAGAGCCCGCGTTAGCCCATCCCCAACCCGCTCGACCACAAGATCTTGTCGGCAGTTTCGGAAAGATTGGATTCGCTGCAGCAGGCTGTCGACCGTAATCCGATATTCCGGCGACACATCACGAAAAACACAACCATCAGAAAGCTGGCTAATCGCGGAAATAAATTCATCGATTACGTCGTCAACATATACCAAGGAAAGCTCCCGCTCCCCTCCGAAGACGGCAGGCTGAGACCCACGGGCTACCTCGTGACAAAAAGTCGCCACGACCGAGTTGTAACTCGGACGACACCACTTACCGAAAACGCCGGGGAGTCGGAAAATGACGACCGGGTTTCCGGTCTCGGTTGAAAACTGAGCCAACGACTTCTCCGCTTGCCGCTTGCTCAGGCCGTAGGCGTTATCGAGCACTGCCTGCCTCGACGAAGCGAATAAAATCGGAATTGGCCGGCCTCCGGTCTTGACCGCAGAAATCAATTTTTCTGTAGTCCCAACATTTCCGAGAACGAAATCTTCATCGACAGCGGGCCGATTCTCACCAGCCAAATGAACGATGACATCTGCGTGGGAGACCGCCTCGGCCAAATCGACCAGAAAGCTGGCTCGATTCAGAGATCGAACAGTAAATCGCGGAATCTCTTGCATTCGCACGCGAAGATTCTTGCCGATAAACCCGTCAGCGCCGGTGATCAATACGCGCATAAAATCACTCTTCCGGGACGGCGTTACGACCAGCGCGCGCAGCCTGAATGAATGGCAGGCGAAGCAATAGCGCTGCCATCTCGGACACATTCAAACGGTGCGTATTATGTGAGTTATAGTCCTCGGCGGTCGACACCTCAGAGCGACCCTTCTCGACATACTTCTCGTAGTTCAAATCTCGTAAGTCGGGCGGTACTCGGAAGTAGTCGCCGAGGTCCTCCGCAGCCACCATCTCCTCGCGGCTCAAAAGAACTTCAAACAACTTTTCACCATGTCGCGTCCCAATCACCTGAGACGGGTGATCGGCGCACTCGAGCACACTGCGTAGTGCATCAGCCAAGACTTGAATGGTCGCAGCAGGCGCCTTTTGTACGAAAATATCGCCGGGACGTGCATGCTCGAAAGCGAAAAGAACCAAGTCGACCGCATCGTCTAGCGTCATCATGAAGCGAGTCATGCTCGGATCCGTAATTCCAATGGGTTGGTTCGCCCTGATCTGCGAAACGAACAATGGGATCACAGACCCTCGCGAGGCCATGACGTTTCCATAGCGGGTCGTGCAAATCACCGTATTACCCGCAGAGCGAGACTTCGCCGTCGCGACCTTTTCCATCATCGCCTTAGAGATACCCATCGCATTGATCGGGTATACGGCTTTGTCGGTACTCAGACACACCACTCGGCGAACACCCGCTCGAATGGAGGCCTCAAGGACATTTTCCGTTCCCAAGACATTGGTCTTAACTGCCTCAAGAGGATGGAACTCGCACGAGGGAACTTGCTTCAGAGCTGCGGCATGAAAAACGTAATCTACGCCCCGCACTGCATCAGAAACTGCACTGAAATCACGAACATCACCTAGGAAGAACTTCAGGCGCGGATCTGCATAGCGCTTCCGCATATCGTCCTGCTTTTTCTCATCACGGCTGAGAATTCGTATTTCAGCAAACCCAACAGCGCGCATCCGCTGCAGGACGGCATTGCCGAAGGAACCTGTGCCTCCGGTGATCAAGATAGACCTGTTGGCAAAATCACTCACGGCCATGTTCTCGCGAAAAGAAGTAGAATATCAGCATGTCGGATCAAATCGCCACGAAGACTCTGGTCATCGCGGTCCAGTATGGCCGGACTGACAAAACCCTCAGCCTCGTGGAATCAATTTCCGGCGCCCAGGACTCGAACTCAGTTGAGCTTGTCATCGTCAACAACGGCTTCTACGACTTCCCCGATAGCGACCATCAGCTTGATCGCCTTGCGGAAGACCATCGTCACGTCGAGGTTATGAATTCGCTTAACCTCGGATACTTCGGCGGAGCCAACCTCGGCCTGAAACATTTTCAACCAAGCGAACAGTCTTGGGTGATAGTGACAAATAACGACGTTCGATTTGATGAGTCATTCTTTAAACACCTGAACTCTGCAGAGTATCCAGCCAACTGTATCGTGGTCCCGAGAATTCTCGGCTCCGACGGCGTGGACCAGAACCCGCAGTACACAGACCCGATTCCGTTCATAAAGCGGTGGGTTTTCGCAGCGCTCTTTGTTGCGCCAGCCTCAATCGGCTGGCGGCTCTTCAACCTGCTGGCGAAACTCTATGGCCAACGTGGTCTAGCAGGCCGTCCGGCGACTTTCGAGAAACTGTCGCGAGTCTGGATCCCACTGGGTGCGATCTTCCTGATCCCGGCATCGACTATGCAAAAACTCCGAAAGCTACCCGACGAGTCATTCCTCTATGGGGAGGAAATGTTACTGAAGCGAGCTCTCGCCAAGTTTCAGGGCGTCTTCGTTATGGATCCGGGCCTGGTGGTAACTCACGACGAATCCAGCACGACCGGCTCGCTCGGCGGGCTGACGGCATGGAAGTTCAAGCGCAGCGCTTTTTTCAAATATTGGCGTTTTTATCTTTTCGGGTTTTGAACGGCCATTGCAGCCCAATGCAGTGCAAGTAGGTCAATCACCACTCTACATGACCACGCCCAGGCAGCGCCGAGCAAACCAAATCGAGAGGCTAAAAAATAAATCAGGGCAACGTAAAGCACCAATTCGGCGAGGTGGATCAAAGCTACCGTCTTCGGTCTCGCGACACCTTGCAGTAGAGTCATCGGAATCTGCGCTAATGAGTTGAACCAAAGCCCCACACACAAGACGGAGACAATCGGGCCGCTTTGTTCTGCAAATTCAGGGGAAATCCACCAACCGAGCAGCGGCGTTGCCAGCCATGCCGCCAAACCGCAAAGCGGCAACATAACGACGCCGATGCGCAACAAACCGTCGCGATAAATCTTTCTAATTACCTCGGGGTCGGATTGTGCTGCTGCGATTCTCGGCATCAGCGCACCCGCTAGCGCCATCGGAATAATCAGCAGCCTTTGCAACCCTTCTTGAGGAACCGCATACGGCGCCAAGGCACCCGCTCCCACCGCTGACGCCACCAAGAAACGATCCCCGTACACCATGATTGGACTCAGGGTCGCGCTCAGCGTTACCCACGATCCGTAGGATAGAAGCGATTGAAAGTCCTCGCGAGCGGTCGCTAAGGGTCGAAACAAATGATCGCGCAGTTGGTACACCGCCAAGCACAGGACTAAGAGCCGCGATAAAGCCAAGCTAGCAGCGATAACGTCTAGCTCAGATCGGTCGAGTAGCACACACAAATACGGGGCGAGAAACATCAGCACCCCCAAAACAGCCCTATTGAGATTGGACTCAAAAAAACGATCACTACCCTCCAACGCACCACGCAGACCGCTAGTCATCGTTGTCGGTAAAACAGCAGCGGCGATAATGACGAATGCAAACTCGAAGTTTTGACTGGAACCGTCGACACCGAACCAGGCGCCTACATTCGGTGCGATGACAACACCAACAAGCGCAAGGCCAAGCAGTCCCGCGGCAACAGTAAGAAGAAAGCCGGCCCGAATGCGGACCATAACCCGTCGATCGTCCCCTTCCGCTCGGGCGACAGCGACTTCGTAAGTCAACGCACGACCAACGCCGAAATCGAATATCCCAAAATAGCCGATCAGCGCCCACATCAAGGCTAGCAAGCCGAAGCGCTCGGAACCCAAGTCAGCCAGTAGTCGCGGAATGGCCACAGCTGCTACAAGCAGCGGTACACCGCTTCCCACGAGATTCAACAAGGTGTCGCGGCGCAAGCTAGACACGATCAGCGGCTCGCGCTAACTGATTTTTGAATAACACTGTTCAAAAACAGACCCACTGCCACCAACATCACGCTTGCATAGACGCTGTCCCAGATTAGCAAGCTGATCACAAACGACGAGTAACAAAATCCGATGGAATGAATATAAACGGACGCGCCCAAGGGCGAGCCTCTCATCGCGACAACTCGATAAAAAGCCCAGTGAGCAGCCCGACCAATCAAGGCGAGCACGACAATACCGCCTACCAATCCAAAATCCAGGATGAGCCCTCTGAAGATCGTATAAATGTTTGTCTCGAACTTCATTTGATAGTCGAAGTACTCGGAATAGATACCTGAAGGAACCTCCTTGCCTACGGCGAACAGCTCATAAACTGGCATGAAGGTGTAGAAGCCACCCGTCAGAGGCATCGGGTCATAGTCAAACGACGAGGCCGCAGCGATATACGCGGAAAACCAGTCGGAAAACGCGTAAAGATGACCGAACATGTACGATGCGAACATCGTCTGCAAGAGCTCCATCACTAAGGCGAAGTCGTCGAGGCCAGATAAACCCCTCGCAAGGAATGCAATCACCACGATCGGAAAGAAAAACAGACCGAGTATTAACGCCTGACGGACGAATCCAGGACCCAAGAGCTCGAACTCTCCGCGATTGACTCGGCTTACCAATACCGCCGCCCAAAACAGCACCAAAACAAGCGGTAGCGACCCCTTGTTTCCCTCAGCCAACATCACCAAGACTGCGGGAAGCAGCGCGAAAAGCAATATTCTTTTTCGCTTCCCGCTCTCTTTGCGATCACCAAAAATCAAACCGCCGATGATCACCCCTGGGTACACTAAAACAACGGCTAGCGTCGCAAAGAAGTTGGGTATCAAAAGACCGCGGTATTTTCGGTCGACATAACTGCCGGCAGTCTCAAGCAAATTAAAAATCAGATCGTTAACAGTGATGCCCTGAATTGACCAATTGAGGGCAATACTCAACAGCGTCAGCGCAGTACATGACCAAAACGCAAAGCAAAGAAAAGGCGTATCGAACTGATACCCGCTTGGCTTTGACAATCTTTCAGATATTACTGACCGCCAGTTGTATCCTGCACTCCCAAAACTGAAGGCGGTTACGCATAGCGCTATGTATCCGATTGCCCAGGGATTGGCAGGAACCGAGGGCATCGCGACCAGTGGAATAAATGAGTAAAGAAACCAAAAAAAACCAAATACGCAACCCGGCAATAACCAGGTACCCGCTCGCGCACCCAACAACCAAGCCTGACCAAAGATGAACAGGCTGAAGGTTACGGCGAGCAGCTTGTCTGGCGACACGATCCGTCAGCTAGCGAGCTGCCAGCCCGAGCGAGCGAAAATGGCGAGAAATCAGCAGAATCGAAGAGAATATCAGCCCTGCCAAGAACGACAGTGCCACGATGACCGATCGTCGCGGCGAAAATCGCTCCTTCGGTGCCACCGCAGGGTCGATTACTTTGTATGCGAACTCGCCGTTACCACGCGCCAGAAGCAACTTCTGCATCTCCGCTTCGAGAACACGTCCCAGACTCTGCTGCAATGAAATGACGTTACTGTTGGCGATCTCTTTTTGAAGATATAGGACGTTTCGCTCGGCCTCTTGCAGCGCTTTATCACGTTGACGCTCGTTCAGCATCGCGACCATCGAATTAGCCCAGTCAGCCGCGACATCAGGGTCTCGCCAAATAATCGATAAAGTCACCGTGCCGGCCTTCTTCTCTTCAACGACAGTACGCACCCGCGTTTCGAACAACTTCACGGCGTCCCTGACGTCCTTATCGCCCGATAATTCGCCAAAGCCCTCCAAAATATCCTTCGTCAACTCTCGATTTACGATAAAGCCACGCGCAAACCCCTGCGACCGCAACACAGCTAGCGGCTCCGTATTGGATCCAGACGGCAAGCTCACGCCTGCGAGACTTGCGAGACCGCCTAGCTGACCGAGAGCACTCGACATCGACTTCTGGTCAGCCGGAACCATCACGACATCCGCGCGATACCATTGCGGCGCGATCAACGCGTAAATAACGCCACAAGTCGTGAAGACTAAAGTCACTCCAGCAATGATCCAACGATCTGCCCGGATGGCTCTCACAAGCGCAGTCCAATCGAAGACCCTCGGAGCGAACGGGTTAGTGGTCGACATAAATTGAACCCGTTAAAGCGAACTGATTGCCGCTAAGGCAACCGCCGCGTTGTACAGGATGCCCGTCACGGCCTGCCAGAGCGGCAAAGGCGGCAAGCGCTCTGTGTCTAGCGGAACAATAATAGTATCGCCAGGCTGAATATTCAGATCACCGCGCTTACCGAACCAGCCGCCCGTGCTTGCTACGACACTGCCATCAGCACGCACAACGTAGGTTAGCTTGCCGTCCGCTCGATTAGTCAGGCCGCCACTCAGCGACAAGTAGTCATTACGCGAAAGCCCCGCCTGATATAGATGTGCCGTGCTGTTTTGAACTTCACCAATGACCGCTACTTCCTGCTTAATCTTGGGAACGATCAACTGATCGCCGTTGCGCAGGATAATGTCATCACGAGAGCCAACTCCACGCGCCAAAACGCCATCAAGATTAATTACCAATCGACCTACAGGACTCGCATCCTCCAACTGGCTCAACAAGGCTTGCGCCGCCAACGCCGATTGAGTGGCGTCGCCCGACTGGGATGCTTGGCTCGTCTGAATGGCAACTGCTGCCAAGTCACGGCGCAAGCGCTGCGAGAGTTCCTTAGCTTGCTGCAACTCTCGTTGACGAAGTTCTTCGCGAGTAAACACCGCTCCGCGAGTGAACGCGAGAGTGGATAGACCGCCTGCTCTTTCGATGACCGATCGCAGCGTTTCACCGCGACGTATAGGATAGCTTCCGGGAAAGCGAACTTCGCCCAACAGAGTCACAGACTCTCTGGTGCTCCACTCAGGTAATTCCTTGATCGTCAGAACGTCGAACGGCTGGAGAAGCACATCGGCCGCGGAATTTCCGCTGAGGATAGCCGCCAGATCGATCTGCAAAAGCTCACTTTGCCGCTCGCCGTCGGCTCGACGAAAACGAGAAAGTTCCGCTGTCCCACTGTATGCGGCTGGGTCAAGTTTGCCGCCGGCGCGCAAAAGATCGCTGACACGCATCTCGGGTTCTAACGGGTAGTCACCCGGTGCTTTAACGCGACCATTGATACCAACGATCCGGGTCGGATCGTCCAGCCGCGATTGGCGACGTAACTCCTCCAACAAGGGATCGATTAATAAACGACGTCCCGCCTGAAAATCGAAAACCATGACCCGGTCACGAGGGGAAAGTAGCAAGTCGTTGACCGAACCCGGCTCCCGTAGCGCAGCGGCCAAGTCAGCCGACAAAATCGTTAGCGATTTGTCTGTCGTAGACTCCCGACGGACCAGGATATAGTTGACGTCAGCATTAGACATCAGCTCGTCTAGCGAGGGAATCAGATCCAAGATCCGCATACCCTCCCGCCATGCCGTAACGCCCGGTCGGTAAACATGCCCCTCCAGGGTGATGCCAGACTCGATGGTGGGCCGTAATCGCGCCACTCGAACCAAGTCGCCGTTGGCAATCGGAGAGGACTTCGCTTCGGGGGTTCCGAGCGATACGTTCACTGCCACCCGCCGACGGTCCTGACCGTACCGAACGAGCGAAATTCGTGAGTCGTCGCCCTCCGCTGTCAGCCCACCCGCCAACGCGATCAGCGCGGAGAGGCTTGTTTTTCCCTTGAGCTCATAAATGGCGGGGCGTTTGACTTCCCCATCAACTGTAGCCGTCGCACCGACCGGAGGAATAAAGATGACGTCACCTGGCAATAACGTCGCATCGGAACTAGTGTCCCCTCGAAGAAGTAAATCGTACAAATCTAGACGTCGGACGGTCGCACCTTGTCGCTTTAATTGGATATCGCGCATCGACCCGGTCGGTTGAATACCGCCTGATGCGTATAACGCGCTTGTAACGGTGGACAACCCACTGACCGTGTACGAGCCCGGCTTTTTGACCTCACCCATGATGAATACTTGGATCGATCGAACATTACCCATGCTAACGCTGGCTTGCGTTCCGATGATCTGTCGGGCAACTCGAGCTTCAATCTCGCTCGAAACGACATCGAAAGTTTTGCCAATCACTTCGATCGGCCCAAGCTCCGGGAAGTTCACGCGGCCATCGCGACCTACGACCAGGCGAAGATTGCGATTCTGCGAGCCGAACAACTGCACGCTCAACTGATCGCCTGGGCCGATCAAATAATTCGATGGCACTGGAACATTAGTGCCAGGCGCGAAGGTGGATATCTTTCGACTAAACAGCTCGTAACCGAACGGCTTCAAAGATTCAGGCCCGACTTTAGTTAAGGGGAGACGCTGAATTTCAACTTTGAGTTTCGTCAAAGACGGTTCTGCTTGAATCCGAGTGGTCGCCTCATTATCCGAAAGGCCCGCCAAAGGAATTGGACGAAAGCCTGGGAGTTGCAATACGCCATCCCGATCCAGGCGATAAGGGTTTCGCTCGCGCACTAAGCCAATCAACTTATCGAGTTGATCGCGCTCTTCCTTCGAGTACTCAGGCGCCCGCTTTTCCGGAATGACGACAGTAGGAAGACCCTCGCCAAGAATCTGAGTTCGCGCTGGCTGGTTTTCCAGATAATCGATCGCGATCAAAACAGTGTCGCCAGCGGCAAACCGACGATCTTGAGTTAGCTCTCGAGTGTCTTCGTCGCTGGCAGCGGCTGCTTCGTCACCCGAAACGTCTCTCGATTCCGCATCCAAATTCGGAGTCTCTGCATCCGACGAGCCGGCTAGCTGATTCAGCACCTGCTCTCGAGCTGCCGGACTTAGGGATCGCAGCATCTCCAACTGCTGCGACGTTGAAACCTGAGACGCTGCCGGCGGCGACACCATCAGCGGAATCAGGAAACTCAGTGCCAAGCCGAGAATTCGAATTAATCGCATGGGTCAATCACCTAGCCGAGAACTGCGCACCAAAACCTATTGAGAGTATACGGCAAGCCCCAAGGGAGGCGAAAAACACGTCACTCGCCGGGAACCATTCGGGGTAGAGACTGCCGCAATCGATCGGCGTGAGTGCGTCGCAGGCCCTCCCACAAACTTCCTGGCCAGTTGTCCAGCATTCGACCACCATCGCGATTGATGGATCGAAGAATCGTCCTATAAGAGCCCCTGGTGTTTCGGGGTGAGTACAGGTCGAAGGGAATATTGAAAATTAGACCTTTATCGAAGCTACCTTCCCCGAATACCGAAAATGGCACGTCGGTTAGGGTTGCGAATGCGCCAACCGACCAACCGTTCGCGAAACGCTTCTGAACCTCAATGGTCGCACCGATGTCGCCTGCCAAATACCGACCGGCATGAACAATCACATCGAAGTTGTGAACAGGAGTGGCCCAATAGACACTCGCGTGACCCGTCACGGTCTTCAGGTCCCGCACGCCGAACAGCTTATCGAACTCTCTTTGAACAACGCCATTCAGACTGACGCCGAACGCTAGAGCACCATCAGGGCGCCAAAGAACCTCGGCGCCGACGCCAGAATACATCTCCTCGAGAATACCGGCGTAGACCTGATAGAAGACTGTTGAGGACAGTTTGTCGCGCTTAACAACGTACAGCTCATCGATGCCGTTCTCCCCCTGTTGCAGATAGTTTCTTAGTTGGGTTCGCACAGGTGGCAGGAGCGACTCACCTTCACGCTCAATTCGATCAAACTGACTTTTTAAGCTTTGAGACCAAGTTCCAGAAACCCCCCAACCGCTACCCAAGTCCGCATCGCCCCTCGCCTTCAAGGCTATCTGATAAAGCAGCGGAAAATCCGGGTCAAACAAATAAGCACGGGCATTAAGCCCCAAGTTAATCTCACCATTAGGGTAGACGAAGTTACGACTGCGGTCTGGCGCGAGTACTTCGCGTGGCTCCGCCTCTATCACCGGTAAGGCAGTCGTGAGCACAGGTGCGAGTCGCGGATCGGGACGAACATACGTCAACGTATGGGTTGCCAAACCCAGCGACTCCCCTGTCAGCTCAATCTTTTTCACATCAGATAGCGAATACAGATCAATTAATTCGAGCGTACGGCGAATAGCATCCGCCTCCATTTGATACGACTGGTTGGCATAACGGACGTGAAGCGACCCGTCTCGCTGCGCAGATTCGCGGATTAGGAGACCGGAGTCCTCGGCGTCGGCAGCTAGACGCAGCCACCAATCCCAACCCGGCTCATTACGAACCGGCGCTAATTGGGTTGCGTCAGAGCCAAAACCCTCGGGCCTTTTGCGTGGCGTTTCAATCGCCGTGTCGAGATCAGCGGACAACCGGAGACCCCACTGATTTCCTTGCTGACGACTCAGTGCGAGAGTGACACCGGGCGTAGCTTGCCATTCGATGCCAACACTGACGGGATCAGCATCAGGAATGCTATTGAGCGCACGCTCCCGCGCATAACTGTCGCTGTTGTAAGCCGCGACGAATGCCAAGCGCTGCTCGAGGAGCGTGTATCGAACGCCGCCAAAAAGCCCAACATCTTTGCCGCGAAACAGTGCGTCCGATGCGATCGTACCTCCTAGGCCAAAATCGCTCGGTCGAACAGCAAACCGATCATCAATCGAGCTCAGTGGATTTTCGGCAATTGCCCGCTCTCCGAAACGACCCCAACCGATCCCAATCGAGGCATCCAGATTGCCAAATCGCTTCGAGGCAGCGACGTATTCGCCCGCCCACTGACCCGTGCCAAGTAAATCTCGGATACCGACCGATACCTCCGGGAGATAGAAAGACTCATCTACCAAGCGGTACTTCAGCTCAAAAGATCTATCACGATTATCGTCACAACCGAGTGCGTCACCAGAGCCGAATTCGCAGCTCGTACCTGGTACTGGTGACTTCTTGCGCGCATTGAAAATCGTGTAGCGAAAGCTCGCCTCGAGGCGTGGCAGCGGCTGGTAGCCGATCGCGTAAATATCGGCGACGTCCTTACGAGAGTAGGTCGTCGTGAGCGTGCCCTCTTCTGACATACGACTCGTCGGGATATCGAGAATGCCACCAACGCCGAAATCATTGACCTGTGCGAGGCCGCTCGAGCTCGCGCAAAGCAGCATCAATCCTGCGATGGCACGTGACGCTCGACTCACTCGATCACCGACGACAACAATCGAGTGCTGACGGGCTGTAACGCGCCCGATGCGAAACCCGTGCACAGGCGCTTGCCCAGCTCGACGCCAAATTGATCGAAGGCGTTCACACCCCAAACCAAACTCTGCACAAACACCTTGTGCTCATACAGCGCAATGAGTGCACCTATCGATTCCGGTGTGAGCGCATTCATCAGGATGACGGACGAGGGTCTTGAACCTTCATGCCGTCGCTGCGTATCGTCACTCGGATTGCCCATCGTGAAGGCTTCGATTTGTGCAGCAGCATTCGCATTCGCGAGCCTCTGCAGCGCCGGCCTCCCACAGGGAGATTCTTTGATGAGAATGAAATCGAGCGCTGCCGAAACCGTGCCCTGATGTAGAGCTTGATAGTACGAGTGCTGCGCATCGTTACCACTACCGCCCCAGATGACGGGTGCTGTCGACCACTCGACTCGCTCGCCCGACGCCATGACGGACTTGCCATTGCTCTCCATCTCGAGTTGCTGCAGAAAGCTTGGCAATAACGCCAACCGATCGCTGTAGGGCAAAACGGCTAAGGAGTGTGTCGCTTGAAACTGCGTATTCCAAACGCCGAGTACCGCCATTAAAAACGGCAAGTTGCTCGCGGACGGGCCCTCGCGAAAATGCTGGTCAAGCTCGCGCGCTCCGGCGAGGAGGCGACGAAATCCGGTAGACCCGATTGCGATCGCAGCGGCAAGACCCACCGAAGACCAGAGTGAGAATCGGCCGCCGACCCAATCCCACATGCGAAATCGTCGATCGGTGGCGATGCCGAACCGATCCATCGCACTGTCATTCACCGAGACCGCTACGAACTGCGCCGCGATTACCTCTTCGCCACAGCGAGATATCAGCCACTCGCGAGCAAGCTCGGCGTTAGACATCGTTTCTTGAGTCGTAAAGGTCTTCGAGCAAATCACGAACAGCGTACGCTTCGGATTCACTCGCTCGAGCAACGAGACGAGTGCACATCCATCCACGTTAGAGACGAAATGAACCGCAGGAGCCGCCTTCGCCTGCTGACCGAGCGCCGCGGCAATCAACTTGGGTCCAAGATCCGAGCCACCGATACCGATGTTGATCACATCGTCGAAGTCGCCACTTGCACGCACGGCATCCGCGAATCGCAGCAGACGTTCTCGCTCTTGCAGCACCATCGCTTCGATCGCAGGGCCGCCGATGGCATCACCCGGCGCTTGACGCAGAGCCACATGCAGCACTGCGCGATCTTCCGTGGTGTTGATGCGATCGCCGCGCCACATCTCGTCTATGCGCTCGCGCAGCTCGATCACATCGGCCAAACGTAGCAACTCTGCGAGCACCACATCGGTGATACGTTGGCGCGAAAAATCGAACCGCAGTCCTGCAGCACTTCGCGTGTAGCGTTGCTCGCGATCTGACTCGGCGCGAAAGAGTGTGGGCAGATCACTGCCCTCGCCGGCGTCGGCCAGTTGCTGCAGGCGTTGCCACACTGCGCTACCCGGCGCCAGCGGTCGCATCAGTGTGCCCCGTAGAAACGCGCGATCGTGTCGACGACGTACTGCAACTGCACTTCCGAGAGTTCCGGGAAGATCGGCAGAGCAAGCGTTTCGAGCGCTGCTCGTTCCGACTCGGGGAAGTCACCTTTGTGATGCCCAAGATCAGCAAAGCATTCCTGCAAGTGCAGCGGTACGGGGTAATAGATCTCGCTGCCAACACCCGCCTCGGTGAGATGCGCCTTCAAGGCATCGCGACGGGGCGCGCGAATGATGAACTGGTTGTAGATGTGCCGAACACCGGGCAGCGCCGGCGGCAGAGTTACCACCGACTTAAGCCCTGCTCGATCAAACGCTCCGTAGTAAAAGCAGGCATTTTCCTGACGGCGCCGGGTCCAATCATCCAGACGCTTGAGTTTGATGTTGAGCACCACCGCCTGCAGCTCATCGATACGGAAGTTTCCGCCAACGAGCTGGTGGTAATACTTGGGCTCCATCCCGTGCACCCGGATCATCGCCAGGCGCTTGGCGAGTGCCTCGTCGTTCGTCACACACATCCCGGCATCACCGAATGCGCCGAGATTCTTGGTCGGAAAGAAGCTCAAGCAACCGATGTCACCGATGCTGCAAGCGCGTCGGCCCTCGCCGTCGGCCGAGCCAATCGCTTGCGCCGCATCCTCAATCACTCGAAGACCGTGCTGCTTGGCAAGCTGCATCAGCGGATTCATGTCGACCATCTGGCCGTAGAGATGCACCGGCATAATCGCCTTGACGATCACGCCCGACGTACGGTGACGCAGACCCTCGGAAGATGCCGTGCAATCACGTTGCAGCACAGCGGCCAGTTGAGCGGCATCAAGGTTGAACGTACCGGGGTCGATATCGACGAAAATCGGCCGCGCCCCCGCGCGAGCAATCGTGCCGGCGGT
>Ga0078894_10002448_pt1 | contig 14105 bp, 15 predicted proteins | sample LauGreSu1BDMLBSD_2_FD_67506 | JGI IMG/M metagenome (GOLD analysis project Ga0078894, IMG submission 67506) | Freshwater lake microbial communities from Lake Michigan, USA - Su13.BD.MLB.SD (version 4) (version 4) | ecosystem: Environmental > Aquatic > Freshwater > Lake | place: Lake Michigan...
TACCTTTTCATCGGTCCGCAAAAGACCCGATCCGTGAGATTTTTCTTTTTCGGATCGCGTCCATTCATCAGGCAGATCATCTGGAAAATAGTCCTCCCATTCTTCCCACGGTTTCCCCACCACGGTCTCTTCCCAAAAAGGGCATTCTTTTACACCTTTTTCGATATCATGTATTTGTCCCATCGTATCTTTTGTCTGTCGCATACGACCACGGCCCCATGTTCCATATAATCCATAATACGGAATGGAATAGATTCTACCCGCCTTTCTACCTAATACCTTACCCCAATCGGTCAACCAATCTTGTAATCGGTCCGTAGAAAATACGGTGAGACCCGTTTGAATGGATTTTTCGCGTTGCGACGAAGTAAGACATAGACTCATTAGCATCAATAAGCGAGTTACACGGTGATATCCTTGATGGGGATAACCGAGTAGTTGTTCATATCCTTGTAGGCTCTCAAAGAATTCACAGAGATCGGCGCGATGACGGGATTCTACTACGGTGTCGCGATACCATTCCAATAACCATACAAGACGATCTTCAGCAATCCATCGGGTAATCCACCATGCCGCGCGTGTTTTATGTTGATACAGCGCACGAATAAAATACATCTCCTTTGGATCGTCGGATGGAAACAAAGAAGGAGAACGAAACGTTACACGATCCCACCCTTCCTCATGATGATACCACTGGTGACAGAGTATATTCCATACCGAGTGATCACGAATAGGTACATGACAGAGTTGATAGACTTCTTCCACTATATCATCTGGAGAAATCTCGGCCTGTCCGAGGCGTTTTCCTATCCGATTGAACCATCCGATGGAAAAGACTCCATAATGCCATACCCATGATTCGAATAAGATACTAATCGCTTCTGAGACATAACCACTTTGGATCATTTCATAGCACCAAAAGACAGACTCTTTCACTATACCCCGAGAGGTTGTATATAAAAGAGAGGAAAACACCTCTTCGGAGGCATAAAAGTGACGTGTTAATGGCATAATCTTCTTATCCATCATGATAACATTTCTCGGATCAATTTTATCGTACCCTTTGTCAAAGATCATGGAACCTCTTCCCGAGCAAATCAGAGAACCAGAGACAGGGGATATTCTGCTATTTCGCGGAAATCATCTGTTTTCCAAAGTATTAGAATGTTTCGGACGTAGTAAATACAGTCATGTGGGTATGATTCTGAGAAATCCAACGTACATTCGTCCCGATTTGGAGGATGGGTTGTATCTGTTAGAGTCATCCTCCAATGATACACCTGATGTGGAAGATAGACAGTTCAAAATCGGTGTACAGATTCATCGTTTAGATGACATTTTGAAAGAGTTTCCAAAAGGGTCTGTCTATATTCGCTATATGGATGTTCCGAGAGAGGATTCCTTTTATAATACATTGAAAGAGATTCATCAAGAAATTCATGGAAAACCTTATGATCTTAATCCAATCGACTGGATTCGTGCGGAATGGAATCTGATTCACCCGTTAGACATTGATCCTAAATTTCAAAAGACAGGATCATTCTGGTGTTCTGCTCTGCTATGTTATATCTATGGGCGTCTCAACTGTCTAGAAACAGAAATGGACTGGTCAATAATTGCTCCCAGAGAATTTAGTTCAGAAGAGGGGGCACTTCTTCGGTTTCGTTATCCAATCAGTAAGGATACTCCCTATTTCTAAAATAGATTTAGCTTAGGAGGGCCACTCGTAATAAATTGTAAGATATCTTTGAAGCTATTTGATTTATTGGAATCTATGATATCAAATGGTAAATAGCTATTTATCACTTGATAGATAGGCGCAGGAACACTAGATAGTTTCTCCAAAAGAGATAAATAAATGGATTGGATATGTGTCTCTTTCATCGCATGAGTGTGTGATTTATCATAGGGTTCATACCATTGAAAGGGTATATTCCATCGCTCCATTTCCACTTTGTCATCTTTAGAGAACCATCCAGTAGAGGGTTTTATATGATAAAAAATAACGGATATTGTTCCTGATGGCCGTTCTTTTACTGTATCAATTATGTATTCCAATTTTTCTGTAACCGTTTTATGGAACATGGGGTCATCAATCATTACATAATAGATGGAATCATAAATGGGATGAGCGAGTTCTTTGGGCTTTACTAATTTATAAATCATACGATGAAAACAAATCGTATGGATAAACATTTGAAAGACAGAGGAGGCTTGGTAAGCGTCCATAAAGAGTGTGTCGGTCGTATAGGTTGGAAAGTTCATGGTGTTTCTGATGCTGTCTGTCTTTTTTATCTCTCTGTCTTTTTATTCCCCTCTGTCTTTTTATTCCCCTCCTCCCTCTGAGTTAAACCCACCCTTTTGATTTTAGAAAGAAAGGGATAGATGTACAGTTTGAGTCAATTGATACAACAGAGTGATCCTGCGAATGAAATCCTCCCTCGTCTGTGGCTCGGAAATGCAAAGTCCTCTATGGACCCTCAATTTATTCAGCAACAAAAGATTCAAGTCGTTTTCAATTGTACCAAAAATCATCCGTTCTCTCATCTTATTCCGACCCAATATCGTGTCCCCGTGGATGATAATTTACAAGAAGAAGAAATCCGTAATATGGATCTGTGGGCAAGTGAGATTGCTTATCGTATCCTGTATGAATATCAACAGGGGAAAACAATTCTTGTCCATTGTGCCGCGGGTATGCAACGATCCGCAGCAGCCATCGCTTTTTTCCTTATTTGTTATCGCCGAATTCATGCTACGGATGCAATGGAATACATACAGGCGAGACGACCCATTGCTTTTTGTCCCAAGGCCAATTTCGGAAGAGCGATTGAGTCATTTGATCAACGATTTCACAGTGAACTCCTTCCTCAAATACAAAGACATATTAGATCATGATTTCTCCTACACTTTCCGTTCTTTTCAGTGAAGGAATTCTGTCCCTCTATCCGATTCTCATTAAAACTGTTCCAACCAATCTCATCACACAATGGTTTGCTCGTTTTCTGACCTTTCCTCTACTCGCTTTCTTATTTGAACCTTCTAGGCCTGAATTCCATTCTACCACCTTTTTTGCGGGAATACTAAATCTTATTCATATTGGATCAAGTTATCTATCTTTCCATTGGTTACCGGCAGGAATTGCATTATCTCTCTTTTATCTGTATCCTCTGTTCAATGTACTAGCAGGTGTCCTCTTTTTCGGAGAATCCATTTCTCCTGTCGCCATCCCTCTTTTACTTATCGCATTTCTAGGAGTCTATCTCATTACAAAAGATTCACCAAGATCGGATGAATCCGATCCATCGAATAAAACCTATGGATGGGGAATTCTCATGGGACTTCTTGCCGCAATAACAGAAACACTGATCTTTGTCTTTGTGAAATGGAATAAAATGTCTCAAACGGCATCACCCTTTTATGCGGTAAAACAATTGTATCCAGTGGGTTTACTCTTTTTATTGACCTATTTGGCCATAAATCCCTCCAAGCTAGATACCAATCCCACCCATTTGGCAACATTATTCGGATTTAATAGCTTGGTTGGATTTGTTGGGTATTGTCTCCGATTTTACGTGATCCCAAAGGTACCTACTCTTGTTTTTTCATTGCTATCCTTTGTGGGAGTGCTATTTGGATATCTATGGGGCCATTTATTTACCACAGATCGTCCTCGTCTTACCTCATGGATAGGAAGTGGATTGATTGCATTTTCCGCTTTTTTTGTGCGATGGATTGGAATAAAAGATTCATAAGAGGTTAATAGAAAATGATAAAGTTTTCAGAGAATGATCCACCGTTATCTGATGAGAAATCAGAAGAGGAAAAAACAGAGGAAAAACATACACCAAATGAATCAGATGATAAAGAAACAGCGAATGATCAAGAAAATCCAGTAGAATCAAACAGAGAAAACAAAGTCGTAACTCCAGAAATATTTGATTCAGAAACAAGCTGGTTATGCTGTATAACCTATAAGGATAAATCCCGTTTTAAAAATATTCTTCAATATCTTGATTTATCACCGGTTAAGAAAGAGATTATTAAGACACGATATTTATATATTTTACAAAACTTACAAAAGCGTTGTAGGAATCACGGTATTTTATTCTTTATTGGTCATTTTATTATAACGGTTGGTTCGTTATTTGTCCCCGCTCTTTTATCTATTCAAAATTCGGATAAAGAGTATGCTTTAGTAAATGGTGCATTCAATGTACATATTTACTGGGCAACATTCACCATTTCACTATTAGTAACGATATGGAATGGTATTTTAACGCTTTTTCAGATTGATAAAAAATATTATTTTTTAAATACGATTCTGGAGTGTCTAAGAAGCGAGGGTTGGCAGTATATGAGTTTAACGGGACGATATTCAGGTGGTCTAAGTAGAGGTAAAAAACCAACTCACGATAATCAGTTTATTCATTTTACACATTATATTGAGAAAATTAAAATGAAACAGATTGAAGAAGAATATTATCGCACCGATGATAAAACACAGGCACCTAATTCTGCCAAACCAGAGTCAAACCGTCCGACGAATCAACCAACTGCTCCTGCAAATCCAACTGTTTATCCGACCATTATGGTGGATGGTTATCCACAATCGTTAGATAAACCATTATCAACGATTGGGCAACAGGCTATGCCAGATAGTGTTAGAAATGTATATGAAACATTGACACAATCACAACAACCGCAGCCCTATTATGGTTTAGGATCGAGTATGCCATTTTCAGTATTACCATCTGGATATTATGAACCATCGTATCGTTATTCATCTGTTGCTAGACCGACCATTATAGAGAAGCCAGTGATTGTAGAGAAAATAATAGAAAAGCCAGTCTATGTAGAGGTGGCAGCCCCTATAAAGTCATATTCATCCTCTCAAATACAGAATGTACCCCTTTCAGAACCATCTATACCATCTTCACAAGAGGCTGAACCATCTACTCCTCCACAATTATCACAGTCTCCACAATTATCACAGTCTCCACAATTATTACCGTTAGAGATTTCTTCTACTGTGCCAAATGAGATAAAAGATTCAACGCATATGTCATTTCGTGATATGAGGAAGAAATTGAAAGAAACCACTACAAAATAAGAGGGAATAATTATGGAATATGGATTGATTGTTATATGGTCTGATAGATAGAATGGTATCAAAACAGAGTAAAGAGCCACATTGTCAATGCTCTCCAACGTGTCCGTTACCGCCGTTACCTAATTCACCCTTCTGTAAAAATCATATTAAGTTTTGTCCAACCAAATCACCCCTCACGGGAGATGAACCAGACTACAATCCAGAGCGCTACAATAAATATCCTGGTATCAAAGAATCTCACAATTGTTATACCTATGCGTTCAATTATTTGAATCTACCAAAGGGTAAAAAGTGTGACAAGAAATCCTGTCCACTTCCCTTTCCTCAGCCCGGACGTGCCTCTGGTTATCCAAAATGGTCACAAGTAAAAGGGAAACGCTGTCCTGATGTGCTGTCGCGTATTATGGGTGATGTTCCAGGATCAAGTCTAACAACATTTGAAAAGAAGTGTCCCGCAAAGACGCGTAAAATTGCCTTAGTGGTAGACGAAGATGAGGATTATCATTTTTATCGACAAGATGCGAATGGATATTGGTCTCATAAGCCAGGAGCCACCGATGTGATTCGTCTGGATGCGACAAAACGACCGATTTACAATCCAGAACTCGCCTCACGATATTATCCCAAGTCGGGACTCCATTATGATCAATTCTGTAGTTATATGTGTATCCCATCGCGTAAAAAACATCGTTTGAAACGCGGTGGAAAGAGAAAAACAGCTCGAAAACAAAGATCCCGTTAACCTTTTCGTAACAAATAGCGCGCATAAGGAAACATCTGACGCAATCCCATCTGTTGAATTGGATCCAATTCTGTATATAGTCCATCTAACCATGAACAAATGGCGGTCTGTTTTTTGAGAGCCGCATGAAGATAGACCTTTTCAAAAATGTACTCCCACGCCAGTGTTCTCCCAAAATCGGTCTCTTGGTACTCTTCCCATAATTCTTTCAAATGATCCAGCTCTCCTCGTTCAATATACATTTTGATTTCAGAAATAAGATCACGTTCAATGGATGACATTCTATGGAACAGAATCAAAACTCATACACCCTCTTTAGATCGGAGGACTGCGTCCAACAATATCAAGCCATTTTTTACCATATCGACGAAGAATAATATGATTTGGATCCAATAAATGTAGTGCTTGGACACAGTCTATTCTCTTCATCGGATGAACCTCACACATTTTTTCCAAGACAGGACGGAGAACCTTCACCGAATCTTGAATCCTAGAAGAGAAAGAGGGCCAAAGTGACAACTTCATAATTAGATCAACGAGGGATACACCAATTGCCCAACTATCAATCATGCGATAATACAAAGAAAACCATTTCTCTAGATCTCCCGAACGAATAGCTTTGCTTTTCTTATACAAATCCATAAGCGACTGATGGATCTCTTTTTTGGATACACCCAAAAAGGTGGACAGTTTTTGAACGATTGGTTTTCGAAAGGCAATCGCTTGAATGACTTGACTCGCTGAATTACCTTTTGCTATCGCATTTACCAATGTGGAATCAGGTGGTTCCTGTGAAATGGTATAATCATATTTATGTATTAAATCATTGACAGAAACACCAGAGGGTGATCGTACGGTAACGGATAGGTTAAAATCAATGATACGTGGGACATTGGAAGAATCTACGAGGATGTTTCCTTGATGGAGATCGCGATGAACAATTCCAAATAGATTCATGAGAGCCCCTCCAGCAATTAAATGAATCGCAAAGGAACACAAATCAAACGTTTGTGCCGAGAATTGAACATGGTGAAGAACTTTTCCTTGATAAGGCATCCGAAGAAGACGCATCTCCTTCAGTTCATTTCCCTCCAATACATCGCACTTTCGCATATCCTTCTCTTTGGGTTGAATGGGAGCAGGAACACACATGGATTCCGTGACGACAAAATATTGTTTGTAGAAAGGGATACGATGAATTCGTTTGGAAATCGCAAACTCCTGTTCGGCATCATCGGTAGGAATTAATTTACTAAGTTGATACAGCTTTGGATCTGAATCCAGTTTCTCTTCTGTACCGGATTGGCACGACAATGATGGAATAAAAATACATCCATATAACCCTTGATCTAATAAACGACCACCAGATAACATCTGTCTAGTTATTCGTTATATTATCTCCATCTATTTACGTGATATACAGATATTACATAGATCGATTGAAAAGTGGGGAGAGAAAGGAGAGAAATAAGAGTATCATCATAAGAATAGTATGTATGAGCTCTATCTCTGGATAGGACTACTCCTGTTACTGATAACCATAGTACTTGAATTCTGTAGACCCAGATGGTTACAGGAGGGGTTTGAAAATCTGGTTTCTGTCGGAAATAGCCCTTTTTGGATCAAATGGATGCCTCGTCGCGGAGACATTAGTTACGAGCCATCCGAAGAGGGGGGGTACATTCGTGAGACACGATATTTTGCAGGATATACGGATGTTCAGCGTCTCGGTCAAGATCACGACTTTTGCCGAATGGTAGAGTCGACGGCTGATCCAGAGGATGTCTTTTTCGCCTGTGCGCTGGCAGGAACCGACGGTCTATCTTCGCTAAAATACAGAACCATTAGCAAAAAAGATGGATTGGAGCTATCTCGTGATGATTATATGAATGATGTTCTTCAGGATGGTCGTCAGGGATACTGTCGTATCTTGAAAACAGGTCCGGATACATTTGAGGCACGATGCCATACTGCTAAAGATCATTCGTTCTCTCTGGCACAGGTTACAGACACCCAGCCCCCACCTGATATTCAACAACTGTTATCTTTCTATGAAGGCATTGTTTTCTGGCTCCGATTCTATGATGATATGTTGGATTATGCGAAGAATCTGACAGTGGCCAAAGCGGGAAAGATAGAAATAGACGAGACACCTCGTCCTCCTCAGACAGAGGGTCTGACCTTTAATGGAGTAGATCAGTTCTTGCGTATTGGAGATTCAAAGGATCTGACACTGGGACAAACCGTTCAACTCCGATATGTTCGCGCCTTTTCCTTTTGGGTCTATTTTGAAGAATTTACCAATAATGCCCATATCTTTGATTTTGGAAATGGGCCAGGAAAGGACAATGTGTTTGTAGGAATTGTTGGACGTGGAAATGCAACCACTCAGCAAAAACCATTGTTGTCAAGCCCGTGTATGGATCAAGCCATTACCACCATTCCGAGCCCACCCTCTGGAGCACAGTGTACGGAAGAAGTGTCGCCACAACGTGCGATGGCAACCTCGTCTGCGAATGTGAATCGTTGGGATTGTCCTGTCCCCGAACTCTTTGGGCGAATTATGCCCCCTCTCAAAGAAAAGTCAGCATCGGATCAAGAGGCAACCACTGCCGATTTGCTGTATGAGATTTGGGACGAGAAACAGCGAAAGCTCCATATTCAGGTGAAGAATGTGATCCCCTTACGTAAATGGACTCATATTGTCATTACCGCGGGAGATAATGATCCATGGAAACCTAGTCTCCGTATCTATCGCGACGGAGAAGAGGTTTATAAAGAGGAGTCTGCGTGGCTCCCTCAAACGAATGACACCAGTAAAAACTACATTGGGAAGTCTAATTGGGTTAGTCAAACAAGTCCCTATGAAAATGCCGATGAATTATTCAAGGGTAAGTTATTTGATTTTCGTGGATATCGTACTACCATGACAGAAAAGAGAGTAAAGGACACCTATCAGTGGGGCAAAGAGAAACTGGGTTTAGTGGCTACAGAGTAGAGGAAAACACAGTATGATTTTTCTTCCACCATTTACTTACATCCTCAATAATCTGGTCCCGTTGGTCTCCCACCGATCCTTTTGCTAATAAAAAGACCCATGAAGACAGATCTGCCACATGTGCAACATGCTGACACTCACCATCCACTGTCAATTCGGGTTGGAATTCAAGAAGCACCGCACCCTTTGGAAGGAGCCATAGAGGTGCCCATTTCTCATGCGTATTTGGACCACCCACTACCACGACAAATGATGCTCCGATCCATTTCTCCTCTCTCTCCACATCTTTCTTCGCAGATTCTTCTACGTCTACGAATTCAATGTCCCACGAAGATGGAATAATCTCACACAATCGTTGATCAAATGATTCCGTGAGAAGCGAGTCACGAACAATAAGACATTTCCGTTGAGGTTGGAGACGTGGAGTTGCTGACCATGTAGGATGAAATTCACGAAGGATCGCAATGTCTTCTCGTCCGAGCTCGGAGACAGAGGGGCTTGGTAGAAATCCAACGGCTTGTGTAGCCCAGCATGCCTGTGCTTCATCCTTTCGCCATTCTACGCCCAAATCCGTCCATTGACGAGCATCCTTCCAGTCGTCCAATCGTTCGAGCAGTCCACCAAATTCTGAGGGAGACCAAAAGTTGAGCCCAACCCCACCTCCAACTCCCTTCTCAGAACTCAACGCTCTCAAGCGCAGATAACGAGACAGATAATAAAGAACATAACGATACCATTGAGAAAATACATCTGTATTCTTAAATGGTATCACTGCCATTCGTGGACAAGAGGAAAGAGGGGTAAACAGATCTACATTTGCTTCTTTCCAGTAATTGTAATCTGGCTGTTGGACCGCATGACGACCGGTGTAGATACGATACAGATCATACACAAGACTGTTACCCGTCACACCGACTCCATTGGACCATGTATAGACAGGAATGGCGGGCTCAAAATAAAAGTTTTCCACGGTGGGTTCCCATTTGTATCGCCCATCTCGTTCAAGCATGGTACAATAGGTAATTTCATTGGACATGGAAGAGCTATGCACAGTAAATGATACAACTTCATTACAGAGATGTTGGACACTCCCTTGTGGAATCATCTCTTGTTTGGTATCGATCAAGTAGGTCGGTTCGAGATGGATGTAAATGGGGGACAGAATGGTATCTTTTTTCTGATAGGATCGTACACCACTGTTGTGTAAATGATATGTCTTAAGACTAAGTGCGGGATTGGACAGCAAAAAACGATGGCGTAGTAGTCCATGAAGAATGGCATTATCGCATCCAGGTTTGCCGAGGGGGATGGATACTTGATCCCAGTTCCAGTGCCGTGAAGCAATTGACGCGGAAGAAAAGATCCATACATCTTGCGAGTCAGGACGCGGTCCAAAGAGTTTGGCCTTTTTGGGACCATTTCCGAGATCATCCCATCGCAGTAAACAAAGTGCCCGATCTTCCAGCGAGAGATTCCATAGTTCAGCGGTTTCCTCTCCAAAATAGACGTCCGCATTGGCCAATACGGCGATAGAATCTTGTTGTCGTTCCAGATGGTCTCGCTGAACCTCTTTGAAAAAGTCTGAATAACACAGGCGCGATCCGATCACGCGTTGATGAATTTTGGATGAATCGGAAGAGGAGAAGGAGGCCCAGGCGACCGAATCATCCCTTTCGTTTAGTAGAACAATCCGATCAATCCATTTGGATTTTGCATTACGACGTAGACAATCTCGCAGCTCACTCGTTCGTTGCTTGGAAGAGCTGGAATAGTATTGCGTATAGAGGACAAGTTCAGGAGGGCGCACGCCTTGTTCCACTTTCAAATCATATAGCAAACGCGTGGAGTCACTGGAAAGGGGCACATCCACCAATCGGTGATAGCGACAGAGAACGGCAAAGAGATGAATCGCATCCTCCACGGTTCCGTTCCATGATTGACCCAGAAAGGGATACTGTTCATGAAGATCATCGAGACAGAGGACATTATCAAAATTATCTTTCCAGTAGTCCCCTGATTTCCATTGAAGAATAGATCGTGGAAGAACAATGAACGTTACATCTTTAGAGATGCGATAGAGTTCATCTAACCATGTATTCTGTCCGACATATTCTGCATCGTGTGAAGTTGTAATCAAGACAGCAGTGATTCCAAGACAGATCGCTTTCCAACGATGATAATCTTCCAGAGAAGTGACGATGGTATTCCATTTGTGCCAGGGAACAGAGGGTGACTGATGTTGTAACCATACGAGTGTTCTATTGTTTCGCACGGTGGGTGTGCTAAAAGAGAGTGTTTTAGGAGGGTGATTCACTAGCATGATTTCCTAATCGTAATGACCATACTTTAGATTCATGATAAAGAGAAAACAGAAAACAGAAAACAGAAAACAGAAAATAAAAAACAAAAAAACAAAAAGAAACATCAAAGAGAAGAAATGTCGCAAGATTGGAGCTCCCCCGAAGTAAATAAAGGTTGTCCTCTCCCTCCTTACAATACATTAAATTTTACGAGCGATAGTCCATCTGTCTTTTCCACGCTGGTATCTTACGCACGAACCCAACCGCAATATCCTCTTCCGCCTGGATCCGCCTTGGATCAAGTTAGAGCCCTACAGCAGAATACGACCATTTATACACAGATAAATCAAAAAACAGCAGAAACAAAAGCATTGAATCAATCGCTGGGATCCCAGGGAACCGTTCCGTATCCGACATTCAAGTCTGAGGCGGAGCGTTTAATGTATCGTCAGGGTTTAATCATGGCGGCAGCGAGAACGAATCTAACAAAAGAAAATCCCACCCTTCCAGCGGGTGTTCCTGTTTCTACGATTTATCAGATTATTTATTCGTAATGTAAATTATTCATAAACAAGTTGCTCTTTGAATTCCTGAATGACTTGGCACAATGCGGCAAAATCCGCCCTACTTATTTTTAGGCGCTTTGGCTCGGGTGCTGCTCTTTCGAGGATTTCGTGTGGCTTTGCGTGACTTTTGAGGCTTAACGACGGTTTGACGGATGGTATTCCGTTCAACAGACTGGAGCTCTCTGCGGAAGGCATCAAGATGGGGTTGGACTCTGTCCCGCCAATCGGCATAATAGGTGATGGAATCACTGCTAGCGTCATAGGATCCAATGGCGATACAGTGCTCAGAGGGCTTTCCTGGTTCCTCACGGCTGAGTTCGAAGGTGAAGAGGGTGGAATTCTGGACATAATATGGGATACCGTGAAGATGCTTTAACTCAAATGCTTGGGTCAGATCCATTTCAATTTTTTCCTTAAGTGGGATAACAGACGGGTTGCTTTAAACTGTCTGTCCTGACCATTTCAATTTTATTTCATGAGAATCGTGCCATAAAATTGAAGGGTAAAAACACTGCTCATTCAGAGAAGACTCGCAATGAACATCTTTGCGCTCCATCCGAATCCGAGAAAGTGTGCGCGCTGGCACGTGGACAAACATGTGGTAAAAATGCTATTAGAAACCTGTCAGCTACTTTACACGGCCCACTGGGCGCTTTATTATCCAGAGTTGAAATCCGCACGATCACCCATTCAACTGTCTCGTCTTCAAAAGACCAAGTCTGTCCCTGAATACATGTTATCCGCGCCCTCTACTCGTTCGGGTGAAGTGGGTTATCGTCCGTGCCATGTCCATCATCCTTGTGCCGTTTGGACACGTCAAACAGCGGGGAATTATCAGTGGCTATTTACTCTTGGTCTAGAACTCGCCCGAGAATACCGTTTCCGTTTCCATAAAACACATTCCTGTGAGGCGCATATCCTCTGGTTGGCGGAACATCGCCCGCCTACCATTAAGCCCTATCCCAAACGGCCTTTCGCAATGGCCATGGCAGATGAATACAAGGTCTCCACCAATCCCATCGTATCTTATCGGAATTATTACCGAACTTCTAAAAAAGAGCGCGGCCTCATTCGTTATACAGGACGTCATGTTCCACATTGGTTATCAGAACGATAGAGATCCCAATTTAACCCAGAATACGAAGTAATCCCTCGCCCATCTTTTGACCTAATAAGATATGAAACCACCTAGATGGATTCTTTTGATACGCACGATAGCTTTGATAGGTAAAATAAATCACAAGAATGGCCATTACACCAATCAGTAGATATGCTATAATTGGATTCATTGAGAAGGCAAACCTATTTTTTCAGAAGAATGGAATCCGCCTCCATTGGCTCCACGACCTGGCCCTCCCCATGGTGGGCTGAAATGATCCCGTTTGGACCCCGCCGTGCTGGAGCATGAACCGGATGGACAACGCTCTCCATAGCTCCCTTTTCCTGATCCGTACCACGATGGCCAATGATTATACTGCGTAACGGGCCATGGCCACCATCCAGTTGTTACCGTAATGGGTCGTTCTACCACGATGACAGGTGGGAAAAAGACGCGATAGATGATCGCAAACACGATGGCAAAACAAATCACGTAGAGGAATAACACGAAAAAAGAAAATAGATTCATTCTAATTTGACACGGAGAATCAAATGAGAAGGAATAATAATCCTATATGTACCGTTTACAGATTCATCTCTTCTCCCCACCATCCAACAGATGCCACACTAGGGGACGGAATAGACTCTGAATCATGAACAGAGGATAATTGACGCTGAACGACAGGGATTTCTCCATTCCACCAACCAACACGGACTTCATCAGGGATTCCTGAACCATCGCCACCTTTTCTCAACTCCCCCGTGGAGGGGTCCAATCCACCGTAACCATATTTGTTGGGAACGTAACGACGTCTAACAGCGGGTAACCAATCACGTAAGCCGGATACATTGGGGGCTACATCACGAAGCGTTTGTAATACAGGATGGATCATGTCTTCCACGGGTTCAATCAAACCATGTTCTACAAGTTCAGGAAGAGTAGAAGGGCGATAGAAATAGAGATTGCGAATCATCAAATACCCCATAACAATGAGTAGAATACCGAATAAAAAAGTAAAACGATTCATGTAAGGTGATCTCTTGCTATTCTATGGGAGAAATCATTTTGATTCACTCATTCATTAAAAGTCGGCATCCAGTGAAAAGGTCATATCATCCTGTTTTTTACCCACTCCTGCTTTGGCGTAAGTTGTTACACGCTTTTCAAAGAAGTTGTCTTTACCCTCCAATGAGATGCGCTCCATAAAATCAAATGGATTGGTCGCGGAGAAGATCTTTCCGTATCCAAGTTGCGTGGACAAACGATCCGCCACAAACTCGATGTATC
>Ga0078894_10002449_pt1 | contig 14104 bp, 20 predicted proteins | sample LauGreSu1BDMLBSD_2_FD_67506 | JGI IMG/M metagenome (GOLD analysis project Ga0078894, IMG submission 67506) | Freshwater lake microbial communities from Lake Michigan, USA - Su13.BD.MLB.SD (version 4) (version 4) | ecosystem: Environmental > Aquatic > Freshwater > Lake | place: Lake Michigan...
CTCCAACTCCAACAAGAACCTCTACTCCGACTACGACTCCAACTCCAACAAGAACTCCAACTCCGACTCTAAATTCTACTTTAACTCCAACTCCAACAAGAACTCCAACTCCGACTCTAAATTCTACTTTAACTCCAACTCCAACAAGAACTCCAACTTTAACAAGAACCTCTACTCCAACTCCAACAAGAACTCCAACTCCAACAAGAACTTCAACTCCAACTTTAACAAGAACCTCTACTCCGACTACGACTCCAACTTTAACTCCAACAAGAACTTCAACTCCAACTTTAACAAGAACTTCAACTCCGACTCCAAATTCTACTTTAACTCCAACTCCAACAAGAACTTCAACTCCAACAAGAACTTCAACTCCAACAAGAACTTCAACTCCGACTCCAAATTCTACTTTAACTCCAACTCCAACTCCAACAAGAACCTCTACTCCGACTCTAACAAGAACCTCTACTCCAACTCCGACTCCGAATTCTACTTCAACTCCGACTCTAACAAGAACCTCTACTCCAACTCCAACTTTAACAACAACATCAACCACTAATTTAACTCCAACTCCTAGTTCTACAATAACAAATCAAAATTATAAATTTATCAACCTTGAATTTTTCTCATAACCATGAAAGTAGCAATTACCTGCAATAATTTAAACGGAGCAAATTTTATTTACGATTTACTTACTACTCCTATTAGCGGAGAAGGATCATTAGTTGGCGCAAAACGATGTTTAGAAGAACATATAATGGTGGATGATATTTTAGAGTTTGATTTAACTGCAAATGAAGTTAGCGAATTGGTCAAATATCCAGAAGTGATATCTGTTGATATTAATGATACTAAGTTTTATCCTCATTATACTAAAATCGGACAGACCGGCATACCTAAAATCGCATCATATAATTACAGCTTTGCTGAAGAGAAGGATGTTAAAAGCCAATTTGCCTATTCTTTATTACACTGTCAAAAATCAGAGCTTTTATATGCCGATAATCCATACACTTTAGCTAAAGGATGCTCTTTGTCATCTATTGATTGTTCAAATGTTGATATTTTAATACTGGATAGTGGTATAGATAAGACACATCCTGACTTTTTTGACCAAAACAACGAGCAACAAGCAGTTGAGTTTAATTGGACACAACTCAAAGAAGGAGATCCTTTATTCGGAACACAAATCGTTTCGACGCAGTCTGAATCTTATTATAACGACACATTAGGTCACGGAACTTCATGTGCAAGCTTAATAGCAGGTAAGCGAAACGGCTTTGCAAAAAACGCTAAAATATATTCTTTAAGATCAAATGAGTTAGGGTCAACAACAAGTGGTTTTTATATAGACACATGTTTAAAGCTAACACTAGCTTTTCAAAAAGCTAAAAAACTTAATTTATTTAATTTACAAAGCAATCGCCCGACAATATTTAGTAATAGCTGGGGTGTGGTTGGACCAAAAATAGCAGACGATTTAGAAAACGATGTTAATACATTGAAATTTTATTCAAGTATCGATGGTGGAAAGAACACGTTTTCGTATAACAGCTTACCAGGCAATAATTCTGTAATTGATGGGTATATACGTCAAATTTTAGCAGAAGGAGTTCACGTAGTAGTTTCTGCTGGAAACATAAATGCGTATTTGACAAATACGACAACTGATGTTATTGATTTGCACTGCTTTAGAAGAACGGAGTCTTCTTCAACTGTTGATTATGTAACAGTAAAAACCGAAGCAAACAAAACAAAATATACACAAAATGCAACATACGGATATAATTATAAGTATGGCTCGACAAACGGTTTAACTACCACGAGAAGATACCATTGCTATCAATCTCCAAACATAGGATTAAATCAAAGCAAAATTAATTTTCCAATCATTGTTGTTGGGGATGTAATTCCAATTGGCAATAACGAAGAAGATTATAACATTTACTGGAGTTCTGGTTCATCAAAATCAGTAAATGATTTTTTATTAAACTTGCCCAGCAACGAAACAAGAATAATTAATGATGGCACAACGTGTTATAATTCAATTGCTGGTCCTTTTTTTGTAAAATCTGCCTATAGTTCATTTGGACCAGCTGTCGATATTTATGCTCCAGGTAATGGAGTGTGGGCTGCCTTTAGCAATCAAGTCAGTAATACACAATCTCCTTTAATTTCAGCCGGATACAACGAAAGATATTATTTTTTTAACGGAACTTCAGCAGCTTGTCCAATCGTTGTAGGATCACTTGCGACCATTTTAGCTGAAAATCCAAATTTAACTCCTCTTGAGGCAAAATCAACTCTTCTTTCTTTAGGAGTAAAAGGAAGTATAATGGAAACACAAGCTAGTACTGTATCTCTCTCTTCCTATGGAGCATACTCATATACTTTAAGTTGTTATATGGGCGCAGAAAGAGATTTAATGTCGTCTAACTCTAATTATCGAATACAAAATGGAGGACCCTCTTATTTTAGAACTGGCAACATTGAAGATATGCTGTTTTGCTGTAGATTTTTTAATTCAAATAATATATTATGTCAAGCTTATCCTCTCAGAGAAGCAATTTTATCAAGTAATCAGACATCAGCAACAATAGGCAGAACCGTATTAACCAACACAGAAGAAACTAGTTTAAAAATTACTCATCAGGTTGATTAGTAAAATATGGAAGTTGTATTAATATACTTTTTTGCGTTGGCTGCAAAGTGATTGGCATATCTCGAAACACTGTCAAAAGCTGCTTTTGATCAAAATCTAATATATTTGTATTATTGATTTGCTGAAAATATTTTACTATTAAATCAACTATAGATTCTTTTTTAATTGAAGGAAAAAAATTTTTATTCTGTTTTTTTGAAGGAGATCTTGCTAAAACTTTTCTTGTAATGTTGTATTGCTGATGAGGCCATAAGTTTTTATTATTACTGTAAGACGCAAGCAATTCAGCTTTTTTTCGTTCTCTGTCTTTTGAGTATAGATAACCTTTGGTTAGTGATGTTAAAAACAATATTAAAAACCATCCTAAAATAAACAAACAACAAAATAATATTATTCGATACTGTTTATATAATTTTAACAAATTGTCCATGTCACATAAATTTAAGAATTTGTCCGACTGCAATTTTATTTGTGTCTTTAATTTTATTGATTTCAATCAAACGCTTGATACTGAGCTTATATTTTTTTGCAATACTGTAAAGCGTGTCACCTGATTTGACTGTATATGTTTTTGTCTTTATCGGTAGTTGTTGTTTGTTTTCCGACAACGAAGGTATGTTTTTGTTAATAGTATTTTTGGGTTTTTCTAAAGCATTACTGCTGGAAGGAGTTGCTATATTACTAGGAGGAGTTGCTACATTATTAGTGGACTGAGTTTGAGTCTGAATATGTTGATCTTTCTGTTGAGGTTGTGCTGTTTGTGCTGTTTGTGCTGTTTGTGCAGGCTGCTCGGTCTGAGTAGCCTCTTCTACACGAGGTGGTGGTATTTGTTCATCTACTCCAACGTAATGTTTGTCTGATGCTCGTCCGTTTATTTTTATGTTTCCTGTTTCTCCGTATGCTACGCTGCCAACAAAAATACCTATAATTGCAATATGTACTGCAAACACCGTTGCAAATGTAAGTGCAAATTTATTTGTTTGAGTTTTATTTGTATTCATATAAAGGATAGTCCATAAAAGCTTATAAAAAGTCAACGGTTTTTATTGTTCATTAAATTTAAATAGACAATTTTTTTGTTCTTCTGTTATTGTAACTGGAAGTTTTGTTAATATATGCAACTGCAGGTTGCCACATTCTTTAGAATTGCACATTCCTTTATTCGGAACATTAATAACAGCATTAGTCTGTGTGAGAGGTGGAATATCTATATCAATATCTTCCCCAAAGCGATTGACGAGGATTCTAGTTCCAAGTATACAGTTATAAAAAGGGACTTCGCAAGCATAAATTAGATCCATTCCTTCTCTTTTGAATATATTATTTTGTAAAATTCTAACAGTAAGAAGCAAGTCTCCTGTTGGTCCTCCTCTAACTCCAATACAACCTGCATTAGACATTTTTAGTATCGCTCCGTCACCGATTCCTTTCGGTATTGCGACTTTAATGTTTTTGTGCTTTCGACTTCTTCCTTGTCCTTCGCATGATTGACAATTAGCTGACGAGTTTCTTCCAGATCCTCCGCACGCAAAGCAGTCTTGGACGATATGAAATGGTCCGTTTTGTATACCAACTCTGCCTTGTCCTCCACACGTCGTACAAGCTTGCGTCTCTGTTGAAGCATTTAAATTTCCTGTTCCACTACATTGTTCACACTTATCATACACAGCATACGTAAATTCTTTTTCGACGCCATGAAAAGCTTCTTCCATTGTTATTTGTATGTTATGCTGTATTGTTTCTCCTGGTTGAGAAGTTGGCTGTCGGCTATTGTGTCTTGCTCCTCCAAAAAAATGAGAAAATGGATCAAAGTTTCCTCCTCCGAATCCAAACTCTTGTGAAAAAATATCAAACGGATTAAATCCTCTTTCTCTTCTTGCATTTCCCACATTTCCTGCATGCCCAAATCTATCATATGCTGCTCTTTTTTCTGAATCTCTTAAAGTTTCATACGCTTCATTAATTGATTTAAATTTCTCCTCAGCTTTTGGATCGTTAGGATTTTTATCTGGATGAAATTTAGAGGCAAGTTTTCTGTAAGACTTTTTTAAATCTTCTTCTGAACAATTTTTGTTTACTTCTAGTGTGGAATAATAGCAAGGTTTTGACACAGCAGTAGTTTACCTTATTTCTATAAACAATCTACACAAAAAAACAAAAAAACATAGAGAAAAAATATAAGTATATATGTATGGCAAAAGGAAATAACGCTCAAAAAAAAGAAAAGAAAAAACCTAAGCAACCAGGCTCAAAGTCTTCTCAAAAAGGAGCAAATAAGAATAAAAAATAATTGGAGGTGAAGAGAATCGAACTCTTAACTCAGCCTTGCAAAGGCCATGTGTTACCATTAGCACCACACCCCCTTTAGAAAATTGGCGGACAGAGTAGGATTCGAACCCACGGTAGCGTTTAAACTACTTCTGATTTCAAGTCAGATGCAATAGACCAACTCTGCCATCTGTCCAAAAAAAGTATGGAGGTGAGGGGAATTGAACCCCTGTCCGAATAATTTATGCTAAAAATTCTTCACACGCTTGAGTATATTCAACGTTTAAGCCACCATACGGTAACAAAGACCAAAGGCCGTTTAGCTATACTAGCTTAGTTTTAAGTCTGCCTATATGTGTGAATAAAGATCACATATTACCTATGATTTTATTTTACAGCATTAGTCATCTTATGCAAACCTCTGCATTTCAAAATACTTTTAGAGGATCCAGTATTAAGCTCTTAAGCTTCGAGCGAACAAGCTTCTTCAGCGTCAGCGAGAAACTCGCTAGCGTTGTTGAAGATGTAATCAGCTTCAGCTAAGAGATCAGAAGTATTGTCTTCTGCATTTAGTTTTTTAATCGATTTTTAAAGAGGCCATCGATTAACCTCTGCGTGCATTTTTAGGTTCAACCATGCGTCGAAACCAGTACACCCCCAATTTCAAAGATCTATTTTTATTAGTATAATATCAAAATTTATTTATTCAAGAACGATTTTTTGAAATATTAATATTTGCTCTAATTTTAAACGAAAACAGTTGTAAAGAGGCTCCTTCTTGAACTAAGGTCAATCCTTCGACAGACATGCCATTTTTTTCCAAAAGTTGTTTGACTAATTTTGACGCCACGACATTAGCATGAGCTTGAGTCATTGCAAAAACTTCACCTTCAATTTCTACCGTAACTGTTATAACCCCGGTTTGAATTTCTCTTTCTTTTATTACCTCAATGTAAACGTTATGCAACTGTTGAATTTTATTTCCTAGATCTACCTGATCTTTTTTTGTCATAGTTGCATACTGCGACTCAAAAGGAGCAGGAGTACCTCGTTGTGCGTCTTTTTCTTGTTGCTTGGCGTATTCTTCTTTGGATAGAGAAGAATAAATTTTTTTGGAAGAGACGTTAAACATCCCATCGTCACTCTGCGCTTGTGCTTTATTTCCGCTGGAAAGAATACCAACAGCAATTACGTAAGGCACAGTCTTTTTTAGAACATTTAAAATGCTTTCTTTTAACCCCTCGTCAAGTAAATCGTAACTTAAGTTGATAGTTCTAACTCCTTTTTGAACTTGCTCGTAAGCTTCTTCTAAAAGATAGTGTTCAGCGGTCTTCATGATTGTACTTAATCGTTTGTGTAATTCAAATTTGAGACAAATTCGTAGTTTGTAAGCGAGTGAATATTTGCTGCTGATTAGAATTAAATTCAAAGCTACATAGCACTAAAAAATCACCATTCGTGGTTTGAATAGCAATATCTCCAGGATTGACAGAGGAAGTTAAACACCAAGTTTGAGGTTTGACTGATTGAAGAAGAGATGGAGGCAGCGGAGGTACTGATGGAAATTCATAATCTCTTGGAGTTTGTGTTTTAGATTTTGTATACGTCATAAAGAAGGTTCGTCTGGTATTACAATTGAAGTTATAAAGCAAAAAACGGACAATATCAATACTAAAGAATCGGACAAAATTAATCCTGCAGCCAGTGTTGCTATAAACATTAGAAAAAATAATATTCCTATATTTTTATGAAAGATATTTATACATGATATGCATAAAGCAATAACTCCTAGTGCAGCAAATAATATACTTAAAACCGAAGGCATTTTACTTCTCTTTTTTTGATGGAGTCTTTTTAGTTTTTTTAGGCTTATCGTCTTTAATTGTTAATTCTAGAGATTTAAATATTAACGCATCCTCTTTTCTGTCAGCTTGAATAACTTCTCCTGCCTTAAAAGTTTCTTTTAAAATTTCTTCTGCTAAAGGATTTTCTATATAATTTTCTATAGCTCTTCTCATTGGTCTTGCACCATATGCTTCGTCATATCCTTTTTCAATAAGCAAATCTTTTGCTGAATCAGTTAACACTAAATCCAAATTTTTTAACTCAAGTCTTTCAATTATTTTGACCATTTCAATATCAACAATTTTTGAAATGTTTTCTTTGCTAAGCGAATGAAATACTATTTGTGCATCAAGTCTGTTAAGCAATTCTGGCTTAAACGCTTGTTTTGCTTCTTCTAATATTTTAGATTTCATTACTCCAAAATCTTGTGAGGGTTCACATTTAACTCCAAACCCAAGAGATGTTTGTTTTTTTACTGTAGTTGCACCTACATTTGAAGTCAATATAATAATAGTGTTTCTAAAATCTACTTTTCTTCCAATAGAATCGGTTATACGACCTTCCTCTAGTATTTGAAGTAAAATATGTAAAGCATCTGGATGGGCCTTTTCTACTTCATCAAATAATACCACAGAATACGGTTTTCTTCTCACAGCTTCTGTAAGTTGCCCTCCTTCTTCATAACCTACATAGCCAGGAGGGGAGCCAATCAATCTCGATACGGAAAACTTTTCCATGTACTCGCTCATATCAATTTGTATAGTAGCATCTTTTGTACCAAACATTAATTCTGAGAGCGTTTGCGTTAAAGAAGTTTTTCCGACTCCAGTTGGACCTAAAAATAAAAACGAACCAATAGGGCGCTTAGGATCCTTAAGATCAGCGCGAGCTCTTCTCAAGGCTTTACACACAACAGAAACAGCTTCTGGTTGTCCAATAATTTTTTCCGATAAATCTTTTTCTAACGCTAATAGTTTAGCTGCTTCTTTTTGTTCAATTCTTGAAAGAGGAATTCCAGTCCATCCTGAAATAACTTTCATTATTTCTTCTTCTCCAACAATTACCTCTTTTTCTATTTTGTTTTTATTCCACTCTTCTAATACCTTTTCTTTATGAATTTTGCATTTTTTTTCTTTGTCTCTTATTAAAGCAGCCTCTTCAAATCGCTGTGTTCTTATAGCTTCTTCTTTTTGTTTATGTAATTCTGTTATTTCACCGTCTATTTGCTTCAAGTCTGGCATTGGTGCTCTAGCTTTAATTCTAGCAACCGAGCCAGCTTCATCTATTAGATCAATTGCCTTATCAGGAAGAAAGCGATTTGTAATATATCGCTCTGCTAAAGTTGCTGCAGAAGTTAAGCTATTATCTAAAATTTTTGCTTTATGGTGCAGTTCGTATTTTGGACGAATTCCTTGAAGAATTTCAATTGTTTGATCAATTGATGGAGCTTCTACAATTATTTGTTGAAATCTTCTTTCTAAAGCTGCATCCTTCTCTATGTACTTTCTGTGCTCACTTAATGTAGTGGCTCCAATTATTTGCAACTCTCCTCTACTAAGGGCTGGTTTAAATATATTAGAAGCATCCATTGAACCTGAAGCAGCTCCAGCTCCAACCATGGTATGAATTTCATCAATAAACAAAATAACATTGCCACTCTTCTTTACTTCGCTCATTATAGATTTAATTCGTTCTTCGAATTGTCCTCTATATATTGTTCCAGCAACAACAAGAGCAAGATCTAAAGAAATAACTCTTTTATTCCGTATAACTTCAGGAACATTTCCTGAGGAAATTTCCTTAGCTAGGCCTTCAGCTATAGCTGTTTTGCCAACTCCAGCTTCTCCGATTAATAGAGGATTATTTTTTGTTCTTCTGCAAAGAATTTGTACAACTCTTTCTATTTCTTTTACTCTACCTATTACAGGGTCAAGTTGTCCAGCTTCTGCTAATTCTGTCAAATCTTTACCATAAGTTTTTAAGACGGAATTTTTCTTTTTAGGAGAATCTGAGCCATGATTATTATCTCCTGCTGTTATCATTTCTTGAGGCTTAAAGTTAGGGTCTAATTCTTTTAAGATTTCGTTTTTAATCTCTTCAAAACTTACATCAAATTTTTTTAACACTTTTGCTGCAACTCCTTCTCCTTCTTTAATAAGGCCAAGAAGCAAGTGTTCTGTGCCTACATAGGAGTGCTCTAATTTCTTGGCTTCTTTTTCTGCCAATGAAATTACTTTTTTTACGCGAGGAGTAATTGGTATATTTCCAGATGCGGTCTGCGAATTTTGTTGTGTTTCGGAATCACCATCTTCTTGTATTACTTCATATACATCATTAGGTTCAACGCCAATGTTTTGCAATATTTTTAAAGCAAGTCCCTGACCAAGCTTCAGCAAACCAAGCAACAAATGCTCTGTTCCGATATAGTTATGATTTAGTTGTTCAGCTTCCTTTCTAGCCAAAGCTAGGGCTTGCTGTGCTCGTGGAGTAAAGTGATTTGACATTTATCGTATCTTATCATTTTTAGATTAAACTTCAAGCAACATTCAAGATGATTTTTTAAAATATACAGTTAAATAAAAACTATATGAAATCAACAAAATCCAACAAAGCAACTGAAATTACTGAACAAACAGCAGATCAACAAACTCCAGAAATTGATTACAAAACTCTTTTTGAAAATGCCACTAAAACCGTAACTGAAATTAAACAAGAAAGAGACGAGTGGAAACTCATTGCCGAAACATATTCAGAAAAATTTGCTCAGGCGTATAAAGGATTTTTAATTCTAAAAGGTTCGACTGAATCTTTTGCTGAAGCCGAAAGACAAAAGCTTTTGAATAGTATTAAGGTCCGACAACAGACGATTTAATGTCTTTTTCTAAAGTTGGAGCAATTTTTTTAAATGCTGTTGGTAACTTTAATCCTTTCATGACCATTAAATAGGAGCATCTTTTTGCTAATTCATTATTGGTAGAAATTGCTATAATATATTCTTTTGGTATTGGGCTATTTGCATGAATTAACTGAATAGCTTTATTAAATGCTTCTTGAGGAGTAATTGTTTCTGATTGTTTTGCATACTCAATCATTTCTTTATCCGCATAATCATCAGAAGTCATTTGATGAGATTGTCCAGCATGAGCTCCAGTCATAGAACCCAGGCCAGCTAAAGCAGCTCCAGCAATGGCGCCTTTCAAGCTTACCTTTTCATAAATTTCTTCCATTTGCTTTTGATCAATAGTTTTCATATATTTTTATATTTAATTTAAATTGTTTTGCTCTTCAATGTTACGAACAAACTCTACCAAAGCTTGTTGAGATTCTTGATCATCAGCCGTTAGTTCGTTAATAATATTACAAAAGTGCTGTATAATTTCTCTTCTGGAATCGCACGATAAAATAAGCTTATTACATTGCTCGTAAGAATTAAAAGGACGTTGTGTCGTTTCTGGTGATAATGCCTTATGCTGTTGAGAAGCTACTGAATAATCCGTTTCAATCGGAGTTTGTCCTTGGTTGTTTACCCCGCCACGACCTTCTTCCCACCACCAACTATCATTTTCTGCTCCATCATCATCATCTCCGTAGTCCTCAAATTCCTTAAGAACTACCATATAAGCTTCTTTTAGCATTTTTGTTTCTCTGTCTTCCATTAATTATATTTAAGTTATTTGTCATAAAAACTTAACAAAGTGCAACATACAAGGTAAAACTAACAAAAATAATAAGTAAAGGTTCAGATGAAAAAACAAACAACACGCGAAATTAAAAAGCCTAAAACCATTAAAGCAAAAAAAGTCAAACAAAAGACCTCTACTAAAAAAAGCAAGAAACAAACAAATTTAGTAAATTCTGAAGTTTTTGCTGAATCAAACGTTAGCTTTTTAACGACTTTAAAGTTGCTGTTAAATGGGGCTATGCAAAAATTAAAGCAATTACTTTAATTTTCTTTGTAGTTTCTATTTAAAATCTTAAATCCTAAAGGTCTACGGCTACCATAGCTGTCTTGGCTGCCAAACGACCTATAGTCTGATGATCTAACCACAATGCCTTCTGCTGGTCCGTTTGCTCCATATGTTTGCTGGTCAGCTAATGATTGAAGCTTTTCTATTGCTTCTTCAACGGAAGCTCCAGTAAAAGAAGTTTCAGATACCAAAGGAACTACACGACAATTTAATTCTACATTACAGAATCCTTTCATTTCTTGATAGTTCATGTATTCCCCGCTTTGTTTTTTAATTTGAAAAACTACAATCTCATGATCTTCTAATTGTAGTGGATTTTTTTGTACTCCGGGACCAACCAATTCTCCTTGAATTACTCCAGTAAATCCGTTCAAAATTTTAAGTTTTTTTGCAACTTTCCAAAACAAACTGTTTTCTGTATCTTTTTTTGATAAATTTCTAGAACATACTTCTGTTATAATTCCATCATTTATAATAATAGTAACAGAGCTGCCATCTAACTTTTGAGTTATTGTACAAGAAGGTAACTCTATAACCTTCTTGACTAACTCTAAGTCTGACAATCCATTATCTTCGTCGGTTTTGGAACAAATATGAGACGGAAAATCTCCAGCGGTTTCACCTGAAAGATTTGCTGGAAGATCTTTAATATATTTTTTAATTCCTAATTTTTCAGTAACATCTGTGCCAATCTCTAAGTCTTTAAGAGGTTCTAATTGATCAATAAGAGGAATTACAATTCCAGCTGAATGCTCTCCTCTAAGCTTTACCATCTTAATTCGTATTGATTTGTCTGGATTATTTTTGTCTTGCAGAAAAGCTGTCCAATTGCAACTAGGTACAATTGAATCTATACCAATAAAAAGAACCTTGTCTCCTTCTTTGTGTAGTCCTTTTTGGACAACAGATTGCCAACCTAGAATTTGGGCTAATTCTAAACGATCGGCGTTTGAGTGGTTTTTTAAAGAACGTATAATTTCAATTGAGGCTAACTTCATCTTTTTTATGCTTCCTCGTACGAGTCAAGATCTTTATCATCAGACGGAGCACGAGATTCTAGCTCATACAACGTTTCTTGCAACTCTGAAACAGAGTTGCTCAATTCATCGAGCATATCAAAATCGGTTTGAACTGCTCTATGGGTTTTTACATATTTAGATAGCGATTCTACTGCTTCTACGGTTTCTTGGATTAGGTCATCTATATTCATAAATTATTTTTTGTTTGTTTTGCGAACTTCGGTTGAAATAAATTCGCCATCAACAAATGATATATGTTTAGGCAAAGTTTTCAACCTATTTTTACAAATTTTATAGTATTTACATCCCTCGCAATGTCTGCCGTTGTGCAGAAAAATATCAGGCCTTAAACAAATAGTTTCAGAATCTTTTGCTAACTCTGCGTCAGTAAGAGGTCTTGAAATATTTTCAAGACTCAATTGAGGGATATTGTATCTGCCGTCTTTTTCTTTTGTTGGACTATCAGATTTTTTGTTATCTTTTTTCTTTCGATGTGTTAGCATCATTTTTAATATAATAATATAAACGCAACTAAATGACAACTATATTTTTTATTTGTTACTGTTTGTTATATCAGATCTCAGTAAAACAATAATAATAAAAGAACTTAGCCATGTTAAAATGTTGTAAGGAATAGTTAAAGAAAACAAAGTGTTTATTGACCATACCAAAGCAAATGGGCACGCTAATATTATAAGCATGCATGTAATAACATATGCAACAAAAAACAACATTTTATTTTCCATAAAGACATTTTATTCAAAATAACAAAGATGTCAAGTGTTATTATAAATAATAAATAATATAAAACATTATGCTTATACGAAATTTAAAAGATTCTCTACAAGGAAAAGCAAAAATAGGAAATTTGCGCTCTAAAAAATGGCCAACTGTTAGAAAAAACCATTTAAAAAACAATCCAGTATGTGCTGCCTGTGGCGGAAGCAAAAAGCTGGAAGTGCATCACATAATACCATTTCAAGAAAATCCAAATCTCGAGCTCGATCAAAACAACTTAATTACTTTATGCGAATCAAAAAGCTTTGGAGTAGTATGCCATTTACATTATGGTCATTTAGGAGATTATAAAAGAGTTAATCCTGATGTAGTGCAAGACTCTTGTATATGGAGAAAAAAGCTAGCAAAAAATTAGCTTTTTAAAATTAATGCTCAAACTTTTGCTCTACTGATCTGCAGGTATCCTCTGAAAAGAGGATACCCTCAATACAATCTACGATTTCGTAATTGCTTTGATCAGATAATTTAGCAAGCGTTTTTACACATTCTGCTAACAAACTAATTTCTTTGTCAGTTAGTTTAGGGAAGCTCTTCATTCTCAACAAACGGGTCAATAAGATCTTTAATTTCCCCTTGAAGTCGCTTGATTTCTTCGTTATACCCTTTGACTACATCCTTCTTTTTACGCTTGATGTCGTCAAGATCCTTGCAGAGGTTAAATACTTTTTCTTGTTTTGTAGTAGTGTCGTTTGTCATGAAATTGCATATTCCATGAGCAACAAAGTTTTTCAACCAACTTTTATAAAAAAATTAACGATTAAATTTAGCAATTATTTCGCTATATGCTTCTTCGAAACTTTCTTTAACGCTTTTCTTTTTTTTCATAGCAGCGAAGTCAGCTCCTGTAATTTTATCAGTTGGGGGAGATTGCTTTGCTGTATGCTTTTGTTTTGGTGAAAGTTCTTTTGAATCTTTTTGATTGTCTTTGCACTCGTCACACTCATCGCAATCACATCCATGCTTTGCATCTTTGCAATCATGTGACTTTTTCTCAACAATCGTTTGATAAGCACTTTCGAGCAATTGAGTATCTTTGTTTAAAGAGTTTAATAGTAGCGACATAATTTTACTTAATCAAATTAGCCACATTTTATAAGAACGAGCCGGGTATCGGATTCGAACCGATGACCTACGGTTTACAAAACCGTTGCACTACCACTGTGCTAACCCGGCAAATGGTAGCGACGCTGGGACTCGAACCCAGTTTGTGTGCTTATGAGACACACCAGACCACCTGGCCTTGCCCATCGCGATTAAATTTATTTATTTAGAACAGACTGGTTTACAAACGGTTTTGCAATCAGCAGGCTTGCACGGTTTCGAACAAGCTTTATGATATGCACAAGAAGAAAATGAGAGGGCAATTGCTAAAGACAAAATAGTAGTAAATGTTTTCATGTATAATACCTTAAAAGAGTTTTTTAAAAAGACAACAAAAAGCTACGGAGATAGGACTCGAACCTATAACCCTCAGATCCAAATTCTGATGCACTACCAATTGTGCTACTCCGTATTAAAATGGCACTCCCAAGGGGACTTGAACC
>Ga0078894_10002450_pt1 | contig 14102 bp, 12 predicted proteins | sample LauGreSu1BDMLBSD_2_FD_67506 | JGI IMG/M metagenome (GOLD analysis project Ga0078894, IMG submission 67506) | Freshwater lake microbial communities from Lake Michigan, USA - Su13.BD.MLB.SD (version 4) (version 4) | ecosystem: Environmental > Aquatic > Freshwater > Lake | place: Lake Michigan...
CTTGTACAATTGATCCAAAAACTTATAGAAGCATTGACCAGAGAAACTCAGATTGCCTTCCCTCATTGCTGCAATTAAAGCCGGAATGCTGACTTTATATTGAATTAATGTCTTTGCAAAGTCAGTTGCATCTTTAATTTTAATTGTTTGTTCTTTAGGGGTTTCATTTTCGGCTTTTGCAAAATCAAGAGAGATTTCCCCAGCTTTGATGCCTTCAATTATATCTCTAGCCACAACATGGTTTAAGCCCTTATACTTATCACCTAGCCATTCTAGACCCCATATCCCACTAAACCAATATTGCTTTTCTTGACGGTCGTTTAAAAAAGCATTTAGTGTAATTGCCTCAGGATTCTTCATTGTATTTTACCTATTTTTTCAAAATATATTATATGTATATATTATACAGTTTGCAGATGGCTCTGTAAAGAAAGAAAAAACATATTCAAGACTAATTCTTAGGAAAAATTGTCTAAAAATTAAAGTTGTATTACAATTTCTTCAATTCAATAAAAACTTAGTATGATTATCTATAGAGACAAAGCTATTTCAATCATAAATAGTAAAAAACTACCTAGAATTTGGTTAATATTTGGTACAGACGAGGGGGAAGTGGATCTAATTATAAGGCAAATCATGGCCAAAGTAATTGATGAAACATATGAAATCATTTCCCTTGACTCTATAGATGATATGGAAGCTTCAATTGTTAATAGAAGCTTATTCCAGCCAAATAAAATTATAATTTTATCTCAAGTCAGTGATGGCAGCAGTGATGCAATTGGCAGATCTATAGCATTACTCAATGAGAGGGACTATCTTATAGTTAGGGGTGCTGACTTGAAAAAGAACTCAAAGGTTAGAATGTTTTTTGAAACTCATGGCACTGCCTATGCCCTCAATTGCTATAAACTTGATACATATAGTATAGTGTCACTCGTAGAAGACAAATTAAGGGAGAAAAAGATAGTCTTTGACAGGGAAGTTCCTATAATGATTGCTGCTAATGTCTCAAGTAACAGTAGAATTATATTTAATGAAATTGAGAAAATCTCCCTATTTCTCTCTGATTCATATGACAAGAGATTAACAGTTGAAATGTTAGATGATCTAATGTCATTTAACTCTGAAATGTCCCTCGATAGGTTATTTACAAGCATTGTTTTAAAAGACAGTAAATCTCTCTCACAAGAAGTAGAAAAGATAGATAATAATAGTTGCATGTTAGTAATTAGAGGATATCAAAACTTTCTCCAGAGGCTTATATCAGTTCAGGAGGAGCTAGGCAGCATTGGGATTGAGGCAGCAATGAATAAGCTTAAACCACAGCTATTTGGTCGCCAAAAGAGTGATTTTATAAATGTTGTTAGGAAGTCTCTCTTGGAAGACAATATTGTTAGACTCAAAGGGGCGATAGATTTAGAGTGTAATGTTAAGGAGTGGTCAATCAATCAAGTACAAGTTGTAATCCAGAGGTTTTTCCAGATTGTTAGCCAGTAACTTTAGGACTGAGAACCATTATAATATTCCTGCCTTCAAGCTTAGGTTGATTATCGACTTTTGAAATCTCAGCTAGACTGACTTTAAGCCTTTCAACAACTGACATACCTACATCTGCATGAGTTATTTCTCTGCCGCGAAACTGCATTACAACCTTAATTTTATTCCCCTCGTTTAGGAACTTCTCTGCACTTTTGAGTTTAATATTAAAATCACCAATTGCTATATTGGGTCTCATTTTCAACTCCTTAATTTCAACAACTTTTTGCTTCTTTTTAGCTTCATGCTGCTTCTTTTCCTGTTCATACTTATACTTTCCATAGTCAGTGATTCTACAAACTGGAGGATTAGCATTGGGCGATATCTCTATAAGGTCTAAACCATCTCTTTGAGCTCTCTTTAGTGCTTCCTTGACAGGCATTACACCCATCATTTCTCTATCTGGTCCTAAAACTCTAACTTCTTGAGCTCTTATTTGCTCATTTATTCTAACTTTTGATATAGTATACCTCTTATTATTTTATTAGTTCTGATTTTATTTCATTCAACAACTCATCTATAGATATAGTCCTTTGCTCATCGCTTCCAGATCTTCTAACAGTAATTGTATTATTTAACTCTTCATTTTTACCAATTATAACAATTAATGGAGTTTTAGCAAGTATATGTTTCCTCAGCTTATAACTGAGAGTTTGATTGTCGATATCAAGCTCTGCTCTTATACCATTGGACTTAAGCTTTGCCTCTACATCCCTTGCAGTTTTACTAAATTGCTCACTAACAGTTACTACTACAACCTGTGTTGGTGCAAGCCATAGTGGTAATTTACCTGAGTGGTGCTCCAATATTATTCCTATAAATCTCTCGAGCGATCCCAAAATTGCTCTATGAAGCATAATCGGATTATGTCTTTGGCCATCTTGACCAATATAAGAAGCATCAAATCTCACAGGTAAATTGAAATCAACCTGTAATGTACCTATCTGCCAATCTCTTCCAATTGCATCAGTTAGGGTAAATTCAATCTTTGGTCCATAGAATGCTCCCTCACCCTTATTTATCTCATATTGCAAACCTAAGCTCTCTACTGCCTTAATTAGTGCTGCCTCTGACTTGTCCCAAACTTCATCTGAACCAATTCTCTTTTGAGGTCTATCTGAAATTTTAATTTTAATATTTTCAAATCCACATTCCCTATATATAGCTAGGGCAAATTGACATACCTTGCGAGACTCCTCTTGAATTTGGTCTTCCATACAGAAGATATGGGCATCGTCTTGTGTAAAGCCCCTCACCCTCATTAGTCCATGTAGTGCACCAGATGGCTCAAATCTATGGACTTTTCCAAATTCGGCCATTTTAATTGGTAGATCCTTATAACTAGTTAAGCCATAGTTATATATTTGAACTGCGCCGGGACAACTCATTGGCTTTATTGCATACTCCCTATCTTCCCCAATAGCAGTTGCTGTAAACATATTTTCCTTGAATTTCTCCCAATGCCCTGATGTTTCCCAAATTGATCTAGATAGGAGCTCTGGAGTACTGACTTCTATATAACCTTCAGCTGTTTGCTTATCTCTAATAAAGCTTACAAGTGTTTGAAACATTTTCCATCCCTTGTCATGCCAAAAGACAACCCCTGGAGCATTGTCTTGAAAGTGGAATAAATTCATATCTTTTCCTAGCTTTCTGTGGTCTCTCTTCTCAGCTTCTTCCAACATATTTAAGTATGCATCTAGCTCTCCCTTATCTCTCCAGGCAGTTCCATAGATCCTCTGCAACATTTGGTTATTACTGTCACCACGCCAGTAAGCACCAGAAACCTTCATTAACTTAAATGCCTTTATATGTCTTGTATTGGGAGCATGTGGTCCTCTACATAGATCGAAAAACTCTCCATGGTAGTAAAGAGAGATCTCTTCATCCTTAGGTAGGTCCTTTATAATTTCTACTTTATATTTTTCACCTATTGCCTCAAATAGCCTTATTGCTTCATCTCTAGATACAACCTTCCTAACAAAACCTTCATTTCTCTTAATTATTTCTTCCATTTTAGCTTCAATTTTTGGAAAATCATCAATTGAAAATGTCTCGTCATAAGCTATGTCATAGTAAAATCCATCTTTTATGGTAGGGCCAATTGTTATTTGAGCTTTTGGGTAAAGTTCCTTAACGGCCTCAGCTAAAATATGCGCTGTGTCATGCCTTATAATTTCTAACCCAACTTGGTCTTTTGCAGTAATAAACACCACTTCTGCATCACCATCTATCTCTCTAGAAATGTCACACAACTTACCATTGAGCTCCATTGCAATGGCTGCCTTTGCTAGTGATGGACTAATGGCTTCTGCAACTTTGAAACCATCAACCTTTTCTTCCTTGAACTCAATGATTTTCCCATCGAGCAATTTAATTTTTACCATGGTTATAATTAGTTTTTCAGTAATATACTATAGATGAGTACTTGGAGCAATTTAAAAAAATTCTTATTAGGATTGATTTCTATATGTTTTTGGTATAAAACCCTTACTTGATTACTATACTTTTTAAACAAAATAAATAAAAAGTCACAATGTTAATCATTCAAGAAATAATCACAGAAGTCATTAAGGAAGTAATAAAGGAATTAATCAAGGCAGAGATGTTCGATATAATTGGGTCTATAAAAGCTCTTAGTTACGACGAGGCTTCTAATAAAAAAAGCATTACAACCTTAGTAAATAAAGTCATAGACAAATATGTGTCTCCAATGTTGCAAAGTGTTACTAGAAAGGCTGCAGAACAGTATGTTGAAAAGACTGATTCAATATTACTTGTAGCTGATGCTGTAGGAGGTTTCTTAGAGCAGGAGGAAGAAACTGTTAAGCAATACATTGGTGAACTAAATGAAGCAGTTGGCAATTATATTTCTACTTTGAAAGAGTCAGAAGAAGAGGAAATAAATGATAAAATTCAGGTCTTAGTTGATTTGCAAGAGAAAATTAAGGCAAAAATGAAGGAATTGTTTTGAGATGAGAGTGATTCTTCCTTACTTTTATTCTTAAATAATAACAAACTGTAGTATTTTTTTAATATAAAAATATTATAGTGTTAATAAGTAAAACATAAACTTTTAAATAAAATGAACAATAGTACACTTCTTTTGATCATAGAAATAATGTTAGATCTTATATTTTACATTCTAACTCAATACCTCATGCATTGCTTTAAAGAATATGTGGAATCTAAAAACATTAAAAAGATGGATAGTTGGACAAAAAAAGTTGTTACTTCAAAGTCTCTCGAGACTGCTCTCTCCTCAAATCCCGTTCCTTTATAGTTTGGCGCTTATCATGGAGCTTCTTCCCGCGAGCCACTCCAATCAACACCTTGACAATATTTCTACTATTAAAATACATTTTAAGCGGTACGAGAGTCATACCCTTTCTCTGCACAACTCCTATTAGCTTTTTTATCTCATTCTTATGTAGGAGAAGCTTTCTAGGTCTTCTTGGGTAATGATTATTTCTATTGCCTTGCTCATACTCACTTATATGTAGATTATAGAGGAAAATCGCTCCCTCGTCATAGCCAGCATGTGATTCAATTAGACTTGGTTTATTTTTCCTGAGGGATTTTACTTCAGTGCCTTTTAGAACTATTCCTGCTTCATATATATCTTCTATAAAGTATTCAAAGTGAGCTCTACTATTATTTGCTATGAGAGAAGAAATATTTTTCTCATAAATTGCCTCTTTTTTAGCCATATTAACTTTCTCTAGCTCTATTTATTGCTTCTATTAGATCCTGTCTTGTAAATATCACTGGTAGTACTATACCATTTGGTGCCTTGGGACCATATACAATGCTGAGAGGTATACCAGATCTGTTATTCTGCTTTATATAGTCACTTATCGCCTTTGAGTTGCTTGTATAGTCACCAACTATCATTACAGTGCCAAGTTCCTTTAATTCCTTCATTGTTTCTGCGTCACTGAAAACCATTTTCTCATTCACCTTACATGTTATGCACCAATCAGATGTAATATTTACTAAAACTGTCCTGCCCAACTGAACTTCATTGGAAATCTTTTCAATGCGAAACTCTTCCCATCCAACTTTTGCAGCAGTCATGAGACTGTTAGCTGATAAGAGTACAAGCATTGCAAGTCCAATAAAGCCCAACTTGACATTGTTTCTCACAACTACTGTAAACATTACCAAAGATATTACAAGGGCTAAGGCAAAACTTTGGTTAGTCAATATATATAGCATCCAGACTGATGTACCTATAAATGGCAGTCCTGCTATAAATTTAAACTTATTCATCCATTTGCCAGGCTTAGGCAATAACCTCAATGTTTGTGGGAATGTTGCTAAGAGCAAATATGGAGTTGCTAGCCCTATTGCTACTGATAAATATATTGCAAATATATATTGCATAGGCTGTGATAAGCAAAATGCAATTGCTGTTCCCAAAAATGGTGCTGTACATGGAGTTGCCAAAAGAACTATAAATATACCGTGAAGGAAGTCCCTTACCATTCCATCTGATCTATCTAAAACCTTCTGTAAATACTGTGGTGGATTTACCTTAACTACATCTAACATATTTAGAGCACTTAAACCTGTAACTATTGCAATTAGAGCAATAAATAGTGGTTGCTGGAATTGCATACCCCAGCCTACAGCATGTCCTAACTCTCTCATTAAAGCTGTAATTGCAGCAAGTATAATAAAAGATGTAACTATTCCAAGTGAGATATAAAAGATTTCAAGGCGAGTTTTTCTAGTGTTAGCCTTACACTTCTTAGATATATGTATGACCTTTAGCCAAACCACTGGTAGAACACATGGCATAAAGTTTAAAATTAAACCACCTATAAATGCCAAGATAATCATTTGTAGCAATGTTGTCTGTTCCACATCTTTGCTGAAAGTCACTGTATCCTTAAATACAGTGCAATAGTTACTACAGGCTGCATATTGTATATCTAGTGACAAGTCATAACTATCATCGCTTGTAGATATCTTAAATGGTATTGGTGAAGCAGATTTATAGTAATCTATTTTCATACCCATAAAGTCCTCTGAGTAGACCATTTGCTTGGTCCAATCTATTGCAACTGATTTGATGTTTTTGCTCTTTTCTAGATTTAAAGTGAAATTTAGTGATTCTAGGTTGTTTTCATCATGTGCATATACCTTCCATCCTTCACTGGTTGTTAACTTAACATTGCAATCGTTTGTTTGTGGACAGTCAATTTCAACTTTGACTGGTTTTTCTGAGGCATTTACTGTAGTTATTAAAAAAACAATTAATACTAGAAAGTTTTTCATATTTGTCCTTTTCTATATTCTATAAGAGCTCTAACTGTAGATATCTTAAGGTTATGTTGTTGAGCAAATTCTATCAGCTCACTATTATTTGCCAAGCAATCCTTTTTATCGTTCATAACCTCAACTAGGGCTGCGGCAGCTTTTAAATTTGCAAGCTTAACGAGATCTATTGCTGCCTCTGTATGGCCTGGCCTACCAAGTACACCTTTCTCACTTGCTACAAGTGGAAATACATGGCCTGGAGTTTTAATATCATCTATTGTAGTTTCATCTGAGACTAGCATCATAATTGATTTTGACCTATCTATAGCTGAAATACCCCCTAAATCTTTTCCATCAAATGAAACTGTATTGAAGCATTGGTTTAAGTCGTCACAGCTGCGTCTTGGTAGTAAATCTAATTGGAACTTCTTAGATATTGCAGTTGAAATTGGGGTGCAAATGATTCCACAGCCATATTTCATCATAAATGCTATATTTTCAACTGTGGCAAACTCTGCTGCCACAATCATATCTCCTTCATTTTCACGCTCATCATCTAGGATAATTACAATCTTGCCTTGCTTTATGTCGTTTATTATCTCGGGAATCGAGTTGAAGTTCATGTGATTTAATATAAAAATTTACCATATATTATTTCATTTATAAAAAATTACAATGTGTTTTTTGAGGAGTCTTTTATTTACCATACTGTGGTTTCTATGGACAATTCTATGGGGAATTGGATCTTGTCCTCTATTATTTTTACCTTGTAGCAATAAAACTATTTTAAAAGTCGGTAAAGTCTGGGCAAGAGTTACATTAGTGATACTAAAATCTATCTGTGGAATCACAAGTAACGTAGTTGGGATTAGTAATATACCCAAAGGACCATTTATAGTGGCTGCTAAACATCAGTCTGCATGGGAAACAATTTTCTTTTTAATTTTATTTGAAAACCCAATTTTTATTATTAAGAGAGAGCTAACTAAGATTCCAATATATGGATGGTACCTAGAGAAAATGTCAATGATACCTATTGATCGCAGCAGTGGGATTAATTCTCTTAAGCAAATAAAGGCTGGAGTTGAAGATGCAATAGAAAATAATAGGACTGTCATTATATTTCCTGAGGGTACAAGGGTTGCACCAGGAAAAAATGTTAAGCTTAAATCTGGGATTAAATTTCTACATGAGAGCTTTCCAAATGTACCAATAGTACCAGTAGCTCTCAACTCAGGACTATATTGGGTTAATAAGAGGATTACAAAAAGGAGCGGTAGGATAACTGTGAAGATACTTCCGCAATTCAATCATAAAGAGAACTTCCTAGAGGAGCTTAAAAAATTGCTTGATTCTCACCTATGAAATGCCTTGCAACTCTTCAAGAGACATTTCAAGAGCTTTTTTAGTTGTAGCCAATCTAATTGCGTTCCTGTCTCCAGTAAATTACACAAAGGAGAGTCACAGATACTACCGCAATTCAATCATAAAGAGAACTTCCTAGAGGAACTTAAAACGTTGCTTGATTCTCACCTATGAAATGCCTTGCAACTCTTCAAGAGACATTTCAAGAGCCTTCTTAGTTGTAGCCAATCTAATTGCGTTCCTGTCTCCAGTAAAGTTGTTTTTCACAACCTTTACCTTGTCTTTTGTTGCAACTGCAATATAGACTAATCCAACTGGTTTCTCTTCTGTTCCACCTCCTGGTCCAGCTATTCCAGTCACTGCCACTGATAAGTGAGCCTTGCTGGTATTTAGAGCTCCTATAGCCATTTCCCTTGCAGTTTCCTCACTGACTGCTCCATACTCCTCAATAGTTCTATATTGAACTCCAATCATCTTTTCCTTTGCATCATTTCCATATGTAACAAAGCCATAGCTAAATACTGAAGAGCTCCCAGGGACAGCAGTTATAGCTGCACTAATCATTCCTCCAGTGCATGACTCGGCTGTAGTAATGACTAATTTTTTCTCCTTAGCCATATTTACTAACTGTTCTGCTAAATGCTTTTCACAGCCATATACATTAGATATCATGAGGGACATACAGCTTATAATTGATAAAACTAACTTTTTCATATTAACTTTTTTAAGTTTTCACATCTGTTCTATGATACGCTAAAGTTAGCTTTTTGTAAAAAGTTCAAGATAGATTGACGTCTTAATGTCACATATTGCTTTTCTTCACTGTGAGTCCAACTTTGGTCATGAGGTTTCTGTCAATTTCAATATTGAATTCTACTTCAGATTGATTTACACCCAGTACAATCTCTTCCGATAGAGTCTGCTCAGCTATAAAGCCATTCCAAGAATTTACTGCTTCTCTAACAATTGCCTCACTGCTGATAATTTCAGTCACTATCTTATCAGTTACTGAGAAGCCACTGTCTTTCCTTGTTTGTTGAATAAACCTCACTATATCTCTTGCAATGCCTTCCAGCTTTAAATCTCTGTCAATTTCAAGATCAAGGACAACCAGTCCATCATTACTGTCTATTGCAGAGCAGTTGCTTTGAACAGAAACTTTTGGTTCTAGCTTAAGGCTATATTCACCAACTTCCAACTTTATATCTCCTACATAAACTACATTGTCACTTAGTTTCCAGTCACCAGACTTAACTTTAGGTATAATGTCTTTAACTCTCTCAGGTATCCTCTTGCCTATTAGAGGTAGATGCAACTGTAATTTGAAATTGCCATAGTTAGGAATTAAATCCTTCTCTAGATTAATCCACTCCTTTACATTGATTTCATCTAGTACAAGCTGTTGCATCTCATGTGACAAGTTTGTAACTCCAAGCCCTACAAATGTTACAGACTTCAAAGGTTGTCTCACCCTAACTCCTGCCTTGTTTCTAATATTTAATGCTGCACTGCAAGCTTCCCTAACTCTCTCCATGCTATTTACCAGTTGGTGATTTATCGGAATGTCAAATAGTGGAAATTCTGCTAAGTGGACACTTTCTGAACCATTAGCACAGGTAAGGTTCCTATATATTTCCTCTGAAATTAGTGGGAGCAGTGGTGCTGAAATCTTACATAATATAACTAGAACTGTATATAATGTATTGAATGCTGAGGCCTTATCACTATCAATATCTCCTTTCCAAAAGCGCTCCCTGGAACGTCTAATGTACCAATTATTCAATGTATCAAGGAATTTCTCTATTTCTCCAATTGCTGTAACTGTATCGTAATTGTCCATTGCAACCTTTACTTTGTCATTCACTATTAAGACGCTTGCTATAATATACTGATCTAGGAGACTTTCACCATTGAGGGAAAAATTAGCTTTAAAGGAGTCAATATTTGCATATAGAATAAAGAAGTTATATGAGTTCCAAAGTGGCTTAATTACCCTTCTAATTATATCTTGTATCCCGCTGCTCTCACTATCAATAATTAGGTCTTGCCCACGCATTGCTTGTGATGCAAGCATAAAGCATCTTAAGGCATCTGAGCCATATGTTTCGAAAACCTCCTTTGGGTCTGGATAATTCTTTAATCTCTTTGACATCTTTTGTCCTCCGTCACCCAATATAACACCATGACAAATACAGTTTAAAAATGGTGGTTTATCAAAGAGGGCAGTTGAGAGAACTAATAAGGTATAGAACCAACCGCGTGTCTGTGCAACATATTCAACAATGAAGTCTGCAGGAAAGTTCTTGTTAAACCACTCTCTATTCTCAAAGGGGTAATGGGCCTGACCATAAGGCATTGCACCACTTTCAAACCAACAGTCCAGCACTTCAGGCACTCTCTTCAAAATCGATTTGCCTGTAGGATCAGATGGGTTTGGCTTTGTCAATGAGTCAATAAATGGCATGTGAAGGTCTTTTACCCTGACTCCAAATGCTAACTCAATCTCTTCAATTGAACCATATACTTCCACATGTGGGTAATTTGGATCACTGCTTTCCCATATAGGTATAGGACAGCCCCAGAAACGATTCCTTGAAATTGACCAATCACGTGCATTCTCTAGCCACTTGCCAAAGAGACCAGACTTGACATGTCCAGGGATCCAATTGATCTCTCTGTTATTCTCTATCATTTTTTCCTTTATTGCAGTGACCTTTAGGTACCAAGATGGCACTGCCTTGTAAATAAGAGGTGTATCTGTTCGCCAGCAGAATGGATAGTTATGTAGGTATGTGTCTGTTCTTATTAAAACACCTTTAGCTTTTAAACTCTGAATTATAGGATCATTTGCTTCAAATGCTTGCAATCCACTATAGTCACTCACTGGCTCTGTGAAACATCCCCTACTGTCAATTGGACAAACTATTTCAATACCATTCTCCATTGCAACCCTCTGGTCATCTTCACCAAATCCAGGAGCTATGTGAACTATACCTGTACCATCTTCTACTGTGACGAAATCTCCAGCTATAACTTTAAAGCTATTCGGATGAGACTTAAAGTAATTAAAAATTGGTTCATAATGGAGACCAAGCAACTGGCTACCAATGAGAGTTTTCACCACCTCTCCTCCTATCTCCTTCTCATATTTTTTTGCCAATGCCGAGGCAATTATATAGTGTCTATCACCTGACTTTACAAGTGAATATTCTAATTCTGCACCAACTGCTAAGGCTAAGTTTGAAGGTAATGTCCATGGGGTTGTAGTCCAAATTAATATATATACATCACCCTCTGCAATGCTACTACTGTCTAGCAACTTTACGGCAACTGTAGCAGTTTTACTCTGCTTTTCCCTATAGGAGTTGTCAATCTTAGTTTCAAAGTCTGACACAGGTGTTTCACAGGCCCAAGAATATGGCATTACACGGCTGGACCTATAGATTAAACCCTTATCATATAGGGTCTTAAATACCCATAGAACACTCTCCATATAGTTGAGATCCATAGTCTTATAATCATTTTCGAAGTCTACCCATCTAGCTTGTCTCTCAACATACCAATGCCACTCCTTTGTATATTTCAATACAGATTCTCTACAATGCTCATTGAATTTATCTACTCCAAATCTTTCAATGGCAACTCTTCCCGATATACCAAGCTCCTTCTCACTTGCAAGCTCAGCTGGAAGGCCATGGCAGTCCCAACCAAACCTTCTCCTTACATTGTATCCCCTCATAGTTTTGTACCTTGCAAATACATCTTTAATATAGCCTGAGAGAAGGTGTCCATAGTGTGGTAAGCCATTTGCAAATGGTGGTCCATCATAAAATACAAAGTCATCAATTGACTCCTTACTTAATGATTCCTCAAAGGTATTATTTTTCTTCCAGAGGTTTAATATTTCAGCTTCAACTTGCGGAAGCTTAACGTTTTGATCAACTTGCTTATAGGTAGTAGACATTTTTTTACTGAATATACCATATATGAGAGTTGTTAAGTATAGCTAAAAGTCCTGCAGTGCTACGAGATGAATTTCAACGGAATATATAAAATACAAGGGCAGCAGCTATCCCAGCCAATATGTCATCTAGTATTACACCTACTGCATTTTTCCAATAACGATCTATAAGTGATATGTAAAATGGCTTAGTTATGTCAAAGAATCTGAAGGGTAAAAATCCAGCTAAGAATATATAGACTAAGCTCATACTTATCCCAGTATCTGGTGGAATGAGATTAATCTTTGTTATAAAGCTACCTATCCATTCATAGGCAATTGCTAAAGTTACCATTTGACCTATAACTTCATCTACAACTATAGATTGATCATCAATGATACCAGTTGCATTATGATATAAGCGAATTGCAAAGTATCCAACTATAGATAAAATGACAATAAGAAATAGCATAGTCATCTTTGCCTCATATGCTGTCTCTGATGTCATTACACTTAGGTAGAAGAGAGGAAATGCACCTAAAGATCCAATTGTGCCTGGCATGAAACTAGATTTTCCTAATCCAAACCAAGTGGAAACTATTTCATGCCATTTCATATGTTAAAATTTAATTGTTATTTGTAAGTAAAATTATATCATTTTACATATTAAAAATCATTAAAAAATTTTTAAAAATATTGTGTGCTGAACTTGTAATGATCAAAAGATGTGGTATATTCCTGCCGGACAGTAAAGGTTGAGCCTGTTACAGACTAGGTCAGATTCGAAAGAAAGCAGCCACAGTAGTAAGTTCTTGGTTTTACTGTTCATTTTTTGTTGTTGCATAGTCTGACTCTAAGTTAGACGGTTGTTATGTACCTAAGCTATTCTATAATCACTAAATGGTGATTTCTCTTTTTTCCTCCCTCCACCTATATAGCTTTCCTGGTCGTAACAACTTTTTCTTAATTTATTTAGGTTGTATTACTTCAATGCCAGGCTGTGTAATTACTGCTGCAGGTTGTGCAGTCTGATTTACCAGGGCTTGTTTATTAATTTCACTTAGTTTTGGCAGTGGTACTGTAGTCTCTTGTTTTTCATTAAATACACAGATAACGTCTTTACCACTTCTAAGGGAGAACTTATTTGTTACTCTTTCAACTACAATGTACCCATCTACAACTCTGTAGTTAACAAGTGACTCATTTTGATTTGCATCTACTAAAAAGATTGATGGAATATCTGCATTTACATCGCGAAACTTAAAGTAGGTGAACTTCCCATCATCAAATACGAGAATTGGCTCTATATGACTTGCTTTACCACTAATTTTATATTTGAAATTATATGTTGTAGGTTTGCCAAGATCTAAACCGGAAGTTGCACCATTTCCTACATTATTTGGTACTCCGAGTTGCCCATCTGGGTACATAAATTTAGTGATAAAGGCTAGATTTGAATCACTAATGCTTGAAGCATATTCTGCATGCATTTCGAAAAAGTACGTCCTTCTATTTGTAATGACAGTCATATTTGTAACTGCATCGTCAGAAACTGGTTTCAAAAATATTCTGTTACCAGCAGGGTTTAGCTGCCAACCAGATGTGTCACCCATAGTTATCGTTTTTATCTCTTCATCTTGACCAAACTCTATGATTGAGTGGAAGTTGTAGTGCCCTACAAATCTTATAACAGAATTAGGGACGTAGTTAATTACCCTAATTCTACTTTCATTACCTAATGGCCTTGATGTAGTTACTGCATGTGAATTTATGATTAATAGAGACAATGCTAGAACTAAAGCTGTTTTTTTCATCTATTTTTTGACTAATTATAACATGAAATGTTTATAAACTCCTATCTGATCAATTATTTCAGATAAAAATTTATTTTTTAACACTTTTTAATTGATTTGTAATAATTTTATTATATTTTATATGTCATAAGAGATTAATAAATCTTAACTTAACCAAAATAACTAAAATACAAAATGGA
>Ga0078894_10002451_pt1 | contig 14101 bp, 2 predicted proteins | sample LauGreSu1BDMLBSD_2_FD_67506 | JGI IMG/M metagenome (GOLD analysis project Ga0078894, IMG submission 67506) | Freshwater lake microbial communities from Lake Michigan, USA - Su13.BD.MLB.SD (version 4) (version 4) | ecosystem: Environmental > Aquatic > Freshwater > Lake | place: Lake Michigan, USA...
CGTGCGCGAGGCGCACGAATCCGGGACATCGGACTCCGCCGCACGCGGCGGAGTTTCGAGTCCTGGACCACGCGGTACGGGGTGCGATTCGCGCGCCGGGAGTGGGCTCGAAAACGCGAGCAGCCCCGATCTGGTGCGTGAACCGGGCCGGGGCTGCTCTTCTGAGCACTCGATGCCGCGCGCCGAGGGGCGGGACGGCGGATGCGTGCCTGGATGCCATGCGTGCTTCCCCCACGCATGGGGTCCGGCCCGCGGTGTGAATGGTCGAGGAGCGCGACCATGCACGACGCGCGAGCCGGGGAGTGGAGTCTCCTCACCGGAATCGCATCTTCGTCCCGAGTCTGCTGTGTGATGTGTCCCGATCGGTACGCCCGTGCGCCCGTCGGGCAGTCGGCGGGGACGAACCGCCTGTGCTGCATCGTCTTACGGGTGAATGGCGTGGAGCGGTGACAGGATCGCCGGGCGGAACTCCACGGCGGCGGCTCGGATGGGTCGGTCCTGCAGCGGGTGCGAACGCCCGAAAAAACAGCCGCGAGTGAGTCCGGTTTCGAGCGGAACATCGTGCTCGCGGCCGCTGAAGGTGTCGGAAGGAACGCTGTCACATACCCAGGTGCGCGCATGCGGAGATGGCTCCGCGTTGCTGCGCGATGGTTCTCCCAAGATCCGGTGTGGGTCGACTGGGACGGCCAGTCTCCCCCATTACGGGCGAGTCGCCCGGTGCGCTGCCATCAACTGCGGATGCGTTCGCCGGGCCGGCGCTTCCGCGCTGTTCTCGGTGCAGGCTGCGATCAAAGAGGACCCACCCCGGCACGAAGGCCGGGGCAGGCCCGAATCAGGATCTCATGACGCTCTTGCCGGCGGCTACTCGGCCGTCGGCATCGCACCTCCGCCACCCTGGAGCACGATCTGGAGGTCGCGTGAATCCAGCCAGCCGTCTCCGTTCAGATCCGCGGCCGCGAGCTCGCCGAGCCCCTCGCGACGAAGCTGCTTCAGGCTGACCCGGCTCCGCGGCTCCGGACCTTGGGCCGAGGACGAGCCGCACGGCTGGTCGCCGGTCGAGAAGTGGATCCCCTCGGCCGCGAGGAACGCGAAGTCCGCGTTGTTCACGCATGCGTCGCCGTCGAAGTTCGAGCGGGCATCGCGCGCCGCGATGGGATTCGCCGCGCTTGAGCGGTCGATGATCCACAACCCGTAGTCGGTGATGTCGACGCGGTTGTCGTCGTTCGAGTCGCCCTGCACGAGCCTCGTGTCCTCCGCGAAGACCAGGCTGAACCGCCGCGTGGGGTTGCCCGACGCATCGAGCTGGTACGCGAGGCTCGAACGACGCCGAAGCGTGTGGGTCTGGTCCTTCATCGTGACGCAGTCGGCGACGCGGAGTTCCTTCGGGACGCGCACGGCCGGAAGCACCCCGCCGCGGAGCGCGACGGTCAGGTCCTGGTGCGCGAGCCCGGCCGCACCCAGCGGATCCCGTGCGCTCAGTCGCACGGTTCGCGTCGCGGCCTCGGGGAACGGATTCGGCCCGAAGCTCACGGCCACCGCGGCGAGCTTCCAGTCGTGGACCGTGATCGTGCGCGTGACCGTGGTCGTTCGGCCCGTCGAGTCGGTCGCGGTCCATGCGACCTCGGTGGTGCCGACCGGGAAGGTGCCGGGCCAGCTCGACGCCGGCGTCCCGTTGACGAAGAACTGCAGGTCGGGGGACGCGTCGCAGTCGTCGCTCACGGTGAGCGATGGCTCGTTCACGCGGGCGGAATCCGGGAGATCCGCGTCGACAGGCAGCGAGAAGTCCGTGGCCCCCTCGCCCCAGACGCCGACGACCGAGACCGCGGGATTCTCGGAATCCATGCGGAGGATCGGCAGGTCCACCAGCACCGGCCGCTGCGCGGTGCTCACCGCATCGCTCCGGATGAACTTGCTGTCGAAGCCGTTGACCGCTTCGGTCGAGAACCACACGAGCGGCGGATCGCCTGCCGACTGGCAGAGCGAGGTCCGCTCGCCAACCCAGAACCACAGCTCGATCAGATCCGCGTTCGCGGTCATGCCATCGGACTGCGGCAGGCTGTAGAGGGCGTAGAGGATGACCCCGCTGGCCTCGTCGACCACCTCCGCGAGCTCACCCGCAAAGCCACTGCCGGGGACCGGCACCGCGGCGATGAAGTCGAGCTTCGAGTGGTCGTAGCGGAGCGCGAACTGCGCGCCGGTGAAGCCGAAGAGCGGATTGGCAGGATCCCAGGTCGAGGCGAAGTCACCCCGGACGCGGACCTTGAAGTAGCCCGCGCTCCACGGATACTCGGGGACATCGGGCGAGCCGTCGCCGTCGAGATCGACGCCCCTGATCGACGCCGTCACATCGGCGCAGTCCGGGATGCCGTTCCCGGCGGGCGCGCCGGCTCGTGCGGGCGGATAGACATCGATGTTCGCGACGCCGCAGCCGCATAGGTCGGCCCCGCCGGCCGCGTCGTTCTCCGTCACCGTGAAGATCGTCGTCGCGACCTGCTCGTTGCCTGCGGCGTCGCGGATCGTGAAGGTGATCGTGTTCGCACCCAGCCCCGCCCGGGAGCCTGGCGCGGGCGACTGCGTCACCGTGATCTCCGAGGGATCGGAGCAGTTGTCCGAGACCGCGTAGTTGGCCTCGCCGCCCGGAGCGTGCAGGAAGTCCGGCACGAGCGCCGTGCAGTCTCCGTCCGTCTCGTCGTTCGACGACCGGGGCGCCGGCACGGATGTCATTTCCGGCTTCGTCGTGTCGGGGATGTCGGCAACGACCACCACGAGCCGTGCGTTCCCGCCCACGCCGCTGACGCTGAGCGTGTAGACGCCCGGGCAGAGGTTCGTGAGGTCCTCAGCCGTCGAGCTGAAGCCATTCGGCCCAGACCACTGCCAGGAATCCACATTGCAGAGCGTCACATCGATCGCGCCGTTGCAGCGCGTGCAGGTCGCGTCGGTCACGCCGCCCTCGCCGATCGAGGCCGCCGGCAGCGGCGCCGACAGCGCCACGGAGTAGGCGGTTCCGAGGTCGATCGAACGGAGATCGCGCGCCGCGGCCGGTGCGTTGCACTGTCCGTCGGTGTTCGAGCCCCAGCAGACCACCGTGCCGTCCGCGAGGATCGCCGCGCTGTGGCTGCCTCCCGCTGCGACTGCGACCACGCCTGCGAGTCCGGCGGGCGGCGTGCACTGGTTGGAGGCGTTCAGGCCCCACGCGAGCACCGAGCCGTCCGGACGGACCGCCACCGAGTGGTAGTCGCCGCCGGCGATGCCCATGGCGATGCCGAGACCCGGAGGCACCACGCACTGCTGGAACTGGTTGAAGCCCCAGCTGCGGACGGTTCCGTCGACCCGCAGCGCGAGGCTGTGGTGCGCGCCGGCCGAGATCTGCTGGACGCCCTCGAGCACGGCGCCCTGCAGGCGCACCGGCGTTCCCAGCGCCGCGCCGGTGATCGCGGCGCCGACGGCATTCGTGCCGAGGCACTGGCCGTACGCGTTGTACCCCCAGCCGACGACCTGCCCGTCCGCGCGCAGCGCGAGCGAGTGCAGCTGGCCGGCGGCGACCGCGGCCGCCGTCCCGAGCATGACGGGCACCGTCGACTGTCCGTTCGCATTGAGACCCCAGGCGCGCACCGCGCCGCCGTCGACCAGCGCGAGGGTGTGCGAGCCACCGGCGGACAGCTCGGCGATGCCCGCGAGCTCCGTCCCGAGGTACTTCACCGGAGTGCCGTCGGCGACGCCGAGGATCGGAAGTCCGGAGGCGTTCGTTCCGAGCGCGCGGCCGTTCGCGTTGCTGCCCCAGAGGACGGCGGTGCCGTCGGTCCGCAGCGCGCCCGCGTGCGTGTCGCCCGCAGTGACCGCGGTCACGCTGCCGAGGTCCGTCGGCGGTGAGGACTGTCCCGCGTCGTTCCGGCCCCAGGCGACCGGGCGGACATTGCCGAACCGGATGCTCGAGAGGTCAAGCAGGTTCGGAGGTGCGACGAGAACGCCATCGGACGCGCGCACGAAGTGGGTCGAGTACTCCGGCGCCTCGCCCGGGACGAACTGGACGAGCGCGGCCGGATCGCAGCCCTCGGGCACGGAGACGACCTCGAAGCTCATGCGGAAGAGCTCGCCCGCGGCGTGCATCGCCGCACCGGTCCCGGCCACCTCGATCTCATACCGCACGAGACCGGTCGCGGGATCGACGAGCTCCGCGAGCTCGTGCATGAACGGAGAGGACGGGACGGGATCGATCGAGACGAGCCGGAGCACCGCCTCGTCGAAGTCGATGCGCGCGAGCATGCCGGACATCGCGGAGGGCGGCATCGACGCCGACGCGGTCACCTCGAGCCGATCGCCCGGCGCGATCGCGCTCGTGCTGCCGACGAGTCGCAGCGTGAACGCCGCGTCCGGGCAGTCCTCGTCGATGCGTCCGTCGCAGTTGTTGTCGAGCGCGTCGCACTCCTCGGTCGCGCCGGGGCGGATCGCCGGGTTGCCGTCGTGGCAGTCCCAGCGGTTGGTGACCTTGCCCGTGACCGGTGCGCACGCGTACTGCGCCGCCGCGTACATGCTGCCGTAGGAGTCGCCGTCGGCATCGGTGTAGTAGTCGAGCCCGTTGAGACCGTCGTCGACCGTGCCGTTGCAGTCGTCGTCGGCGCGATTGCAGAGCTCCGGCGCTCCCGGACGGATGTCGCTGCTGCCATCGTTGCAGTCGAGGCTGTTCAGGACCCAGCCCGACGACGGTGCGCAGAAGTCGCGCTTGATGAAGGGATCGCCGTAGGAATCACCGTCGGCGTCGAGGTAGTACTGGTTGGGCACGCCGGTGACGGTGATCGTGGCATCCGACACGGAGGCCTGGTTGCCGGCCTTGTCCCTCGCGGTGAAGGTCACCTGGTAGACGGGGTTCGGGGTCACCGGAAGCTCGGTTCCGACGGGAGGAGTCTGGCTGATCACGACATCGTCGATCTCGCAGTCGTCACTCACGACGACCAGCTGCGTGAGGTCCGGCATGATTCCCCAGCACTTCGGAAGCGATGCGACGGTCGACTCGCGCGGATACAGCACGATCTCCGGCGCGGTGATGTCCGGGATCGCCACGACCGTGAAGGTCTCGACGACCGATCCGAACTGGTTCGTCGCGGTGACGGTGTACGCGCCCGAGTCCAGCCCCGTGATGTCCACGCTCGAGCTGGTGAACCCGGCCGGACCGGTCCACGCCACCGCCGTCGCATTCTGAACCGAGATGTCGATCGCGCCGTTCGCGGCATCGCAGGTCTCGTCCGTCGTCGAAACGAGCGTGACGGACGGAGGCGGCGCGATGATCGCGAGCGCCCGCTGCACATTGATGCGGCCGAACCCGAACACATCGTCCGTTCCCGTCGCGCCAAGGTCGTCGCACGAGGCGCGGAGCGCGTTCTCGATCTGGGCCGGGGAGGCGCTGGGATTCATCGACCACATGACGCCGCACACGCCGGCGACCATCGGGCACGCGAAGCTCGTGCCCGTCCGCTTGGCATACCCGCCGGAGCGATCGGTGGTCCAGATGTCCTCGCCTGGCGCGACCAGGTCGACGCGGCTCCCGAAGTTCGAGAAGGAAGCGCGGCCATCGCCCGGGTTCGTCGCTCCGACGACGATGGTGTTGTCATCCCGAGCGCCGGAGAGGAAGAGCGCGTCGTTTCCGGCCGAGTAGACGAGCAGTGCGTTGCGGCTCCGGACATAGGCGCCTGCCGTATCGATCGTGGGGTCCTGGACTCCGCTGTAGCTCACGCTGACCACACGGTCCCCGAGATCGGCCGCCCGACGCGCCGCCGCGGTAAGGTCGCTGAAAAACGCACCTCCACTTGGCTGGTCGGACACCCGGATCATCCGATGGCCGAGATTCCATCCCATGCCCGCGACGCCGACGGCGTTGTCGCCGTTTGCAGCCGCGACGCCGACGCATGCGGTCCCGTGTCCATTGATGTCTTCGACGGCGCCCCCCTGCGACTCCGACAGGCCGCTGAGGATGTTGATCGCCTCGCGACGATGCAGCAGCAGGTCGGGATGGGACCGCAGGATGCCCGTGTCGCAGATGGTGACCACCACGCTCGGAGATCCTGTTCCCCGGTCCCACGCGTCACAGGAGCGCACGACTGCGTGGTGCCACTGCGCCGTGAACTGCGGGTCATTCGGACAGTTCGCGACGGGGTACACCCGCCAGTCCGGGGTGACATACTGGAAGTGGCCCAGCGCGATCAGCCGGGCACCCAGGGAGTTCTCCGTCTCGCCGGCGGGAACCTCCACCAGGTACTCGTCGGTCGCCTCCACATGCCTGGTGCCGGGCATCGCCATCAGGAGCGCACGCGCCTCCGTCCGCCGGCGGACGACCTCTGCGGCCGACAGCCCGAGGCGAGCCGCATCCTGCAGCTGGATCGGGCGGGCGTTGAGCACGCCGGTGAACTCCATCGAGCCGGGCCGCTCGACGAACAGCTGGGCTGGCTGCCCGTCCTGCTGCGGCGGCGCCGCGTCGGCCGGGGATGAGAGGACTCCCAGCGCTGCGACGAGGCCGTGGCTGAGGATGGCGATCGGATTGAGATGCGACATGACGGAGGTCTCCGAGATCGGGCGAGTGGAGAGCGGGATCGATGGATCGGGAAGCCACGCGCGGGGCCTGCGCCCCGCGCGTGGGAGGTGGTTGTGGCGGGTTACGGACGGCCCTCGAGCTCGTCCTGCGCGGCCGACGGCTGCGCAGGCGAGGTCACGCCCTGCAGCGCAAGCTGCAGGTCGCGGAGATCGAGCCAGCCGTCGAGGTTGAGGTCCGCGGCGGCGAGGTCGCCGTGGCCCTCTCGACGCAGCTGCTTCACGCTGACGCGGCGACGCGCGACGGCCTGTTCATCCCCGCCGTTGAGCGCGGGGTCGCCGTTCCGGAAGAAGTTCCCGCCGGCGAGGAACGCGAAGTCGGCGCTGTTCACATAGGTGTCGCCGTTGAAGTTCGAGCGAGCGTCCCGCGCGCGGTTCGGGGACCCCGGAGTCGAGCGGTCCGCGATCCACGCGCCGTAGTCGAGGATGTCGATCAGGTTGTTGTCGTCCGAATCGCCCTGGATGAGCACGATCGAGACCTCGAACTTCTTGGTGCCGTCGGCCGCCGGGGTCGCGAGCGCTCGCGTCCTCAGCGAGTGCGTCGGGTCCTTGGCGGAGACGAGCGCCGACTGAGCGACCGGAATCCGGATGTCCGGCAGCATGCCGCCGGTCAGCGGCACCTCCACCACCTGGTACGGAGGCACCGTGCCGTTCGGGAGCGGCCTTCCGGGCGCGATCCTGACGCTGCGGACGATGTCGTTCGCACCGTCGCCGTTGTCGTCGACGAAGGGACAGTTGCCTCCCTCGAAGGCGATCGACACGGCGACCCTGTACTCGTCGCGGACGAGGATCGTGAACGACGCGGCGACCGGCGTGATGCCATCGGTGCACCGGTAGGTGACCGTGGATGTGCCGACGGGAAAGATGTCCCCCGACGGCCACGCGGAGACCGTCGAGCCGTTCGGAAGCAGGATGGTGAACGCCAGGTCAAGCGACGGATCGCAGTCGTCCTCGGCATGCACGGCGGGCTGCGCGACGCGCGCTCCGTTCGTCAGGTCTGGATCGACCGGCAGGTCCATGTTGGCGGGAACACCCACGATGCTCGGGGCCGACGCGTCGGACTTGAGGACGGGCAGGCCGACGAGCACCGGCGGATGCGCGCCGCCGCCTTGCAGCTTCACGAGGTTCGTCGAGACGCCGTCGATGGTGTCGAAGGCCACGAGGTCGGGGATCCCGCAGAGCGAGACCCCCGCCGGGACCTCGAACACCAGGTCGCAGAGGTCGGCCTGCGTGGTGAGTCCCGTGGTCGCATCGGGGAGCGTGTAGAGGCCGTAGCGAAGGGTTCCGGCGGTGTTGTCGATGATCTTGTTCAGCTCGCCTGCGAACGGGCTTCCCGCGACGGGCACGATGTCCACGAGTTCGAGGAGGTTCGGGTCGAACCGCGCCGCGATCTGGATGCCCCCCATCTCGATGAGCGAGTCCGACGCATGCACGCGGACCTTGAAGATCGACTGCTGCCAGGGATACCCGGGCACATCGGGCGCCGTCCCCGCATCGGGTCCATCCACGCCGTGGAGCGAGATGGTCACATCGGCGCAGTCCGGGATGCCGTTGCCGTTTGCATCGACATCAGGCACGCCGCACCCGCACACGGGGTACTTCTTCACGCGGAACACGGCCTGGACCTCGGTGAAGTTGCCCGCGAGGTCGGTGACGCGGAGCGTGACCGAGTGATCGGTGTAGTCGGCGCCCGCGGCCACCGCGAGCATCGTGCCCGCGGCTGGCACCTGCGTCACGACGAGCTCCTGCTCGACCGTGCAGTTGTCGCTGTACATCATGCTCGCCGCGAAGTTCGGCACCGGCGCCATGCAGTCGGTGCCGGCGTAGGACTCGAGGAGCGTGTCGTAGGTCCAGATGTCCGGACCGGTGGTGTCGGGCGTGTCGAGGATGACGACATAGAGCTTGCTGCTGCCTCCGGCGCCCTCCATCCCGAGCACATACACGCCGGGGAACAGGTTGGTCAGGTCCTCGTTCGACGACTGGAAGCCGTTCGGACCGGACCAGCTGAAGTGCTGCGCGTCGCAGATCGACACATCGATCGAGCCGTTGTTCCGGCTGCAGGTGGCGTCGACCTTTGCGTCGAGCGTCGCGGACGGCAGCGGCGCACTGAGGGCGATCGAGAACGAGTCGCCGCAATCGATGCTGCGGACATCGTCGAGGTCGTACGGAACATTGGTCTGGCCGTCGGCATTGCTGCCCCACGACACGACCGTGCCGTCGGCGAGGCATGCGGCGCTGTGGCTTCCGCCGCCCGCGACGGCGACGACCGGCGTGGTCTCGCCAAGCACATTGCCCCTGATCCGCACGAAGTCGCCCGGGGTGCCGTTCAGCGGCGCACCCGATGCGGCCGAGCCATAGACGCGACCGTCGGGGTAGGTCGAGGGGCCGTTGTAGCCCCAGCAGACCACGCGCCCGTTCGGAAGCACCGCCATCGAGTGGAGCGTGCCCGCCCCGATGCCCGTGCTGACCGAGCAGTTCGAGGGCACCGAGCTCTGGTCAAAGTAGTCGTCGCCCCAGCAGACGACGCTTCCGTTGGACTTCAGCGCGAGGTTGTGGTTTCCACCGGCGGCGATGCGCATGACCCCGGTCAGTGCGGAGCCTCCCGCCTGCACGAAGGCGCCGCTGCCGAGCGAAGAGGTGATCGGTGCGCCCGCTGCGTTGTATCCACCGCACTGGCCGTAGTCGTTCTTTCCCCAGCCGATGACCTTTCCGCTGTCGATGAGGGCGATCGAATGCCACTGGCCCGCGGACACGGAGACCGCGAACTCCGCAAGAAGGGCCGGCGGGATCGCGACATGGACCGACTGCGAGCCGCCCCATGCGTGGACGCGGCCGTCGGCCGTCACCGCGGCGGTATGGAGGCCGCCAGCCGAGAGCTCGACGACTCCCTCGAGGATGCCGAACTCGAGCTTGACGGGATCGCCAGGATTGCCCGTGCGCGGCGTACCGCCGGGGAGTCGGCCATAGACCTGACCGAAGCTGTTGTCTCCCCAGCAGACGGCCCGGCCGTTGACGAGGCGGGCGCCCGCGTGGGCCTTGTCGTTGAAGCCGCCGCCCGTGACGGCGGCAGCCGCCGCCGGAAGCGACGGAATGTCCCGCTCTCCTGAGCCGTTGCGTCCCCAGGCGGAGATGGTCGCGTTGTTGCAGCTCGACTGCGCGAGGGTTGGCGAGGCGATCCAAAGTCCGCTGACCGCGACGGTCGCGGCGATCTGCAGTCGGCGAGGCCCGGAACAGGCGCTCGTGCTCAGGTGGAAGTCAAACATCACGCGTTCTCCTGATTCTGGCCGGCTCGGACGACGAGGCGGCGCGGGTTGTGGTCGGGGGCTCCGGCGCCGATTCACCCGGAGGCGACGAACCACAGCCGCGCCGCGACCGAGTGGATCACGGGACCGGCGAGTTCAGCAGGCGTGGGATTTCCCCGGGCGCCTGCCATTCGTGCCATCCGACCGAATCGGAGTGTTCTGGTTGTCTCGACGAGCTGGGGGGACGACCACCGGCCAGTCGCAACTGAGCAGCACGGGGACGAACCGCGCGCCATAGTGAAACGGGATGGTGCGCCCGCCGACTGACAGACAATCGTGCCGAAGTTGCAAAAGCGCCGGGAAACCAGGCAACCGGCATCGGTCCGCGGCGGCGACCCCGTCAGATAAGCGTGATTCCGATGTCCTCGCGAAGACAAAGACGCCCCGGCAGCACCGGGGCGTCTTGATTCACCGTGGCTTCAGGCTCCGCGCGGTCACCAGCGCGACTCGACTGCACCGGCCGGCGCGTCGAGCTGCCCGCCACCGCCGCCCTGCGCCGTGATCTGCATGTCGCGCAGGTCGACCCAGCCGTCGCCGTTCTGGTCGGCCACGACGAGCTCGCTCAGGCCCATGCGGCGCAGCTCGCGCACGCTGACGCGCGTCCTCGGCAGAGGACCATCGAACGCCCCGGTGCAGGACTCGCCTGCCTGCAGGAAGTTGATGCTCACGAAGCCGAAGTCTCCGCTGTTGACCGCGAGATCCGCGTTGAAGTTCGAGAGCCCCTCGCGCAGCGCGACGCCGCGGCTCGAGAGGAAGAGCGCGTAGTCGAGGATGTCGACCAGATCGTCGTCGTTCGAATCGCCCTGCTTCATCGAGAACGCCACCGAGTACCGGCGGCCCGAGACCGTCGGCGCCGCCGCATCGGTGATGCCGTGGACCGGGTCCTTCGCGCTCACGCAGGCGTATCCCGCCGCGACCGGCACCTCGAGGCCCGTGATGGAGCCGCTGCTGCCGGTCATCGCGACCGCCTGGACCGTGGTCTGCGCGCCGACCTTGACGCGGACCTGCCGCGTCGAGGTCGCCTGCATGCCGCCGACGAACGAGACCGCGGCGTCAAGCAGCTGGTGGTTCGCGACGGTCACGCTTCGCGTCAGGTTCGACGGATTGCCGAGGTCGTCGCTGGCGCTCCAGGTGACCTGGCTCGTCCCGATCGGGAACCGCCCGTCCGCGGGCCACGCGGCCAGCGTTCCGCCACCCGCGAGCGAGATCGACACCGAGACCGGCGCATCGCCGGAGCAGCCGTCGGTCGCGGTCACCGCAGGGGCCGCCACATATCCGCCGTAGGTCGAACCCGCGTCGGTCGCGACGGTCGTGTCGGCGAACGCCCCGGCGAGGACCGGACCAGTCGAGTCGAAGCGGAGCGTCGGGATGAGCCCGCCGATCGCCGCGACGGGATTCGACGCCATGTCGGTGAACGAGGTCACCGCCCCGCCGAGGCTCGAGAACGACAGGTAGCCGTTCGTCGCGCAGACCGTCGGCGACGGCAGCAGCACGAAGGTGAAGTCCGCGAGCGCGGCCGCGGTCGTCAGGCCCGGGTCGGTCGAGCCCGGGGTGATTCCGAGCGTGTACCGCACCGTGCCGAGCGTGTTGTCGATCGACTCGAGCGACTCGTGCGCGAACGGTCCGCCCGCGACGGGCGCGACCGACACGAGGAGCAGCCGCGACGGATCGAACGCGAGCGCGAAGTCGACGCTTGCGAGCGCGGTCGCCGAGGAGCTCGCCGACGCGCGCAGCACGACGGTCTCGCCCGCGCTGTAGGCGGCCTCCGGCGAGGAGAACGAGATCACCGGCGTCGTCTCGAGGCAGTCCGAGACGCCGTTTCCGTTGAAGTCGGTCTCGACATTGCCGCAGCCGCAGTCGCCGGGCTCCGTCTTCGCCGGATCGGTCGGGCACTGGTCGTCGCAGTCCGCGGCGCCGTCGCCATCCGAATCGGTGTCGGGATATCCGCAGCCGCAGCTTCCGGGCGAGGTCTTGTCCGGATCGGCCGGGCAGCCGTCGAGGCAGTTGAGGACGCCGTCGCCATCCGAGTCGAGGTCCGCCACGCCGCAGCCGCAGCCGCCAGGCGTCGTCTTCGCCGGATCGCTCGGGCAGCCGTCGGTGGAGCCCGCCGCGTAGCCGGCGGGTGCCGTCGTCGTGCAGAACCCGAGCGGCGACGCCGGATCACCCGCGCCGTCGCCATCGGCGTCGGCGTAGTAGGTCACCGCGGCGGTCATCGCGCCGTTCGACGGGCAGCCGTCGCTCGAGTTCGCGACATATCCGGCAGGCTGGCTGCAGCGGAGCTGCGAGACCGCCGGATCGCCCGCGCCGTCCATGTCGGCGTCGGCGTAGTACGCGGTGCGGTCGGACGCCTCGCTCTCCAGCGTCGAGCCGTCGCAGTCGTTGTCGATCGCGAGGTCCGCGCAGAGCTCGGCGGCGCCAGGATTCACCGCGCCGGTCGCGTCGTCGCAGTCGGTGCCGTCGGTGACGAAGCCCGCGGACTGGGTGCACGACTTCGTCGCGGCGCCCGCGCCGTAGCCGTCGCCGTCGCCGTCCGCGTAGTAGTCGGCCGAATCGACCGCCTCGGCGTCGCTCGTCGCGTCGCCGTCGCAGTCGTTGTCGACGCCGTCGTTGGCGCAGTCCTCGACCGCACCAGGACGCACGGCCGTCGAGCCGTCGCCGCAGTCGGCGAGATCCGCGTAGCAGGCGTCGGCGAAGAAGCCGTCGCCGTCGCCGTCGACCGTGTCGCAGTACGGGTTGGAGCCGCCGTTGTCGGCCGTGATGTCCGCGATCGCAGCCGCCACCGCGGACTGCTGTTCGGGCGACATGCCGGTCGTGTCGAACTGCACATCCGTCGAGCCGCTCGAACCGAGCGACGAGGTGATCTCGGCGATCTGCGCAGGCGTGAGGCCGGCGTCGACCACGACGGTGCCCGTGATCGTCACCGATCCGGTTCCCGAGATGCTCGCCGCGAGCTGCGTCGAGTCCATTCCGGTCGCGACGACCGAGGCCGTGGGCGCCTTCGACATCAGCGCCGAGATGTCCGCGGCGCTCGACGAGGCGGCGACCGTGAGGTTGCCGATGGTCGAGACCGCCGCGATGTCCGCCGCGACCGCGCCGAGCTGGCCCGGCGACATGCCCGCCGCGTCGATGGTCACGGTCGCGCCGCCCGTGAACGAGCTGCCGACCTGCACATGGTCGAGGATCGCGGTGATCTGGCCCGCCGAGAGCGCCGCGGTGAGCGTGAACGCACCGGTGATGCCGTTCGGGGCGATCGCCGCCGCGCCGTCGGCCACCGCCGCGAGCTGCGCCGGGGTCATGCCGCCCGCGTCGACCGAGACGCCCGAGGCGCCCGCGAGGAACGCGGAGATCTCGGCTGGAGTCAGCGTCGCGTCGGCGATGAAGCGCGCCGCGTCGCAGTCCCACGGGTCGTTCGAATCCGAGTACGAGTCGTTGTCGTCGTCCGAGTCGCACGCGTTGCCCTGCGCGTCGGCGTCGCAGTTCGCCTGGCTCGCGTTCGAGACCGACGGGCAGTTGTCCGTGTTGGTCGGAACGCCGCAGCCCGCGAACGGACCCGCGCCGATCCCGTCGCCGTCGGCGTCGGCGTACAGCAGCGTGAAGTCGTCGCAGTCGCCGTTGTTCGAGACGAATCCGTCCGGAGCCACGCCGGTGCAGTTCGTGAGTGACACGAACGGATCGCCGAAGCCGTCGCCGTCGTCGTCGCGGTAGTAGCGGAAGCTTCCGACATTGTCGTCGACCATCGTGTCGCAGTCGTCGTCGAGGCCGTTGCAGAGCTCCGGTGCGCCGGGGAAGGCCGTGGCGCGGCCGTCGTTGCAGTCGCCGTTGTTCGTGACGCTGCCCGCGACCGGCGCGCAGCTCGACTGAGCCGTCGCGCTCGACGCGCCGTAGCCGTCGCCGTCGGCGTCGGTGTAGTAGTCGCTGAAGGTCAGGCCGTCATCCGCCTGCATGTCGCAGTCGTCGTCGAGGCCGTTGCAGGTCTCCGACGCCGCGGGGTTCGCCGACGCACGGGCGTCGTCGCAGTCGCCCGAGTTCGTGACATAGCCCTCGGGCGCGGTCGACGAGCACGACGAGGTGGTCGTACCGGCGGCGCCGTAGGTGTCGCTGTCCGCGTCGCGGTAGTACGTCACCGGCGAGGTCAGCGCGCCGTTCGACGGGCAGCCGTCGTCCGAGTTCGTCACATAGCCGGCCGGCTGCGAGCAGGCCGACTGGCTGACCGCCGGGTC
>Ga0078894_10002453_pt1 | contig 14094 bp, 7 predicted proteins | sample LauGreSu1BDMLBSD_2_FD_67506 | JGI IMG/M metagenome (GOLD analysis project Ga0078894, IMG submission 67506) | Freshwater lake microbial communities from Lake Michigan, USA - Su13.BD.MLB.SD (version 4) (version 4) | ecosystem: Environmental > Aquatic > Freshwater > Lake | place: Lake Michigan, USA...
TTTGTGTAAATGTCCAATCCGATAATTTTTGTATATGTAATGTTGGTTAATTTTTGACCGGTTGACCAGCCTCCAATTTCACCGATTTTATCAGTTGTTCTAAATTGAAAAACTACTGGCACTGTTATTGAAGCAGCCGATCCAGCCATAACTGTACGTTTAGATGATCTAGCGTTTGAACCATCTACTGAAATTGATGCATAAGATTGTGGCATCATAAACAAATATGCACCACAGGTCTTTTTACCAATTAAGTAATCATCGCCAGTACCAAATCCCAACTTAATTGGAAAAGTATTTAGGGCAGTATATAGAGCTCCGCCGTATGCAGATGGCGAAACTGGTGTAACTCTTTCCGCTTGAGCATAATATGGTACGCTAAATTCGTTTGTTCCAGCTTCGACGCTTGTATTAAAGTGAATAGCTTGAGAAAACGGTAAATACTTTTGAGCAGTACTTGTTATAGTATTATTAGAAAATTCGTAAATAGAATTTGTAGTTAATCCTAAGAAAATATTGTTAATTGTTGCAGTAGACGGAGATGCAACTGTACCTAATACAGAAAAATACGGGTGGTCTTTATGAATACAAAACTCAGTATAGGTTCCATTTCCTTGGCCTACACCATTTGTCACGGAACCGTTCCAAACTTCAATTGCAGATCCTCCAGATGGAATTGATGGTAAGTAGTGTCCTCCCATATAATTAGGCTTTCCAGAAACTGCGTTTGCTGATTGACTAAACGCATAGTTTTGGTTTGTAAAATATGAAGAAGGATTGGTGTTAGATCCAAATGCTGATGTATCTAATAGGTCACCATAATATAATCTCTTTCCATTATCTGAGTTATAATATCTAGCATAGACGTATTGACTTTTTACTTGAGCAGATTGATATCCTGTTCTTTGAGTAAATGCCGCAAATCCTGCGCTAGCAACTCCATTTAAGTTTAATGGAATCTTATCATATCTTAGATATGCATTGTATTGGGTATCTGTGTTTGCTCCTGGGAAAGAAGTTGGTGCAGCAACTCCAATACCTCCACCTAGAGTTGAAACTAGTTCAAGTGGAGTTTGTGAAGCATTTCTAATCTTTACTTGATATTCCTTTGATACAATTTTTCCCTTATCTAATGCGCCATCTGCTAATTTAGCAGAGTCTACATAATATCCGGCGAATAGATCAACCATTTGACCATTTGTAACCTGAACTTCACTTCCTTCTGGTGTAACAATACTAACAATAAGTTCAGCAGTTGCAGTTGAAAGAGATGATTGAATTGCAGAAAGAGAATCAGCAATTTCCTTTAATTTATCATATAAAGAAATCGCAGTACCGTCTGCTAAGAAAAATCCAGATGCAATTGCATCAGTTGTATGTGAATAGTATTTGTCTTTACTACTAAACGCTGTTGATAAGTGAAGGTCTAACCCTCTAGCATTAAGTTCTTCTTGTAAAGCAATTCGACTTTCATCTGCCATTGCCTGTTGAGCAATCAAAGTATTTTCTTCAGACGATTGAATATTTGCTGGAAAATCTATAGTAATAGATTCTGACCAATCCGATTCAACTGGATTATCAGGAAAACCTGCTTCAGATAAAGATTTAATTTTAATTTCTACAGATTCCCCTTTTCTAATTGCAATTTCTAATTGGTTAATGTTAACCGAATTTGGATCAGCTACATTTTCCTCTGTCCATTCATATAGGCCAGTTGTTGAATTATAAACCTTTTGTTTAGATTTAGTTAAAACTTCTGTCCATGGAGAAAAATATCCAGTACGTTGAGTTCCAGTAGAATCAGTAAATGTAATAGGATCAGCGGCGGATGCATCTTTATTTGAACTTAAATATCGGTAAGCAATCTTAAACTGCACGGTTTTCTGTAAGCCGTATGGCGAATTAATATCTGCTGGAATTTCCCAAAAACCTCTAACTCTATATTTAGGTGAAATGCTAAACTCAGGAGAAGTTTTTACATTTAATGAAAGTTCTTTAACTACAGTTGATAGCTGAGAAAAGGCTTGTGCTCTAGCTGAAGTTTTATTGTTTAAATCAGACTGAGCTTTTAAACGAATTGCATCGTTTTGGTTACCTGAAGAATTAATAGTTTTCTTAAGAGTATCAATCGATTTATCAAGCTCTCTTAGATTAGAGTTAATTGACTCTTTTTGTGAAACTAGATTTTTAACAGTTGATGCAGAATCAGTATTTGTTACATGAGAATCAATTTGTAAAACTTTAAAATTCGCAGCATTTAATGCTGGGGCATTCGGTTGAAATCCTAATGAGTTAGGAAGTTTCTTTTCTTTAGCAAATGATAAAAATAGTAAACCAAAATCTGCTACAAAGTTATTATAGTATTCGTTTAGGGTTAGGTTTTGGCCAGTTTGTAGAGTAATTTGAAGTTCATTTGTGTAAATTCCAAAACCACTAGAAATAAAATCTACAGTTAAGTCCATTTTTGAACTAATTGGTTTGATGAAAATTACTTCTCTTTCATTATAACCAATATTTACTGCAAGAATAGGTGAACGGTATATTTCCGGTTTAATTCTTAGGTTTTCAAATAAAACAATACCATCTGAACCAAATACGCGTTTTAAAATAACTGACTTGTCTTTAGTATCAACTGATTCAACTAAATATTCTGAATTTTCTTCAGTAATTAATCTTGAGCCAACTGATAATTCTCGGCGCTGTGCCGCTGGAGTAGATCCAGTAACATCAGTATAGTCTAATCTATCTAAAACATATTTTATTTTGCTATAACTTAGGATTTCTCCGTTAATTGTTTCAGGAACGGTGATTTCCGATATAGTTTGGACTTTAAAGGTTCCTCTATATCTGTTAATTGCACCAGGTAAATCAACGATATTAGTATCTTCAAAATAAGAGATTCCATTGTTTACTAAATCATTTAGTAAAGTAGTATAGTTGATTGTATTTTTTCCATTATAATTATTATTAAAATACGTAATTAAGTCAGTATCTTCTCCAACATTAACAATTACTCGACGAACTTCAAACTTAGAAATATCATCAGCCATATAATTGGTTACATCGATTGGAACATATAATAGTGGGCTAAGGAAACTTTCAAAAAACCAGTTGTTTTTGGTTTTAAATCTAGTCGGTAGGCTAAGCGACGCATCCCCAATTTTCTCTAAATCAGAGATAGTTTGAGTAATATCATTAAGCTCGAATCTTTTAACATTTCCCTGATCGTCTTTAATTCCAATGGTATTTCCATTTGCATTTATTAAAGTCTTAAATTTAGCATCAATTTCCTCAATGCGACCATTCATATAACCAATTGAAGGAATTGGAATAGTCGTACTTGTAGTAGGATCGTCTGTGTTAATTTGAGTAACTTCAACTTGGCTAGAATTTGTAGTCAGAGCTTGATTCATTTTTGAAATAAGCTCTTGTGCGTTTGCTGACTGTACGCCAAGTGAACCTAGGATCTCTGATAAAGAGTTTGTTTCTTCAGCCATTATCGTATTCTATCTATTTTAAAGTCCAAGTTTAAAGAATCTGTACAGATTATTTCAAAAATAGGGCGATTATCGCTGGACCAGCCGTAATCTGTTAAAACTCCTATTCTTGTATTATATGCTTGAGTAACATTAGAAAAATCTAAATTTGTTGATCTTGCAAGAGCATCTGTTGAAAGTGTGATAGTATAACCATTTAGGATAACTGGATCGGCAAACACTAAACGTAGAACTTGACCCTTTTTCCATTGGGTTAGGGTATCATTAACTTTAAGTGTAATGTTTCCAGTAAGAGTGTGCGAATTTCCAGATTTTTCGTGTCTATAGTAATTAGTAAACGGTACTAACGCAATTGACTGCGCAAGCGAAATATCAAATATTGGAGTAATTTCAAAGTTATAATCTGGGGTTTCATTATTAATACTTACCTGATTATTAACTGAGCGACTAACTCCGATTCCGGTTCCACTCTTTACTACATCCGTATTATATGCAACCTCTAATGAAGTTTTACCTTGTACAAAATTAGAAAGTTGACCTTCTACATTTGTAATTTTTTCAATAACGTTTTTAGTATTTAAGAATAGGGCGCTATTTGCTAGAAGAGCCTTTTCTAAGCTAGATAATCTAGCCTCAATATCAGAAGTTTTGCTAGTAGTCAATAGACTGGCTTTGGCTTTTTCCCAATCTGTTTGTAGGGCTGCATATTTTGCAAGCCTATCCTCTTGATTAACCGCAATTGTTTGAAATCTATTCATTAAGTCAACAAATAAATCTAAGCTAAATCCAGCGTTTGCATTAATATTTTTAACTGGCTCAATTGCAACATCTTCAATTGAAGTATCAAATTTAACATTTAATTTAAACGCATATGAGTTTCCATTAATTTTGCTTAATGGATCTGGTTTGTATTTAGTTAATCTTGGAATTTCAAATTCAAGACCATTTGATTGAATCTTATTTAGGAACAAGACTCCATATAGATTTTTTGCTTTTAATACTTTTGTTACTGGATCAATCACGTCATAATAAACTAAAACTGTGTTAAAGTCAAAGTTTTTATTTTGTACGTTAATATCATTTAGCGCAGAAAATGATGTTACTGCATTTTGGGTTGCAACTAAATAGTCAGAAAGTTTAAAATCAATACAAACTCCATCTAGTGTAGATCTAGTGTAACTTATTGTAGTCGATACTCCACTGGTAACCTTGGTCTTTTTAATCTTTTTATTTACAGCAGTATTATATTTCCAAGCAGTAAGCTGTGTATTATAAGTACCATCTGTATAGTATGAATTATTAAGGGTTCCTTGAAACCAGTTTTGCGTAGTATATGTGCTACCGCCATATGCGGCTTGTTCTAATGTGACTGTCGAATCATCTAAATCATAGAATGCATTTAGACTTAATCCTTGCGGGTGAACGTCTGTATAGTGACGACCAACAATTGTTTCTCTATCTTCCGGTAACTCTGGCGTATGAGTAATCGTCATATTTGGTCTATAATTGGCATCCTCAACAGAGTTAAACAATATGTATGGAGTTGATCCGGCATTGTTTGGAACATGCAAATATAATTCGCTATATGAGTTTTCTTTACCTTTATATGAATTTACAATATCGATTTCTCCAATATATTGGACAACTTTGGAATATGAAGAACCTACTGTCATATTTTCTTCTGCAAATATTCCAGTTTGAGATGTTTCTAGTGTATTTGCATCTCTCCAGCGAATTGCACCAGATTCCTTTAACCATTTCCAAAAAACTCTCTCTGATACATTGAGAGGAAGGTCTCTACTATATGAAGTTTGAGAAATTAAAAGAGCTTCTAAATTTAACGCATAGTTTTGAAAGCTTTGTGCTAAATTGTAATTTTGGTTGCTTTGATTATAAAGACCTGGGTCGGTCATTAAAGTTTCACCTTGAGCTTTAAAAAATAGCTTGTTATCTGAAGGAGTTCCGTCTGGAGTTCCAACATTAGGTAAATTTAAAAGCACAAAGTTAGAAAACTTAAATTGATTACCACTATTGTTAAATGATAGAGTTAAGTCTTCTAACGAACTTTGAAAGGTGTAAAATATACCCTTTCTAGTTGTAATAGGTTTTATAATAGGAGCAACTGCCATTTTGCGCTCTGGGTTTTATTTTTAGATGTTATAAACTGCGTTTGAATCTCCAGTTACAACAAGTCTTGCTTGGTTAGTTCCCCAAGTTGAAGGTAAGTTTGCACTGTTTTTAACAGTACCTACATTCATTAGAGTAACAGATGAATTAAATAGATTTGTGCTTAATCCAACTGCCCATTGTGAAGCAAGCGTAGTATGAGTCGAATCTAGTCCTACTGCATCTTGATCCATTATTGCAAAGTTTTGTCCTATAATTCTAATTTTATGTGTAGCTGAGTTTGCAGCAGCAAAGGTCTCATATGTTCCACTTACGTGAGTTGTAGTACCACCAGTCGTATAGGTAATTGCTCGTACCATAATTTTAAATTCTTGACCTGGTCGTATTGGAGAGTTTGTATCGTTTATTAAAACAATATCAATACCATCAGTAATGGTGCTTTGGAAAGCACTTCCACTATAGAATGAGCTTGCGTCTAGAGTTAATATAATTAGTGATTTACTTGTTGCAGTTAGAGTAACTTCGGCTTTTGCACGGTTTGCACCAGATACCGCGACTAGATTTTTTGTAACGTCTTCCTTACTATTAGAGAAGCTTCCAGTAATATTAACTGAACCAGCTAAGTTAGATTGACCGTTTGCTGTAATTGCTCCGGTAAAAGTTGATGTACCAGAGATAGCAAGGCCAGCTGAAGTAATTGAAGAGTTAGCGACTAAGGTTCCGGTTGTAATTTTACCTACAAGAGCACTGTTAACAGTTTCAGTTTCAAATTTAATTAAATCTGCAGTACCGTTTACATTTTTAAAATATAACTGTCCATTTTGAATAGTTAACACCCTTGTTTTTAACTCAGTTAGTGGAGTTAGGGTAGAATCTGGGTCAACTCCGATCTTTTTATCAGAAAGATCAATTTTTAAGTTGTTAATTAGATCTTCTAGTTTACTCTTAAGCAATCCAACATTGCTATTTGAGATAATACGCATATCTGAAACATACGTGGTTTCTAGAATTTCTTGTGTTGATAGTGATAGTGCAACAAAAGCCATTTGTTTTTTCTATTTTTTGTTATTTATTAGTAGAGTGTCGCCTCACAAATAATGGACGACTAGCCTTCTTGTACTCAAAAAATAGAAACTGGCTTACGGATTACTTAAATTTATTGTAGAGCCGTCATTTCGATTAATTATCGTACCATCTGATAGGATTTCATAATCGTCGAAGTTAATATCTATCATCTGAGAATCGGCATTTAGTGTATTTTTTGCTAAACTTGAAGTAATTTCTCTTGAATTTAAACTGTTTTCGATATAATCTATGTAGGCTTCTTTAGATAGAACCTTTACGAATTGACTAGATGGCAGTGGGTGTTCATTGCCCCAAAGGTCAATTACTGTACCAGATATTTCATATTCACCAATTTTATCGAATCTCCAAATAAAGGTCCAGCCTGCTTCAACCTCAATTATGGTTTTTGGGGCAGACCCTGCAGTTATATCAGTTAATTTCCAAAAAACTTTAGCTTTTCCCATAACCTCCCTGGCTGAGATAAACACAGGAAGATGTGTTGGAACAGTCAATCGATCAGTCGCAATTTTTAATTCTGATACGTCTAGGGAATTTTTGGTAAAAAATGATGGAATAAATCCAACCTGTTTTCCATCTTTATATGAAATAAAACCTCGGTTTTTCCAATATTCTGGCTCGGAAACTTTTCTGGTTACTTCGACTCCATTTTCAATAAACTTTCTTCCATATATTTGATCCTGCAATGGTGCATATACCATAAGATTTTCAACGTCAAACTCTGGAATAACTCCATATAATTTTAGTTGTTCAAGGTTTCCCATTTGTTCCTTTGAATAAGTATCAACTGGTTCATAATAAGAGTACTTATTTGCAGAAGTAAATGTAACATTTGCACTAGGTAATCCAATTGTCGATATATTAATATAAGTTATTGGCATTAATTGTGATCAATTTTTAATTTAGCAGATCTTACTCCAATACTAGATGGCTGAACTCTAATCTTAACATTGTAAGTATTTCCAGGAGTAATTGTAATATTATTAATAATTGCAACAACGTTTTCAGTTTGACCTGATCCAAGAACTAATTTAAATTCATCTCCATCCTGATCTATTGATATTGAAGCAATTTCAAGATTTGTGCCAGTTGAGGTATTTGTAATTGGAACAGTTAAATCTCTATCAGCACCAACCTCTGTTGAATTAAATACAATTGTTTCGTTTGCGGTTCCAACATTAAAACTTGGGGCACTAACTAGAGTTGAGACATTAATCGTATTAGATACTACGGCATTTGGGCCTTTTACTCTAATTGCGAAAAGATCAGTTCCTGTATAATTTGAAGTTGGAATATATCTAATTCCGTAATTTAGGATAGACAAAGTTCCTTGACTAGGCTGTGTAACTATTTCAAACCCATTAAATGAGGATCCATTTAGATTAACATACGGTAAGGTATTAATATCAACATAAGTATTTCTTGATACTATTTGTTGTGGAATTTGTGCTAATATTGGAGAAGGTGGTTGAACGGTTAGGGTAGCTGTAACCGTTGAGGTTTGTGCAGTTGGCATATTATCATTAACCGCAGTCGCTGTAATCGTATAGGTACCAGTCGGTACAGTTGTATATGTGACTGGGCTATCTGGCGAGCCTGTTCCTAATGAAGAACTGATTGTATAGGTTTTAGCATATTGAGTAGATACATTGATTGTTACATTACTACCGCTTGTTACTGGCGATGAAAATATTCCAGGATTACTAAAGGAAACCGTTGGAAATGGTGCAAGTACCTCTACTTGAAATTGTTTAGAAAAACTATTTGATAGCGATGTGTTTTTAAATGGTGACGTATAATTAATAGTTAGAGTGGGAGTAATACTCTCATAGGCTGGATTTACTCCCCAAAGAGCAGTAAACGATCTGGTTGAGTTATTTACGTTAATCAATGGAATAACAGTCGATCCAGTTTGAGTTACGGTAATACCATACAGAGAATCTTCAGAAAATTCTGGAATCCACTCTGGATAAGTTGAGGTGGCTCCAACTTGAATTGTTCCAGAAATACCTTGTCTTAATAACTGATTTGCAATATATGTATCACTAATCGGTTCGCCTACTACAACTTCTTCGTATACTTGAAATCCAACTGAATTCTCAAATGCACCCTTAAGACCAAACCTATAATAACCAGGTACTCTTGGTCTAAAAGATACTGAGATTAATCCCTGTCCATATTGATAATATGAAAATCCTGGAATTTCTGGTAAAGAATTTAAGTCGGTATTTGGAGTTACCTCTGCAACATTTTGCCAATCAGTTTCACCTGGGCTGGTTTTTTGTTGAATTGTCCAAAAAAGAGTTGCAGCGTTTACTTGTTGTAAATTTGCAGAAATCTTATAGACTCCTGGAATAGGATCATCTGGCGACTGTTCAATAATAGAAACGTAAGTTCTATCTTGGTTTGCCGCTGATGCTGTAATATATGAATAAGATTGAGATGTTCCAACGCTACCGGAGATGGCCTCGGCTGCAATACTAAGAGACGCTAGGTTTTGACCCTGTGGAACGCTACTAGTTGTAAAAGTTACAAAGCTTGAATATAAGTAAGAGCCGTCTGATCCCTGAAGATATGCTTTTAAATAGTATGGACGATTTGCAGTTAACCCTGAAAGTTGGGTAACTAAATTAGATGGGCTGACTCCTGAATTAAATGGGCCAGACTCAAATCTAACTACGCCAGGCTGTCCTATTTCTAAGTTTGTAGAATTATCTAGTTTGTAAATAACACCATACCTAACGTAAGCATCGCCTCCGCTATTAGTAAAAGTTGAAGTACTGGTTGCACTAGTTTGTGTAATAGCACTTATTGTTGGAGTAGTAATTGTACTTGCTCCAACCGTACTAAAACTTCCAGTGGGAGACGTCCCTACTCCAGTTGAATTATTTGCAAACGCAGTTAATGTATAAGCGGAACCCGAAAGTAATCCATTAAATTGTACAGATATTCCAAGTGAAAAATCAGTAAGGGTTTGGACTCCAACTTCGGTACCGTTTTTAAATAATTTAAATTGAACACTAGTTACAGTACTACCGCCGTTATTTGAAATTGTGGTTGTTGCAATTACTGAGGTTGCTGTAATTGAACTAAATGTTGGTGTGGTTAGAGTTGCAACTGTACCAGTTTGAGGTGGAGTACATGCTCGATATCGAACAGTTTCTCCTATACACTCTCCGCCATTTGATGCTGGTGTAACAACATATCTGGTTTGTTGCTCCTGATATGAGCCATTAATTAATCGGCATGGGCCCCAAGCTCCAACTACAAAGGATTGTTGAGTTTCTCCATAACCCCAATCGCTTAATACACAATTGACTGGGCTTCCTCCAACTACACATTCGTTATGATCAAAACATGAAGTAAATCCTCCAGAAACTGTTATGTCATATTGACCTGGATCAAACACATAGTCACCGTATACCCTAATTAAAGGTTGTGAGGTTGAACATACTGCTAAAGTTACAATTGACCCAGTTTGACTTTGAAACCAGTTTGAAGCTTGTACAATATTCGACTGGTTACTAGAAAAATCCGTATATTGAAACTCAACTGCATTAATTGGAGTTTGATTAGTATCAATGTCAATTTGATAGCAAAATGGACTTCCATTTATATTTTCAGGTTGGTCTATAAATGCTGGCATATTAGTTTGGAGTTACTTTTACAGTAAAGTTATTTGTATTTGAACTTTCCTTAGCAGTTGCATATACTTTATTATTTACAACTTTATATCTAAATTTAGAAATAGCACTGTGTGTTGAAGCATTTAATTGAGTAATTAAATTATCAACCGTTGAATATGTTGGAACTGTATATGGATCGTGCAAACCTAATCTTATTTTATGACCGACTGTTGGTGCATCAATTGAAAATCCTTGTAAGAAATCTGATTGATACGATAATTGATAGAATTTAGTATGGAAGAGATCTCCAATTTTTGCATTAGAAATATCACTCACTCTAGGCTTAACTGAATTGTCTCCAAGTCCCCAAGAATACGCATAATCTGAAACTAGGGTTGGATCGCTAACGACCTTAAATTCACCAGTTAGCTTGTCTTTTATTTTTGCTTGAGTCGGTGCTGTATTATTACTAAAGTTATTTGCGTAATATGACCAATCGAATAGTTCTTTTTCTAAATCAATTGATCCTATTTTTTGGGTGAATGAAGGAATTGTTACATTTGGGTTAAACATGTAACTTCCTCCCATATCTCCGACTGTAACATTAGTTAAGTCTTTAAACTGATATGAAAACTTATCTGATGTTCTGGTAAAACCAACTGTAGTTGAAATAGTTGGATTTACTTTAAATTTAATAAAATCTACAGATATTCCAGCAAATTGATCGTATACTCTTGCTTCAATTAAATATTCTCCAATATATGGTAAAACGTGTGCAATCTTATTGAAATCATAAATGTTTCCTCTATAACTCCACTTATATGCGTTTGGTGAGTTTGGTTCCGGATTCTTTGTAATTATCCATTCAATATCAACTAAATTTAGATATACTGCAATATCTCTTAGTCTTACTCCTTCAGTTTCTAAATCGCTAAATGTTATTCCATCATAGTCTAACATTTGATACAGTGGAAGATTTGCTTTTAAAATAATAGGGCAGCCTATTTGTGATTGTTCATTAACTTCGCCATTCGACCAATAGTAAGATCTTCCGTGCTTTCTCCATTCTTCAATTGAAACCTGTTCATAAAATGTGGTTATTGCTAATATTAGAGCTTTTTGTTGAGCTGCTGAATAGGTTTGACCTCCGTCATATGGATTTACAATTGCAGAAAAGACTGGGGTCATATCAATCTGCGGTTGAAGTAGCCCTGGTAAAATATTAGGTACACCCTTTCCGGTATTAAATGAATATTTAGGAAACCCTTCTAAAATTTTAGTTGGATTACCTATTTCAGCCTTGTCTGAATAGAATAATGGTCTAATATCTCTAATGTATGGAACGGCAATTTCAGATGAAGGTGAATGGACGCTTGCTTTGATTTTAGTGTTAATATTAACACTTTTAATCTCTGTGTCATCTGTCCAATATCTAAGATTAAATTTTTCAAAAAATATAAATTCACCAATAATATCCCTAACTACAACGTTTATAGGTAGAATTTCGCGCTTTAACTTTTTAGCAAGACCGTCTAATTTATAAAAAATCTCGGCTGGAGTAAAATCCGTAGTTTCAACTACTTCAGGTAAACCGTCATCGTCGTAATTATCAGTTGCTTTGGTAAATTGATAGCACAGTGCTAAAAATGAAGTTTTCTTAAATTGAGCAGAATCTGTTAAGGCTCCACCAGTAGAAACACTAACCATATTATCAATTTTGCCATCATCTAACATATCTGTAATGTTAACTAGTGCAAATGTATTTAAATATTGAGAGGTTGAGTTTGAGTTTTTCCAAAATTCTTTAGCTTCAAGAACATCTTTATATCCAAACAGATTGATAAAATTAACTAAACCTTTATAGGTACCGACGTATGGAAAAACCTGATCGCGATTTACTAAAATTTCTTTTCTTGCCTGGTTAATCTGTTCCCAATCTGGTAAACCTTCTTTAATGTTATAATCTTTTAATAGTTGAGCATCTTCAATGTGAAACGATATTCCAAAATTTTCCATCCAATTACGATATCTAGAATCCTCGTCTACACCTTCTCCATAATAGTCTATTTCAAGTATTTTGGTTGAAGTAATATTTCCATTTGATACAATTTCGTGATATGCAAGTAGCTTTCTGGTATAAATTTTTTCTTCAGTTGGAGAAAAGGCAATATTTACCTGCATTGGATATTTAATGTAAAGTTGCGAAGAAGACCCGTTTGAAAAATCTGAATGATTTAACGTGATTGAATCGGCTTTTTCAATAAAGGGTAAGTCCGTATCACTATTACCACTTATATCCTGTTTTATATTATAGAAAAAGAAGCTATTTGTAGGGTCAGATGTTTCCCATTTAAAAACAATTCTCTCGTTTTGGTTAAGTGTTGGAAAAAGATACTCTGGGTTAGAGTATTCCAAGATAAAGATTTGTCGACTATCAAATAAGCCTAATGATACTGGTTTAATATACTCTCGACCATACTGCCAGGCAATAGAGTCACTTTTACCAGTTTCAGCATTATACTTAGTAAACTGGAAGTTATAGTTTTCACCAAACTTATCAAAAAATATGAGGTTAGACAGTTGCATCAACTTGGCTTTTTGTTATTTATTAGCCAGGAATTGGCAAGTTAGATAGTGTAGATTTCGCTCTCGCCAGAATGACTTAGTGAGATAGTTACGATCTTTTCACCCTTTCCTATATGTTTATAGATCTTCTTGTATTCCTTGGCATATCCATTTTTTGCAATTTGGGTAAAATACGCAAATGCATTATTGGATTTTTCTTCATTAAAGTTCCTCCAATATCGTAAAAGATCTAAAAGAGCTGATTGAATACAGTCTTCCCTGTCTAGTGGATTTTGGAATTTTAATTTTTGAATAGCACGATTTGCTAAAAGGATAAAATAGTCGATTGCTTTTGGGGAAAGTTCGCCTTTTGTATGCTGATAACCAGTTTCTTCATTTAAGAGACCGTGTTTACAACGGATAATTTCATTTGTGAAGTCTCTATTATTAATATAATACTTCGGGTCTTTAATTCTTGCCATTAGTTTAGGGCCTGGTAAATTTTTAATACGCTTAAATAAGAATCGACTAGGTCTGGAAATGGTGATTTAATTTCAGAAGCTGTGACTAGTTCTGTACTATATTTATTTAAGCATTGAGCTAGGGCAGAGTTTCGTGCTGCCTCTATTTTAGGGTCTTCTATAAATTGATTAAAGACATCAAACTTATTAGCGTTACCCTTTGCTCCTATTGCATTTTTTAATTCTGATGGAGAAAATATGAATAACCCAGCTAAGTTATTATCAAGTAATCTATCAGTAATAGTTTTTTTAAGAATTCCTGTAGTTTGGACAATATCAACTAGTGAATTACCCTTTGCTCCATAAGCAAAGCCTTCAATTCCAACAATAATAGGTTTTTGTGAAACTTTAGTTAGGACAGTATCAATTAGAGTATTAACTAAAAGTAATTGATTTTGCAGTTTCTTTCTTTCAGTATCGGAATAACTTAAGCCTTTATTATTCTTTTCACCTAAATTAACAATATGAATATCTGGAAACTCTAAATTGATTCCTTCTAAGAAGTGAAGGTAAGACTTACTTAATTTAGTATTGGTGACAGCAACCCATTTAAAGGTCTTGAAATCATGACTGATACAAGCCGCTGGGAAGTTAATAGAGAAGTCAAATCCTATAATAGTCACGCATAGTTAAGTAATTTGTAATACTTTACTGAAAAATTTATAAAAGGTTTCT
>Ga0078894_10002454_pt1 | contig 14091 bp, 10 predicted proteins | sample LauGreSu1BDMLBSD_2_FD_67506 | JGI IMG/M metagenome (GOLD analysis project Ga0078894, IMG submission 67506) | Freshwater lake microbial communities from Lake Michigan, USA - Su13.BD.MLB.SD (version 4) (version 4) | ecosystem: Environmental > Aquatic > Freshwater > Lake | place: Lake Michigan...
GGTTTTTGAAGCCTTATTGCTTTTTCACCATGAACAGTTTTGAATTGTTTTACAAATTCATTTTCTGAAATAATTTGATTGAATTCATCAAGATTATAATAAATTTCTTGACGTATTTTTTTTAAATGCTCTGAAGAAGGACACCAAGCTCCACCTGCAATCATACATTTTCTGGAATTGATCTCTATATAATATCCTGGATGTTCAATATCTTTTTTAGCGATTTTTGAAAATGCGGCCGATCGATTTAATTTATATGGCGATTTGTCTTTTGAAAATCTAATATCTCTATTAATCCTGAAAATACATTTTTTATAATCTGTACTCAACTCTTTATCAAAAGATCGTAAATTTTCAAGCAAGTCTTTTGTGAAATTTTCAAAAGGAATTTTAACATATTCTTCATACTCCTTCCGGTGTATATCAAACCAATCTTTATTATTATTTTTTTCTAATGCATCAAAAAAACTAAAAAAATGTTTTGAAAAATAGACCATGCATTCAAAAATTAGATTACAAATGTAAAATAAAATGTTGTTTTGGAGCATGATTATTTGTTTTCATCAAGATTCCTATTCGTCCAAAATCTAAGGTATAATTAAAATTAAAATTGGTTTTTAGTTCTTCCCAAGCCTTATACATTTCATTGTTCCATCGAATATCATCCAATACAATACAACTATTTTCTGATAAATAAGGTATCAAGATCTCTGTGTTTTTAATCGTAGACTCATATGTGTGATCACCATCAATGAAAACTATATCTACCATTTTATTTTCTTCTAAATATTCGGGGATTTTAGATTCAAAATCTCCAATATGAAAAGTCAAATTTGATAAATTGAAGTTGTTGACCGCGCTATATTCGGATATTATTTTTTTACCTATTTCATTGATGTCTATGGTGTCGACTTTTGAAAGATTTGTATCAAAGTATAGTGTACTTACTCCCAATGAAGTGCCTAATTCCAAAATGTGTTTTGATTTTATAAAATCTTGTAGCGCTCTTAACATTTTTCCATATACAGGAGAAATAGATGTTTTGTTGTATCGTCTCGCAACGGAAGTAGAAAAAATGGAGCCGTTTTTATCCTGTAGCGAAATGATAGAAGTATTTGAAGCTAGAAATCGTCTAAATTTTACTATTAAATCAGATTCTTTTTGATGTATGCTTTCTACTATTTTATTTGAAAGCCCAAAAACAAAAGGAGAATGAATATACATTCTATTTTTTGATAGAATGTAATATTGAAAATAACTTATAATTCTAAAGAGTAATGTAGAAAGCATGTCTAGAAAAGAAACCTACCAATTGCTTGCATACTTACTATTTTCTTCACCCAAATTTAAGGTCAAAGAAATTTTAATTTGATTGTCCAATGGAGAACGTTGCTGTTTAAGAGGAATTAAATAAGCAAAATCTATCATCAATTTATTGTATTTGAAGCCTGCTCCTGCAGATGCAAAATTCCTCCCTCCCGCTTGTTCAGACTCAAAAAAGTAGCCTGCACGCAAGAAAAATGTTTTTTGATAGGAATATTCAGCACCCGCTTGAATAATTACTTCTTTTATGTCACCGCTAATACCTTCGGGATGATCGCTAAAAGAACCTAAAGCGCCTGCCAAAGAAGATTGTTTTTTATATTCAGGGTCTAAGATAGAATCCGTACCATCCTTTTTCTTTAAATAAATTAAGGATGGTACCATCAATTTATTGAATTCCAAACTTACGCTAATTTTATTGGCATCATCAATTTCCGCTTCAAATGTTGTCCCCAATCCTATATTTGCTGGGATAAAATCGGGTGAACCAATGGTAGAATATTGCATTTTGGATCCTATATTACTCATATTAAGACCAATATTCAAATGTGCTGAATTTACATTGGGAATCATTTCCAATTTTTTTCTGTAGTACATGGCAAAATCTACTGCAAAAGCACTCCCAGGACCGGCATCTCCCGAAGGCAGGCCACTTGATAAATTGGAATATATATAACGAGCCGATGTGCCTATTCCAAATGATTCTGCCAATCTAAATGCATAGTGTCCTTCTAATGTAAATTCATTGGGTTTCCCTTGGCCTATTTGAGCACCATTAGCATCTGTTAACTGAATAGAGCCTAATGTGAAATATCTAAATCCTATACCGAATGTATGATTTGGAGCTACTTTCATATAACTATTTATCGTACCTAAATATATATCATTTGTGATTTGTCTGAGCCACGGCGCAAAATTTAATGATCCGCCCTCATCATTATCTATGAATGCAAATTTCGCGGGATTGTGAAATCCACTGTTGGCATCGGGTGAAGTAGATACGCCCACATCGGCCATACCACTGGCTCTTGCGTCAGGAGCTATTCTAATAAATGGAACAGCTGTTGTAATCACATTGAAATTAGTATTTTGAGAAGATAGATTATATGAAATCTGCATCAAGAAAGCGAGCAGAATAAATTTAATATAACTTCTTTGTATTCTAATGTTCATAATTAATATAATATAGTTATTGTTTTTTAAAAGACTCTTTCAAAACGCAAAGAAAGTAATTTTATTGTAAAAGAACCAATTTTTCATACTTGGTAGCATTATTTCCTTTGGAATCTCTTATAGATACTTGATAAATATAGGCTCCTTTTCCTATTCGATCGCCATATTCGTCTCTACCATCCCAGCTTATTTGCTTATCTACTCTAAATCCTTCTGTTACTATTTTTTGGTGTATAGATTTTACTACCTTTCCAGAAATAGATAAAATATTAATATTTACATCTAATAATTCACCTGGCTTGTTATGTTCAAATTGAAAATAGGTATTGGTAGTAAATGGATTAGGATAATTCAAAACTTTGTTTAGAGCTATTTCTGCCGAGGAAGAAACTATAAATTCAATATAACCTTCTCCCAAATTATTATAGACGTCCCATGCTTTTACTTTTATACTATGTTTTCCTTCGGTCAGATTATAATATGGATATTTGATAAATCCTCTCTTATAGTCGTCCAATTCAGATTGATAATAGGTATTGAGTACAATAGGATATTTTGTATTATTGTCTAAAATAGCTTCAATGTCATGCCCTATACTACTTGATGACGTATTGATGCCATTATCATCAAATAGTTTAGCTATTAAAATAGGATTAGGATTGGTAATTCCCCCAAATCCAAAATTTTCATCGTTCATAAAAAGTCTCACTTGAGGCGGCGTATTATCTGTTTTAGCATTTAAATTAGCACCTCCTATGATAATACTATCCATGCCAGAGGCATCGCGGTATGGTTTCTGGTTGACATCTGCAGCATAATAACTTATTTTTCCATAACCTATTGCATAGTTTATATCTTTTGGTACTATAAATTTTATAGAAAATGTTCCGTTTGATACTGAAGCATTTCCTTTGAAAATCAGATTGTTTTGAATCGTAAATGTATCTTTTTTTCCGTTCAATTGATTGTCGTTATCGTTTGTTTGAGCATTTTGTTTCTTATCAAAAATAGAAATGGTGCAAAACCCATTAAAATCAGAGATCGTTGTATTGTTTAAATCTCTAACTTCACCTTTGATCGTAACCTCACTCAAGGATTTTATTGTATCATTATTTCCATTAGAAATACTTGTAGTTACAACGTTGAATTTTGGTTTATTAATTTGAAGTGCAGGATCACCAAGCAATACGATCTTTTGTGAATTCACATCTAATCGATTTCTGTTTTTTGTATTTTTTGCTATTTCGCCAAAATCTCTAGACTCGTTATTGATATTTTTTTTATAAAATTCATCTACAAAAATATTCATATATCTATTCTGATCAGTAATATATACTTCTCTACTTGTAGTCATCATAGCTATAGCACCACCATCAAACTGAAGTAAGAATTTTTCCCCTGCCGATTTTTCTCCATTGGGTTTGTCATAAGGTGCAAAACCACACGTAGCAGTAGTAATAAAAGGAAGATTATTGATATTTTTATATAATTCAATGTCTTTTAACGTCAAAATACGCTCTTGAGACCATCCCGATGAACCTCCATGGCCTATATAAGTCATTAATAAAGAACCAAAAGTCATACGATTCTTTAAGAGTTTATCGGCATCATCATATCGTTGACCTCCAGAGAATTGTTCCTGTTTGAAGGCGTCGAGGTATATTTTTTCTAGATTAGATTTGATTTTATTGGTATCTAATATTCTTTTTGAAATTTCTTCCGATTGTTTAAAAAAGTCATAATCTGCAGCATCATCTACATCATCTGCAATAATCGTTGAGATATTGCGCCATTCTCCATAAGAAGCTTTGTCTTTATAGGCTTTTATTTTATTGAATACTATTGTAGCTTCTTGAATAGAATTTACAGGAAGTCTTCCTATCCCAATATCCAAATCGGATGTGCTATTAAGTGAACTCTCGGTATCATCAAGCAATCCAAAAAAATCATCTGTACAGTAGGATTCGGAAAAGTCTTGTGGAAAAATCGTCTCAAAAGTAGGGATGAAATCTAATGCCCCTTTTCCAATATTTTTAAAATCAATGCTGGCATCACCAAATAATAATAGTGTCTTTGGTGCATTTGAAGGTGTTCGTTGTTTATAGAAATAGCGCATCATATTTCGAATAGCCATTATATCCTTTCGTCCCGAACTGAATTCATTATAAATCTCATCAATATCTATTATGTTTGTTTCAATATTTCTAATTTCTTTGTGAAATGATGCCAATTTCACTGCTTCGTCTTTCCATGCTTTTGGAACAATTATGGTATTATAGCTCACGGGCATTCCCTTGATGTTTTGATTTGCAATTTTGCCAAAATAAGACGGTATATAAACGGTATTTATATCAAAGGCAACAAACTCTTTTAAAGTATTATTGCTAAATAAAAATTGAATTTGAGAAGAAGTACCCGTAAATGATACTTTTTGAGGATTAATTTCATCATAAACCTGCCAAATTTTTATATTCTTGCCTGAATTAATTATATTGAACTGCATCACATTATTATTGCCAATATTCGATGTAGTTCTAAAGTTTAAAGGATTGTTTCTAAATATAATAGGCTGCGTTGTCAATACTTCTATTTTATCTAAATAAAAGAATCCTTCAGTAGCATTTGAAAGCTCTATATTTAACTCTATTTTTTCAGAATTAGCTATAAAAGAAATAGTGTTTTTTTGGATGTCTGCTCCTTTTGAGATTGTGAAAGAGCTAGCCATAATGTTATTTTGCGATAAAGATATCGTTCCGTTTTGAATTGTATTGTAGTAATGTAGAATTAGTTTTACTTCTTTTCCTACTGTGAAATATTCGTTAGGTAAAAGGATTTTTTTAAAAGGTTCAGATTGGGAAAGGGGTGAATCAAACCATAATCGACCAGTATTATTTGGATTTACAGAATCTTTTTCATAAATACTATAATCATTGTTTTCCAAAATTATAGATTGTGGGGAGCCTGATTGGTTATAGGTAGATATTTTTTTACCACTACCTTCTGTTGTAGAAATAAAATAATACTGAATATCAGAATAAAAGGGACTGGTATGTTTAAATCCGTTATTTACATAATCCCATCGAGCCGAACCTTTTGCGTAAAAAAGTATATAATCTTCAGGATCCATTCTATCATTCAAATTTGCGTCATAAATTTCAATTGCATTTTCAGGTAAATCTTCATAAAAATTATACGCATTATCCTCTGGGAGTGTTCCGTTGCCATATCCAAATATTCCAAATGTTGAAAATCGGATATCGTCGGTAGAAATTTTTAATTTTGTGGCAATATACTGAAAATCAATTTTATATACACCCGTTTTTATCAATCCAATTTTGTACCAATTTCCTTTTGATAATACAGATGCTGATCTTGGCGAAATAATTTTTGAAGGGTTGGGTACTATTTGACTTGAAATATCGTTTGAATACAAAACAATATATAATATTAAAACTAATCTTATAATGTATTTAAAAAATGATATTTTTGCCATTGTTTTTTGATATAATTTTCAAAGATATTAATTTTATTCAACTCAAATCTAAAAATTATTTTTAATTTGCTAAAATCAAATGTTACTTTTATAAACGTTTTTATTATCAAAAAATTTTTGGGAGGTTTGTTCTTTTGTTTTTTTTGTATATCCAATATTAATTCTCAAGAAGTTCATTTCTCGCAATTGTCACAAAATCAGACCAATATTAATCCAGCATTTTCTGGTATAATGTTTGGTCCTCGAATAAATTTACAGTTTCGAAATCAATATCCTACAATTGCTACTGGTGTAAATTCCGGATATAATACATATTTTGCATCATATGATCAGCATTTTCATGCGATTAATTCTGGATTTGGCTTTCAAATATTAGGAGATAAATTAGCAGATAATATATTATCTCGATATAGTTTTGAATTGATGTATAGTTATCAAGTAAAATTTAATAGATACAAAGCATTGCGAATAGGATTTTCTGGAAATTTAAATTTACAACAAATTGATTTTTCACAATTAAAGTTTTATGATCAAATTGACCCAATACTTGGTTTTAATACAAATAATGCATCTGCAGAAGATTTATCAAATAATTATAACAGAAGTTATTTTAATACTAATGTTGGATTGGTATATTTCACAAGTGATTATTATATTGGTCTAAGTGCTAAAAACTTATTGCCAAAAAAGAATTTTTTTAATGATGAATATTCTCCCTTTCATTATACCTTGCTTTCATTACAATTGGGGGCTGTCAAAAGATTTGGTTCGGACAACGAATATGCGCTATTTCCTTTTTTGGAATATGATAGGCAGGGTTCAAATCAAAAAATTGTAGGTAATTTTCTAGGACAATACAAAATATATAATTTAGGTGTAGGATTTCGACATAATTTTGAAGGTTTGGAGTCAATAATGTTGATGACTGGCATTAATTTAAATCGATTTAGAATTAGTTATTCCTATGATGTTGGCACTAATACATTGAGATTATATGGAGGGGGCAGCCATGAAATTGGAATTAGAGTATTGATAGGTGGAGAAAACAATTCATTGACCCCCAATGAACACAAAGAAATATTAGAGTGTCCAGATTTTTTAAAAAATTAATAAAAAAATTAAAATAAAAATTTAATTATTGAGTTATTAAGATCAAGAGTTTTTAAAAATAATTTAAAAGATTAAAAAAAAACAATTATTTTTGCAACTCTTAATGAAATTAAACATTAAAAAAATAAACAGATGAAAAAAGTATTTGTATTATTAGCTATTTCTAGCTTCATTTTAATGAATCTTACTTCTTGTAAAAGTAAAGGTAGCACGGGTAATTCTTCTGCTACTGGCTGGAAATATAATGACCCAAAAAATGGTGGTTTTGAAAAAATTGCCTATAAAGGACAAGAATTAGCACCTGGTTTAGTTTTTGTTGAAGGGGGGTCATTTATGATGGGCCAAAAAGAACAAGATGTGATGTTTGAATGGAATGCGGTGCCAAGGAAAGTAACCGTAAATTCATTTTATATGGATGAAACAGAGGTTGCAAACATTCATTACAAAGAATATTTATATTGGTTGCAAAGAGTATTTGGTGAAAGTTTTCCTCAAGTAGTTAGCAAAGCATTGCCTGATACATTAGTTTGGAGAGATGAGTTGGCTTATAATGAGCCATACTTAGAATACTACTTCCGTCATCCATCATATGACATGTATCCAGTTGTTGGCGTTAATTGGTTGCAAGCAAATGATTTCGCAAAATGGAGAACAGATCGTGTAAATGAAGGTATTTTGGTGAAAAAAGGCATATTGAACTTGGATCCGGCTTCGGATGTAGATGAGAATAACTTCAATACAGGAGCTTATTTAGCGGGGCAATACGAAGGAAATGTTAAGAAGAATTTAAAAGATTTGAATCCTAATGGAAGTGGAGAAAGATCCGTTAAATTTGAAGACGGTATTTTACAACCAGATTACAGATTACCTACTGAAGCAGAATGGGAATTTGCAGCATATTCACTAAGAGGAAATTTACCATATAAAGATGAAGAGCGTTTCACAGATCAAAAAATATATCCTTGGAATGGATTTAGTTTGAGATATCCAAAATCTGGAAAATTACAAGGAAAATTCTTAGCTAACTTCAAAAGAGGTAGAGGGGATAATATGGGTATCGCAGGTAATTTGAATGACGATGGAGCTATTACTACAGAAGTAAAAGCATATTTTCCTAATGACTACGGATTGTATAACATGGCGGGTAACGTTAATGAGTGGGTAATGGATGTTTATAGACCTATGACATCAATTGATGCAAATGATTTCAACTCATATAGAGGAAATATTTTCAAGACGAAATTGAAAAGTGAAGATGGAACTGAGTTAGCTGAAAAAGATTCATTAGGTAGATTAAACTTCAGAGATGTAACAAATGAGGAAGCAGGAGAAAGGAGAAATTATCGTAAAGCGGATGTAAGAAATTACATTGATCAAGATGAACAATCTCTGGTAACTTATCAATATGGTTCATCTTCTTTGATAAATGACAAATCAAGAGTTTATAAAGGAGGATCTTGGAAAGATAGAGCATATTGGATGTCTCCTGGAAGCAGAAGATTTATTCAAGAATATGAATCTACAGATGATATTGGATTCAGATGTGCTATGGATAGAGTAGGAAGCCCAAGAGGTAATCATCACAAAAGTGGTAATCATTTTGGTGGAAAGAAAAAATAAAAAAATAGCTTAAATTTAAAAGCCCTCTTGTTTAAGGGGGCTTTTTTTGTTTATTGTATATTTGAAAATGGTCATAATTATGCATATAGAAGAATTATATAATAAGTTTTTGGAATGCTCAAGAATATCTACGGATACTAGAAATGTTCGAGGCGGTGAATTGTTTTTTGCGCTGAAAGGAGCTTCCTTTGATGGTAATCAATATGCTGAATCTGCTTTTGGATTAGGTGCAAAGTATTGTGTCGTAGACAATGAAGAGATTGCTAAACAAAATAGTGCATTTATTTGTGTGGATGATGTATTACTAACACTTCAGAAGTTAGCTCTTTTTCATAGGAAAAAAATGAATATTCCTGTTATTGCTATCACTGGAAGTAATGGTAAAACTACAACGAAGGAGCTTGTTCATGCAATATTGTCTCAAAAGTATAAAACGGCATATACAAAAGGAAACTTAAATAATCATATTGGAATACCGCTTACTTTATTAGAAATTCAATCCAATGATGAAATTTCAATTGTAGAAATGGGCGCAAATCATCAAAAAGAAATAGAAAGTTATTGTGAATACACACGACCAGATTTTGGATTGATTACAAATATTGGAAAAGCTCATTTAGAAGGTTTTGGTGGTATAGATGGTGTACTAAAAGGTAAAACGGAATTATATCAATTTCTGAAATCACACAATGGAAAGATATTTGTAAATGCTGATGAAGATAGATTGGTGCATGCCGCTCGAGAAATAAATTATGTTTTTTATAGTTCAGAAGATCCAAATTCCTTTGTTTATGGGGTGATTGAAAATCAGAGTACTTTTTTAAGTGTTAAATATGAAGGGATAATCATTCAATCAAATCTGACAGGAAATTACAACTTATATAATATTTTGAGTGCAATATGTATTGGGAAATATTTTGGAGTAGAATTAGAGCATATAAAAAGAGCAATAGAAAGCTATTTTCCAACGAATAGCCGTTCTCAAGTTGTGGAAAAATATGGAAATAAATGGATTTTGGATGCATACAATGCTAATCCATCTAGTATGGAGGTTTCACTTTCAAATTTGGCTATTCAAATTGGATATCGTATAGCATTTCTTGGTGCAATGAAAGAGTTGGGGATATACTCACATCAAGAACATGAGCATATTATTCAAAAAGCTATTTCATTGAAAATAGAAAAAATTATTTTAGTAGGCAAGGAGTTTGAGTTATTAGGAAAAGAGTATAATTTGTTATATTTTGAAAATTCGGAACAAGCACATAAATGGTTTTGGAATCAAAATATAAAAAATGCTACTATCTTATTGAAAGGATCCCGATTAATTGCTTTAGAAAAAATCTTCATATCAAATTCCTAATATTTTCATCTTTTATTAAATGATTTGGGAAGAAAAAGAGATTATATCATTATGTATACAAGGCAAATCTTTTGCCCAAAAAATGTTATATGATAAATATTCTAAATTATTTTTTGCTATCTGTTGTAGATATTGTAAAGATAAAGATGATGCACAAGATATTCTACAAGATGCTTTTTTAAAAATTTATAGAAATTTATCTCAATTCAAACATAAAGGTTCTTTTGAAGGCTGGATGAAGCGGATAGTAGTCAATACCTCTATTGAATATTATCGAAATCAGATGAATCTTTTATCATTTGATGATCAGTTGTTGCCAGAAGATATTCCACTTATTGAGGATGTTATATCATTGGATGAAGCTTCATTATTGGCATTGATTCAGGGTTTACCCAATGGATTTAGGATGATTTTTAATATGTATGTAATTGAAGGATATAATCATGCTGAGATAGCAGATAAATTAGGTATTTCAGAAGGAACTTCAAAGTCACAACTATCGCGAGCAAGAGCTTTATTGCAGAGAAAAATTCAAGAAATGAATAAAATTAATGTTTAAAATACAACCCTTTTATATAGTTAAACGTCTTATTAGAAATGAGTAGATTAGATACCCTTTTTAAAAATCTTGATCAAGCCGAAATCATTCCACCAGAGATTGTATGGGATAGGATTGAATCAATATTAAAAGAAGAAGAGGATAGGAAAATATTCTTTTGGCTTTCAAAAAATCAAGCCAAAATTGCTACATTGCTATTTGGTTTTGTAGGTTCAATAGCTTTTTTTTTATTTTTGAAGTCAAATATGGCGCCTATTTTCAATCAAATAATAGAGAATAAGTCTGTAATTGTTTATTCAGATCCTCGTGAAATGGAAGAAATACTTCAAATAGAAAAAGAATTTTTAGCTAGTTCTTCTTCTTATAATTCTTCTAAGTTTAATATTAGGCAAACTAAAAAGTTAAAGAATAATTCAGATTTTTCGCGTCAATCTAATACGAATCAACCTATAGAATTAGCTTATAATAGTAATGATGTTGATATAAAAGGTGAATTAAATTCTCAAATTGAACAAGAAGATAAAGAAATCAATACTAATATTGTGTTGGCTTCTCAAGATCTAATAAATCATGAAGAAAATTCAGATTGGGAACTGATTGAACCAATTGAATCTATCCAAAAAGAGTCTATCATATATAATAATTCTATAATATTGTCAAATCAAAGCTATAATTATGATCTGCCTTTACTTAATTTTATAAAGGAGTCTTTCAATCCTTATTTTTATCTTACAACTTCAATGGGGGTAAATGCTGCTCAAGTTTATATGAATTCTGATGCTCAAAATACTTATTTTTCTGGAAATGCATCATTTAATAGGAAATTTGGATATCAGTTTGGATCTGAAATTGGTTATCAATTTAGCAAAAAATGGAGTATTGAAAGTGGTCTATTCTATAGTCAATATATTCAAACATTTTTAGAAAAAAATAATATCATCGAAAAGAATGGCTTTATGTATATTGATCAATTAGAGTTTCCAATAATGGCTCGATATTCTATTTTTCTTAAAGAAGAAAATCCAATAATTTTATCATTTAAAGCAGGTTTAATGTATGGAAGTGTTTTACAATATCAGGTGAATTATGTAGAAAGAGAGCTCTTGTCATTAAATGAAAAAAAATACAGTATAGATGCGGATAAGCGTAATTATAATAGCTTGCAGCTTGGATATATTGCAGGAATTGATTTAGATGTTTTCGTATCTAGGAAAGTAGCCTTACATTTATCTTCGGTATCATCTTATCTTTCTCAATTGGAAAATTTTCCTTTATTCTCTACTTATAAAGAAAAACCAAAGCAACTCTCTACAAGTTTTGCCGTAGGTATGAAGTTTAAGTTCTAATTATTTTTGAGTAAGTCTCTCAAGCATTTTTGTTCTTGTTATATGTTTGAGTTCTTCTACAGAGTAATTGTTTACATCTATTGGCTCTTCAATATAGCAGTACAATCTTCCTGGACACATATCTAGCATTTTATTGATATTATTTCTTTTTTTCATATTGACAAGTGTACATACAATCAAGGGCACATTCATGTCTTTTGCTAATTTAAATGCGCCATCAAAAAAAGGCAAAAGGGGGTCATTAGTTTTGTTTCTTGTACCTTCTGGGTATAAGAATACAGAAATTCCTTCATTCAGAACACTTTTCATGTACGTAAATGATTTTTTTCTAGATTCCATACTTTTTCTATTAACCAATACCGCTAAATTTCTAGCTATAACTCCAAAAAAAGGTGTTTTTCCCAGTTCTGCCTTTGCCAAATATGTAAAAAAATGATGTAATGGAACGGAAGTAGGATTGGCAAAAATATCCATGTAAGAGCTATGATTTGATACTAATACGTAGCCTTTATGGGGTTTGATATTTTCTCTTCCGTACGTTTTAAGCATAATGCCTGTTAATAATAAAATAGATGGAGAAGAGATATGTAAACAAAGAAATAGATTGAATTTAATAGATTTTCTTCCAAAGATTAATGAAGAACTGAAAACAATAATGGATGAAATAATGACAATAAAAGCGATAATAATATAGGTGTAAATTGCCCAAATTCCTCTAAAAATAGATGTAAAAATTGTCATAACTAATTATTTAATTGTTTTTTATACATAGGGATTACATTTTCAAGCCCAAAATAAAGACAATCACTAATCAAAGCATGTCCAATAGAGACTTCTTTTAATTCGGGCATGTGTTCTTTTAAAAAAGATAGATTTGCTAGATTTAAATCATGTCCAGCATTTATTTCTAACCCAATACTAATGGAATATTGATAAGCTTCTTTATATCTCAAAATAGCTTTTTCTTTATTAAAATCAAAATCTTCAGCATAATATCCTGTATAAAATTCGATACGATCTGCATTAAGCTCTTTGGCTATTTTGATAAAATCTATATTTGTATCCATAAATAATGACACACGAATATTATTTTCATGGAGCAGGCTTATTGTATTTTTTAATAAATCAAAATCTTTTATTGTGTTCCATCCACTATTTGAAGTCAATACTCCAGGGGGATCGGGTACCAATGTACATTGATTGGGCTTTGTTTTAAGAACTAATTCTATAAAATCAGAAGAAGGAAAGCCCTCAATATTAAATTCGCAATCGGTTTTTGGGAAATGTAAGCCTAAATCTAATACATCTTTATATCTAATATGACGCTCATCGGGTCTTGGATGCACCGTAATGCCTTCAGCACCATATTTGTAACAATCTAATGCAAATTGAAGCACATTTGGATGATTTCCACCTCGCGCATTTCGAATAGTAGCTACTTTATTTATATTTACGGATAGTGATGTATGTCCCATATTCCTCTATTTTTTATTAAATAAAAATGCAAAAACAAACCAGCCTAAAACAATACTCAAACCACCAAAAATAAAAGGGAAATTATTTAGGTTTTCACCAAAAAAACCTACAAATATTGGTGGTGCAAACTGTGCAAGGGATTGCATAGATTGATTTATGCCCATGGTTTCTCCTTGATCAGCCTGAGAGGCCTGCTTGGAAACTATAGAGAGTAAATTAGGTGAATTTAAACCTTGGCTCATTGCTATCAAAAAATTACAAATCATAATGCCTTCAATATTTTTTGGAAAAATAAGACACAGTATAAATGTCCCCATTAAAACCATAGTATAATTAATGATAACTTGTGGTTGATACTTTTTTGAAATTTTACGAACCAAAAAACCTTGTGAAAAAATTAGACATATGCCCACCCATCCAAAAATTAAACCAACTGTTTTCTGAGATACATGAAATTTATTATACATAAATACAGAAAAAAATTGCGTGAAAAAGGAAAATCCCAAAGTATTAAGAAATGTAATGGTAAATAATATTCTAAGGTTTCCATTTGTAAAAGCTTTTTGAACATTTGTAAAGCCTTTGAAAAATGAGATTTTGGTGTCTTTTTTTACAGTTAAGGTTTCTT
>Ga0078894_10002455_pt1 | contig 14088 bp, 13 predicted proteins | sample LauGreSu1BDMLBSD_2_FD_67506 | JGI IMG/M metagenome (GOLD analysis project Ga0078894, IMG submission 67506) | Freshwater lake microbial communities from Lake Michigan, USA - Su13.BD.MLB.SD (version 4) (version 4) | ecosystem: Environmental > Aquatic > Freshwater > Lake | place: Lake Michigan...
GCCGGATTTACTTTCTCTTCTGCTACACCGGTTCTTTATGATTCTTTGAATGGTAAAATAACATTTTATTTTTATGGAGGAACATATACCGAAGACGCCACTTCATCTTTAGTATATACGATTGATGAAAATACCATCATCACTTTTTTTGACCCGACGAACCAATTGGCGTGTTCAAGTAATAGTTGTGTCCAAACGAATAATATAAACAATACACTTGGGTGGAATATAGGTTTCAGGTTACCTTACGAAAACGTAAAAGTGAATGGAAATACAGGACAAGCAATTATTAATTTATTTGGACCAAAATATTTAATTGTTGTTTTAGATGATTTAAACCAAAATCATATTAATAATGGGCTCATTGGTATAACTGAATTGTCAAAAACATTGAAACTACCAAATTATTATAGTAGAGATTTACCCGTTCGATGTTCAGATCCGAAACCTAACGGAAGTAATTTTGATGCAAATACTCAAAATTTAGTATCTGATGTGAATGCGGGGGTTTTGGTAATGGACAAGTGGGATGTCAGTTATGTTTCAACTCCTACTGTATTACCGACAGCACCAAGAATATTGACTCAATCTCAAATTTATTCTATAAATGAAATTTTAAAAAACAATGAAAGAAACATTAATTATAGAGCATCATCGCCGACTTGTTCTGATACATTTGCCATTATTCCTTTAGGTAAAAAAAATATGTCTATCGGTGATTTGTATGTTGAAGATTCCAGTACACTACAATTGAATAAGCGGGTCTATTTTGGTCCGGTTCATATTGATAGAATGCGAATAAAATTATTAGATGATAAAGGAAATGTATTAAATTTAAACGGTGCTGACTGGTGTATTACAATCTTGGTTGAGATGTTGTATCAATATTAAATTTTTATATGCAATTATATGCAATTATATGCAAATATTATTTTAGTATTATAATATATGAATGCTTTATATATTATAGACTTGATTGGGTTTTTTGGCCCTCATATATTATTTTTAATTACATTATATTTACTGTATTCCAGAAAACATTACCTATTCGTTTATATTTTCGCATGTGTTTTAAATGGAATCATTAATTTGATATTGAAAGGAATTATAAGACAAAAAAGACCAGATGGAGATACCGATATTTTTAATAAAAATAAAAAATATGAAAGAATCGGGTCAAATAATTTTGGTATGCCTTCAGGTCATTCTCAATATGTAGTTTTTTCAACAATCTATATCTATCTTGTACTAAATAATACAAATATTACCCTATTTTATGCATTGGTTTCACTAATAACCATGTTTCAAAGGGTAAAATATCAAAATCATTTTCTCAAACAGGTAATTGTTGGAGCTTTACTTGGAGGTTCTTTAGCTTATTGTTCATACTTATTTGCAAATAAAAAAATTATGGGAAAATTAGTATCAAAAAAAGATGACAATGCATTAGATACAATATAAAATTAATTTTATTTTGAATGAAATAATATTGTGATAAATTATGGGAGGATCCGGAATTTTACCAACGTGTATTCATAAAAATAAATTGTACTTTTTATTCGGAAAAGAACATCGTTATAATGACACACCTGGATGGTGTGATTTTGGTGGCGGTAAAGAAAAAAATGAGACCTTTATGAAAAATGCTCTTCGTGAAGGAACCGAAGAACTCACTGGTTTTTTAGGAGATGAAAAAGAATTGGACAAATTGTTGAAGAAACACGGTACGTATAATGTGCATTTTGATTCAGGTAGATATAGAGTTCATATTTTTCCATTAGAGTATGATGAAAAACTTCCGTTTTATTATAATAACAATCAACGTTTTTTGCAGAGAAAATTAGAACCAAAATTAATCAAAGATTCAAAAATATTTGAAAAGGCCGAAATAAGATGGGTATGTGTAGATGATATTCCCAAAATGCGACCAGAATTTCGTAGTTATTTTCAACCAGTTGTAGACGATATTTGCAGTCAAAAACAAGAAATTACTAATTTTATCAAACAAGCGAAAAAAAAGGATAAAAACAAGACCAGAAAAAATCGTTAGATTTTACTGAAAAACTATTTTACGATTGCGGCTGGATAATTTAGTGCAAGATAATCCCTTATTTTATTAAAAGTAATTCCATCTATTTTTAATAACAATTCAATTTGTTGGACGATTTGTAAATTGTAGTCTTCATTTTTGCTTCTTAAAGGTCGCCCAAAAATAATATCGTATATTTCATATTCCGGTTTCAGTCGAATCATTGCTGTTTTATAAATCATTGTTGTCATGTCTTTACTATCGCCGTATATGGTGCGTTCCAATTCTTCCAATTGACTGTGTTCGGATAATATAACCTCAAATGCATTTATCAATTCCTTATAAATTTGTAGGTCTTCAATTTTGTATAACCTATAATACGTGTCCAGTTTTTTTTTAATATTGTCCAAACAAAATAAATTTTCCTTTAATTGATTCCATTGTTTTGAAATCAGCGGTAAAATAATATTATTCATGATGTAGATTTTAGTCTTATTTACGTCAATTGGAATATTATTTGTATTAAAAATGCATTTACCTGAAATATTGGCCGGATTTATAATTGTTTTACCTGTTAAAGATGCAGTTGTTTGATTCATCTTATAATACACGAATATTATAATATGATTTACTTGTGCGAACATTTTGAACATTTACAAATTGTTTTTTCAACGAAAAAAAGTGGGCTCGGTTTACGGCATGGGTTATGATAATTATAGGGATTACCAGAAGTACAAGTATTACAACACCCGGTAGGGTTCGGGCGATCGCAACACCCGGTAGGGTTCGGGCGATCGCAACACCCGGTAGGGGTAGGCCGGTCGCAACACCCGGTAGGGCTCGGGCGATCATCACATTTTTGTCGATGAATCGTTTCACAATGTTCCTCACAAGGATAAGGACATTTTCTACAATATAAACTCAAATCAATATTATGAGGATAAAAGATATTTTTATTTGGGTCATTTTTTATAAGCGAATTACCATAAGGATATAATATATTTTGCACATGTTTGCATTCAAATATACTTTCAATGTTTTCACATGTTTTACAATAATGACAATCATCATCATTCACATGTGCCAAGACAGATTTATAATTCAAATGACTTGTAACCGAGTCAGTAATAGATACAGGTGGAGCTACGGTATACTTGTTGTTAATATTTTCATAAAACGTTTTTGTTAATATTAGAAATGTTTCATAATTAATAAATGTATTGATATACGTTTTATTGTCGGAAATCGATTTTTTTATAATTTCTTTACCCTTTTTGGTTTTTAAATAATCATTATAAGAAACATCTTGTTTATTTGAAAAATAATGTTTATAATTTGACATATATATATACTTGTGAAATTTTTATTAATCAGAACAAGAACAATCCGAAGAATTACTTCTTGAACGAGATGAACATGAAGACGACGACGAAGATGAAGAATCACAACATTCATTCACCGGACAATATTTTTTCGTTAACGAATATCCAGAAATATGTACCTTATATTGAAATGTTATATTCAAATCCACGTGAATCGCACAAGAATAAAAATTCAAATTAACCTGAAATATAACCGGTGCACAACTATTCTTTGAAGAATACTCAATATATCCGTTGGATATTAAACTATTAATCACTTGGTCCCAACTTAATCCAACCTGAGTACCACAAATAGATGCTAAAGATTGAGTTTTAAAAGTCTCTTTTTGTAAAGAAATCAATGAACGCGGATTTATATTATTTGCACTGATACTGTAATTTTCCTCAAAACATTTTAATAATTCATTATATAATGAAAAACGATTAATCGTTGAATTATTTGAAATATAACTTTGCTCTGATAAAATAATATTGTTGTTCGAAACATTCAGCTTACTTACACAAAAATACTTGGCTATATTGTCAAAAAAAATATTAAAAAATTCTTCTTCTTCTAAACTAATCACGTTTAAAATAACATGATTCATCTTACAATTATCGGCAATTAAATGGTGCGGACCCTTTTTATCACAACACACATTTTCAAAATAATTAGACAATGTTGCAATTGGTAATACTGGACATAAATTCAAACACGTTTTTTTTGCGGGGTCATATACTTCACTATTTCCATATGATTTACCTGAATGACTATTTTTCATTTTGTATATAAACTATACACAAAATAATTTATACAGTTACATTTATTATCCAGTTACATTTTTAAAGTTGAAACTTTCATACAACACTTCTAATTCCAACGTAAAACTATAGTCCATGTTGTTGAAATCTATTATTTTCCCGAATTTATCCATTATCTTTATATGCAAGCGGGATAAATTCACCGGACCATTGTATTTCCTACTTTTCGCCAACGGATTATTGTTTTCATCTATCACCATAGACAATTTACCATTTATAATTGGAATTTTTGCAATTATATCTTCGCTTAACATACTCTTGTCAAAACCGACTATATTTGAAATATTATTATTGTATTGGTAATCTGTGATTGACATGTATATATAACGGTCTCCACTTGCATCAAATAAAGCCTCTGAGATTAGTTTACCAGTGATATCTTCATAACTACCTAAACGAAAACCGAGTGTCCATCCAAGTGTATTCATTATATTTTGACTTATATTATCTACAAAAATGAGAGAATATTTGAATTTAGCCGGATGATTTTCCGTTAATTCAAACTTAGTCCTGAAATTATATGGATCTATCGAAAATTTAATGTATTTTAAAAAATCCTCCTTTTCCGCTTCATAAAAATACGTGGTATTTAAATAATTTTGCAAACTATCACTGTCATAATTTCCGTCAGGAATCGTAATGGTGTACTTTTTCACATCATCACAACTATTCACACATATTTGAAATATATTATTCTTCCTTACTTGAGAGAACAAATACCAGGCATTTGGTATTTCAATAGACGCCAATCTCATTGAAAGCACATTTTTAATTTCAGTAGGAATAAAATACTGAAAATCGCACGGATTACTTGCATAATAATTATGTCTAAAACAACTGTTCAAATTCAAATTCGTCAGCTGAGTAATGCGTTTGATCGAATTTAAATCCCCCGGTGCAACATTATTGGTAAAGGAGTTATAAACTACATTTGTTTTATTATGAACAATTGAATCAAGTGTATTTAATCTGGAAGTAGTATTCAATACCGAATTTACGTCGTTATCAAATGTTTGAATGTTTTTTTTTTTCACGTCTTCATGAATGACGATTTCGATAATTCTTGATGGACTATATTTCTCATAATCATTTACTTTTTTAATTTTTTCCACGTAATTGTTGATATTCTTGGTGTCTGTCATATTATTGATGAATCCTTGGTCAAAAATAGCATACACAGATGTAATTATTTTTGCGGCCTTTAAATAAAATGAATAAATGTCACTATTGAATTTTTGTTGTATTAATTTTAATTTGTCTTCGATTTTATTTAGATTTTCATAATTATGATCATTCGATAATTGATAAATATTCAACATTTCAAAAAAATTATAATTATTAATATCAAGGTCTATACTTGATGACATTTTCCCCCTTATCTTAATATAACAATATTTTTTAAACTGGTATTTTTAAACATGTTATTTTTTTAAACACAATGAAGTAATTCTATAATTAAATTTGACAACCGTCGGTTTTACATTTGGATTTGGACTCTTAAAGACTACATTTACTACAAATATCGGTCTAATATTTACCGGATGATTATTTGCTAAACTATAATCTTTTAATAAATTCATTATATTAGACCATGTGAGAGAACAAAGTAAGCTACAACAATCAATATCGCACAATGTTTTGATTTTAGAAATATCGTTGGTTAATTCTATCAATGAACACGTGGTAAAACAGTTTCTCGACACATTTAAATCTTCCTCTGTATTTTTTATAATTTCTTCAAGTAAATAAAAAGATTTACCGTCGACTTTTCTATACGGTGCTAAAAATGTAATATAAAAAAACTCTTTTGTCGTGCATTTTTTACAATCTAATCCAAAATTATCTCCATAAGGATAAAATATACTTCTAAAGCTTTCTTCATTCATTTCTATTTCATCTAAATTTACAATATGATTGTTGTTGCATGTAATTTCAATAGGGGAATATTCTTGCGACAACACCGCTACATCAATTAATACCTCTTTATTGCAATGATGAAAACTATTTTCCATATAATAAATATTGATATTTTACTTTTGTAACTTTTATAAATACTTTTCATATATGAAATTATCATATATGAAATTCAAGCCGCTGTTTTTACCTTGATATATTGCCCTTTTTTATAAACATTCGACACTATTTTTGATAAATCAAATGGCAAATCATACCATTCTTCCGTTGGATCATCCGCTACGTGTTTTTTGATTTTATAATAATATGTATTGAAAAAACCAATTCCATTCCATTTTTTAAACACGTGAATATTTGAATGAAATGTAGATTTGTTCGAAGGATAATAAATGTTTTTTGTAAAAAATGCAAAAAACCCGATTAACCACGAGAAAGAACCGCCTGATAATATAATGTGTTTACAAGTTGAACCAAACATAATTGTCTCAACTGGGTCCTTTTCTATTACCTTCATTTTGTATTTTGAAATAAGCGTTTTACAAATCTCGTCTTGAATATAATCACTCGATATATATATGTTTTCGTAAGTGATATTTTTAATCACCTCATCATAATAATCAAATAAATTATATTGTTTTTTACAATTGTTTTTACCTAAACGCACATGAATAAAGAGATCATTGTTATTCACATAACGTTCCTTGTACAAATTTGCCTGTATTATACTATTCTTGTTGTCATTTTCTTTAAAATAATCCTTCAAATAAAGCGTAAATTTTTTGAAACGACATTTTAAATCACTCGGGGCCAATATATTTTTTTTATTCTTGTCATCACCTTTGATCAATTCATAAAAATTCGTATCGCTTAATAAAAGATTTTGACTATATTTATTTGCACCCACATATAAATCCACACCTAACTTTTGAAATAAATGATAATATTTATATTCAAAGTTTAAATTATATTTTTTTGCTATAAAATGACACGCCATATTTACAAAAAATAAATTTCCAAAACCAAAAACGTTTGTTTTCGAAGTATTGTAGTGTAAATAGGTTCGTTCTTGCTTCTTTCCATACCTTATCCAATGCTCATATGCACGCTCAGGTGAGTTTATTTTGCATAATTGCAAATCTTTATAATTATTCACATAAGTCATCCAGTCAAAATTCTTAATTTCCCTCGTATCAAAAAACATTCTTCCCTCTGTGACACCTTTATTTATCCAATGATTCCACGCTTTCACTTTTGAGTCTATCCCTATTTTACGCAAATCTTCATAATAATTTAAATAACTTGTCCAATCAAAATAAACATATTCTTGCATTACCCTAATATAAATTAAGATTTAAAGATTACACAAATTATTGATTTTCATAGTTATTTATTAAACTTGTAACACCTGTCATTAAACTTATCTCAATATTCCATCCCAACTCTTTTACTTTTTGATTACTTATATAGTATCTTTGGTCGTTAAATGGTCTATCCTCTATATATTCTATCCATTCATCATAATTATCCGTTTTTTTAATCTCATGTATCAATATTTTTGCAATATCCATAACGGAATATTCCATATTATCATCACAACCTATATTATAAATTTCACCGACCACACCTTTTTCTAAAATACACTCAAATGCTTTTGCTGTATCATACGCATGCAAAAATGCGCGAACAGATGTACCCTTACCTTGTATGGTTACCTTTTTACCTTCTTTTAGTTGTTTAATAAATAATGGTATTAACTTTTCAGGATATTGATTTGGACCATAGACGTTGTTTCCTCTGGTGATGATGATTGGCATTTTATAGGAGTGATTATACGATTGTGCAATCAGTTCTGCACCTGCTTTAGTAGCAGCATACGGATTTGTGGGGCACAAGATTGAATGTTCGGTTTTATGTTTTTCTTCAATTGTATTCATTGATTCTCCGTAAACTTCATCGGTAGATACGTGGATAAATTTCTGTAATTTACCATATCTTCTACACGTTTCAAGTAAGGTATGGGTTCCTAATATATTATCGTGTGTAAATTTGATTGAATCCTCAAATGAATTTTGCACATGCGATTGTGCTGCAAAATGAATGACGTGTGTAATCTGATATTTTTGAATCACTTGTTTTACCAACTCGGCATCGCATAAATTACCCTTGACCAAGACATAGTTTTTATCATATCGAATTTTTGAATCCACATTTTTTTCATCTGCACAATAATACATGGCATCAATATTTACCATCGTATTAAATGACGCTTTTGGAAAATAATAATTAATAAAATTACTTCCAATAAAACCACAACCACCTGTTATTAATAAATTGATAACTGATTTATTGTCGCTTGGATGCAACGATTCCTTATATTTCACTAAACAATTGCGAACCGAATCTTTAATACTCAATATTTCCGGATATAACTTTGACAACCGGGTAGTATCCAGGAAATTGTTGGACCTATCCGCCGCTAATATTTTTCGCTGCTCTTCTTGTGAAAAATTATTCCAAGTGAAATTAGGATCTACGATTTCCTTGTACATTTCCAATATTTCATTATGACTAATCAATCCAGGATTCGTCAAATTCATTGTTCCTGTTGTTTTTTGTCGCATCATATCAAGAACAATCGGTAATAATTCAGGTAATACGGTCATCGAATTTGGTACAGAACAAACCTTTTGGTATGTCGCTATTTTTGTTATAAAATTACGGCCATTTTTCTCTCCTGTAATTGGCATTCTGATTCTCAGATTTAATACACTATCTTCATAAAGATGCATTAAACGATCGGTAAACCCTTTTACGATGGAATATGATGAACCGAAAAAATTGGGCAGTGACCCCTCATCAAAACCGGATTCTTCCTTTCCAAAAGGATGCTCCTCGTCGAATTTAAATATACATCCAGTTCCTAAATATGTATAATGTATTTGTTTCTTTTTACATATATCTGCCAATAATAACGGCGAATACAAATTGTCCCTCATGTTTTCCACTAATTTTCCTTCTTCTTCCAAATAATCGATCGTTGTGTAGATTTTATCACCTATTTTTCCATGTGTTCTTCCTATAAAAGAAACAATATGTGTCGGTTTGATTTCATTAATTTCCGACATTAATTCATCATTATTGTCAATTCGTGCTTTACCACAACAATAAGAATACCCACCACTTTTTAATATTTCTATGAATTGATTGCCAATCCATCCGTTTGAACCATACACCAAGATATCCATTTATAACATTAAATATTAATTTTTATATTATTATACACAAAAATTAATTATTTACAATATAGAATTTACAATATTACAATATAGAATATGATTAGTATACGAATTGCGTGTAACAAAAATCACTTGCCAATGTAGGATCTAATACATAAGCATACGGTAAATAAAAATACCCATTTTCACCCCAACCTGTTCCCCAAGAATTCGCACATTTAAATTGTTCGGTAGTATCATTATATCCAACAATACATACACAATGACCGCCTCCATATGTATCTGTTTCTGTATTTGGCATTGGTACAATACCAGTATTCGCAACCTCAAGTGACATAAAACTGGAATACACAGTAATACCAAATATAATTGGAGTATTGTTATTATGCAAACAGTTTTTTAAAGTATTTAAATCTTGGTTCAAAAATGTATATGTGAATTTTCTGAATTTTTTTGAACTATTAAATACTGTTAAAGGTGGCAAATCTGAATATTTATATGTAAGATAAGGGTAAATATTTTCCCTACAAACACCGTAGCCTCTGATTGATTGACATGCGGTTCTTATAGTGGTTCCATCATCTTGATTTAAGGGAGTATCGTCAAGACATCTGCAAATGGCATATAAAAATAGTCTGGATAAATTTACGTTTCTCCTTGTTTGTTTGCTTACACAGTAAGAAAATGCATTTGTAACGCAACTACCCAAATTACCTTGGTCTATAATAGGTGGTAATCCGGTGACATTGTAACTGGACGGTGCGACTTTTGATGTCTTTGTTTCGAGTTTTCCATTTCTGATTATACTTGTGACTTCTAAATGAGTTATTTCCGGGTGGGCCTCTGTTTTACATCTATGGTCACGTTCATCTTTTTTTTGAAATTTATAATTCAACTGATAATTCAAGTGAGTGGTGGACATTATAATATAACGCAACAATATTTTTATTGCGAATATTTCAAATCAAATATATTCTTGTATTTATCCTTCATCATTAATTCAATCAAGGTTTCGGCTGTAAGTATTTTTTCTTTTTTAAGTATTTGTGCACTTTCATGAATCAAATCCTTGGAATTCTTAACAATAAATTCAGCATAAGCATAGGCATCATTAATCAAATTAAATACTTCATTATCTATTTTTTCCTTGTATGTTTCGCTCAAATTTGGATATATGATTTTTTTACCCATTCCATAATAAACAATCATTTTTTCAGCCAATTTGAATGCCTCCTCAAAATCATTAATCGCTCCCGTCGTGACCGATACGTCATAAAATACTTCCTCTGCAATTCTACCCGCCAACAATATAGTTAAATGCTCAAATAAAGCCTCCCTGGTATAAATAGTCGTTGTAGAACCTTCAAAAATAGTGTATCCCGGACTCTTAGGAGACGATAAATTAATCACTACTTTTGTCATCTTTGAATGATGTTTCGCAAGCATTCCTACAACGGCATGACCCATTTCATGAATAACAATGTGGTCTATTATATCCGATGTAAATTGATGATCCGTTGGCTGCCATCCTGCCATCATTCGGTTCATAATAATATCTATATCGCTATTTGTCATAATTTCCCGATTATTTCTTAAGGCATTCAACATTGCCTCGTTTAATAGATTTTCGATTTGTGCTGCACTCAACCCCAGTGTAATATCTACCAGATCTTTTATATTGACTGATTTGTCATGCGGTTTTCCTTTTGTATGAATTTGTAGAATCGCCTCACGAGTGTTTGAATCTGGAAGACCCACAAAAATGCGTTTATCAATTCTTCCAGGTCGGGTTAATGCAGGATCCAACAAGTCCGCACGATTCGTCGCGCAAATTAGGAAAATACCCGTGCTATTCTTGAACCCGTCCAAAGAAACCAAAAGTTCGTTTAAAGTGCTATCCCTTTCGCTCGTAGAGGTTTCACCATCTCCCGAACGTTTTCTACCAATTGCGTCAATTTCGTCTATGAAAATAATACAAGGTGCATTCTTTTTTGCCAATGTAAATAATTCCCTTACGCGGGATGATCCAACGCCTACATATTTTTCTTGAAATTCTGAACCGGAAACAGCAATGAATCCGACTTTTGCCTCACCCGCAAGACCTTTGGCCAATAGAGTTTTGCCATTTCCAGGAGGTCCCTCCAAAATAAGACCTTTGGGAACACGGACATTATATTTGGAATATTTGGCGTAGTTGGTTAAAAAATCAATACATTGGGATAACTCATTTTTGATCTTGTCAAAACCACCAATATCCGTGAAATTATACGGGAATTTTGTAATCACTTCAAAATTTTCCGATTTTTTATCACGATTTTTTGACCTTCCTCCAAATGGTTCGTCATCCTCATTATCATTATTATCACCGTAATTCATAAACTGACTAAACATATCCTTGTTCATTATAATACGAATACCGCCTTGTTTTTTCATGTTGGGAGATGATTCACTTTCAGTAGAATTTGAACCCTGTAGTAATTTTGTAATGAGATCTTCTATAACATCTTCATTCTCATCGAAGTTTTCTTCTTCCTCTCCAAGTATTTTAAAATCTCGTTCCGTTTGATTATTCGAATTCAACCGTCTAATATAACTCTCGTGATAATTTCTCGATAAAGGATATTTTCTCTCGTTAGGAATTAACGTTGTTCTGTTTAACGATGATTGTTGATTGTATTGTCGTGAATCTTTATTGATCCTGGTGTTTTCATAATGAGGGCGAGAAATTGGATATTTTCCGTTATTGTTGTTGGTCTTGATAAATGTAAAACCTTTGGTATTTGACACCAAAAGAAAAACTAAACAAATATATGACCACATTTATATTATAAATAATAATTATTTTATATACTTATTTTTAATTATTATTTTTTTCTATTACTACTGTTGCGTTTTTTATTTCTACGATTGGTCTTTCGGGTCTTTCGGGTCTTTCGGGTCTTTCGGGTCTTTCGGGTCTTACGGGTCTTACGGGTCTTACGGGTCTTTCTTTTTCCTGCTTTTTTTTTAAATTCCGGAATGAATAAATTCGTTCCACGATAAAAATTATTAGGTCGTGGTTTGCCTATTAAATTATGAGGTAATAAACTTTCAGGTGTATCTCCAAAAGAAGTTGAACCTTGAATTGTTTGATATTCACCTGAATTTAATTTACCTTGATCATAAATATCACTTGTCACTGGCTTTGTAAGTGTATTATCTGTATATAATTTCTGACCGAATCTTGATAAAAGTTGTGTTCGGGGAGGAGATTCAATAGTCATATCAGTATTACGTTCTCTAACAGGAGTAGCTAATAAATTTGGTCGTTTTTGATTCGGGTCTCTATTTTCACTATCCGAATCATCTAATATTACAGTTTCATCAGTATCAGAATCGCTATTATGGTCATCAAAAGTGCGTTTTTTTACTTGCGTATTATTTGGAATCATATATAAATTATATATTATATTTTGTGTAAAAGTATTAAAAAGATAAATATATTTTTACTTAATATGGCACAAGTAAATATTTTTATTCTTTGTTATAATGAGTCGGTATTACTACCGCATACGATTAATCATTACAAACGCAACCTTCCAAATTGTATAATAACGATATTTGACAATGAGAGCACTGATAATTCAGTAGAAATTGCACAAAAGATGGGTTGTGAATACCGGTCATTTAGTTCAGGCAATCAACAGAATGAATATAATCAACAATGGTTAAAAAATCATATGTGGGGTGGTGTTATAGAAGGATGGGTTATAGTAATCGATATGGACGAATGGTTGTGTGTAACGGAGGAAGATTTAGAATATGAAAGAACTCAAGGAACAACAATATTAACAGTTCAAGGTGTAGAGATGTTTGGTGAAAGTATGAGTTTGGATTTGGGTGACATTGATTTACATAATATAAATAGAGGTGTGAATTATGATATGGAAAGTAAAAAACTCTGTTTTTATCGTCCAGACATAGTAAAGATGAATTATGATTTAGGTGCACATTGGTGTAATCCAGAAGGAAACATTAAATATAGCGATAAAACATATTATAACAAGCATTATCGTTATTTAGGTTTAGACTATATCACAGATAAAATTGTAAAAAGGTATACCAGAAATGAATACATGAGGTCGGTTCATAGAAATCAACATTATACGGATGATATTGAAAAAATTAAAAAAGAGTATCAAGAATTAGACTTGAAATCAAATGGCGGGGTATTTCCCGGTGATGAAAAAGTATCATGGATGCCTTAAATATTGAAATATTACTTATGAAGTGTAAATAATATTTTGTTTGAAAAGGATATACAAGGTGTAATGAAAAAATGGAGCTTTGTTTTTGCGAATTCGACGATAGAAAAAGATTTTTATAATAATCCAAAAAAAATATGTATTGCAGCACATTCGACACCGTTTTTTGACGGATTCATATTATACCAAGCATTAAAATATTTTGGTGAAGAAAATGCAGTTGTATATGCTCGCGGTCCTTGTCCATATTTTCCGCAATGGTGTAAACAAATAGATGGTACCGGTGGGTTTATACAAAAGGAGTGTAATGCACTGGGGAATTCTTCACATTTTTGTCGTGTTATATTTCCCTCAGGCGGAACGGTAACATGGAAAACCGGGTTTTATATATTGGCGAAAAAACTGAATGCGACAATTGTGATATTGGGGATTGACTATAAAAACAGCATCGTAGTGGTAGATGGTATATTAAATCTCCAAGA